>Ga0209198_1000007_pt1 | contig 184270 bp, 169 predicted proteins | sample COGITO_mtgs_1105_2_FD_184804 | JGI IMG/M metagenome (GOLD analysis project Ga0209198, IMG submission 184804) | Pelagic marine microbial communities from North Sea - COGITO_mtgs_110519 (SPAdes) (version 2) | ecosystem: Environmental > Aquatic > Marine > Epipelagic ...
GAAGACTTCCAGGATGTTCGCCTTGCCGGTTTTTTCAAGAATGCGTTCGAAGTACATCTGAACCCACGAAGGAATTCCCGAGATTAAACGCATGTCTTCTTTCAAGGTTTCCTCAATGATGGCATCCAGCTTCTCCTCCCAATCTTCGATGCAATTGGCCTCCCAACTGGGCATGCGGTTCTTCTGCAAATAGGAAGGTACATGGTGAGCAACAATTCCTGAAAGCCGTCCAACATCAATTCCCGATTCTTTTTCTAGAATAGGTGAACCCTGCAGGAAGATCATTTTTCCATCGACAAATTGAGCATTACCACTTTCGTTGATGTATGACAAGAGCGCATTTCGGGCAGCGTTGAGATGATGTGCAATCGAATCTTTTGTGATGGGAATGTACTTAGCGCCAGAGGTAGTTCCCGAAGTTTTGCTCAAGTAAATCGGACGACCAGGCCAACAAACGTTTTCTTCTCCCGCTTTGATGCGATCGAAATAGGGGCGAAGCTCTTCATATTCCCTCACGGGAACAGCTTCTCGATAGTCTTGAAAACTGTGGATGTCTTGAAAATGGTGATCCTTTCCGAAGGCAGTTTGAGCCGCTTTTCGAAGGAGCATTTCGAAGGTATGCTCTTGCGCACCGTGCGGATGTTTTGTCCACTTTTTGGTGCCGCGAACAATTTGCTTCGCGTAGACTTTTGATAGAGCAGCTTTAATTCCCACAATTCAAAGAAAGGAATGAATCCCAAAGAATACATTTGCGCAAGGTGAAAAAGGAAGAGAAACGTCATATTGCCATCCTCGGATCAACCGGATCCATCGGCACACAGGCCCTTGAAGTTCTTGAAGAACAATCGGAATATTTTGAGCTGGAACTCCTCACAGCTGGGCGAAATGGGGAATTGTTGATTCAACAAGCCAAAAAATTTAAGCCGAATACCGTTGTCATCGCCGACGAAGCTCAATACGAGAAAGTGCGCGATGCTCTTTGGGAAGACGACATTAAAGTATTTGCTGGAAGCGAAGCCATTGAGCAAGCCGTAGAGATGGAGGACATCGATGTGGTGCTTACAGCCATGGTGGGTTTTGCAGGCTTGAAGCCTACCATTCGCGCCATCGAAGCAGGGAAAGCCATTGCTCTTGCCAATAAGGAAACCTTAGTGGTGGCAGGTGAGTACATCACAAAATTGGCCCAAGCGAAAGGGGTAAACATCTATCCCGTAGATTCCGAGCACTCTGCCATTTTCCAATGTTTGGTTGGCGAGTTCCACAACCCAATCGAGAAGATTTACCTCACCGCTTCTGGAGGTCCTTTTAGGGGAAAAACAAGAGAAGACCTCTTGGGTGTGACCAAAGCGCAAGCACTTAAACATCCGAATTGGGAGATGGGAGCCAAAATAACCATCGACTCGGCAAGTCTTATGAACAAAGGACTGGAAGTCATTGAAGCTAAGTGGCTCTTCAATTTGAAACCAGAACAGGTGGACGTCATCGTGCACCCGCAATCCATCGTGCACTCTATTGTTCAGTTCGAAGATGGTTCCATGAAAGCACAGATGGGACTTCCCGACATGAAGCTGCCCATTCAATTTGCGCTGACTTATCCGAATCGGATGAAGACCTCCTTCCCGCGTTTCAACTTCTTAGACTATCCTGAATTCACTTTTGAGAAGGCCGACTCAGAGACCTTCACGAACTTGCAACTCGCATTTGATGCTCTAAATTCTGGTGGAAACGCCGCTTGTACATTGAATGCTGCAAACGAAGTGTCTGTTCAACTCTTCCTCGAGGATAAAATCAAATTCTTGGACATTGCCCGCATCAACGGCGAGACCTTAGCGAAAGCTTCTTTCATCCAAAAGCCCAGTTTAGAGCAGTTGTTCGAAAGCGACGCAAGCGCGCGGGAATTGGCGCACTCTCTGATTTAAAATCCTTCTAAAAAGTCAAGTAGATTCCGGCTTGAGCATGACCCAATTTGGTGTCTTGCGGCAAGAACATTCCCGGAATGTTGTCGGTTGCCAAATACAGCTGAAGGATCTTCAAGCTGTAACTCGCAGAGAAGCCAATGTTGGCAAAGCCACCGCTGGATAAGGTATAGCTTGGGTGGATGCGCAATTGCTCATTGATGGCGATGGGAAGCGCTAAGCTGAAGGCATGCAAACTTCTTCCGTAGCCAGATTCCACCGCATACACTCCAGCTAGAGAGAGCTTTTCGTTGATCTTGTGGGAAGCACTTAAGTAGAGCGTCCAGGGTGTTGTTGTACTGTATGACTCGGCATTGTCGTCATCGAGGCTTAGGATGGACTTCAGGCTATCGCGAACGTCCATTCCTGGACTATTGGTAGAATCGCCAAAACCATCGTCGATCAAGTCGAGGATGTCGAAACCTTGAAAGGAAAAGCTGTCGGTTTGCGCCTGAATTTGTTTCACATCTTGTTTCCAGGCAATGCGGCCCAAGTTCACCACCGAAGCTGAAAAACGGAGATTTTCGTTCACACTATAATCCAGACCAAGGTCAAGCCCAAAACCACTTCCTACTCCACGCAAGGGAGTTGTGGAGAACAAACGAAAGCTGTCGTTGCGAGTAATGGTAGTCATACCTGCCGTTTGAAAGAGAGCCGAACCATTGAGCTCAAAATCGTAGTAGTCACCATCGAAACTTGCTGAGTAGTTGTTCGACTCAGTGTGAATGTTGCTGATGCCGTCGATGAGTTTCACCTGGGCTCCAATGTTTAGTTTGTCGCTTACTTGTCTGGCCAAACGCAATCCATATTCCCGATACCAATCGAAGTGCACAGAGCTTCCCAAGTCGGCCGTTTCGTTTTGAAAAATCTCATTTCCCAGTCCAGCCAAACGAACCAGGTCAACGCTGAGGTAGGAGCGAAAATTGAGTCGCTCTCGAATGGAGAACGTCAGGAAATTTTTCTCCCCAAGCCGCATACCTACCGAGAGCCACTGCCAACTCAAGTGAATGTTTTGGAAGTTATTTGCACTGATGTGATCAGCGATGTTGGCGGGAATTAAGTCGAGGCTTGCAGAATCTGGATTCGGTTGAAGCAAGGAGCTCAAAACAAAATCGTTGCTTCTCGATTGGAAATAGGCATCGCTCACAAAGGGCAAGCCCACAACAAATTTATCTTTTGGAACCCAAGCCGGGTTCAGCCCAAGGGAAGCGGGCTGATTGGGCATGCTGTACAGCGACATGGAGCTTTGCGCATGTGAAGATTGCATTCCCGCGAGAAGATATAGAATGAAAAGCAGGGGAAGAAGGCGCCTCATTCGTTGAAGATTTTAACGCCAGCTCTCACTTTGAAGAGGTGGTCTTTCACAACAACATCTCCATCCGTATCTAGGGTCACTTCAATAACAACGAAGGAATAGGAAGGCAGTTCCTCAAGGTCTTGGGAGTTCAGTTTTAGAATGTAGGGATCGGAGATGTTCGAGAACGGCACAGCATTGCTGCCGGCACCTACCTCAAAGTTTTCGAGCAGAACTTTCGAGGATTTGTATTGCTCATCGTACAAAGTGATTTCTACAAGCGCGCCCATGGGGAAGGAGTTTTCAGCACCAAACCTCATTTCCAATCGATCCACTTTTGACAGGTCAAAATCGAAGCTAAAGTCGGCGGTATCGGTAAGGCCGAGATTCTGTACACTTCCACTCAATGGAATCTTCATCGTTGAATTTACGGTGAAGCCACTGGTGTCGGTCATAAAATCCAGAGTGGTATTGCTGTCGGCATTTGAGGTGGCTTCAATCTGGTGGTAAAGCCATTTCGGCTTGTCGCCGATGAGGTCGTTGATGTTGGAATTTTCGCGGTTCATGGCCAAGATGGTGGTCGCGGAGGCTCCGAAGTCGCCGTAGGCAGGGAAGTCGAGGCTGAAGGGTTGTGGAAAAGAGCCCGCAGTTCCATTCGGGTCCCAAATTGTTGGATTTTTGGACCCGACGTCTAGAGCTTCCAGCTTCAAGTCGATGTCGACGGGAAAACCAAAGGAGTTGATGATTTCGAATTCGAACTCGAGGTCGTTGAACAATACGGAACCCTCACCAAAAGCGTCGAAGAGAGGCATGAAGATGGAGTCCTCATCTAAGCTTACTATTTGCTGACCAAAATCCCCATCCATAAAGGTAAAGCTTAAATTGCGGTAACCGAATTCAAGAATCAAGCTGTCGCTGAACTTCGGAAGCGCCCCGTCCATGCTTAAGGTGATGTCGTAATTGAAGCGGTTGTAAGCAGGAGTGGCTTGAGTAAAATCGAAGGAGTAACCCGAGATGTCGACGACTTTTTCAGTTACGCTCAGCACACCTCCACTGCTCGTGTCGAAGGCCAGCGTTTCATCGTATGAAGTCACTCCATTCGACAAGGCGGGTATTTCAACGCGCACATTTCCAGGTTTCGAAAAGGCGGAGCTCAAACGCAAATAGGCTTCACCACTTCTGAGGTCGAGGTGTTCAACCTTCATCCCATTTGGCGCATTGAAGGCATACTGTTCTGTGGTTCTTACTGGCGAGGCCAATACGATTAAGCCAGGAATGGTGAGAGAGTTTCCAGTGTCGGGAAAGCTTACAATCTCATTCGCTTGAATGGAAAAAAGTTGGCCTGTTTGCCAAAGGCTCACTCGTCCGTCTGCATCTATCGGGACCTGCAATTCACCGTCGTCGAGTCGGTCGATGAGGCGAGCCGTAGAAATTTCAGTATTGATGATGGGAATGCCAAGTTCTTTGGGCCAATCGGCCAACTGGACACTCGAAGCTTGGAAGTACTCACGCACGCAAGCGCTTAAGAGGATGATGCTTGTACTTAGAATAAGAAGAGTCTTGAAGCTATGTCTCACAAGATGAAGTAACGAAATTCTGATGATTAATTATCGATTACCGATGATCAATGGGTGATTTTCGGTTTGCGCTAAGAATCCGATACTTCCGATATACGGAGCTGTCGTTTAATAATTCAAGCCTGTAGTTCTCATTCAGCAAGCTTTGAATTTCCGCTTGACATGTAACAATTACATCTCCAGATTGGAGGTTTTCAGGCTCTATCAATTCAACCTCGATGCCTTTTTGAGCCAGCACCTTTTTATAGAAACGCAGGTGATCGTTGTTTCCAAGGTGAAGGACCTTAGCCTTGTCTAGATTGTCCTTTCCATAGAGCACGTTGAATAGAAAGTGTTCGGAGCCCATGGTCTCATAGTTCCAAGGTGGTTCGCTGGGTTTGTAGGTAGCATCCCAAACTTCTTGATAAGGAGCTCGAAAGACCACCACCAAAAGCAGGAAGGCAATGATTTTGCCCGAAAGAGCAAAGGAATATAAGTTCACTTTTTGCAAGGCCGAGTATAGGATCCACAAGGGAATCGACGCAAGCATGGCTAAAAATGGATACATGGGCAAGTCGTACCAAGGTTGTTTGGTAGCCGATGATGAAATGACGAAAAAATGCACTAATACTGCTAGGGTGCTTAATGTGGTGAGTTTTCTGAGCTTGTCGTCTTTGGAATAATAAGCCAGGGGAAGGGCAAGGAGAGCAAGGAGCAACCAAGGTGCGAAACGGTAATTCTTGAAGCCTTCTAGATGATACCAGTAGCCAAACTTCTTGCTACCTAAATTTTCTTCAAAGCGCCCACCCAATTCATTGAAGGAAACCATTTCTAGGTAACCCGGGTTTAGGGCTTCCCGCCCGAAATAATATCCTAGAACAAGCACGGCCATCCCGAGAAAACTAATGTAGGTATGTGGGTTCTTCAGAAGGCCAATCAACTTTTTGTTGATAAGAGCATAAATCAAAATTACTGGCCCAAAGAACAAACCTGCAATCCCTTTGGTGAGAACAGCCAAAGCAAAAGCCAAGAAGCCCAAATAGTAAAAGAGTAATCGCTGGCTTTCAAAAAAGGAAAACATCAGGAGCAAGCCAAGGCCAGAAAACAGACAGAGCATGGCATCGTAATCTCCCGTGCGTGTTCCATGCTCGCTGATGTAGCCTAAGGAGGTGATTAAAACAAGCACAGCTATAATTCCTAAATGAACGCGACTTGATGTATTTCTTGCTGAAGACCAAAATTGCCACGCAGGTTAAGAAGGCCGAGATGGCAGAAGGCAGTCGAACGGCCATTTCATTAACGCCAATCGTTTTCATGAAGAACACTTGTGCCCATACCATTAAAGGCGGTTTGGTATTCCACAGATCGGGTTCGCCGAAATAGTGCGGAACGAGGTATTGGCCATGTTCGAGCATTTCCCATGCACTAATCGCCAAGCGAAGCTCGTCCCAGTACCTCAATGGAAGGCTGTTCAAATGCCCGAAAATTGGCATGTACATCAAAAGGCCGAGCAGGTAATAGTACCAATTGGCTTTTAGATGTTGCTGGATGGATTTCATATTAGGCTTGAGAACCTACTTCAGAATGAAACTCGTTTTACCCAATTCGTAGTCGTCGCAGTAGGTGTACACTTCGTAATTACCTTCAAGTAGTGCCTCGGGATCTTCTACATCCCAATACAAACAAACATCTGTTTCGGCACCTTGATAGTCAACTTGCTTCTTAACAGAATACAGTGCTTTTACACCGTCGTACATGAACATATTGTCCTCATTTTCTTCAAGCACAACCACTTTGCCATCTGGGGCTATGATGCGCGCATACACCCATTTTTTACCTTTTGGCGTGAGTTCGTTTTCGTCTAAGGTGAGGCAGCATTTCAACATGTCTGAACGCTTGGCACGATCGGTTTCACGCGTGGTGTTGTTGCTTTTCTTGCGAAGGGCTCCAGCAAACATATCAGATGCCTGGAGCTGTTCTCCAATTTTTACTTTTTCCGAAAGCTCTACGTTTTCTTTTGTGAGGGAATTGGTTTTGCTTCGCTCCTTGCCAAGGTCTTCGGTGATCTGGGTATTCTTTGCAGTGAGTTCGATGTTTGCTGTATTCAATGAGTCGATTGTACGCACATAATCCTGCATAATATCTCGTAGAGTCGCGGTTTCTTGACGCAACTTATAGATGGTCCAACCTTTTGATTTTGACTCTTTGATGAGTTCTTGAATTTTCGTTTGCTGTTCTGTGAGGCGAGCATTCAGGGTATCGTTGTTGGTTTTCATCGCCTCGTACTGATCGAACATTCCTTCCAGTTCGGCCTCTACTTCTGTCTTCTGACGTTCAAGAATGCCAGTGTCTTCGATGGCGATTTGGTAGTTCTCTTTTTCCTGAGAATAGAGGTAGATGAACACGATGTTGCTGATCAACAGCACGATGGCCAATCCTTGATAAATACGATTATTCGTCTTTTGTCCTTCGGAGCTCATAAGATTGTAGATGTATCTAACAAATGTAAAGGCTTTCCAATGCTTTGTGAGTTCCTAGACTCTATTTTTCCCAGAAGCTGTGTTGTCTGCGGTGCAGCGCTCATTCCAAAAGAGGAGGATTGTTGCCTTCAATGCCTTTCGTCCATCCCAAGAACCGATTTCCTGAAAGTAGTAGACAATGAGTTGGAGCGACTTTTTTGGGGGAAAGTTGAGGTGGAATCGGGTTCCGCTTTTGCGCATTTCTCAAAATCGGCCGGAATCCGAAGTTTGGTGCACGAACTGAAATACAGAGGCAATAAACGGATCGGGCGTCGAATTGGTCGCATGATGGCGGCACCACTTCAACGACATTGGCCTAAACCCGATTTGATTCTTCCTCTTCCCTTGCATCCGAAGAAACAAAAGAAGCGGGGCTTCAATCAAGCAGAGATCCTTGCCGAAGGAATATCGAAAGAACTTGACAGCGCATTAAACACAGAGCTACTCATCCGAACGGTGGCCAATGAAACCCAAACGAATAAAAGCGCAGAAGAACGGGTCGAGAACGTAGAAGGCATTTTCCAAGTCACACAATCGAGTGCTCTAGAAAACAAAACAGTGCTCCTCATTGACGATGTGATTACTACCGGCGCTACCATGGCAAGCTGCGTTTCTGAGTTGAATAAAGTTGCTGGCACCAAGGTTTATGTGGCGGCTGTCGCCTTTGCTTCTCAATAAGATGAAAGACCAAAGTGAAAAGATGAAAGTGAAAAGATGAAAGAGATGAATGGGAGTTTTGAGAATCTTATTGTTTGGCAAAAAAGTAGAATCCTTGCAAAAGAGATGTACCGGCTGTTTGGGAAACTTCCTGATTATGCATTCCGGGACCAAATCCTAAGAGCAACTATTTCAGTGATGAACAACATTGCCGAAGGACATGAACGAAGGAGTTCGCTTGAATGGAGACAATTTCTCTACATCGCAAAAGCCTCGGCAGGTGAAGTGCGATCGATGATATACTTGGCTGCGGATTTGAACTACCTTGATTTGGACACCAAGGAGAAGTTCATTCGTTCGAGTGAGGAGATTGCGTACATGCTTGCTTCTCTCATTCGTAAACTCTAATTGAAAAGCTCAAGAGCTGAAAAAGCGGAATACCTCTTTAACCCTATTCGTTTACAAGCCAGATGAGGCCATTCGCGTTGGAAGTCAAGTACAGCAGTCTCTTTAACTTTTCCACTCTTTCAGTTTCATTATTTACCTCCTTCGCAACCCGAAAGTATTAGCCGATTGGACTTATATACTCTTCAACTTTTTAGCTCTTCCTCTCTTATCTAACACGATAAACGGGATACCGCAAATGACTCTTCTCGTAATAATCCGATTGTTTGTAGATGAAGAATAGTTGGGCTTTTGGGTTGTTGGCGAACTCTGAATCGGAGGATTTTTTCTCTTCGAAGGCTTTCTTGATTTCAGGATCTTCCACGAGGAGTTTGGCGGCTACATCTTCAAAAACGTAGGATGAGTACCACTCCTTTTGCTGAAGGATTTCATCGAAGAAGTTCCAGGCAAAAAATGAATCTTCTCCTTCGGGTTCCAAAGTCTCAACAATGAAGCGGTTGCTGAACTGATTGACGGGGATGAGGTAATCTCCTTTGTACAAATCGATGAGCTGCTCTTCCTTTGAAACTTCTACATCGTAGTGCAAGTAATGGCCTTCGTAAGGACGGTTCAAACTCTTGTAGTCTTTGATGTAGCTCACTTCTAGAAGCATATTGGTGTCGCGCTCTAGAGGCACGAGCTGCACGCCGTTGTTCTTGAGGCGATCGGCCACCTGCCACCAGACTTGGGGTAAAACGTAGAAAGATGGGGCGGCCGCTTCCTTATCGAAAAAGTAGCGGTTGTAATATTTGATGTTCTTTTCGTACGGCTTCTTTTGGTCGTAATACAAACGCTCAGCTCCCGTTACTTCCGACTTCTTGTACTTGGCTTCGTAGCCTTTGAATGTTATGGTCTCGAATACGTTCGTGTCCAGCTGCCAATGCAGCGGGAATTGCTTGGCAGTGCTGAGAATTTTTTGTGTGCTCTGACGCGTAGAAAGAATTTGAAGTCTGTTTTCGGAACAAGTTTCAACTAGAGAATGAAGGAGGGCGTGCGTTGCCAATACTCGCGCTTCAAAGCTCTTGAGCATATGGGCTTCACTTACGAATGAGAAGGCATTGAAGAGTGCCGTGTAACCGGTTGAGTAGCGTGGAGTTTCTAGGAAGTCGTAGATGCCGCTGTCGGGGATTTGTTTGAGGCTGTGCACGTAAGGGCTCATCGGGAAACCTTTCTTTTCCATTTTAGCGAAGATGGCTGGGTCGAGCGTTGTGCGTTGGTATTTTCCAAGAAGTGGAAATAGTTTGTCCGACTGCGAGGAAATGAGGGTCATGTCGTATTGGTAATCGGCGCCGTTCGAAGTATGCGTATCGATGAATACATCGGGGTCCCATTTCACAACTACATTTTGCAGCAGCCAAGTGTTTTTAGCGTCGGCTTTGATGAAGTCGCGGTTGAGGTCTAGGTTGCGTCCGTTTCCACGAAAGCCAGCCTCTATAGGACCATTTTGGTTTGCTCGTGAACAGCAGGCTCGATTCAGTCCGCCGCCTACATTGTACATCGGAATGATTCCGACCACAACATCTTGAAGAATCTCACTGTATTTCTTATTGCTGAGCAGCTCATGAGCGAATTTTAAGCTCGCGTCAACGCCGCATGGCTCGCCAGGGTGAATGCCGTTGTTGATGAGCAAGAAAACGCGTTTATCGGCTTTGTTTTGAATCGGGTTGAATTGCTTTTTCCGATCGATTAGGAACAGGTGAAGGTCTTTGCCAACGTCTGTTTGTCCGAGGGTAATCAGCTTGGCTTCTTCGTAGGCCGCATCTAGTTTTTGGTATTCTTCAATGAGCGATGGCAGGTCGTAAGTTTGATTCTGACGAAAGCGCTCAGTGGCCTGAGCCTGAAGACGGGGATTCAAGAAGAAACAGCAAAGGAAAATCCCAATGACCATTTTTACCCGCCTGAGCGACTTTACCTTGAACGATGGGTTTGGATTCATAAGGTCGAAGATAATATGCACAGCTATGCAAAAGGCACAGATTGAGCCGCTTGAAATCTTACCTTGGGAGTTCATTGAAAGCTTTCCAATACCCGCTCCTCTTGTTCGTGTTCCTCCTACCAATGGTCGGGCTTGCGCAAAATCAGTTGAACGTGCTCATAGTAGATGCCGCGAAGAATGAAGTTTTGATTGGCGCTACGGCATTCATTTCGGGTACCACAAATGGCGTCACCACAGATCCGAACGGAAAGGCAAGCTTGAAAAACATTCCCAACGGAGAGGTAGAACTGCAATTCTCATTTGTGGGTTACGATACGGAAAAGATGGTTTTGGTCTTTCCTAGGAAGGAGACCACAGCACTAAAAGTGAGCTTAAAACCTTCGCAAGAAGCGCTCGACGAAATATTGATTGAGGCCACCAGGGCCAATAAATCGGTTGCTGATTTGCCGACAAGAACGGAAGTCTTAACCGAAGAAATCGATGAAGCGGCCTCTATGGAGCCGAGTAAAATAGCCCACCTCATCACCCACAGCACAGGAATTCAAGTTCAAACTACTTCGGCCACATCCAATGGTGCTGTAGTTCGAATTCAGGGACTCAACGGTCGCTACACACAGTTGCTCAAAGACGGTTTCCCCTTGTATGGAGGTTTGTCGGGAAGTTTGGATGTACTTCAGATTCCTCCGCTCGATTTGCGTCAAGTGGAATACATCAAGGGCTCGGCCTCCACCCTATACGGCGGTGGGGCTATAGGTGGTTTAGTGAATCTTTTGACCAAAACGGCAAAGAAGGACGAGACCCTTTTACACATCAACCTTTCCCACATTGGCGCTAGAGATTTGAATGCTTTTGTATCGCGAAAAATCGGAAAGTGGGGATTTACCAATTTGGCTTCCTACCATTTGCACAATCCCTACGACGCCGATTCGGATGGCTATACCGACGTTCCTGAAATTTCAAAGTTCAATTTCAATCCAAAGATTTTCTTCCGCCCAAACGAAAAAACAGAACTCTATTTGGGTGCAGGAATCTCACATGAGAACCGGATGGGTGGGGATATGAGATTGATTCGGAAACAAGCGCCTAGTGTGGATCATTTTTACTACGACAAACAGGAGAGTTCGCGCTACACCGTACAGTTTCGGGTTAAAAGGGAACTTAATTCTAGCACCGAGCTGCAATTGAAAAACAGCTACAGCGTCTTTGAGCGATTCATGGAAATTCGTCAGAATTCCGCCGGGAATTTGGCCCAATTTGGTGGAACTCAATCCAATTCATTCAATGAACTGAACTTGAGCAAAAGTAGCAGCACAAGCAATCTGAACATCGGCTTGAATTTCAATCACAGCTCTTTTGAGGAACGACGTTTTACAAGTTTCGAAGCGAGAGATCAAAACTCTTCGACCGTCGGGGTTTTTGTGAATGAGTTGTGGGATGTGAACTCCAAAATGGACTTGGAAATGGGCTTGAGAACAGACTACGTGCAAGCCAAATCAATGCGCAGTAAAAATGCCGGGGAGACCTTCGTACTACCGAGGTTCAGCGCACTCTGGAAGGCACATAAAAGCCTTTCGCTCCGTTTGGGAGGTGGAATGGGGTATCGCATACCAACGCTCTTCAACGAGGAGGCCGAGCCATATGCCTATCAAGCCATTCGACCAATAGATTATGCAAACGTGGAGGCGGAGCGTTCATACGGAGCGAACATAGACTTTAAGTATCGAACGGATTTTGGTTCGCCTAACTTCTTGTTTACTCTGAACCAAATGTTCTTTTACAACCAAATTGACCAACCCATTCTGCTTACCCCTGATGGAAGTGGATTTTATGATTTTCAGAACAGCTCTGGCATCTTGTCCACCAATGGCTTTGAGAGTCAGATGAAATTTACTTTTTGGAAGTTCACATGGTTCGTTGGATACACCTATACAAATGCTTTTCTGTCGAATGGAGCGCTAAATTCCGAACTCATTTTGGTGCCCAAACACAGCATTAAAGGCGACTTGCTTTTTGTAGAGGAGAATAAATGGAGAATTGGCTGGGACTATGAATTTAAGTCTGCGCAGCTTCTTAGCTCCGGCCTGAGGTCGCCCTCCATACTTACAACAGGAATCGTTGTAGAACGAACCATCAATTCCTTCTTACTGTTCCTCAATGCGGAGAACTTCACCGATGTGCGTCAATCAAAATATCTTTCTGGAGGCATTGACAGTGCACCCTATGGAACGCCTCAATTCACAGACGTTTGGGCGCCTCTTGATGGTTTCTTTTTCAATCTTGGATTGAAGGTAAAACTCTAATTCGCCTTGCGATAGATCGGAACTGTCGAGCAAGGCTCACCATACATCACCGACTTAGCCACTTCCTGAACTTTGGCTTGAAGGTGTACATATGCTGAAATGGGAATGGCTTTTTCAGAACAGCCTTTTACAATCACACGGATGTCCTGCATCCGTTCAAAGTCCATGGCATCGATGTGCTTTTCGAAGACTTTCTCTTCCAAGACCTTCATATTTCCGAATACGATGGTTTCAGCAAAAGGCTCTAAGTGCGAAGCCACCAACATAAAGGCCCAAGTGGGAACAATGGCATCGGCGGTACAGTCTACGGCAACATGCTTTCCTGTGTACTGGCTCCAGTCGTGTTCCTTTAGAAATTCACGAAAGTCTTTTTCTTTCAAAGCCAAACCTTGCCATAAATTGTCCTTGAGGTCATACAATACGCGTTCTCCTGGTGGATAGTCTTCCTCCAGGTCGATGGTGATGAGCTTCATGCGCTCAACGCGGTTGACGATCTGCTTTGGCTCTTTGGTCATTTTGTTAGGTTCACACTTCGTTAGACTCAGTGTGTCGATTCATTTAATTGTCATGCGAAACTGCGATCAACGACACCCTGAGTGAATTCCTGAGCTTGTCGAAGGATTAACGAAGGGCGTCATCCGAGGACTACATAAAGCCCAATTCGAGCATGGCCTCTTCGCTCATCATACTCTTATCCCAAGGTGGTTCGAAAGTGATGGTCACCTTGGCCTTATTGACCGACTTACCTGCTCGAATTTTGTCTTCAATTTCTACGGGCAGGCTCTCTGCAACCGGACAAGAAGGCGAGGTTAGGGTCATCATGATGTCGACGTTGGACTCATCATCGACCTTCACGTCGTAGATCAAGCCCAATTCGTAAACGTCCACGGGAATTTCAGGATCGTAAACTGTTTTAAGGATGTCGATTACCTGATTTTCAACTGCTTTTTTATCTACTTCCATTTCAACTTGCGGAATAGGCGATTGCATAGGTTTTCATTTTTTTCACCATCGAGGCCAATCCATTGCTGCGGTTTGGACTCAGGTGTTCGTGCAATCCAATCTCATCAATGAAGAAGAGGTCACTGGTCGCGATGTCATTGGCTTTTTGCCCGGAGAGCACGCGCACCAACATGGCGATTAAGCCTTTTGTAATCAGCGCGTCGCTGTCTGCTTGAAAATGAATGAGTCCGTCTTCAGTTTTGGCTTCCAACCACACTTGCGACTGACAACCTCTCACCAGATGATCTTCATCTTTTAGAGAATCGTCCATGCTTTCCAAGTCTTTCGAAAGGTCAATGATGAATTCGTACTTGCCCATCCAATCTTCGAAAAGGGCAAATTCCTCAATAATCTCTTTTTGTTTCTGCTCTATGGTTTCCATGCCAATTGAGAAACAAAGATAATTCGAAAAGGTTGACTATTTAAACTGAGTCTAAATAAGCTTAAGCTTATCCATCCAAAGCTTCGGCGCCAGCAACGATCTCGAGGATCTCAGTGGTAATGGCCGCTTGACGCGCTTTGTTGTACGACAGTTTCAAATCGTGAAGCATGTCGCTTGCATTGTCGGTAGCCTTATGCATGGCAGTCATACGTGCGCCGTGCTCAGAAGCGTGCGAATCCAAGAGGGATTTGTACAACTGAGTTTTCAGTGCTCTAGGTAGCAGGTCAGTAATGATTTCAGCTTGCGCTGGCTCGAAAGTATAATCGGTAGATGAGGCTTCAACTCCTTCTGGCAATTCAACCGGAAGGAAAGCTTCAGTTTTTAAGTTTTGAGATGCGGCGTTTTTGAATTCATTGTAAACCACAACAACTTTGTCGTAATGACCTTGCTCAAAAGCAGAAATCACCTTGTCTCCAATTGTGCTTACGTGCTCGTAATCGAGATTGTCATAAATGCCGTAATGCTCACCCGACAAGTCTCCTGATGCGATCTTTTGATCTGCTTTTTTGAAAAGCTCGTGCGCCTTTTTACCCAATCCAAGAACGTGTACCGTCTTGCCTTCGAACTCTTCGCGCATGAGTCGTTTCACTTCCTTGTGAACGTTGGCATTGAATGCACCACAAAGCCCTCTGTTGGAATTTACGGCAACCACAAGTACCTTTTCTATTTCACGTTTTTCAGCCAATGAGCTGCCTACATCCTCGAGGTTCCCACTGAGATTGCTCATGATCTCACTGAGTTTCTGAGAGTAAGGACGAAGCTTGACGATTGCATCTTGCGCTCGCTTAAGCTTAGCCGCAGAAACCATCTTCATGGCAGAGGTAATCTGCATGGTGGAAATCACCGACTGAATTCTATTCCGTACTTCTTTTAAGTTAGGCATTGCTCTTTGCGCTAATCCAGATTATGACTTGTATTTGCTTGAAACGTCTGCACCTACCTGCTCAACAGTCTTGGTTACTTCATCAGTAAGCTTTCCAGCTCTTAGAGTTTCAAGAGTGTCTTTGTGTTGGTCATTCATCAAAGCAAGGAATTCTTTTTCAAATTCAACGACTTTGTTTACCGGCACATTTCTCAACAAACCTTTGGTTCCCAAATAGATGATCGCAATTTGCTCTTCAACACGCAAAGGATAATGCTCTGCTTGTTTCAAGATTTCAACGTTTCGGCGACCTTTTGCAAGAACCGATGTAGTAGCGTCATCAAGGTCGGAACCGAATTTTGCAAATGCTTCAAGTTCACGGTACTGAGCTTGGTCAAGCTTCAATGTACCAGCAACTTTTTTCATCGACTTGATCTGAGCGTTACCACCAACACGTGATACCGAGATACCAACGTTAATTGCCGGACGAACACCAGAAAGGAAAAGGTCTGACTCCAAGAAGATTTGACCATCGGTAATCGAAATTACGTTGGTTGGGATGTAGGCCGAAACGTCACCCGCTTGTGTTTCAATGATTGGAAGTGCAGTTAGAGATCCACCACCTTTTACTTTTCCTTTCAAAGAATCTGGAAGGTCGTTCATTGCCTGAGCAATTGAATCACTGGCATTCACTTTTGCAGCACGCTCCAACAAACGAGAGTGAAGGAAGAATACATCACCTGGGTATGCTTCACGTCCTGGAGGACGACGAAGAAGAAGTGAAACCTCACGGTATGCAACGGCTTGTTTCGACAAGTCATCATATACGATCAACGCAGGACGTCCAGTATCGCGGAAGTACTCACCGATGGCGGCACCAGCGAACGGAGCGTAAAACTGCATTGGAGCAGGATCAGATGCGTTGGCAGCTACAACAGTCGTGTAGGCCATTGCTCCAGCTTCTTCCAATGTTTTTACGATACCGGCAACGGTAGAACCTTTCTGTGCAATCGCAACATAGATGCAATAAACAGGCTCACCTCGGTCGTAGAATTCTTTTTGGTTGATGATGGTATCAATCGCAACGGTAGTCTTACCAGTTTGACGGTCACCAATGATCAACTCACGTTGGCCACGTCCGATTGGAATCATCGAGTCAATCGCTTTGATACCAGTTTGAAGTGGTTCGTTTACCGGCTGACGATAGATTACACCAGGAGCTTTACGTTCCAAAGGCATTTGGAAAGTTTCGCCTTGGATGGCACCTTTTCCGTCGATTGGAATACCGAGCGTGTCAACAACGCGTCCAATTACTCCTTCACCAACATTGATGGAAGCGATTTCTCCAGTACGTTTTACTGTATCACCTTCCTTAATGTCGTTGGAATATCCGAGAAGTACAGCTCCAACGTTGTCTTCCTCCAAATTGAGAGCGATTCCGCGAAGACCAGTTTTTTCAAACTCGATCAATTCACCAGCCTGAACTTTGTTCAGTCCGTAAATGCGCGCAATACCATCTCCAATTTGGAGAACGGTGCCAACTTCTTCAAGTTCTGCTTCGGTTTTAACTCCTGCGAGTTGTTCCCTTAGGATGGCTGATACTTCTGCTGGATTAACTTGTGCCATGTTGTTTTTTATTACAGTTCAGCGATGTATGGATTCTCATTCATTTCTCTTCTCATCACATTCAATTCTCGAATCACGGAAGAGTCAATTTGCATGTCACCAACCCGAACAATGAAACCACCGATCAATTCAGGATCAATGACTTCTTCGATTTGGACATTTCCCTTCTTCATTTTGTGAACAAGAGCTATGATTTCTTTTTCGTTTTCATCGTTCAATGGAACGGCAGTCGTCACTTTCGCAACAACAATGTCTTTGTATTCGTTGTATCGCGCCACAAAAGACTCTGCAATTTCAGCAAGAAGGTACTCTCGGTTCTTGCGCAATAAAACATCGATAAAGTTGTCACTGATGGCGCAAAGCTCATTCGAAAACACTTTGTCTAAGCTCTTTTTCTTGAGGTCTCTGCGAACCACTGGACTCTTCAATAGAGTTTTGAAATCGGAGCTCGCATGGTTAAACACAAGAATCAAATCCATATCCGCCTTCACCTCTTCGACCAAGTTTTGTTCGATGGCGAGGTCGAGTAAAGATTTAGAATATCGATGTGCTACCTTATGAACAATCATCCTAGTTCAATTTAACCTTAGAGAGCATATTGTCAACCAACTCCTGCTGTCCTGCGTCTCCACTCAATTCTTTGCGAAGCAACTTTTCAGCGATGTCGAGGCTAATGTTAGCCACTTCAGCCTTCAATTCTGTGATGGCAGCCATCTTTTCATTTTCGATTGCGGTACGGGCTTCCGAAATGATGCGGTCTGCTTCTTCCTTAGCTTTTAATTTGGCTTCTCCTACAATGGCGTCTTTCGTAGCTCGAGCCTCTTTCAATAATAAGTCGCGTTCGTCGCGAGCTTCACGGAGTAGAGCTTCATTGCTTGATTGAAGCTTCTCCATTTCTTCTTTTGCCTTCTCTGCGGATTGAAGCGCACCTTCGATGCTGTCTTCACGTTCTTTCAAAGACTTTAGGATAGGACCCCAAGCCATTTTGCGCAATAAGAACAGGACGATCAAAAAGGAGAGCGTCGTCCAAAAAATCAATCCAAAACCGGGTGTTACAAGTCCCATAATCTAAGTTTTCGTGTCTTTATAAATAAACGGGCCCTCCACCAACCGTGGAGGACTACCGTTCAATTCTTCTGGCTATAGTACAACCAACAGACAGAGTACAATCGCGAAGAATACTGCACCTTCTACAAGGGCAGCAGCAACGATCATGTTAGCTCTAATGTCTCCTGTTGACTCAGGTTGACGGGCCATCGCTTCGAGAGCAGAACCCCCAATTCGACCAATCCCAACACCTGCGCCTAGAGCAGCGATTCCAGCACCGATACCGGCACCCATTACGTCCATTCCTGAACTTGCTGCTTGAAGTAAAATGCTTAGTAAAGACATCGTTCTTAATTTGAATTTGACATAATTAAACTTAATGCGCCTCTTCTGTTGCCATCCCAAAATAGAGGGCCGACAAGAGAGTAAACACATATGCTTGAAGGAATGCTACTAACAATTCCAAAAAGTTCATGAAGACGCTAAAAGCGACTGATACGATAGATACTCCAAAACCTGCCGCTGGACCATTCGCTTCAGCGAAAATGAAAATCAAGGAGGCAAAAGAGAGCAGTACAATGTGCCCTGCTGTTATGTTGGCGAACAAACGCAACATCAATACGATTGGCTTAGAGAAAACGCCGAGGATCTCAATAGGTACCATAATAGGGAGCAACCAAAGTGGTACCCCTGGAGGCGCAACGATGTGCATCCAATAGCCTTTCTTGGCGTTGACGGATGTGATGACGAAGGTGAATAGGGCAAGTACCATGGTCACGCCAATGTTTCCGGTAACATTCATTCCACCTAAAAATGGAATGAGCCCCAACATATTGAGAATCCAGATGAAGAAGAATATGGTGAGAAGGAAAGGCATGAATCGCTCGTAACCATGACCGATGGATGGCTTTGCAATTTCATCGCGTACAAATAAGATGAGCGGCTCCATGAGAGATTGGATGCCTTTTGGAGCTTTTCCTACTCTTGTCTTATATGACTTAGCTACAGTTAAAAAGATGAGGAACATGATGACGATCCCTAAGAACATTCCAGCTACGTTCTTAGTGATGCTGATGTCGTAAGGCGCCTCGTTCAGAATGGAACCAGTTTCATCGGTCATCACACCCTTTTCAGAATCGAGCAGATAAATGTGGCCGTGTTCGTAGAAGTAGGTGTTTCCTGTTGAGCCTGAAGTGTAGGTTAGGTAACCCAAAGACTCATTTTTCTTGAAGGAAGAAAAAGAGAAAAGATCGAATCCGTTTTTTGCCTTTACGATGCAGGGAAGGGGAATGTGAACTCCTTTGGTGATGTGAATTTCATGCGCATCCATCACGTGATGCATTATGGTTTCTCCCGGATCGAAGGACTTTTTTGTTTCTTCCGAAGAAGCAAAAGACCCAAGATTGAAAATGAGAGAAAATAGGAGACTCAATACTCCAACTCTGAACGCTTGTAAACTTCTCTTTTCCATCGTTTTCTGACTCGTTTGAGACCCCTCAAAAAGCTGCGGCAAAAGTATTCAAATATCCTGGAGATAAAAAGCTTTCAAGAAAACTTTTTTGGAAGCTCTGAAGCCCACGTAGTTTTTGACTTTCACCCCTTCTTTTTTACTAATTTTGGGCACGCATTAAACGCGTTAAAGCACAAGCGAAATGGGATCGATTGGACCGTGGCAGATTGTATTGATTGTATTGGTCATTCTTCTGCTTTTTGGAGGAAGGAAAATTCCGGAGTTGATGAAAGGCCTTGGAAAAGGAATCAACGAATTCAAAAAGGCGTCTTCTGAGAAAGACGATAAGAAGGAAGACACTCAATCCTAAATCATTTTTTCCTTGGAAACACCTTCTTCTTTGAGGGAGATTCGTGAAGCATTGCTTCGCGAGGATTACAGTTTGACTGATCTGGTGAAACACTATCAGAGCAAGATTGCTGAGCGCTCTCATTTAGCAGCCTTTCGAGAGGTCTTCACCGACGACTCTTTGGAACGCGCTTCTGAAGTTCAATCAAAAATTAAAGCGGGCACTGCCGGAAAATTGGCGGGGATGGTTTTGGCCATCAAAGACAACATCTGCTACCGCGACCATGAGGTGGGAGCCGCCTCGAAAATTCTTGAAGGTTTTATTTCTCCTTATCACGCCACCATCGTCGAGCGATTGTTGGCCGAGGATGTCATTATTATAGGACGAACGAGTTGCGATGAATTTGCCATGGGCAGTTCGAATGAAAATTCGGCCTACGGCCCTGTATTGAATCCACTCGATGAAGCCCTTGTTCCTGGAGGATCTTCTGGAGGAAGTGCCGCAGCTGTGGCTGCAGGGATGTGTCTAGCCTCTTTAGGCTCCGATACTGGTGGATCGATTCGTCAGCCTGCATCTTTTTGCGGATTGGTAGGACTCAAGCCAACTTACGGTAGAGTTTCACGCTATGGACTTTTAGCCTATGCTTCCAGCATGGATCAAATAGGTCCTTTCGCAAGTAAGTCGGAAGACGCCGCATTACTTCTTGAGGTGATGGCGGGAAAAGACAGCAAAGACAACACCTCTTCCAACCATAGAGTAGACGAGTATTCGGAAGAAGGTAAAGCCAGAACATATGAGTTGGCTTATTACAAAGAAATTGTGGAGCACCCGGGTTTAGACCCTCAACTGAAAGCTGACTTTCTTGCGCAGTTGGAAATTCTTAGGTCACAAGGGCATAAGGTGGAAGAATTGAGCTTTCCATATCTCAACGATTTGGTTCCTACATACAATGTATTGTCGAATGCGGAGGCAAGTTCCAACTTGAGTCGGTACGACGGAATTCGATATGGTTACCGAAGTGAAAACGCCGGCGACATCGATACGACCTATACCAAATCGAGAAGTGAAGGTTTTGGTCCAGAAGTGAAACGAAGAATCATGCTGGGCACCTTTGTTTTGAGCTCAGGTTATTACGATGCCTATTATTCGAAAGCGCAAAAAGTGCGCAGACTCATTCGCGATGCCACCATCAACGCACTCAGCGATTGTGATTTTATTCTTAGTCCGACCACACCTCACTCGGCTTTTAAGATTGGAGACATTCAAGATCCGGTTCAGATGTACTTAGAAGACATCTTTACTGTTCAAGCGAACTTGGCAGGTGTGCCGTCGGTGTCAATCCCGAAATTTAAGTCGGCATCGGGCATGCCCATCGGACTTCAAATTACGGCAGGACCGTTTGAAGAAAAGAAGATGCTTCAGTTTGCTCGGAGCCTAGAAGACTAGCTTAAAGAAATCTCAAACTGTACGAGATTCACGAATTCTTGAACTCGGCGATCAATTTCGTCTTGAGTCAAGCTTTCCAAACGCTCAGTTCCAAATTTCTCCACACAAAAAGACGCCAGCGCAGAACCATAGATGATGGCGCGTTTCATGTTTTCGAATGAAATGTCGTGGGTTGAGGCGAGGAAACCAATGAATCCACCTGCAAAAGTATCTCCGGCTCCCGTTGGGTCAAAAACTTCCTCGAGCGGAAGCGCTGGGGCAAAGAAGACTTCATTTTCGTTGTTGAACAAGAGGGCACCATGTTCACCTTTCTTGATAATGAGGTACGGACAACCCAATGCCATAATCTTGCGAGCTGCGCTAACCAACGAATAATCTCCTGAAAGTTGACGCGCTTCTTCGTCATTGATGATTAAGATGTCAACCATCCCAATCACTTCTTTCAACTCGTCCATGGCGATGTCCATCCAAAAGTTCATGGTGTCCATGGCGATGAGCTTAGGACGTTTCGTCATTTGCTCAATCACAGATTTTTGTACCGAAGGTTGTAGGTTTCCCAACATCACAAAATCAGCAGAACGATCTTCTTCGGGAACAACAGGATTAAAATCTGCCAGCACATTCAACTCTGTTTCTAGTGTGTCGCGAGAATTCATGTCGTTGTGGTAACGACCAGACCAGAAGAAACTTTTTTGTCCTTTATGAACCTGCAAACCATCTGTTCGAATGCCTCGTTTGTTGAGCGACTCTATATAAGGAGTTGGAAAATCGTCACCGACGGTAGAAACAAGTTGGATTTTATTGGAAAAATTGGAAGCCGCGAGGCCGATGTAAGTGGCTGCCCCACCGATTATTTTATCTGTTTTTCCGAAGGGAGTTTCAATGGCATCAAAGGCAACAGTACCCACTACAACTAGACTCATTTTTTCAAGCTTAAATTCGGCGGCAAAGTTAGATTAATTGTAATCCGGATTTTTGTAATATTGCAGCCCTGAAAAAAGGAAATAGCTTCCTCAGTAGCTCAGTTGGTTAGAGCACCTGACTGTTAATCAGGGTGTCCCTGGTTCGAGTCCAGGCTGAGGAGCAACTATAAATCAACGAGTTAGGTTAACATCTAACTCGTTTTTTATGCCCATTTGCCAAAAAAATTGCAATATTTTGGCAGAATCTAGGTCAATTTGATCTCGTTCGGAGACTCCTTCAAGTTCGCCCCAAATTGTAATCCTACTGTACCCCAAAAGAGCATTAGCCCTTCGTTGCAGTGATTTCCAAACGAATCGACGAAGCTCTCATAGAGTTTGGGCATGAAATCCTCGCCATATTTATTCCGATATTCATGTTGTTTCCGAATGGCTAAAGAGTAACCCCAGATAAATGCAAATCTTTCTCGTATAATCATGTTATATAAGTTTTTACAAAAATACAACCGCCAATTCAGGTAGAGTGTAAGGCTATTCCCCGCATTATTCCTTTGGTTATTAGAACAAGAGATTAAACAGTCAAATTAAGAGGGCATAACAATATGATGCCTTCGATAATACCGCCTTTATCTGTATTTTAGATTCAAAGCCTGAATCTCCATCAAATGGAAGTAAAATATTTTTTCAATTTTCAAGAGTATATAATGAGTTCATCTGCATATAGTTTCTCAGTTAAATGTGGGCTGGTCTTCGCCCTGCTTTTTACCTTTCAATTGCCGTCAAGCGCAGCGACGAGATGTACACATTTAGTTGGCGACACAGCACGAATTGAACCTGAGACTTTTACCGATACCATTGGCACGTATTCCTCACCTGCAATCGAATCAAGACTATCATTGGGATTAACTGGTGGGGACAAGGTTGTGATACTCAAAAGTTATAGCGAGAATGGGTTTATTCGGGTAAGAACATTCGGCATGGACACTTTCTATGTAAAGGAAGAATACGTCGGGTATAATCATTTGGTATTTAGCCCTCCCTACTTGTCCAAAAACAAAGGAATTTACATGATGCGCCTTGTCGAGATTTTGAAACGTAAAAGATTAGGATTATGTTCATACAGAGAATGGAATCACGCAGGGTGCCTTTTTGGTATTGCCATGTGTTGTCTAGATGGCGACGAATATCAAGAAGCCCTTCCGTACCTGACTGAGAGTATTGATTTGCAACCACATGGTGAGAAATTTTATTACCGTGGCAAAATAAAGTCGGAACTGAGAGACTATCGAGGGGCAATAATGGATTTTGACATTGCGGAATCCTTATTTGAGGGATTCATAGCACCAATGGACCAATGGATGCTTACTAAACTATATTGGAATCGTGGAGGTTGTTATCATGAACTTGGTGAATACCAAGAAGCCATTTCTGAATACAAAAAGTATCCTATTGAAGATGTCGAAGTTGAAAAGCTGATGAGTTGGAATTTTGGAATTTGTTATTTGCGACTTAGTGATACGACAAGTGCATGTAAGTATTTTAGAAGATCTTCTGATTTGGGAGATGCCGACGCCCTTGGACAAGTTCGCCGTTTTTGTAATTAACCAATTTCAAGAAACCTAAATTGACCGCTAGTTCAATGTTCTCATGAACATTTGAGTTTTACTTTTATGTTTTATGAACTCGGTTTCATTGGCTGAAATTCAATTCATTTTGCGTGGTAAAACCTCCTCTAGAGTATGCTAGGGGTGATCTAAGAGGATGAGGTTTAGTTATAAGCACCTTTCCGTTAGCTTTTTCTATATATGTCCTTTTATTTGTTCCAGAAACGTTGATAGTCTTCATTGCTATATGTCCCGTTTGGAATCTTAACGTATCCGTCTGGGACGCCTTCAGTATTTATTACAATCACACTGCTACAATATAAGACCCCATTATCGTCGCGCTCCATAAGTCGAAGATTGATTTGCAATTGTCTATTCTCCCAATAGGCTTCTTCTAATTCTTGTAAAAGATTAATTCGGGCATGTATTTCACTTCTTTCCATTCCCGTCACTCCCATATTTAGCTTGAAATTCCTCAACCATATAAGGAGTTTCTTCATACAGATAGAACGTATCCTTATAAGGCCAGTCTTCTTGCCACATTTTGAATGACCAGCACCCAATAAAAACGTCTTCTTGATCGAACATCTCAATTAGAATGGGCCTTGGAGTTTGGCTTATTTGTTGTCGATCCTGCAAGGGACAGTACCTGGCAATTGACTCAAGAGCAAATTGGAATCCAAGCATTCAGCAGCAATTTGCTATGGGATTTGAATCGGGATTCCGTTTTAGAAATTGTTGTTGCACGCGGTTTGGATAAGGACAGCTGGTACGTGCCCGATGCTTTGCAAGTAGCGAAAATCGAACTCGATTTTTACGATCCTTGTCCAGCTTGGGGCTCATATTTGGGAAATGAAGGAGACGGCAGATTCGAGTCGACGGCTTGTCCAATGATCAGCTCAATTCAGCTTCAATCGAAAAATGAGCTGCGCCTTTTCCCAAATCCAATTGGGAGCGAATTGAGTATTCAGGGTTTGGAAATGGGTGAAAACTGGTTCATTTTTTCCGCCAAAGGAGATGTGATTCGCTCGGGGAATTCAAATGGAGTGATTGACCTCAGTGGTCTTGCGCCCGGCTTGTATCATCTTCGAAGTCAATTTGGCGCGAGCGCCAAGCTGCTGAAGTTAGACTAGTCGTCTTTGTATGTAAACAGCTGTGCAGGCTTGTGCAAAACCCCTTTTTGTTTTTCGCTCAGAGGTTTTATGGCGCTCATGTTCTTGAGCTTCTTGCGGAAATTTCGTTTGTCTAATTTCTTAGCAAGAATGATTTCATACAAGCGCTGAAGTTGCGATAGTGTGAACTTTTTAGGAAGAAGTTCGAAGCCAATGTTTTTGGTCTCGAGCTCTTCTCTTAGTCGTTCCAAGCCCATCGATAAAATGGCGTCGTGGTCAAAAGCTAATGATGGAACTTCCTCGATGTTCACCCATTCTGCTTTTCCGGCAAAAGAAGCCGCTTGGGGCTCATACTCATCCATCTTAACAAGGGAGTAGTATGCCACCGTAATTACTCGTGCTTTTGGGTCTTCTCGAAACGTTTGCAACCACTCTTGATCCTTCGCAGCGTGAAGCCGGTCGATGTCACCAAAAGTGTGAAACTGCTTTAGGTAAATACCTTTTAGACTGGCGAGATCATAGAGTACACGCTCCGCTGCATCGTCGAGGCCTTCGTTTTTAAATAGCAAATCGCCAGGAAGGGCATATTGAATGACCACCTTTTCCTTCGGCCCTCTAGTTTGTTCAATTAGAAGCACTTTCAGCTCGTCTTGATCGAAGCCAAATACGACGCAATCAACCGAAATGTTCGGGTTGTGTGGAGCGGGTGACATGGCGTCAAAGATATAATAAATTAATTAGTGTATTTAGTACACTAAGTACAGCCGGGAGAGCCGAACGGTGTTTGGAAACAAAACATATATTTGTTAGTGTAACAAGTACACTTAACTATGTCCAATATCCGCAATATAGCAGTTTTAACTTCAGGAGGAGATGCCCCTGGAATGAATGCTGCCATTCGCTCTGTTGTAAGAACTGGAATCTACTGTGGAATGGATGTTTTTGGCTTTTTTAGAGGATACCAGGGCCTGATTGAAAACGATTTTCGAACGCTAAGTGCTCGCTCAGTCAACAGTGTTTTGAATCGTGGAGGCACGATTTTGAAGAGCGCACGTAGTTTAGATTTTCTCGAAGAGGAAAACAGGCAAATCGCCATTCAAAACCTAAAAGCCAACGGCATTCAAGCTCTCGTAGCATTGGGAGGTGATGGTACTTTTCGAGGGGCACAAAAAATCGCTGAAGAATCGGACATTAAAGTCATTGCGATTCCCTGCACCATCGACAATGACATTCCATTGACGGACTATACGATTGGCTTCAATACGGCTTGTGAAACAGTCATTGAGGCGGTGGATAAGATTAGAGATACCGCCATGTCTCACGACAGAATCTTCTTTGTGGAAGTAATGGGAAGGGACACAGGTCATATTGCTGTTGAGGCGGCTCTTGCAAGTGGAGCACTCATGGCCTACATACCAGAGCGCACGTCACACATTCAACCTCTTCTGAACAAGCTGAGTGAAGGGAAGCAAAAGAATAAAAGTTCGAGCATCGTGATTGTTGCCGAAGGCGATGAACTCGGAGGAGCAGTTGGTTTGGCAAAGGCGGTGGAACAGCATTTACCTCAATACGAAACCAAAGTTTCTATTTTAGGACACATCCAGCGAGGAGGATCGCCAAGTGTTTTTGATCGAAATCTTGCAAGTAGGATGGGTTGGGCAGCCATTGATTTTCTTCTCAAGGATAAGTCGGAAGGTATGGTAGCCTCATGGAAAGGAAAATTGGAATTTGTTCCTTTCGAAGATCTTAAAGGAGCTAAAAAAGAACTCGATTTATTGAGTCTCGAAATCATTGACACACTGGCAACATAGGGTTGTATTGGGCGTCACAGAAAAGAATTAAATGAAGTCAGGAACACATTTTTTAATTGCCGACAGCGGCTCAACTAAATCAGATTGGGCCTTGGTTGATGAGGAGGGCAAGATTGAGGCAATTTTGAAAACGAGAGGCTTCAACCCCTATTTTCACGACAGGAACTTTATCCTCGCAGAGCTCAATTCAAACGCTGAACTTTCAAGAGTTCGGAAGAGCATACAGTCGGTTTACTTCTATGGGGCCGGTTGTTCAACGCCCCAATTATCCAAAAAGATCACAGACGGATTGCAAGAATTTTTTGTGGATTCTGAAATTCACGTGCACCACGATTTAGATGCCTCGGCTTTTGCTTGTTATTCTGGAAAACCAGAGATCGCTTGCATTTTAGGGACTGGATCCAATTCTTGCTTTTTTGATGGAGAGAATGTGAGTGAGGAAGTTCCATCGCTTGCCTACATCTTGGGAGACGAGGGAAGTGGTAGTTATTACGGTAAGAAGTTGTTGCAAGATTATTTCTACACACGCATGCCGTTGGAGTTGAAAGGTGAGTTTTCAAATGCCTACAACATAAACAAGGATGAGGTCATTGATCGAGTGTATCGTCAGCCTCACCCAAATGTATACCTAGCGAGCTTCGTAAAATTTTGTTCTGAACACAGAAAACATCCATACATTGTTAATATGATTTACGATGGTATGATGGATTTCTTTCGCACGCATGTGTGCAGCTTTCAAGATCATCAGAAGGTTGAAGTTAATTTTGTGGGATCGGTGGCTTATTACTTTGAGGACGTATTAAGGGTTGTTGCCGAAGAACTGAACGTTACAGTAAACACGATTATAAAGAAGCCCATCGAAGGCTTGGTTCGTTATCATTTTGAATACCTTGAAGAATTTCAAAGCTGAAAAAGGATGAGTACTAATCACATTGTTGTGATGGCCCACAACAAAAGGAAGGAGCAACTTCTAGAGTTTCTAAAAGAAAGAGAACAGTGGCTGTGGGGAAAAACCCTAATTGCCACTGGTAGATCTGCTGAATTTCTGGAACAAGGAAACTTCAAAATCCCACTCAAACACCTGAGCCCAGGTAAGTCGGGTGGATACCAGGAAATTACCGAAATGATTGGGAAAGGAGAGGTCGACATGGTCATTTTTCTGCGCGATCACGAAGTGACGGAAAAGCACCACGAAGACATTCGCATCCTACTCGAATCTTGCAATGTCAAAAACATTCCCCTTGCAACGAATGCTGCTTCAGCAGAACTTCTGATCATAGGCTTGATTCGAAAAGAAGCCGCCCAAAAGAAATCTAACTAATCTCCCGATGATTCAAGTGGTAATCTTTGATCTCGACGGGGTTCTGGTCGACACGGCTAAATACCATTTCATCTGTTGGCAACGACTGGCGTCCTCTCTGGGCATCTCAATCGATGAGGAGTTTAATCAGGAATTGAAAGGTGTGAGTCGAATGGATTCCTTGGACATGATTTTGGCCTTAGGAGGAATTGAAAAAACAGATGAAGAGAAACTTGAACTCGCCGACACGAAAAACAAATGGTACTTGAGGTGTTTGAATGAACTCTCCAGCGAAGACTTGCTTGAAGGTGTTGAGGAGACTCTGCTTGAACTCAAAAGCCGAGAGTTTAAAATAGGCCTAGGATCCGCCTCCCAAAGTGGTGAGTATGTGATTAAGAAATTAGGCATCTACGACTTGTTCGATGCCGTGGTGGATGGAAATGGTTTTCAAAAGTCGAAGCCCGATCCAGAGGTATTTCTCACAGGGGCCCAAAAACTTGGAGTCGCCCCTGCGGAATGTGCAGTTCTGGAAGACGCACCTTCAGGAATTCTTGCAGCAATTGCGGGGGGAATGCTCGCAATCGGCGTGGGCTCAGAACCCCTTCCCGGTGAAGATCACCACCTAAACGATCTTTCCAATCCGCTCAGTTTAATAGCACTTTTATAGCATGGATAAATACCTCCTCGTAGACCCTTGGAAAATCATCGAAGACGGCTTCCACCAAGAGCGTAACCGCGTCAGTGAGAGCATCTTCAGCATCGGAAATGGTCGCTTCGGTCTGTACGTCTTCAAACTAATCTGGACTTTTCGAGCTTAAATTTAAGTTATAGTTTTAACTTCTGTTCTTCGTAGAGTTTTCGTCTCATTTTGATTGTTTTTTGTTTGGTGAATTCTCGTTTTCGTAGGATCTCCTTGTCCCTTCCGAAGTATACATCTGCTGGGGTCAGGTTGTTGAGTGACTCGTGGTATCGTTCATTGTTATAGAAGTCAATAAACTCCTCCAGCCGTATTTTCAGATCTTCAGGGTAATAGTAGTTCTCCAGCTTCACCACATTTTTCATTGAGCGGTGATAACGTTCGATCTTTCCTTGCGTTTGAGGATGGCGCACAGCTCCTCTCACGTGAGCGATGCCTTTGTCCTGAAAGTATTCTTTCAGATCATTAGCGATGTAACATGAGCCATTGTCGCTCAACACACGAGGCATACCCTTTCTATGAGTCTTGGTATGCTTCAGAGCCGTTTCAATGCTTCTTTGCGCATCTTCACTGCCCATGTTCTTGCACAGCTCCCAGGTTACGATGTAACGGCTGTAATCGTCTAGAACAGTGGATAGGTAATACCAACCCCAGCCAATGATTTTGAAGTAGGTAAAGTCAGTTTGCCACATCTCATTAACTCTGATCGTTTTGTCTTTGAACTCATCTTCTGCTTTCATCACCATGTAAGCAGGAGAAGTTATAAGACCTCTGCATTTCAGGATACGATATACGCTCGATTCACTGATAAAAAAGCCCTGAGTATCTGTGATGCGTGTTGCCAATTCTCTTGGGCTTAACTCTGGCCAATCAAGCGCATACTCTACCACCTTTTGTCGCTGCTGTTCAGGGATTCTGTTCCACTGGCTTTCAGCACTTCTTTTCTTCGATGCAAGTCCATCAAAACCAGCGTCAACATAAAGACTGTACCAGTTGTAGAAGGTGCTCTTATGGATGCCTAACTCCTTCAATGTCCTGTTTACACCTAGCTCGCTACCCTCAACTATCTGGATGATCTCGTACTTCTCTTTCTGACTAAAACGCATGTATCTGAGTCGTTTTAATCGTCCCCATTCATGCTTTTTTCAGCACTCTGACCTGAAGCATAAGCTCCGCAGTCAGCTCTTTAAGCTGCGTGTTTTCTTCCTTTAGACTTTTTACCTCAGAAGTATTTGCTTCCCGCATGGTATCTCCCAACAGACGCTTTTTTCCCGCTTCAAGGAAGTCTTTGCTCCAGCGATAATACAAAGCGTTGGATATCCCTTCCTTTCTGCAAATAGCACTGATTGATTCCTCGCCTTTTAGACCCTCTAATATAATTCGGATCTTCTCTTCTGCAGCAAACTTTCGCTTGGTCCTTCTTTTAATGTCACGAACCACTGACTCAGTTGATTTTAATTTTCTCATTTTGGACTGTTTTGTGGTCATTCCAATCAACGTTTGAAATGTACCAAAGTATCACTTAGTTTTACTTCTATCTCAGTCCAGATTTTGCTGACGATTTACAGGCCGGAGCGCTCACAACCCAAAGTCTTTGGGAAGGTGCTGGCTTCATGATTGTGTTTGGCTTAGGCACGAGCCCACTGCTCACCGCGGTGGTTTTCAGTCAAAAATTATTGAAGACCGAATGGAGGGAACGCATGCGTGCCTATCAGCCGCTGGTTTTGGTTTTCGCGGCTCTCTTCATGATTTTTCGTGGTGCCGATTTGGACTGGGGAATGTTCTCCCCAAGCATGGTTGCCAATCAGGTATTCATCGCCATCTGCAACTAAAGCAAGCGAAACTCAAAAGAAGGATGCCCAGATTCACCCGACTCATTGTAGTAGGAGGTGAATCGGAACTTGTAGACAAATCCATCGGCATCCTCGATGATAAAATTCTTATTCGGAATCAATGTGTACTCACCGGTATCGAAGTCGTAGTCTTTCCAATCGTAACCAATTTCATCGCGGGCAGCGCTGAGCAATGAACGTCTTTCCTCCACTAAAGTCAGATCAATTTCCTCAAAGGGGACGTCGTTTACTTCGAGATTTAGAATATCCGAAATGAGCACGCCTACCACGAGGTAATTCGTAACCTCTTCTTCAAAATAGAAATTGTAGCGAGTGAAAAGAAGGTCATATTCTTCTGCCTTTGGAAGCTGAATTTCTTCACCCTCAACTATTGAGAAGTAGCTTCCTGCTTCAACTTCCGATTCCTTCGAAACACCCTCGCGGAGAAGGGCGTACTCTAATACGTAAGTGTCGGAGTCTTTTTTAGACAAGCGAATTTTGTATGGTTCTAAATGAAGCCCTTCCTCATCATAGCCCATATCGATGATCCTTATTTCACCGTCGGCAAGAAGGGCGGGCTCACCAAAGCCATCGGATTGTTCATAAGAGAAATCGAGACCAAGGGTATCTTGAACCTCATCAAACGACGCGCTTCTGGCGATGGCAGAGCGCATTAAACGCGATGGGTTGAAGCGTACAATGGAATCCCCCAAATAGAAGTCAAAGGCCGTTAGGGAGCACTCCTGAACAATCTCCGCATCCTTCAAGGAATAGAAGGTCATTTTGTCGAATCTTTCGCCCATTTCTAAGTCAACAGTGTTCAAATCGCCGCGATCATAAGGCAACACAGCGACATCGTCGGGGATGCATGACTGCAACAAAAAGCTCGAAAGGAGCACGATTAGACTATTTCGAAACATCCAATACAAGGTTTATGAAGACTGTTCTTCCGTTTGAAATAAAGGTGTTTCCGTTTCCAGAACTGTGAATGCCTGCTCTGTTCGATTGCAGTGCTTCTGTAACATTCAAAAGATTTCGCACCCCAAGCCCAACGTTCAAATGGCGGTTGAGAAACTTCCGAGAAGCTTGAACATCTCCCATGCTGAACCCATTCTGACGCAGTTGTCGAACCTCGTCTTCTTCGGCATCGTAAATCGAGAGGTAGCTGTTCAGGTTTGCGCTCCAATTCACAGCCCATCGAATTTGAGGCTTTTCCCAAAGATGACTAAGCATGAAGCTCAAGCGACTTGAATACTGAAAGCCATCTCCGAAGTCAACTCCTGTGAGATTGTAAGTTGATTGAAGACTCAATGCTTCCAAGTTGAAAGTGTGACTTGCCGTGAGCCCTTGACTAGCGAATTTTCCGATGTTCCGATAGGTTCCCTCCAAAGGACTCAAACTGAGCAATTCAATCTTATCATTGATGCGGTTGAGGAAGAAGGATAGGTCTAAATTGTTATTGGATTTTCCAACTTTGAACAAGAAATTGGAACGAAGTTGAGCGGAGTATCCTTGCTCTGAAGTGAGCTTGGGGTTTCCGTAAACACTGTGGTTGCTGTCAAAAAAGTAGAGATACGTTTCTTTGATGCTGGGCAAGCGATATGCACTTCCGAAGGATGCGCGTAAGGTCCAGTTTTTCCTCACCTGAAGGCGGGTTTGAAGTGCATAAATCCAAGGAGTGACTTGTTGATTCATCAGTGCCCGTCTGAGGCCCACTCGGATCCGAAGCTTTCCAATAAGCTGTTCAAAGCTGGTGTAAGCTGCTAATTCTTGATTCTCTTGCATTCGATCCTCGATGCGCTCTCCGCTCAGACTTTCCCAATTCGCATCGACGCCAAACAATAGGGTGGTCTTTTTACTGAATTCATGATTGCCGATCAGTTTCATGCCCGCGGCCACAAAGCGCTGCGTGTCTTGCTCTGTTCTCTGAGGCACCAATTGCTCCTCTAAACTCACCAAGTTCTTGGCGTAAGTGTTTTTAATCTGACTGAAATTGTTCTGATTTGCGAGCAATCGAAGGCTCGACTTCTCACTTGCCTTCCAATCCAAGTTCAACAAATGATCGTGCCTGAATCGAGTGTAGGTTCGATCGATGGCTTGCTCTCCGTAAGGGAGAATTCCCTCTCCTCGATCGAGAAGAAAACTTCGATTCAATCTGCTGCTGAAAGAGGCATTCCAAGCTTTGGTTTTGCGCTCCACCTTGAAATTTCCGTAGTACTGTTCTTTAGGGAGCCAATCCCATCCGCGGCTGAGGTCTGTTGCATTCCATCCCGAGAAGAAGTTTCTGCCTGCTTGCAGCTGCACCGCATTCTTTCTCAATTTCTTGTTGAAGGAACCACCGAAGTTGTAGGTTCCATCGCTGGCTGTGTACGCTGAAACACGCCCCGAAACCGACTCACTGAAGGCGCTTTTTGTGCTGATGTTGATGGCTCCAGCAAGAGCGTTGCTTCCGTAAATCACCGACATAGGGCCCTCGATGATCTCGATTCCAGCAATGCCCGTCGAGCTGATGTCGTTTAAATCTAAACTGCCCAACATCCTTCCGATCATCGGCACTCCATCGACTAGAACTTTCACATTTTCTCCGCCGAGGCCCATAATCTTCAGGGTGTTTGTATTGAGTGCAGCGTCTCGGTTTTGCCGCAAATAGGCTTGGTGAACCAATGCTTGTTCTATGGATTGTGCAGATTGAGCCTCCAGTTGTTCCGTGCTTATTTTTCGAACATTCATCACACTCTCCTCCAAGCTCGGACCTTCATGAAGATCCGAAATCACTACTTCCTGCAGTTGATTGCTGAGAAGAGGAAGTTCTATAGTGTTCTCAACTCCAGCAACGATTAGTTGAGATGTGTACTTGTAACCCGACTTAAAGATCCAGGCAACTTCATCTTCTTTGAAATCTTCAAAAACAAGCCGTCCTTTTTTGTCGGTTCGATGGAAGCTTTTACTCTTGTTTAGATAAACCTCAACACCCGACACTCCGCTTCCGTCAGATTGAATAAAGACAGAGGTGCGTCCTTGGCCGAAGGCGACCTGAACCCACATGAAGCATAAAAGGATGAAGGCAATTCTAGTCAAGAATCAATCGAATGGATGTGGTTTCAGTTTCAGTGGATATGCGGGCGATGTATGTACCCGATGAAAGCATGCTCAGATCAAGTGACCCCTCCACATTTTCAGCTGAGAACACCAGCTGACCTCCTAAATTGTAGAGCTCTAAAGAAGAAACAGCTTCGGTAAACTGCACAAATCCATTGCTTGGATTTGGATACATCTTCAGACTTTTTGCTCCTAAATCTTGAACAGAATTCGGACCTTCTTGAATGAATTTTTTGCTGAAGAGGTATTTTCCTTGCCCACTTCCTTCGTAGCCTGTGAAGACCAACTTCCAGATGTCGCCGTCGGTTAATTTCACGAAGAAGGCCAAGGAATCTTGGATGTCGTATTGGAATGTGGTTCGGTTGAAGCTTTTCCAGTCGTAGCCAATTTTGGTGATTGAAGTCGACCAGCTGAGGTTCGAGACATCGTCGCTTTCCGAAGGAATGCCTTCTCTCTGGGCAATCTCAATCCCTGCGTTCACCTTTATTCCTGAAACTGGGTAATATTCAAGAGTCGGCCCTGTTTGGATTCCTGCCATGTATTTCGTGAAGAGCAACTCCCAAGTGTCGTTCGTAGGCTCGATGTCGTTGATGGAACTTGAAGCTACGGAGTAGTAAACAAAGTTCTTTCCTGGGTAATCGGCTTTGTCGATGTCCTGAGTGATTTCTGAGCTGCCATCTAAATTGGCATGTGTGATGGTGTAAACGCCCTGGACAGTCATACCTTCGATTTTGAACTTCTTATAGCTGCCGTCGGCAAGTTTCAAGATGTAGAGTCGTGTTCCGCTCAACGCATGGGTAATCATGTTATAATTCCCCCAACCATAATCGGGATGACCGCTGCCCACAACATTAAAGGCACCTTCCTGCCAGTCGTCTGTTGAATTATAGAGCTTGTCCCAAGTCATCATTGAAGTGTCGAGAGTTGCCCAATCAGAGAAGTTATTTGAAGCTAAATAAAGCTCAAGGCCTTTACCTTCGTTCACTTGAATGCTTGCATCTACGGGCTGAACCGTGAAGGCTAGATCCCATGATTTATTGTCGATTGAGTTTGAACTGCCATCTTCGAGATGGTAGAAAACGTCATTCGTATCTAGGGTGAGTACACTATCGCTTTGGGCATTTAGAAATGCTCCAGTGGATATAAGAATGCTTGTTATTAAAACTCTTTTCATGCTAAATATTTGGAAGCACAATTGTAGCTGTCATATTCAAACGAAAATGCGGGGAGCGGGAATATAAATAACCCAAAAAGGTCAAGTCAACGATTATAGGTGCTATCCTTCTGATAATTCAGAAAACAATTCTAAAATTGCGGTGTTTAGCTAAAGAATGATTCCTACTAAAAGAGAAAATGCCCCATTATGGAAACAGATATAACGAAGATTGACCTCAAGCTTTTATCTGGAAAAGGGGAAAAAGTATATAGCTATAGAAGTGGGCATATTTGCATCCTGTTCTCAAGATCCGGGGAATTCGGTTTTGAATACATGGGAAGAAGAGCTGAGAACGCCCTGCCCGCGCACTCCAATTATTTGATGTGCATGCACATGGGCGACTTCGAATTAAAGTTTTTTGGAAGTGAAGAAACTTTAATGGTCTTAGATCTGCCTGTAGATTTATTGCACCAATTGGTCTTGGATCAAGACCTCAATGTAAGCGACGAGCAGAAGAACTTTCTTCAAAGCCATATGATTCATAAGTTGAGTGCCAACTCTTCACAAGTTGAATCTTGCCTCGATCAAATTGTCGAGACAATGGAACATGGAACCCTCAGTCCCTTGTTGCTCCAATCGAAAAAGCTAGAGCTCCTCAGCACCTATTTCGATCATTCTGAATCAAAAAAACAATACGTCTGTCCATTTTTGAACTTCACGGAAAATGTCGACAAAGTGCGGGAAGCGAAGCGGCTATTGTTAGAGGATTTACAGGTTTCCATTCCAATTAAAGAACTGTCCCGAAAAGTCGGCTTAAATGAGAACCATTTGAAATCTGGCTTTAAGGAGATTTACGGAAAGCCAATCTATCAGTACTACAAAAGCTTCAAGAATGAATGGGCTCGACGAAAACTGGAGGATGAGAATCTGTCGATTCATTTTCTCGCCAGCGAGTTGGGTTATTCGAACGTCAGTCACTTCATTGAATCCTTCAAGAAGCAACACGGGATTACGCCCAAGCAATACCAGCTCAAGCTTCGCTCGGAATCTTAAAGAGAGTTAGACAACCAATCGAATGGCGGAGGGAATGAGACTCACCCCATAAACTTGATTTCCAACGAACTCTCCATCTGCTTCCATTATTGGCGGAGGGCTCGATAACAGTTCAACCGATTTGGCCTTGAAATAATGAACCCCGGGGTGTTTGATTGTTTTACCAAGTTTCACTCTGGGTAGATTTCGTGCATAGTCCAGCATACTTACCTCACCGATGATGATCACATTCAGGTAAGAGCTCGACACATGTGCAAAGGGGCTAATGATAAGCCCACTTCCAAAAGAACGGCCGTTGGCGAAAATCACAGCCAATGCATTGCCTGACCAAATCAGGTCATCTATTTTTAATTCAATCGAGAATTTTTTGGCTCGCATGAATGCGCGGGTTGCCGCATCTAGGAAAGTTACATCGCTTCCAAAACGGGAAGGAGATTCATTCACCCGCCTAGCCACATCGGCCCCAAAGCCATAATCTGCAATGTTGAGGAAGTAGCGGTTCTTCTTCACAATCTTGAGCTGACCTAAATCGACGGATTGAAACTGTCCGTCTTTCGCTTTTTGAATCAACTCTCGGATGGAGAAATTCGATTTAAAATTTCTCGCAAAGTCGTTGGCAGAGCCGCACGGAATAAAGGAAAACAAGGGTAGTTTGAGTCCGTTGTGATGTGCCATTCCAAAGGCCTGAATCACTTCGCTTAAGGTTCCATCACCACCCATTGCAATGATGAGCTGGAAGCCCGACTCAATGGCGATACTGGCAAGTTCAGTTGCGTGACGACTGTATTCGGTTCGAAAGACTTGAATTTTTGCAGCTAATTCAGGAAGCTCATCAAGTAGCCTAAGACCCTTTTTCGAACGGCCGTTTACAATCAGCGCAAGCTTAAAGTCAGTCTCCATATTGAATGCAGACGTTCTTTGGCTCTGTGAAAAACTTCATCGCCTCGAAACCACCTTCACGTCCAACCCCAGAGCTCTTTACTCCACCAAAAGGTGTACGCAAGTCTCTCAACAACCAGCAGTTGATCCAGACAATTCCGCTCTCAAGTTTTTTTGCCATTCGGTGGGCTCTGCTCAGGTTCTCGGTCCAAACGGAAGCGGCCAAACCATACTCCGTACTGTTGGCCATTTCCAACACTTCCTCTTCGGTTTCGAACGGAGTAATTGTGATTACCGGTCCGAAAATTTCTTCTTGATTGGTTCTGCAAGTATGACTAAGTCCTTCGACCACAGTAGGAGCGATGTAATAACCCTTGTCATAGGGCGCCGACATATGCAGTTGTTCCCCTCCGCATAAAATGGTTCCGCCTTCCTCTTTGGCTAAGTCAATGTATGAGAGCACTTTCACCATATGACCTTTTGAAACCACTGCCCCCAATTTGGAATCTGAATCTCGCGGTGGACCTACTTTCTGATTTTTTACGATTTCAATGAAGGCATTCTTGAACTCTGTATAAATGGATTTCTGGACAAAGAGTCTAGAGCCACACAAACAGATTTGCCCCTGATTGGCAAAGGCAGTTCTAAACACTTCCTTTAAGGTCTTTTTCATATCGCAATCTCCGAAGACTATGGTGGGGTTTTTACCCCCAAGCTCTAGCGACAATTTTTTAAACATTGGCGCCGCAGTGCGCGCGATCCACTCCCCGGTTTGTGTTCCTCCGGTGAACGAAACCGCCTTAATTTTTGGATGAACAACGATGGCCGCACCAACCTCGGGCCCAAGGCCGTGTACTATGTTCAATACGCCAGCAGGCAAGCCAGCCTTTTGACAAATTTCTGAGAGCTTGTAGGCCGTGTATGGTGTAACCTCAGAAGGCTTTGCCACTACGCAATTGCCAGTGGCAAGTGCAGGCGCAATTTTCCAAGTGAATAAATAGAGTGGAAGGTTCCAAGGAGAAATGCAACCCACAACGCCAATCGGATCGCGTAAGGTGTAGTTGATGGCTTTGTCTTGCATCGCATGAGACTCCGAAGCAAATTGAGTAGCGGCTTGAGAAAAGAAACGAAAGTTTGAGATTGCACGTGGAATATCCACTTGCCTTGCCAGCCAAAGAGGTTTTCCATTGTCCAAAGATTCTGCTTCAGCGAATTCTTCGAGATGCTCTTCCAACAGTGCTGAAATGCGAAATAGAATGCGACTGCGCTCGTCGTTTGAGGAATTGCTCCATCCCGGGAAGGCTTCGGCTGCGGCGGCATAGGCGGCATCTACGTCTGAGGAGTCTGATTTAGGAATCAGACTAAAGACCTCACCCTTAGATGGGTTGTAATTGTCGATGTACTCTCCGGATGTTGGTGGAACTAATTTCCCATCGATGTAGTTGGCAAGCTTTTCCATGAAATTCCTTTCCGCTAAAAGTAGAAAAAAGGGGGCTCTGGAAGAGTCCCCCTTCGATTGGGATTTGCTACGCGGGTTTCACTTTGAAATGAAACGGGACTAAATGAAGCTATGTGACTTGGAGGCTTTGCAGCTGAATGAGTGGAGGATTGTGGCTGACGAAAGGGTAAAAAAAGAAGGGAGTTGCCCTAAAACTCCCTTCTAAGTCTGATTCGTCGACGTTCGCTAAAACTTCCTAAGAACGGTATCGTTCTCATGGTTGGATAGAAATCGGGATTGACTCTAATCGACGAATCGAAACCTCAATTATGAAACCGATTACAAAACTAGTGTGGGCGCCTGATTATTGTGTTAATGCCTTCCAAACATCTGTTAAAACAAGTTAAGCAGGGGGACTGCCGTGGTCGCTCGGCTACTTTTGTTCTCCAAAGAATTTTGCCATCAAACAGCTCGCCAAGAACCTGAAGCTTCTTATCATCCTAATCTCTGTTACCTTAATTGGTCTCATTGGGGTGCAACTATTTTGGATAAGCAACGCGGTTGGCCTAGAGGAGACGGAATTTAACTACAGAATAAATGAATCGTTGCGAGAAGTTTCTGAGGAGCTAGAGAAGCAGGAGGCACTTTCAAAACTTCGCTCACACGAGCAAGGGAAGTTCCTCTTTCTCAAAGTCGACACCATGCAACAGATACAGGAAGAATTCCCAGATTCGGGCTTTCAGTATAGAAAGGTTCGAAAAATCAATAAAGATCAGGGCATTGTTGAGGTTGAAATCATTGAGGGCGATGATCAATCAACTTCTAGGAAACACATCATCTCCGACGCCTCAAACATCGACATGATTGAGGAGCTTTCATTGGATCTCAAAACGGATGGCTACGGAAGGGCGAGGATGGAGGACTTAAATGCTCTTCAAGACAGCGCACTTCGAAAACGACTTCTGAATAAAACCTTCTTAGTGAGTGATATTGTGAAAAGCCTCATCGAAGTAGATATGTCGGAGTCGATTGAAGACCGAATTCACATGAATGATCTCGATACGATGTTGAGCACGGCTTTGCTGAGTAGAGGAATTAAGGCGAAGTACGAGTACTGCATCTTAGATGAAGGAAAAAACATTCGAATGGCATCCTCAACAGGCAAGGCCGAACACGAGGAGGCAAACAGTTTTCAGATCAGGCTTTTCCCAAAAGACATCATCCAGGATGTCGCCTATTTGGTTGTTTCATTTCCAAGGAAAACAGGCTATTTACTTCAAGCGAATTGGTTGCTTTTGCTCATGTCGATGGGTTTCATGGTTGCCTTGGCTTATACATACTACTTGGCTTTACGCACCATTATCCGCCAGCGGAATCTTTCGGTGATTCGAAATGATTTCATCAACAATATGACCCACGAGCTCAAAACGCCCATTTCCACAATTTCGTTGGCCATAGAGTTCTTAAAGGATGCTGGAACGGCAGATCAGAACACAACCAAGCGGTACATCGACATGATTGGCGATGAGAACAAACGTCTTGCCCAACAAGTAGAGAAAGTATTGCAGAGCGCTATCTGGGGAACAGGCGACTTTCAGCTCAAACTCGAGAGCATTGACTTGAATGCCCTTCTTCGTGATGTGTACGACAAATTTGAAATCAAAGCTCGAGAAAGACAGGCAGAGTTTAATTTCAGCTCCAATTCAGGAGGGAACATTCAAGGCGACCGGGTTCATTTGTCGAACATGGTGTTTAACCTTCTCGACAACGCTTTAAAGTACAGTAAGGAGAATCCAAAAATACAATTGAGCTTCTACTCCAAACAGGGCGATTATATCATTTGCGTTAAAGACAGCGGTATAGGAATTTCCTCTGAAAACCAAAAAAAGATCTTCGATAAGATGTACCGAGTTCCAACCGGAAACGTTCATGACGTGAAAGGATTTGGACTAGGACTTAGTTATATAAAAATCATTGCAGAACGACATGGAGGATATGTTACTGTAGAGAGTCATCTTGGTCGCGGAAGTACCTTTGAAATCCATTTACCACAACAACCAACTTAGAGATCATGGAATCACCAAAAATTTTGCTCGTTGAAGACGACCCGAACCTCGGGACTATTTTGAACGAATACCTCAATGCGAAAAACTTCATCAGTACGCTGTGCAAGGATGGGAAAGAAGGCTACGAAACATTTTTACGGCAAGATTTCGACATCTGTATTCTTGATGTAATGATGCCTATAAAAGATGGCTTCACCTTGGCAAAGGAGATCCGCAGGGTCAATCATGAGATTCCCATCATATTCTTAACCGCCAAAGCGATGAAGGAGGATAAGGTTGAGGGCTTTAAGCTGGGTGGCGACGATTATTTAACTAAGCCATTTAGCATGGAAGAGCTTCTACTTCGCGTTCAAGCAATTCTTAAACGCACTCATATGGTGACGAAAGAAAAGCAAAAGGAAGAGTTTGATTTTGGCCAGTTTCATTTTGATTATCGCAATCAAACTTTGACCATCGAGAGCGATGAACAGCGTCTTACCTCAAAAGAGAACGACTTGTTGAGGTTGCTGTGTGTGAACCTCAACGATGTGTTGGAGCGTTCGATCGCGCTTAAAAAAATCTGGGGTGATGATTCATACTTCAATTCAAGAAGTATGGATGTCTATGTTACTAAACTTCGCAAGTACTTGAAAAAAGACGAAAAAGTGCAGTTGATCAATGTGCACGGCAAAGGCTTCAAATTGGTCGTAAACGACTGAAGCAGTTTCTACTTTTGAATGGGGTAACCAGAGGAAGACCAGGCGCTGAATCCGCCGAGGATGTTATAAACCTTTGGAAATCCACGCTCTGAAAGAAGTTCACTTGCCTTAGCACTTCTACCGCCAGCGGCGCAATAGACAAATATTTCTTTGCTTTCATCTAAGTTGCTTGTAGCCTCGCTGAAGTTTTCATAGAAGTTCATTTCAAGTGCCCCGGCTATTTTCCCTTTTGAAATTTCGGCAGGAGTTCTGACATCAAGAATGATGTAGGAATCAGAAGGTCGAACATCCAGTTGCTTTTTTAATTCAGTTACGGGAATGTCGAGATAGATTCCTTTTTCTTCAGTTTGAACAATTTGACTGCTCATACTAGAAGCATCGGCAGATTCTTTCGAACCTTTTGATGGATTTGTACAGGCCATCAAACTGAGGCCAACGATAAACGCAATTATTCTCATATTAAATTTCTACGGGTCCTCTCCAGTCTAAAATTCCTCCTTCGAGATTCACAATACGTGTCTCAACTCCTATATGCTTTAAAGCGATGCAGGCATTTGCGCTCCTTGCACCACTGCGACAATACATGAAGAAATCCTTGCTTTTGTCAAGGGTTTTTATGTAATCTTCAAAACCGGCACCCATGATATCAATATTTAGGGAGCCAGGTAGATGACCTTGTTCGTATTCACTTTCGGTTCGAACATCAATCAATAGTGCATTCGCATCTTCGTTCAGTGCATTCTCAAAATCTTCGGATCTCAGTTGCTCGTACATTTCTTGAAATAATTTGACTGCAAATTTAGTTTAGTAGAAATGAAAAAGGCGGCAAAGACGATAAATCGCACAAATTTTGGAACTTTGGTCACAGAGTAGTGAGTATATATTCCCGCAAACAGAATTGGAAGATCGTTTTAGGCATCATTGCCTTCGTCATTGTCATGGCCTCACTTTTCTATTCGAACTCCATCGTGGAGAAAATTGGACGGGAAGAACGTCAGAAAGTCAAGCTTTGGTCGCAGGCAATTCTGCGTAAAGCGCGTCTTGTGAAGTACACGGACGAGCTCTTCACGAAGCTTCGTTTGGAAGAGCGAAAGAAAGTAGAGCTTTGGGTAGAGGCAATTAAGCGATTGGCGCAAACAGATGTATCGACAGATTTCACGCTACTCTCAAGAATCGTTCAAGACAACACAACCGTCCCCGTCATCCTTACTGATGAGAACCGGAAGATCATCGCTCATCGAAATCTCGACTCGACAGTTCTAGGGAACGAGAGCCTCATGCAAGCCGAAATCGATCGAATGCTTTCGATGTACGAGCCAATTGAAATCAAGTATTACGCAGATCAAAAGAATTATCTGTACTACAGAGACTCAAAGCTTTTCAGTGAATTGCAGAAAACCCTGCTCGACCTTCAGAAGTCGTTCATATCTGAAGTGGTGAAGAATTCCGCCAGCGTGCCCGTGGTGTACACCAATCAAGAAAAAACGGAAGTACTTCAATTTGGAAATGTAGACTCCAGTGAATTTGATCAGCCCGAATTACTGCGACAAATGCTGGCGGATATGGCCGAGGAGAACGAACCTCTTGAAGTTCAGTTGCAAGCTGGGCAGAGTAATTATATTTTCTATCAAGACTCCTGGATGCTCACGCAGCTTAAATATTTTCCATACGTTCAGGTAATCGTGGTAGGCTTGTTTATGATCATTGCCTACCTGCTTTTCAGCACCGCACGAAAAGCCGAACAAAATCAGGTTTGGGTTGGAATGGCAAAAGAAACTGCCCATCAGCTGGGAACTCCTTTATCCTCTCTAATGGCTTGGCGCGAATTGGCTAGAGACGAACTGAAGAATGAAACTTTGATGAATGAACTTGAAAAAGACATTCAGCGATTCGAAACCATTACAGAGCGGTTCTCTAAAATCGGATCCAAACCGAAATTAGAATCGGTAAGCCTCGATGCATACATTCCGGAGGCAACGTCCTACCTCATAAATCGTAGTCCAAAAAATGTTGAGTTCTCCATCGAGGCGAAGGATAAAAAAGTTTCGGCCTTGCTCAGTAAGCCTTTGTTTGAGTGGGTTCTAGAGAATTTGGTGAAAAACGCCATTGATTCCATGGAAGGGAAGGGAAGCATTTCGGTACAATACGGCCTAGATAAGGAAGGGCCTTACATCGACGTTCGGGACAGCGGAAAAGGCATTGCTGTGAACAAGAGAAAAACAGTTTTTGAACCTGGATACACATCCAAAAAAAGAGGTTGGGGCTTGGGTCTTTCTCTTTCCAAGCGAATCGTTGAGCAATACCATAGAGGTAAAATTTTCGTGAAAAGCTCCAAGCTTGGTGAAGGAACCACCTTCAGAATCATTCTAAAAGCCTAATGGCTGGCCTCTATATCCACATTCCGTTTTGCCACAAAGCCTGTCCTTATTGCGACTTCTATTTTCTGACGAACCAAAAATGGAAAGCACCCTTCATCGAGGCTTTAGAAGGAGAAATCCATGATCGGGCGGAGGAACTTGAAATCCCTATTGAAAGCATATACTTTGGAGGTGGAACCCCCAGCATGCTTGTGCCAGAGGAGATGGCGCGAATTCTTGAGTGCATCGAAGGCCATTTCGGGCGAAGCAATGAAATTGAATTGACCATTGAAGCCAATCCAGAAGATCTATCTGAAAAGAATCTTGAATCCTGGAAGCAATGCGGGATCAATCGGTTGAGCATCGGAGTTCAGACGTTAAATGAAGAAAAGCTGAAAGGCCTTGGGAGAAACCATAAAGTTCAGGATTCTATAGAAGGACTCGAGCGGGCCCAAAGATTGGGCTTTGGAAACATCAGTGTCGATCTCATTTTTGCAACAGGAGATGAGAAAGACTTAGATTCCGAACTCGACGACTATCTGAGATTGGATGTTCAACACATTTCCGCCTACGGACTCACCGTCGAAGAGGGAACGCCCTTGGCTCGATTGGTGGGAAAAGGAAGAAAAACACTTGTTGAGGACGATGAATATCGGCGTCAGTTTTTGTTGATTCATGAAAAGCTAGAGTCTGCCGGTTTTGGTCATTATGAAATTTCCAATTACGCCAAGGATGGTTTTGAAAGTCGGCACAATTCGTCTTATTGGAATCGAAAAGCTTACCTAGGCCTTGGGCCTTCGGCACACAGCTATAGAAATAATTCGCGGCGATGGAATGAGTCAAACCTCCCGAACTATTGCAAGCAAATTCAGTTCGAGGAGGAAGCCCTGAGTGCACGAGATCAATTCAATGAGGCTATTATGACTGGCTTGCGTCAGAAAAGAGGAGTTGATTTAGCCGAATTAAGTGAGAGGTTTCCGGCAGCGACGAAGTCGATGATTGAACAATCGGAGGGCTTCATTCAGGACAACTTGATGGAGAAGAATGACAATTTCCTTCGTTTATCTTTGGAAGGCATGTTGATGTCAGACCACATTTGCAGCGAACTATTTTGGATAGATGAAGATTGAAATTCAACACTTAAGCTCCGCATACGAAGTCGATTTAGATGAGCCAATCGACCTTTCTTTGGCTCTTGAAAACGACTCTTCTTTAGGCGCTTGGTATTTAGACCCACCTAAGATTGAAGCGGTTCGAAGTCCAGAGTTTATTGGCGAAGTGAGCGAAGGCTCACCAGTGAATTTCAGGAACATACATTTCAACCCGCACGCCCACACAACTCATACGGAAAGCTTAGCGCACATCTCAACTGAGGACATTCCTGTAAACGGCATCTTCTCGAAATTCCATTTTATTGCTTTGCTCTTGAGTTTCACTCCAAAAATGGATGGGCAGGGAAATCAAATCATTTTTGGAAGCGACTACGACCTAAAAAGAATCCTGGATTCTGGCGCCGAAGCGCTCATCATTCGAACCATTCCCAATGAAAGTGACAAGAAATTGAAAAACTACAGCCACGCCAATCCTCCTTACCTCGACCTGGAATTTGTCAAGTCCATCCGCGATCTGGGCATCGATCATTTATTGATCGATCTTCCATCAATTGATGCTGAAGAAGACGGGGGACTTTTATTGGGCCATCATGCTTTTTGGGGATTCCCAAATAAGCTTAGACCTCATGCAAGTATTTCGGAATTCATCTTCGTTCGAAATGAGGTGGAAGATGGTTTGTATTGGATGAATTTGGTTCCAGCAAACATTAAGAATGATGCGGCTATTTCACGCCCAATCCTTTATCGCCTAAACCCAAAATGAGTCTAATTTCCCAATATGGGAAATTTGGGCATACCTAAACCACTGATAATCAGTAAAATTTTTCGTTGGCACGTTTATCCTTATAAGGTGTCTGATGAAAAGTACGATTCCACTGTTTTTTTGGTCTGTTCACGCTAAGCCTTTTGGTTTTTGGTTTTTCGGTAATGAGAAATCTAGGGTATGGCCATGTACTCGAATTGAGATGGTTTAACATTCTCTTCCTTGCTGTTGGTATCGGAATGGGCATTCAGATGGTGAAACGATCTTTCCCCTCGAAGTTCAATTATATGGAAGGTCTTAAGGTAGGTTTGAGCATTTCACTTTTGGCCATCAGCGCCTTCGCAAGCTTTGTTTACCTCGTGGCATTGGTCGACGAAGGCTTCATGTTGAAAATTATAGAGACCCAGAGCACATTCAGATATTTGAATCCAGAATTGTTGTCCCTCATTAACCTTGTTGAAGGTTCAGTGCTAGGCTTAATCCTCACCATCATCATCATGCAATTCCAACAAGGCTCCTACGTAAGGAGAATCTTAAATCGGATTGGCTGAAAGAGCGAAAATTTTAGAGTGAGAGGGCTTTACCGATGGTTTAGCTCTTTTTTTGTGCCTTTTTCTCGTTCATAATTTCAGTTTGTTTCTGAATCGAAAACTGGTGCAGAAGCTCTAGAAACTGATGTACGAATTGCTCATCAAGCAGAAGATCATTTCCTAGTTTAGAACGACTTTTAAGGATTTCTTTCCAACGATCGAGCTGAAGAATTGTCACATCATTCTCCTTCTTGTACTCGCCGATTTTTTCAATCACCGACATGCGATGTGCAAATTTTCGGATGATCTCTCCGTCGATGTCATCAATGATGTTTCTGAGCTCTTCAAGTTTATTGTCGAACTCAAAATCATCTGAATGTGCCTTGCGGATGGAAAGACTAACAAGCATCTCTGTGAGCTTGGAAGGCTTCAATTGTTGTTGTGGGTCGGAAAGAGCAGCATCAGGATCTGGATGTGACTCAATCATCAACCCGCTCATGTTGAGGTCGTAAGCCTTCTGGGAGACGAAGGCGAGCATTTCACGGTTACCCGCGATGTGACTTGGGTCGCAAATTATTGGCAGCCCAGGCCATTCGCTCATCAATGAAATCGGAATCTCCCACATGGGTAGATTCCTGTAGACAGAATCGCGGTAGACGGAAAATCCGCGGTGTACGGCACCAAGCTTTTCAATTCCAGCTCCTTGAATGCGCTCCAATGCCCCAATCCAAAGTTTTACATCCGGATTTACAGGGTTCTTGACTAAAACCGTTATTCCTGAACCTTTAAGAGCGTCAGCTATTTCTTGAACACTGAAAGGGTTTGCGCTGGTGCGGGCACCAATCCACAAATGTTTGTAATCTAATTTAAGCGCAGCTTCGACGTGCTGTGCGTTGGCAACTTCAGTGATGGGAACAGTTCCAATAGATTCTGCCGCTTCTTTTAACCAAAGCAACCCCTGTTCACCAATGCCCTCAAATCCGTTGGGCCTCGTGCGTGGTTTCCAAATCCCTCCTCTGAGTGCGTGAATTTTTTGACCTTCAGATATTTCTTTCGCAGCCCGATGAATTTGTTCTTCCGATTCAACGGAGCAAGGTCCAGTGATGAGAATTGGAGACTCTAGGTCGGGAAATAAAGGGGATGTTTCAGCGCTCATTGGATACAGAACAAAGGTATTTAGTCATTCCAGCTCACCGCAATTTTACCCTTGCTGTTTCTGCTTTCAAGATGCGCGTGGGCTTGTGCAATGTTCTTATAAGAGAACAGCTGATCTACCTGAGGGTTCAACTTCCCTTCTCGAGTCAACTTTACAACCTCCGAAAGACAATTTGCCAAAAGCTCTGGTTTGTGGTCTCCAATGCGCAGCATGTTCACTCCCAGCATCGACTGCGACTTCATGAGGAATTTAAGCGGGCTGTAAAAGCCAAAGCCAAAAAGCAGTTCGAGTCCAGTGAATAGGTTCCCTTTCGATCGGCTTGCGGCACCGAAAGTGACAATTCGCCCTCCGTAGTTGAGCAGTTTAAGAGATTGCTTAAATACCTTTCCTCCTACCGGGTCGAAGACTAGGTCCATCCTTAAATTCTGAGACTTCAATACTTCATAGAAATTGTTCTTTCTGTAGTTGATTCCTTGATGTACCCCTTGTTCTTTTAAATAGCTCAGTTTTTCGTCGGAACCTACGGTTCCGTAAACTTCCAAACCTTTAATTTTTGCCAATTGACAAAAGGCGGTTCCTACTCCTCCAGCAGCAGAATGGACCAATACTTTTTCGCCAGGAAAAGCATTGGTCGCAACATTCATGGAGAAATATGCAGTGCAGTATTGTGTGACTAGGGCGCATGCCTCTCCAATTCCTAGGTCATCGTCGATTTTAATGACAGCACGCTCGTCGGTAATGGCATACTCGGAGTAAGCACCAAATCGTGTAAAGGCCAACACACGGTCTCCTTCTTTTAAATCGAGTGAACCATTGTATTGGACAATATGACCAACAGCTTCATAACCCAAAACAGCCGGTAAAGGAGGGCAGTCGGGGTAAAGACCTTTTCTCGCAAGAACGTCGGCATAGTTGAGTCCAAAGCCTTCCACTTTTACTAAGACTTCCCCATCTTGAATTTGAGGAACGGCGATTTCTCTGAGTTCAAATGCCGAATCTGCTGAACCATTCCTAATCAGGCTTATAGAGTGCATATAGCGTCGATTTTAGAGCTACCTTTGATTGCTTCGCGCAAAACTAATTTTATCTGCTATGAAACCAATCTTCTACTTTCTTCCAATTTTATTGGTGACTATGTCAGCCAACGCTCAAAACTACTCCCTTGAATTTGATGGAGATAGTAATTATGTCCGGGTGGGAGATACCTTGGCCTATTACGAGCTTGAAGAACTCACCTATTCCTTTTGGGTGAAGAGCGATTATAGTGGCAGAAATTATATGGCGGATTTCACCGACAATCCGGCCGATTACGACAATGCGGGATTCCGTACTCTAATTGGTGATCTTGGTAACGGTAGCAACATTTCTATCTGGCAATGGATTAATGGCGAACAAGGCAGCGTTAGTTTAGGCGCTGGTGGAAAAATAGATGAGTGGACACATGTGGCCTGCGTTTTAGACCTCATGAGTGAGCTTGCGGACACTTCCTATTTTAAAATGACTGCCTATTTGAACGGCGTTGAACGAGATGTAGACGAATTTGAAGTAGTAAGCTCTACTCGAGCTTCACGGCTCATCAATTTGACCCCCACCGGACCAAGAATTCTTGGTGGAAGGTTCGACCTCCAAGATGGAAGATTCCTAGGTGGAAGTATGGACGATTTCAGCATTCATTCAAGAGTATTGAGTTCATTGGAAATTGAAAACATTGTATGCTCCGGAATTACACCAAACGATCAGAACACCTTGCTTTTCTTTCAAATGAATGAGGGAAGCGGAGTGAATTTGGTTGACTCCAGCGCCAACAACTATGGCGCGGAATTGATGGGCCCAATTTATTCCACCGACCTTGCGCCAGACCAGAGCACTGTATCACCTCTAGCTGATTGGACGTATACTCCTGCAAGCCAAAGACTTGATTTTTGGTTCCAAAACACTTCGAGTTCATTCGACGCAGCGATTTGGACATGGGGAGACGGAACTTCAGATACAAATGCAAACACCTGGAACAATCATATATTCCCCGCCAAAGGGATGTACAACGTATGCATTGAGGTGAGTACTACTTGTGCCGGAACAGATCAATACTGCGACTCGGTTGAAGTGGATTGTACGGTCCCGGCGGCTACATTTTCCTATGACCCAAATGATTTAGTAGTTGAAGTTTATGGAGACTTGACGGATCTTGATTCGCTGATATGGGATTTTGGTGATGGCTCTTCGAAATCTGGTGACACCCTTTTTCATACCTACACTTCAAAAGGGATCTATACAATTTGTGCCTATGCCTACAATTCTTGTGGGGCAGATACGATCTGTCAAGAATACAATGCTGTAGTGCAATCTCTGGAGGAACTTGAATTTATGGGTCTAGAGTTATTCCCGAATCCTGCGAGTACTCAGGTTAGAGTAGAGTTTGACAACCAAGGCCTAAGCTACAATTTGAGCGTTTACGATTTGAGAGGAAGGATGGTGACAAAAACCATGAATATTCGAGAATCCTCCTACGAGTTTAATGTAGAGAGATTGCTTCCTGGAACCTATATCTTACAAGTAAAAGGGCAGTATAAAACAGCCTTCCAAAAGCTGCAGATCAATTGAGCTAGTATGGAATTATTCTCTTAGCTCAACATGGTTTCTTTCTAGCTTTTTCAGGAAGAACTGGGTGAGTCTGAATTCGTGATGAAGCTCTAATGCCATTTGCCATCACCGTAATACAATCAATTAGATATTCACTTACATTTGACCAACCTCCTAATCCAATTTCACTGCAAACACTTGATTATGAAAACATTACGCCTACTTTTCACTTTCGCATTATTGCTTCCAATTGCCTTGCATGCTCAAAATTCTTCACTCTCGTTTGATGGAGATGACGACTATGTTGAAATTAACGACAGTCTTTCCTTTCAGTTTTTAGAAAGCCTCAGCTACTCATTTTGGGCAAATTCTCAATGGGTTGGAAACAATTACGTTGCTGATATTACCGATAACCCAGCCGATTATAATAATGCTGGTTTTCGAACTTTCATCGGAACCTTCGGTGGAGGTGGCGGAGCAACAAACTTCAACTTCTCGCAATACATGAATGGCGAGAACACCAACCTAGCCTTCCCAATTACTTTCAAAAGCAACGATTGGGCTCATGTAGCCTGTGTTGTAGAAAAGGTTTCTGAGAGAGGTAATTCAATGTTTTATGAACTGCGTGCATACGTCAATGGCGTTATTCAAGCCTCAGATACACTTGAAGTGCAAGGACCAACTCGTGCTGACCGACTTCTTACTCTTGGCGCCGGTGGAGCGAAAGTTTTAGGAGCGCGCTTTAACCTTCTAAACTTTCGATACCTCGATGGCCTCATGGACGATTTCAGCATGCACGCATTGGCTCTTACTGAAACTCAAATCCGAAGCATTGTTTGCACGGGTGTAACTCCTAACAACGCCAACACGATTTTATTTTACAATTTCAATGCTGGTTCAGGCTTTACCTCTGCCGATCAAACTGGAAATGGATTTGATGGTACCAATCAAGGCCCATTGTTCAATAACTCTACTTTTCCAGACCAGAACAACCTAACGCCAGTTGCGGATTTTGATGCAAACACAACAAGCCAATCTGTCTTTGCAACATTCGAGAATCTTTCGGTCAACTACGATGTAGCTTTTTGGACCTGGGGCGATGGAACTTTTGATACGACATCAAACGCCTTTATTGGCCATACTTTCCCCTCTGGTGGAACATACAACGTGTGCATTGATGCCATTACTGCTTGTGGTAATTCCGATCAATTTTGTGATGATGTGGATCTTGAGTGTGATGCTCCAGTGGCGAGCATTAGCATTATAGGAAATGACCTTGTTGTGGCTGTTAGTGCCAATGATGATGCCATCGACTCAGTATTGTGGGATTTTGGGGACGGAGAAACTAGTTCATCTTTCACCATCTTCCATACCTATAATACCAACGGAGTTTATCAAATCTGTTTGTACGTATACAACAACTGTGGTTTTGATACTTCTTGTGTAGAGTTCAATGCCGTACTGCAGAATGTTAGTGAATTGGAGTATGGAGGATTTAGCATCTTCCCTAATCCAGTTCAAGAAAACATTCACATCGAAGTGGCCGATGAACCGGGTTTGTTTGACGTGAGCATTTTTGATTTGAGTGGAAAGCTAGTCTTCAAACAAATCAACAATCGAGAGAAAACACTAGATATTAGACGCCCTGAATTGCCTTTGGGTGAGTACATTCTTCAAGTGTCAAGAGACAACAAGAAAAGGCATCAAAAGCTTCTATTAAATTAGGATTCGAGTCGGAATGTTTAGCTAAACCCTCTTTCGTTTGAAAGGGGGTTTTTTATTCCCTGTACAGGAATTCAATGAGCACCTCACCGACGGCGCCAAGGGTAGGCTTAGAAATTACATCCAAATTATCTTCGTGGGTGTGATGGAACGTTCCAAAGTCACGTCGCCATGGTTCGTAGTGGATGATGTCGACACTTGGAATTTCTGCCAATTGACTCACATAGATGTGGTCGTCGGTAATTCCTCCAACGGCTTCGCTGATGAAGAGCTTGCCATATCCTAGGTCATTGGCCAGTCCCCATATTTTATCTTGAAGTTCAGGTGCAAATTGTCTCGAGGCATATTCTTTTGGGAAAACGGCATTCTCCGCACCAACCATATCTAAGAGAATTCCATACTTAGGTTTTAAGTAATCCACAGGCAGGTTTTCAGACCAATATTGAGAACCCAAACACCAACTGTCGTTTCCTTCACCCGTCATGCTGCTTGAAGGCTTGCCATAATCTTCTGCGTCAAAGAAAACTACGTCGATTCCTATGGTGGGTTTCTTGGGGTAATCCTGAATGCTGCGAAGGAGTTCAAGAATGACTGCAACCCCACTTGCACCATCGTTGGCTCCTAAAATGGGCTTATTTTTTTTCTCGGAATCTCGATCGGCGAATGGACGGCTATCCCAATGAGCGAACAATAAAATGCGGTCTTTTATCTCAGGATTAAGCCGCCCTTGAATGTTTCGAATGTCCAAAGCATCTCCGTTGAATGCAGTGACTTTCGCCGACTGCATCTCAGTTTCTAGCCCAAGACGTTTTAATTCTGAATCTAGATAAGCCGCACAATTCTTATGCTCAGGTGTGTTGGGCACGCGCGGCCCAAAAGCCAATTGCTTTTCTATGAAGGCATAGGCAGTATCCGCCTGAAAAGTCGGTACTGAGTCGAGGGGAGCAAAGACTTTCTTCGGTTTTGAAGGAAATTCAACCCTCTTGCGCTCTTTGGTGTCGCATGAAAAAGTCAATAGGGAGATTAGAAGTAAAAGGCCAATAAATCTCATGCTTGAACCTGCAACTTCAAGTTTTCAATCATGTTTTGAACAAGTTCTGAAAGGCCATATTGCTCTTTCCATCCCCAATCTGTTCGAGCTTGGGCGTCATCGATGCTCGAGGGCCAGCTGCTGGCAATCTCTTGTCGGAAATCAGGTTTGTATTCAATTTCAAAATTTGGAAAGTGCTTGCGAAGTTCTTCTGCCAAGGTCTTGGGGGAAAAGGACATTGCCGAAATGTTGTAGCTGTTTCGTATCTTGATGTTCGAGGCATCTTGTTCCATAATTGCCAATGTGGCACGAATGGCATCTTCCATATGCATCATTGGCAAGAAGGTGTCTTCGTTTAGAAAGCAGTTAAAGCGCTCACCTTTTAAGGCACTGTAGAAAATATCTACCGCATAATCTGTAGTTCCACCGCCAGGAAGTGATTTCCATCCAATGAGCCCAGGATACCTCACGGAGCGAACGTCGACCCCAAAACGCTTGTGGTAATAATTGCACCACTGTTCACCAGCTTGTTTCCCAATTCCATAAACCGTTGTAGGCTCAATGATGGTGCTTTGAGGAGTTTGATGTCTCGGCGTGTTTGGGCCAAATACGGCAATGGAACTCGGCCAAAAGATTTTTTCAATCAAACCATCTTTGGCCAAATTGAGCACATTAAAAAGTCCATTCACAGAAAGTTTCCACGCAAAATCGATGTTCTGCTCAGCAGTGGCCGAAAGGAGAGCAGCGAGGTGGTACACTTCAGTGATCGATTCACGCTGAACTAAATCCCTCAGTGCAGGCTCATCTAAGCAGTCTAAAATTTCGAAACGCCCTTCGTAGTCGGGGTCGGATTTAACATCGGTGCTAAGTACGTTTTCATAACCGAGCTTAAGAGCAAGATTACTGCTCAATTCCCTCCCCACTTGCCCCAGAGAGCCTATTATCAGTGCTTTTCTGCTCATGATATTTCTACTAAGATGACCACTCACAAATGTATCAAAATTGGCCAGCAGGCAAGGGCGGGCAGTTGACGCACATCAGTTTGTTGGATGTGATTAAATTTACCTTTGTCTCAAATTTCACCATATGCCCTTTTACCATAAGTTAGGTCGATTTCCACACAAGAGGCATACTACCTTTAAAAAGGATGACGGAAGCATCCACTACGAGGAACTCTTCGGCACCATAGGCTTCGACGGAATGTCGTCTTTGATCTACCATCATCACAGGCCAACAATGGTCCGAGAAATTGGAAAATCGAAGAACGTAGCCCCAGAAATCGCCATCGACAAGAACCTTAAATCATATCGCCTTCATGGTTTTCAAGTAAAGCCGGCTGACGATTATTTGGAAAGTCGCACCCCTGTATTAGTAAACAGTGATTGTTACATCAGCTTGGCAGCTCCAAGGAAATCTCTCACAGAGTATTTCTATAAAAACACCGATGCCGACGAAATGATTTTTGTGCACCGCGGAAGTGGTACACTGCGCACCTTTCTTGGCAAAATTCCTTTCACACCAGGAGACTATCTGCTCGTTCCAAGGGGAATGATTTATCAAATCGATTTTGATCAAGAAGACAATCGCCTCTTCATCGTTGAGTCGTTTAGCCCAATGTATACTCCGAAAAGATATCGCAACCACTTCGGACAATTACTAGAACACTCGCCATTTTGCGAGCGTGACATTCGTCCTCCAAGCGAATTGGAGACCCACGATGAGAAGGGTTCATTTTTAATGAAGATTAAAAAGGAAGACGTACTCTATGATTTTGAATATGCCTCCCATCCGTTTGATGTAGTTGGCTGGGATGGATACAATTATCCATACGCCTTTTCAATCCACGATTTTGAGCCCATTACGGGACGAGTTCATTTGCCGCCACCAATTCATCAGACCTTTGAAACGGCTGCTTTTGTGGTTTGCTCTTTTGTGCCTCGCCTCTACGACTATCACCCAGAGTCGATTCCAGCTCCATACAACCATAGCAACATCGATTCAGATGAAGTCTTGTATTACGTAGATGGGGACTTCATGAGTAGAAACGACATAGGGCCGGGGCACATATCACTGCACCCTGCAGGAATTCCACATGGTCCGCACCCAGGTGCTACGGAGAGAAGTATAGGTAAGAAGGAAACTGATGAATTGGCCGTGATGGTAGATACCTTTAAGCCGCTTAAGATCACGAAACAAGCTATGGAGATTGCCGACGATCAATATTACAAGTCTTGGTTGGAATAGTTTGAAGAATTCAATTAGAACTTAGCATTATTGTAACACATAAGAATTCACTGATGAGCACAGGATTAAAAAACGTTGAATACGGACTCGAGAAAATATTTGAAGGAGCAGAAGACTTTCTCCCCTTGAATGGAACCGATTACATCGAGCTATATGTTGGAAATGCAAAACAAGCAGCTCACTACTATCGCACGGCTTTCGGCTTTCAAGCGCATGCCTACGCAGGCTTGGAAACGGGGATCAAAGACCGTGTATCCTATGTGTTGAAGCAAGATAAAATCCGATTGGTGCTCACTACTCCTTTGACGAAGGACGGATTCATCAATGAGCATTTGAACAAGCACGGTGATGGAGTTCGTGTAGTTGCCATCTGGGTTGACGATGCAACCAAAGCTTGGGAAGAAACCACCTCACGCGGCGCCAAATCGTTCATGGAACCCACAAAGGAAGAGGACTCAAATGGACATGTTGTTCGTTCAGGCATTCACACGTATGGGGAGACCGTTCACATTTTTGTGGAGCGCAAAAATTACAAGGGAGTATTCCTTCCGGGCTTCGAAAAATGGGAAAGCTCATACCAACCCGAACCTGTTGGCCTCAAGTACGTGGATCACATGGTCGGAAATGTTGGATGGAACGAAATGAATGTTTGGTCTGAGTTTTATGGGAAAGTGATGGGATTTACTCAACTCGTTTCCTTCGATGATAAAGACATCAGCACCGACTTTACCGCTCTGATGTCAAAGGTTATGACCAATGGAAATGGTCGCATTAAATTTCCGATCAACGAACCGGCTGAAGGAAAGAAAAAGTCGCAAGTGGAAGAGTACTTGGATTTTTACAATGGCCCAGGAGTTCAGCACATTGCCATTGCTACAGATAACATCATTCACACAGTTACCGAGCTTCAAAAGCGTGGTGTAGATTTTCTATACGTACCATCAACTTATTACGATGAGGTGTTGGATCGGGTAGGAGAGATTGATGAAGACTTGGCTCCTTTAAAGGAACTTGGCATTCTCATCGATCGCGATGACGAAGGCTATCTGCTACAAATTTTCACCAAGCCCGTCTCTGATCGTCCGACCTTATTCTTTGAGATCATCCAGCGAAAAGGTGCTCAAAGTTTCGGAAAAGGAAACTTCAAGGCTTTATTCGAGAGCATTGAACGCGAGCAAGAGCGTCGCGGTACTCTGTAATTCGCCAGAACAAACACATTGCACTTGTTGTCTCTCTAGGCAAGAAGTTTTTATAACCTAAACATTTTAGATCCATGGAGATCAAGAGCACAAAGAAGAGCAGTTCAAGCACAAGCATGCCCCGCGTTTTGGCGTTTTATTCAGACGCGCTTCCAGAAGAAGTTAAAAGTCAAAAGTGGCTTGAAGCGGAGTTCAAAAAAGAAAAATCTTTGGTTTCAGTTCCAGGCGATTCAGGAGAAACGCACTACCTGAGCATCAAGAAGAAGGAACAGGAAGGCGCTCAATCAGAAGGCGCTCGATTGGCTGGACATCAAATCTGTGGATTGGCAAATGCGGCAAAGGCAAAAAGCATTTTGATTGAGGCGAATTTGGAGGTTGCAGATGGACTTGCCTTGGCTGAAGGAGTTGCCCTCTCAAATTACCAGTTCCTAAAGTATTTTGGTGATGCTAAAAAACGAGCCAATAGCCTAAACACGATTGAACTCAATGTGAAAGGCATTAAGGCAAACGATTTGAAGGATTTGGTTTCAGTAACTCATGCCACATACGAAGCCCGAACTCTAGTCAACGAACCCTTCAATTTCCTAACGGCGGTTCAGTACTCGAAAGAAATGAAGCGCATAGGTAAGGCCTTCGGCTTTACGGTAGAAACCTTCAACGAGAAGAAAATCGAAAGCCTTAAAATGGGTGGCCTCTTGGCAGTCAATAAAGGTTCCATCGAGCCACCGACCTTCAATATTCTTGAATACAAGCCTGCGAAAGCCAAAAACAAGAAACCAATTGTATTGGTCGGAAAAGGTGTTGTTTACGACACAGGCGGTTTAAGTCTAAAGCCTACTGCCAATTCAATGGACTTCATGAAATGCGATATGGGGGGCTCTGCTGCTGTTGTTGGTGCGATAGCAGCTTCGGCTAAAGCCAATTTACCTCTTCACATCATTGCTTTGGTTCCTGCAGTTGAAAACAGGCCAGGTGGAAATGCTTATGCTCCTGGAGATGTGATCACCATGTTCGACGGAAGTACAGTAGAAGTTTTAAATACCGATGCTGAAGGTCGGTTGATTTTGGCGGATGCATTAACCTATGCTCAGAAATACAATCCTGAATTGGTCATTGACATGGCTACATTAACTGGAGCTGCTGCGCGCGCTATTGGTGGGCAAGGTGTTGTTACCATGGGAACAGCCGATCAGGCCACGCACGATGAATTGAAAGAAGCTGGGTTCAGAACTTATGAGCGAATTGCTCAATTCCCGTTTTGGGATGAATATGCTGAGAGCTTAAAGTCGGCAATTGCAGATCGTAAGAATCTTGGTGGAGCCGATGCAGGGATGATTACTGCCGGAAAATTCTTGGAGCATTTCACAAAGAAAAAAGGCAAGCATGCTTATCCTTGGATTCACATCGATATTGCTGGACCAGCCTACACATTCAGCCCGACAAACTACAGAGGTATTCAGGGTACCGGAGTTGGAACACGTCTTGTTTTCGACTTCTTGAAAGCACGCGCAAATGGCTGACCATACGAGACGGCCCGTTCTTGGGATTAGCATGGGCGACCCAAATGGATTGGGTCCTGAAGTGATTCTAAAATGTTTTCGTGACTCGCGAATGATGGATCAGTGTGTTCCACTGGTCTTCGGATCGGCTCTTGCGTTCGAGCATTATATGTCTCTCTACAAGTGGAATACCTACAAGTACAAGGTCATTGAAGGGGTCAACGAAATAGATCGAACTTGCCTCAACATCATAGATGTTTGTCCGGATTTCAACGAGATGAGCATTGGTTCTTCCAATAAAAGTGGCGGAATGGCATCCTGGCGAAGTTTGGATGCTGCTGTAAAGACCTTGCTGGCAAACACCATAGATGCATTGGTTACGGGGCCAATCAATAAGCACAACATTCAGTCGGCTGATTTTACCTTTCCAGGGCATACAGAGTTTTTAGCTCAGCAGGCTGGGCAGGAAGAAGCATTGATGCTTTTGGTTCATCAGAATTTGCGAGTTGGAATGGTTACAGGTCACATTCCATTGAAAGATGTTTCCTCGAAGATTACGGCAAATAGCATACGTCGGAAGTTGAAGATGATGGAAAAGGCTTTGATAGAAGATTTTGGAAAGGAAAGTCCAAAAATTGCTGTTTTAGGTTTGAATCCTCACGCAGGAGATGAAGGTCTACTAGGCACGGAAGAAAAGGAACTCATTGCTCCTTTACTGGCTGAAATGCAAGAAAATGGACATTTTTTTATGGGACCTTTTCCAGCTGATGGATTTTTTGGGTCGGGAAATTTTCGAAATTTTGACGGCATTCTGGCTATGTATCACGACCAAGCTTTGGCACCATTTAAATCCATTGCATTCAATCGGGGAGTCAACTATACTGCGGGTCTCCCGTTTATCAGAACCTCGCCAGATCATGGCACTGGGTACGATATTGCAGGTCGGGGAATTGCTTCCGAAGGCAGTTTCCGCGAAGCGGTGTTTTGCGCTTTAGACGTAATGCGCTCTCGGAAAGCGCTTTGGCAAGACCAAGAATAGTGTTAAGACTTGGAAATCAGCTTTAAAAATAGCTACATTTGCCGCCCCTGAATTGAAGGGTGAATCGTGCAAAAGACAGCGTCCTATAAAATTGGGTTTTCTGGCCTTAAGGATGGCCACCACGATTTCGAGTTCGATTTGGGAGAAGCGTTCTTTGCGGAAAGAGAGTTTTCAGAAGCCAGCAGTGGTGAGGTGAAGGTTCAAGTTCATTTGAACAAACACCCAAACATGATGGAGTTCACATTTGCTTTGAAAGGCACAGTTGTACTTCCTTGTGATCGTTGCTTGCAAAACTTGAGTCTACCAGTAGATGTAGAGGAAGAGTTGATTGTAAAATTTGGAGAAGAGGAAGACCTAGACTCCGAAATTTGGGTTTTATCTGAGAACGCTTACGAACTAGATTTAGAGCAACTATTGTTCGAATTTGTCCAGCTCTCACTGCCCCTTCGGAAAGTGCATTCTAAAAAAGACTGCGACCCAGAGGTATTGAAGCGATTGCAAATCGAAGAAGATGAGAATTATGATTCTCGTTGGGATGCTCTCAAGAATTTAAATTTGGAATAAGAAACAGAATTATGGCACATCCTAAAAGAAAAATATCCAAGACCAGGAGAGACAAGCGCCGTACGCATTACAAAGCTGAGAAGCCAACCGTTGCAATTTGTCCTACAACTGGCCAACCTCATCTTTACCACCGCGCCCATTGGCACGAGGGTAAACTTTACTATCGTGGTAAAGTTGTAATGGAAAAAGCAGTAGCGGTTTAAGCTAGTTCTTCAAGAATATTAAAGAGCCTTTTCTCAACCTCTGGTAGTGAAAGGGCTTTTTTGTGATTCCTATATTCCAAAAGGAATGTCACAGAATAAAGCTTAATATTGGTCCTTTAATCAATGATTTTATGGGGAAGCTTCGTGCAGCAATTACGGCCGTAGGAGGATATGTTCCAGAATACCGACTGACCAACAAGGAGTTAGAAGGCCTTGTTGATACCAATGATGAATGGATTCGTTCCAGAACTGGAATCGAAGAGAGACGGATTCTTAAAGATCCGACTAAAGCGTCAGCTTTTATGGGAATTGAAGCTGCGAAAATTATACTGGACAAAAAGGGTTTAGACCCACTAGACATCGACATGGTCATCTGCGCCACTGCTACCCCCGACATGCTTTTCCCCGCAACAGCATGTTTAATTTCCGATGCTATAGGAGCTAAGAATGCATTTGGCTATGATGTTATGGCTGCTTGTTCAGGGTTTCTATATGCCACCGTCACGGCGTCAAAATTCATTGAAAGTGGATCTCACAAAAAGATATTGGTAGTAGGTTCGGATAAGATGTCTTCCATAGTGGATTACAGCGACCGAGCAACATGCATAATTTTCGGCGATGGAGCAGGAGCAGTTCTATTGGAGCCAAACGAAGAAGGTAATGGAGTCCAAGACAGCATTCTTAAATCGGATGGATCTGGAGCTGAATTCTTATTTCAACGAGCTGGTGGCTCTTTGAACCCAGCGAGCCATGCAACTGTAGATGCACGTCAGCACGTAGTTTATCAAGAAGGAAAAACCGTGTTTAAGCAGGCAGTTAGCTCTATGGCGGATGTCTCGAGCAAGATTCTTGAAAGAAATGATATGAGTGGCGAGGATGTTCAATGGCTTGCTGCTCATCAAGCGAATAAACGCATCATCGATGCAACAGCTGATCGCATGGGATTGCCAGCTGAAAAAGTAATGATGAATATCCAGAAATATGGGAATACCACGAACGGTACAATTCCTTTATTGCTCTGGGAATATCAAGATCAATTAAAAAAAGGAGATAACCTCATTTTGGCTGCCTTTGGAGGCGGATTTACTTGGGGTGCTGCTTATGTTAAATGGGCGTATTAATATTGTCAAGAAATAACACAAAACAACATGGCTACGAAACCAAAATCTGATGAATTTGACTTCGGCCAAATCCAGGCCTTAATAAAATTTGTTTCCAAGTCGGGAGCAAGTGAAGTTGAACTTGAAACTCAAGAGTTCAAAATTGTAATTAAAACTCCGGCTTCTAATCCGGTGCAAATGCAGACGGCAGCGCCAGTTCAAGTATCAGCTCCGGCACCAGTAGCGGCAGCCGCCGCTCCGGCACCAACTGCTCCAGCTCCAGAGGAAGATGAAAACGCCAATCTACTGACCATTAAGTCACCTATGATTGGAACCTTTTATCGTTCTGCATCCCCAGATAAGCCCTCTTTCGTCAATGTCGGCGATCAGGTAAATGCGGGCGAAGTTGTTTGCATCGTTGAAGCAATGAAGCTCTTCAATGAGATCGAATCTGAAATAAGTGGGAAAATTGTGAAGGTATTGGTAGACGACAGTTCTCCAATTGAATACGATCAACCATTATTCTTGGTCGATCCTTCGTGATCGATTTTTCAATGAATAAAATAGACTTCCATGTTTAAGAAGATTCTTATCGCCAATCGAGGAGAAATCGCCTTGCGAATTATCCGAACCTGTAAGGAAATGGGCATTAAAACTGTGGCCGTATATTCTACTGCGGATGCAGATAGTTTGCCCGTGCGCTTTGCAGATGAAGCGGTTTGCATTGGTCCACCAGCCAGTGCTGAGAGCTATTTGAAAATTTCAAATATTCTCTCTGCTGCGGAAATCACCAATGCCGATGCAATTCACCCCGGTTATGGCTTCTTGTCTGAAAATGCCAAGTTCTCGAGGATGTGTAAGGAGCATGGATTTAAGTTCATCGGAGCCCTTCCTGAGCAAATTGAAGGTATGGGCGACAAGGCAACAGCAAAAGCAACTATGATTGCCGCTGGCGTTCCATGTGTTCCCGGCTCTGCTGGAATTCTTGAATCTTATGAGGAGGCTCTTAAGGTTGCCGAGGAAACTGTTTATCCTATAATGCTAAAGGCAACAGCCGGTGGCGGTGGAAAAGGAATGCGCGTTGTTTGGTCGAAAGAAGAAATGAAGGACGCCTGGGAAGGTACACGTCGTGAAGCAAAAGCTGCATTTGGAAACGATGGGATGTACATGGAGAAGTTCATTGAGGAACCTCGCCACATTGAAATTCAAATTGCTGGAGATCAATATGGTGCATTCTGTCATTTGAGCGAACGCGATTGCTCGATTCAACGTCGTCATCAAAAGTTAGTTGAAGAGACCCCTTCGCCATTTATGACTCCAGCTCTTCGCAAGAAGATGGGTGAATCGGCCATCAAAGCTGCTTCTGCAGTGAACTATGAAGGAGTTGGAACAGTAGAATTTTTGGTCGATAAGCACAAGAATTACTACTTCATGGAGATGAATACTCGAATTCAAGTGGAACATACGATTACTGAGGAAGTAATCAACTACGACCTTGTGAAGGAACAGATTCTCATTGCTGCCGGAGTTCCAATTTCAGGAAAGAATTATTTGCCGAAAGCACATGCGATTCAGTGTAGAATCAATGCGGAAGACCCATTCAACAATTGGATGCCAAACCCAGGCACACTAACAACCTACCACGAACCTGGTGGAATAGGCATTCGACTCGATACACACGTTTATGGCGGCTACACCATTCCGCCGAACTACGACAGTATGATATCAAAGCTCATTGTTGTGGCTCAAACACGACAAGAAGCCATCAAAAAGATGTCTCGAGCATTGGATGAGTACATTGTTGAAGGAGTGAAAACCACCATTCCATTTCACCAGCGCCTGATGAAAAATGAACAGTTTATCAAAGGCGACTACACCACCAAATTCATGGAGGAGTGGGATTATACTAAAGAATCTTATGGATAATTTTTCGAAGTCATTGAGGACGGCCGCCCTGATAGTTAGCCTTTTGATTGGCTCTCTGGCTGGGAGTGCACAAGACCTCAATCTTCGAAAACTTGATGCATACATCAAAGCGGCTATGGTCGACCATGACATTCCTGGTTTGGCTATAGGAATTGTGAAAGATGGTGCTGTAGTCTATCAAAAAGGTTACGGAGTAAAATCTGAACTCGAAGGGGGCGCCATCACGACCAATACAATGTTTGGCATCGCCTCACTTTCAAAGGCATTCACGGCAGCAGCCGTCGGAAAATTAGTCGATCAGGGTTTAGTTGAGTGGGACGACCCAGTCAAAAAACACCTACCGAATTGGAAGTTGTACGACGACTATGTGAGCGATCATTTTACTGTGCGCGATTTGTTGTGTCACCGAAGCGGATACAAAACCTTCGATGGTGATTTGTTGTGGTACGGAACCAATTATTCCCGCGCTGAAATCTTAAGCCGTTTTCAGCACCTGCCACCGACCTATGAGTTCAGATATCAATATGGTTACCAGAACATCATGTTCATTGCAGCAGGGGAGCTTATTCCGGCTGTGACGGGCAAGTCTTGGGATGAATTTGTCGATCAGGAGTTGTTCGATAATATTGGCATGCGTGCTTCCAACACAAGCATCACTTCCTACCAAGAAAATCAAGACATCGCTCTACCTCATGTGAAGGGGCAAAATCAACAGGGAAAGCAAAATGCGCTCATGAATTACGACAGCTTTGGTGGTGCGGCGGCCATCAATTCAAATGTGGTTGACATGACGCGATGGATTCGCTGCTGGTTGAACGAGGGCATTGCAAATAAGGATACGGTTTTGTCGATGTCCACAATTAGAAATGCAAGTCAATTGCATACCCCACTCAGAACGCACCAATCGGAAATTGAGTTCGGAACGAATTACAAGGGATATGGTTTGGGTTGGTTTCTGCAAGATTATAAAGGAAAGCGCGTGATGCACCACGGCGGGGGTCTTCCAGGATACATCTCCAAGATTGCCATGGTTCCTGAAATGGAAATGGGCTTCATCATTCTCACCAACGGCGAGAGCAACCTTCCAAGCTCGATGATGTACTACATCATTGATATGTTTATGGGCGATGAGCCAAAGGATTGGTGTGGTAATGCCCGTGAGAATTACCTAAAGTACTACGCTAGCCTAGACGCTAAGAGAGAAAAGAAAATCGCGGAACGAAAGGCAGATTCGCTGGCTGTAATACCAATGGATTCACTCCTCGGAACCTACACCGATAAAATGTACGGTACTTCCAGCCTTACCAAGGTAGGAAAGAAGAAAAAACAAGCCTACGTGCTGCAGTTGGATCCAGCCAAACAGATGTTCGTTTCGAAGTTGGAACATTGGCAAGGCGACAGTTATCGCATTCAGTGGAAAGATGATTTTCTTCCTTGGGGAATCATGACCTTCAAGAAGGAAAACGGAAAACTTGGTTATACCATTGACCTACCCAATCCCGATTTTCACTTCTTTAATTTGAACTTCGTAAAGAACTAGTTCGCGTTATACAGCCAGGTAGTTGGATTCATGGTCTCCTGACCTTTCCATACCTCAAAGTGAATTTCAGTCTTACCCTTTGAAGGATCTGTGAGCAGGCTGCCTATCGGTTCTTTTGTTTCAACCTTATCTCCTTTCTGAACGAAGACCTCCTTGAGGTTCGAGTATACGCTCAAGTATTCTCCATGACGAACCATAATTGCCTTTCCAGAGCCTGGTAAAACGATTACCCCAGTCACTTCTCCATCGAATACGGCTCTTGCTTGCTCGCCAGTTTCTGTACTGATATTGATGCCGTTGTTATTCACCTTTACTTGCTTCAAGATGGGATGCCAATGCTCACCATACTCCTCGGTAATAACTCCTTTCTGAAGTGGCCAAGGGAGTTTCCCCCTATTGCTTTCGAACTTACTTGAAAGAGCTTTTGCCTCAGGCGTTAATTGGTAGCCTTTTCCACCCTCCTTCTCTTTCTGCTTGCGCATCTCTTCTTCGATGATGCGACGAATCGCTCTTTGCAATTTTCTCGATTCGTCTTCCTTCTTGCTGATTTCGTTTTTCAACTCCTTCTCTTTACTGGTGAGAGCATTGAATACTTTCTGCTGGTTTCCCCGTTCTCCGTCGAGCAATTGCTTCTCTGAATTGAGATTTACAATCAAATCTTCTTGTTCCTTTTTCTTGGCTTCTAGCTGCAATTTCTTTGAACTTAAAGAATCGCTCGTATTTCGAATGGTTGCACCTTGTTGAATCCTGAAAGCTGAATATTGTTGTAAGTAGCGCAGTCGCTTATAAGCCTGGTTAAAATCGTCGGCGGCAAAAACGAACATCAGTCGATCGTAGGCACTTCTGTTGAGATAGGCATAGTAGATCATCTGAGCGTATTCCTCTTTCAAGATCACCAGCTTATCTTCTAAGAACTTAATTGAATCGGAAACCATCTCGCTCTCCTCTTCCAATAAACCTATTTCGTTTCTGATGTTGTGAATCATCGCCTCCCGGTTGGCGATTTTCTTGCGAAGGAGGTACAGCTCATTCAATGAGCTCGACTTGCTCTTGGCCGTTTCTTTAAGCAGTTTATTCTTGTACTGAATGTCCTTTCTCAGCTGCGACTTTTCCTTTTCCAGCCTGCGGCGTTTGTCTTGCCCGAAGCTCTGATTTGGGCTAAGAAAGGCGATGAAAAGAATGGCGATGAGAATGCGCATATCAATAAACTACGCGTTCGTATTTATCAGTCACTTTGAAGGGGAACAGCAAGGCGTCTTCTGCTTCGCTTCGCAAATAGGTAACATTCACCTTGAAGATCTCATTCGTAACAATGTTGTAGAGAATTTCGTGGGGCAATAATCCCGAGCCAACTTCCCTGAAGTCATCGTACTTAATGAAAATCGATTTGTTATGTCGTTCATCGCGTACCATCAATCGATCAACTTTGAAGCGCTTTGGATTAATGAAGTATTTATAGTCTAGAACAAAGGATTTGGGAACAACCAATTCACCCTCCTCATCTTCCGGCTTTTCAGCAAGGTTGTCCTTGAGCTGTGTAACTCGAATGTCATGAACCTTTTTAAACTTCTTCGTTGTGCCCAAAATGTAGTGTTCATCCTCTTCTGAGAGCTTCATTTTTGACGTGCTTGTAGTTGAGTTTGCATTTCCCAAGATAAGGTCCTGAAGGCTATAGAAGTTGAAGTCTGTATTGAAGTTTTCATTCAGTACTCTGAAGTCGCCCACGTAGTATTTCTTGTTTCGTTTGTCGAGCAATTGAACCGAGTCGGGGGTGACCAATATTCTAGCAACTTCTACTTTGTAATAAGTTGCAGATAGCCAGAGAATGCTGTCTTGCTTTAGGCGAGCATACATTTTAAAGCTGTCGGAGAGTTTATCGGTTTTGAAGGCCACGTTCATCTTGATTGATAGGCCAGGAGTCCTGAATTCATTTGCATCGACCTTTTTCAATAAATCGTTCAGCGATATACGCTCAAGGGAATGGGTGCCAACAATCTTCTTGTTTGACTTACACGAGCCCAAACTCGCAAGGATCAAAAAAGAGAAGAAAAAGACCTTAAAGTTTCTTTTTTGCAACATCGATTTTTGACTTCAAAGTCGTTTCAGCTTGCCCTTTTTCTCGAGCTTTTTCCCAGTATTTAATCGCTCCTTGGAAATCTCCAAGGCTGTTCAGAACATCGCCATAATGACTGAGGATTTCGCCATTTTCTGCTCCTCCGAAATTCATAGCAAGTTCTAAGGCTTTTTTAGCTTCTTCCGACTCCCCAGCCTGAAAGAGTACCCATGCGTAGGTGTCGAGATAGGTTGGTGAAGTAGGCTCTAATTCAACACATTTCTTTGACATCGATTTGGCACGATCCAAATTGAGCTTGCGCAAGGAGAGAAAATAACTGTAGTTGTTTAAAACATAAACATTGTTTGGGTCAAGCAGCAAAGCTTTGTCATATGCATCATCCGATTCTTCATGTTGTTCGTTGAAGTAGTACGAGTCTCCTAAGGAAGAAAGTAACTGGACTTTCAAATTTGGATTCAACTCGGCCATTGGCAAAGCCTTATTCATGACTGAAATGGCGGCAGGGTAGTTTTTGAGTTGTGAATTTGCCAAGCCATTGAAATAATAGAATGTGACTTGATTTGGAAAAAGATCCATTGCACGTTGACTCTCGTTCAACATGGATTTAAAGTCACTCAGCTGAGATTCAATCAAGATCAATTGGGACCAAATTGAATAGTTGTCAGATTGAAGTTCAACAGCTGTTCTGTAGGACTCTCGAGCGAGTATAAGTTCATTTTCACGCGTATAGAAGTCCGCCAACATTGTATGAGCCTTGGCTTCTTCAGGATGGACTCGAATCGTAGTCTTTGCCAGCTCAAATGCATCTTTGGTAAGGCTGTCGTTTTGGTTGCTGAGAGCATAAAATTTCAGCAAGTAGCGAATTTTTGAATCGATGTCAAGATCTTCGTTCTCAAAGGCGGTCATTAAAAATTCGAAAGCCTTCTTCTTGTCGCCCGCTTCAGAATAATATTCTGCCAAGCTGAGTTGTACGAAGGCATTGTCCGGTTGCAATTTTCTGAGCTCATCTAAGGTTTGAAGAGATTTTTCGACCTCCCCCTTACCTCTGTAGAGCTCGGCAAGAATTGCGTAGTATTTCGGTTCTTCAGGGAATTGTAGGATCAAGGCTTCCAGTTCTTTAATTGCACCCTCAACGTCTCCCGACTTTAGCATCAGCTCTTGCTTCTCAAGGCTTATGTCTGGTGAAAGCCCAAAAACTTCTTCAATGCGTTCGAAGGTAGCGATGGCTTTCTTGACATCTCCAGAAGACAATTGTACCTGAATGAGCTTTTGGTAGTGGATGCTTTGATATGGATCCAGAAGGATGACTTTTTCCAAGCAAGCCGAGGCTTTGGCGAAGAGCTTGAAATCAAAGTACATCTCGCTCAATTCGAGCCAGAAGTACTTGTTGTCCTTGTCAAGTTTGGTCGCGGCTTCCAGTCGACCCAAGGCTTCATCACCTCGACCTTGATACCGAAGAATTCTAGCCGACTCGTACAGACAGGTTGCACACTCTGAATTGATGCGCAGGCAAGCGTCAAACAAACGCAGAGCTTCTTGCTCATTGCCCATTATTTTCTCCTGATTGGCGCGAAAAAACTTTCGATCAAAATCCATTTGAACGGCTTCATCGATCATCGATTTTCTCGACTTCTCATCAGTTGCAATGGAGCGTGACCCTCCACATGAACTGAGAAGGGCAAGAATGAAAAATGAAATAAGAAATCTCAAGTCTAAAGTTTAACGCTGCTGTAAGCACTTATACTCACATCGCTAGCAAGATCTGTTCCTCGACCTTCAAAGGTACTGTGACTGCCCAACATACTATTGGAAAGCTGTGCATTTGTCACCTTTACTTCTTCGGCAAGAATGCTGTTCGAGATTACGGCATCTTCTATTTCACAAGCTCGCCCTAAGCTCACATGAGGTCCGATTTTACAATTTTTGAGAACAACACCTTCTGCAATATAGCAAGGAGGAACTATTTCTACATTTTTAAAATCCTCGAATGAAGATTCAACCGAATGCCCAATGTGCTCTAAAACCCGTTGATTGGAATGAACGGTGGCATCTTTGTTTCCGCAATCGAGCCATTCTCCCACTTTTCCTGGAACAAAACGAAGGCCTTTATTGGTCATGTTTCTGAGCGCATCAGGAAGTTGGTATTCTCCGCTTTTGATGACTTTATTGTCAATTAGGTATTGAAGCTCAGCCTTCAAATTCTCGCCGTCTTTGAAGTAGTAAACGCCAATCATGGCCAGATCGGATACAAAGGTTTCAGGCTTTTCAACAAAGTCTACAATCTGTCCGGCCGCATTCAACTCCACAACACCAAAGGCGCTCGGGTCATCAATTTGTTTCACCCAGAGAACGCCGTCTTGTTCGTCGGATATTTTAAAATCGGCTTTGAATAGGGTATCTGCAAAAGCGACAATTGTCTTCCCTTGCAAACTTGCTTCAGCACATAGAATTGCATGGGCAGTACCCAGGGCTTCTTCTTGATAATAGATTCGCCCTTTTGCATTGAGACCTTGCGCAATGCTGAGAAGCTCTTGCTCAACGGCTTCACCAAAGTGGCCGATGATAAAACCTATTTCCTCAATGGGTTCGTCGCAAACAGCTACAATGTCTTCCACAAGTCGTTGAACAATGCTCTTCCCAGCAAGTTGAATGAGAGGCTTTGGAACGGTGAGTGTGTGCGGGCGCATGCGTTTTCCCATGCCGGCCATTGGAACGATGATGTTCATAGGTGCTGTTTCCAACAAAATTAGCCGAATTGCCTTTGTACTTTCTTTGGAATAAAAGGGATTTCAAGACCTTCATGTGTAAAAAGGATAGCCGTCAACTTGTCCTTCTTTGGGAGTGCATTTAACTACTTTTGTCGCCATGGAAAACAAGGAAGATCTGCTCAAGAAAATCATCTCTCACTCCAAGGAGTATGGATTTATTTTTCCCTCTTCTGAGATCTACGATGGACTGTCGGCGGCCTATGATTATGGACAGTTGGGCGTTGAGTTGAAAAAGAATATACGCGATTATTGGTGGAAGTCGATGGTTCATGCACATGAAAACATTCATGGTTTAGACGCCTCTATTTTCATGCACCCGACAACTTGGAAAGCCTCTGGACACGTGGATGCGTTTAATGACCCTCTCATCGACAACAAAGACTCAAAAAAGCGTTACCGTGCAGACGTTCTTCTCGAGGAATTCATGGAAAAAATTCGTGGAAAAATCAAAAAGGAAGTTGTTAAGGCGGCAAAGCGATTTGGAGAAAGCTTCGAAGAAGCCATGTTTGTTAAAACCAATCCTCGTGTGGTCAAGTACCAAGAGCAAATCAAGATGATTGAAGATCGGATGCGCGACTGCCTCGATTCAAACGATCTTGAAGGAATTAAAACACTCATTGAAGAATTACAGATTGCCGATCCAGTTTCTGGAAGTCGGAATTGGACCGAAGTGCGTCAGTTTAACTTGATGTTTTCTACAGAGCTTGGCTCATTGGCAGATGGCGCAAGTAAAATCTATTTAAGGCCAGAAACGGCCCAAGGGATATTCGTGAATTTCCTGAATGTTTATAAGAGTGGCCGGGCGAAGTTGCCGTTCGGAATTGCACAGACTGGTAAGGCCTTTCGGAATGAAATAATAGCTCGTCAGTTCATCTTCCGTATGAGAGAATTTGAGCAGATGGAGATGCAATACTTTGTTAAGCCTGGAGAAGAGTTGAAATGGTATGAGCACTGGAAAGAAAAGCGCATGAAATGGCATCAGGCCCTTGGGTTTGGCGCTGAGGCGTATCGTTTTCACGACCACATCAAGTTGGCACATTACGCCAATGCCGCCTGCGATATTGAGTTCGACTTTCCGATGGGCTTCAAGGAGTTGGAGGGAATCCATTCAAGAACTGACTTTGACTTAAAATCGCACGAAGAACACAGCGGAAAGAAGCTCCAATACTTCGATCACGAGAGCAACACCTCATACGTTCCTTATGTGGTTGAAACCTCAATCGGGCTTGATCGGATGTTCTTGGCAGTTTTAACAGCCGCTTATAAGGAAGAGAAACTCGAAGACGGCTCAAGCCGTACGATGCTTAAAATCCCAGCATTCCTAGCTCCATATAAGTTAGCGATACTTCCCTTAGTCAAGAAGGATGGACTCCCAGAATTGGCTCGCAAAATCTTGCACGACCTTCAGTTGGACTTCCATTGTCAGTACGATGAAAAAGACTCCATAGGAAAGCGGTACAGACGTCAGGACGCCATCGGAACCCCATTTGCCATCACCATTGATCACGGCAGCTTAGAAGATGATATGGTAACTCTGCGCAAACGAGACACAATGGAACAATCGCGCATTCCAATTTCGAGTTTGCGACAAGAGCTGAGCGGTCGCATTTCGATGACCGATGTTATCCGAAAAAGTCTGTAATTATTTGCTGTTGAAGTCTGACATAACTTGTTGGACGGGTAAAAATGCAAAGGCACGAATCGTGTCTTTAGCGACTTCAATTCTCTGATCGAGCAATGTTTGCTCTGATTTCTCCCATTCAGAGAGTACATAGTTCACCTGCTGACCTTTGTTGAATTCGTTTCCAATGCCGAATCGTAGTCGAGCAAAATCGGATCTGCCCAGAATAGCTATGATGTTTTTGAGTCCGTTGTGCCCTCCGTCGCTTCCTTTATTTCTCAAGCGTTGCTTCCCGAAAGGAATGGATAGGTCGTCTGTAACAATCAACACCCGCTCAATGGGTACAGATTCTTGTTGCATCCAATACTGAACCGCCTTCCCGCTGAGGTTCATATAGGTGCTCGGTTTAATAAGGATAAGTGTTCGTCCTCGATGCTTTAGCTCCGCGCGATCACCTAGGCGTACGGTGGAAAAAGAAACGCTGGACTCCTCAGTGAGAGCGTCCAGCGTTAAAAATCCAATATTATGACGAGTATTCTCGTACTCTGCTCCGATGTTTCCGAGTCCGAATACCAAATACTTCATGCTGCAATGCTATGCTTCGGCAGGGGCTTCAGCTTTTGCTTCATCACCTTCAGCACTTGCTTCTGCGCCTTCAGCTGCTCCTTCTTCGCCTTCCTCTTCGTCTGGTTCTTCATCTTCGATGGCACCACGTGCGGTTCGAACAGCTACAACGTCACCACCGTCTGGTTCAAGAAACTCAAGGCCAGGGTAGTTGAGGTCACGGACTTTGATAGAATCACCAATTTTAAGATCGGTAATGTCTAGTTCGAAAGATTCTGGGATGGCATTCATGAGACCTTTCAAACGAAGTTTACGACGAACCAAACGAAGAACACCTCCATTTAGAACACCGCGTGAAGCTCCGGTTGTAGATACTGGTATGCTTACATCAAATGGCACATCATCAGTAACTTCGAAGAAGTCTGCGTGAATTGCCAAATCTGTTACGGGATGGAATTGAACGGCTTTCAAAATTGCTTTGTGCTCAGCACCATCAATGTTTAGGATTACGAGAAATACATCTCTCGTTTTAATAAGGTGATCAAATTTCCTAATATCAACGCTGAAGTGAACGTTCTCTTTTCCACCGTATACAACGCAAGGAACCATTCCTTCTCTTCTCAAGGCTTTTGAGTTTTTACCGCCTACATCAGCGCGTTTTTCACCTTGAATTTGAATTGTTTTCATGACTTCAATCTGTTTAAACGATAAAATGGGAGCTTATTGATCGACCGGCAACCACATTGGTGATTACTTCTGCAAACAATCCACTCACACTTAAAACTTTAATCTTACTGCTTTCCTGTGTCAACGGAATGCTGTCCGTGACCACCAACTCCGTTAATGAGGAGCTTTCAATTCTTTCGTATGCTGGACCTGAAAGAACGGCGTGTGTGCAATAGGCGCGTACGCTTCTCGCTCCGTTTTCCAGCATCATATCCGAGGCCTTTGTAAGTGTTCCGGCAGTGTCAATGATGTCGTCGACGATCACAACATCCTTACCTGAAACATCTCCAATTACTGTTAAGTTGGCAACTTCGTTTGCCTTTTTACGCTGCTTGTAAGAAATGGCCAAGCCGCAATCTAGATGCTTTGCATATGCGTTGGCTCTTTTTGTCCCTCCTGTATCTGGAGCAGCCATGACCATATTGTCGGATCTACTTGCTTGCAAGTGCGGAAGAAATATGGTAGAAGCGAACAAGTGATCTACTGGAACTTCGAAGAAGCCCTGGATTTGGTCGGCGTGTAAATCCATGGTCATTACGCGCGTAACACCTGCTGCAGAAAGAAGGTTCGCAACCAGCTTCGACCCAATAGCGACTCTAGGTTTGTCCTTTCTATCTTGACGAGCATAACCAAAGTAAGGCATCACAGCAACGATGTGCGCTGCGGAAGCTCTTTTGGCTGCATCAACCATGAGAAGAAGCTCCATCAAATTGTCGACGGGCTGGAAGGTGGAGGCAATAATGAATACGGTGTCTCCACGAACAGTCTCTTCAAACGAGGGTTGAATTTCGCCATCACTGAACTCGTACATGGTGCACTTGCCCAATTCTGCTCCATAATTGCGAGCAATTTCTCTTCCGAGTTTTTCGGAAGATCTTCCAGCGAATATTTTTACGTGTTCTTGCACAGGGGCTTAAAAAAGGGCTGCAAATGTAAGCATTATCCAATACAATAAGTTATTTTAACTCCTTGTGATTCAAGCATTTTTTGATCTTTCGAAAAGAGGATGAAAAAGTTGCGGATAATAAGAGCTTTCTTTAGTACGTTTTCAAAATTGTACTTTTGACCCCGTCCCTAATTTGAGCGACTTATCAAAGCACATAGAACACATTCGATTCTGCTGATTTCAGCGCTTTTCATGCTTTTTTCCTGTGGAAAAAAAGCGCCGAAAGCAAATTTCGATTCCGTAGTAAAGCGAGCGGGAGTTGTGGATTTCTTGAACACCTCTGTTGGAGTTGTAGATGAATTCATTTGGATTTTTGATGATGGAGATTCAAGCTTTGCCATAAACCCAGTTCACCGCTACAATGAACCAGGCCTATACAGTGTTAAACTGATTGCGAAAAACGAAAACGGTTCAGACGAAGTCGTAAAAGAGGTTGACATTGTGGGAGGTGATAGAGAGGACCTTTCTGGACATCCAAGTTTCAGTGATGCCGATGGCTATTTAATCGCTCAAAATGAAATCGTGTTCGTTGAAGGTTCTCCGTTTCAAATTCAAAACATTCGAGGAAAGGCTTTGGTTGGGTTCTACGACACTACCAATTTCTTTGTCGACCTAGGGGTGGTTTCAGCAAATGGGGAACGACTCAGCCAGTCAGACAACAATACTTATGTATTCAGCTCACCGGACAGCTCTTATTACTTTAAGGAACAGGTAAACTGGAGAGTGGATGGCGGACAGAGGTATCCCACGATTATTGAATCGCGTCAAACTGCATGGCCAAGCATAAGCGGCATTCAATTCAACCCCACCATCGATCGATCTACAACATATACATTAAGCCTCAATGGACTGCCTTCAGATGCAGACGCGGTATTATACCAGATTATGGATACAAGTGGGACTGTGCTTTTGAGTCGTGAGGAGAATTCCAGTTTCTCATCTTACAACTTCACAAGCTTTGAGTTGGACACTCTGACTGCGGGTCTTGCAAAGGTCCGTATCTTGGCATATAACTATGATACGTTCATTGTGGACCAGCGCAAAATCTATTTTGTCAACGAAGCTTCAACCGAGGCTGCCGTTGAAATTAAATAGGAGTCCAAAGCGGATCCCAGCATTCATTCTCTTCTTTTTACTCATCAATCAAGCCTTTGCGCAGCTTATCCTTGTGCACGAGCATGAAAACCCTAAAAAGCGGGATCGCTTTTTTGCAGGCAGTCCCATGACCTACGTTCACCAAAACGGAATTTGGTTTAGTGGATATTTAGAGAGCATACTAGACTCTTCAATAATTCTCTCAGGAGAAGAAGTACTACTATCTGACATCAAAACCATTCTTCACCACCGACGGGGAATTCAATTTCTGTCGAACCTAAGCCTTACTGGGGCTGTATTTTACGTGGGGCTGGATTTAACCAATGCCTTATTGAGTCGCTCAAAGCCATTAATTGGCTCAGAAGTTCTTCCAATCGGTGCGGCTCTTGCAGGCTCAGGCTTAATTCTCCGCAGCTTTAGATATAATCGGCGAAAAGTGAGCGACAAGAGGAAGCTAAAGGTGTTGGATACAAGCCCTAAGTAGCACGAAAACAGTCTATTATACCTCAATTCTCTAAAGAAAAAGTAAGCTTGCCAGAAAAAAAGAATGGCTAACTTTGCGCGATTTTTAACGCCCACATGACACAGTATCAAGACCAAATCAACGCTTTTGTAAAAGGAGTTTCCGATAGGAACCCAAATGAAGCAGAATTCCTTCAAGCAGTGGAAGAAGTGGCAGAAGTCATCATTCCATTTATGAAGGCAAACCCCAAGTACGACGACATCGCCCTTCTCGAGCGAATGACGGAGCCGGAACGAACAATTATGTTCCGAGTACCATGGATTGACGATAAAGGAGACTTTCAATTCAACCGTGGGTATCGAATTGAAATGAATTCAGCCATCGGGCCATATAAAGGTGGTCTTCGATTTCATCCAAGTGTCAACCTCTCGATCTTGAAGTTTCTTGGGTTTGAACAGGTTTTCAAAAATAGTCTTACCACCCTTCCAATGGGCGGGGGTAAAGGAGGTTCAGATTTCGATCCAAAAGGAAAGTCAGACAATGAGGTGATGCGCTTCTGCCAGAGCTTCATGACTGAACTAAGTCGTCACATTGGTCCCGACACTGACGTTCCAGCAGGTGATATTGGTGTAGGTGGTCGCGAGATCGGATTTATGTTTGGCCAGTACAAACGAATTCGAAATGAATTCAGCGGAATCCTTACAGGAAAAGGAATTTCCTACGGAGGTAGTTTGATTCGTCCAGAAGCAACTGGATATGGAAACGTCTATTTCGCGCAGGAGATGTTGAAATCACGCAACGAAAACTTTAATGGAAAGCGTGTAGCCATTTCTGGATCAGGGAATGTTGCTCAATATGCAGCTGAAAAGGCAATGGAACTTGGAGCCAAAGTGCTCACCATGTCTGATTCAACTGGTTTCATTTACGATCCAAACGGATTGGACGCTGAAAAACTTCAGTTCATAATGGAACTTAAGAACGTTAAGCGTGGGCGCATAAAAGAATTTGCAGACAAATACGGATGTGAATTTCATGAAGGCAAAAGACCGTGGAGTATTCCTGTGGACATCGCATTGCCATGTGCTACTCAGAATGAGTTGGACGAAGTGGATGCCAATACCTTGGTTGAGAACGGAGCTATTTGTGTGAGTGAAGGAGCTAACATGCCTTGTACTCCTGCTGCTATTGAAATCTTTGGGGTTAAGAAAATTTTGTTTGCTCCAGGTAAAGCTTCGAATGCAGGTGGCGTTGCTACTTCAGGTTTAGAGATGTCTCAGAACTCACTTCGCATGTCTTGGACAGCTGAAGAAGTGGACAGCAAGCTTCATGACATCATGCGCAACATTCACTCTGCATGTGTTAAGTACGGGGCTGAAGGTGACTACATCGACTATGTTAAAGGTGCAAACATTGCCGGCTTCATTAAAGTAGCTGAAGCAATGAAGGCACAAGGACTTGTCTAGATTTTTGAGATCGGGCCAATGAGCCCTTCGTAGGTGTCAATCTCCATCTTAATGCTGCCGACAAGCACATCTGCTTTCGCTAGTATTGGAATCTTGTTTTTGTCTTTACTGACCCAAACGACGAGGTCCTCTTCATCTTTGAAGATTCTTCCTTTTTGAACTACAGGAACAAACTTGTAGCACAAGAACTTGCCTTTTTTGACTTTCACTGTTTCGGTACCGAGGTACTTCACTTTGAACGGAAACAGTTCGTAGTCCAGAAAAGCATTTACGACGTATACATCCCCAATGCTTGCATTTTCCATGTCTAAGGTTCGGAGGTAGTAAAAGCTCGACAGCATATCCTGTACATCGGAAGGGATTTTCATTTCACCCTTCTTATCGGTGCGAACCAACTTTTCTTTCTGATCGAAAATGAGCTCCCGCTCCATATGGAATCCTCCTTCATGAATTTTTCGAATGAATTTATGAGGACGATGTGCGGCCACATCAACATAGGTCTCATAGCGATCTCTCACCTTGTAAAACCAATCGAAGGTTCCTTCCGAATACCCAGTTCCAACCATGTGTAAAATCGGAGAACCTTCAAAAGCTTGATTGGTAGACTGAATTTCTAGTTCCGCTTTTCCGGCTTCTATCCAGCCATAGCGAAGTTGGTAGCTTAGTTTTTCTCCGACCTTAAATGGAGATTCAGGGCTAGGGACAAAAGTCCGTATAGCTAAGGATTCAATCGCAAGATGCTTTTCTAGTGGCTTAAATGCCAAGAAGAAAATTCCGAGACTCAACAGAAGGATCATCTTTTTCATAACACAAGGTTTTGAAGTTCACCCCTCTAAAGCCAAATGCTGTGCCACTTATTCTTCGATGTAAGTGCGCTTGACCCTAGAAGGTATAGAACTCAGAACTTCATAAGAGATTGTATTGAGTTTTTGGGCAATCGACATAAGACTCTGGTTGAGACCGAAGTATTCCAGTTCATCTCCGACGTGGCAATCGTAGTCTCCAATATCCACCATACACATGTCCATACACACAGTGCCAACAATTTGGAGCGCATTTCCATTCCACATTAAACTTCCCTTTCCATTGCTCAACGAGCGTGAAAGCCCATCGGCGTAACCTAAGGCGATCGTAGCAATTCGTGTGTTTGAACTGGCTTTGAAACTGCGAGAATATCCTACAGAATCTCCGGGTTTCAATTGTTTGATTTGAAGGATACGCGCCTTTAGGCTTCCAACGACACGTAATTTTTTCTGTATCGATTGACTTGGGGATACTCCGTAGAGTCCGATTCCCAAACGCACCATATCAAATTGATGTTCCGGGTATCGTTCTACACCCGCTGTATTCAGAACATGTCGAAGAACAACTTTACCAATGCCCGCTTCAATGAATTCCGAGTATTTCGTGAAGAGCTCAATTTGTTGTTTCGTGTACGAGTCCTCCTCGGAATTGTCGGCACTCGATAAATGGGTAAACACACTTTTAACTTCCAATTCCGCGTTCGACTTTAGAAAGACAACTAGCTCCTCGAGTTCCTCTTCTATGAAGCCCAAGCGGTGCATTCCAGTATCGAGATTGATGTGAATTGGAAAGGGAATTTCTTCCGCCAACAGGTTGTGTTGAAGACTGAAGGCGAACTCACGAAGCATCTCGATGCTGAAAATCTCAGGTTCGAGGCGATGTTTGATCAGTGAATTAAAACTCCGGTTCTCAGGATTTAGCACAACAATGGAGCTGGAGATTCCTGCCTTTCTTAGTTCAACACCTTCATCGGCATAAGCAACAGCCAGGTAGTTCACGCGAGAATTTTCCAGTTTTTGAGCCACCTCAATTCCCCCTGAGCCATATGAACTCGCCTTTACCATGGCCATGATCTTCGTTCGGGGTTTGAGCAAGGATCTATAAACTTGAAGGTTGTGCACTAAGCTGTTTAAGTTGATCTCCAATACCGTAGAGTGATTCTGCTCTTGAAGTGCCTTGGCAACCTCTTCGAAATTGTAGTTCCGAGCTCCCTTTATTAGAATGGCTTCGTCGTCGATTTTTAGGAGGTGGTGCGCGGAGATGAATTCTTTCGTGTCGGCGTAATAATGGTTCTCATGTAAACTAAAAATTTGATCCTCTTTTTGAAAACCAATGCCAATAAAGCGCTGAATACCTTTTTCTTGAAGGATTAAATTGAGCTTCTCATAAACTTCTGAAACGTTTTGAATTTCATGCTCAAGTGCTGAGAGGATGACCGTCTTTTTTTTGTGCTGCTTCTGACGAGAAAGCCATTCTATCCCATTGATTATGCTAGGTAAATCTGAATTGTAGCTGTCGTTGATGAGGGTGCATCGATTTTGACCTCGACTCAATTCCATCCTCATATTAACTGCCGAGAGGCGCTCAGCACTTTGTTGCAATCCCTCCACGGGAACTTCGAAGTAGAAGGCCACATTGAGAACGTGCATGAAATTTTCTATGGATGCTTCATCGGAAAATGGAATTTCAAATCTATGTTGCTGTCCTTCGTGTCGCACCAAAATTTTGCTTCGTTCATCGGCGGAAGCATTGACTAATTGAAGGGAATCGGAACTTTCCTTACTCCAGGAAACCAAGTTTTTATTAGGGTACCTGCTCTTGAGTTTTTGGTGAATTAAGTTATGGTCGCGACAATAGAAGATGGTGTCGCAGTGTTCAAAGAGTCCAAGCTTTTCATCCAATTTTTGTTCCTGCGAATCAAAATTTACGGAATGAGCAACACCAATATTGGTCATCAAACCAAAGTTTGATTGAATCATTTCTGTCAAAGTCTTCATTTCACCTGGGAGACTGATGCCAGCTTCGATGATGGCCAGGTCGAAGCGATTCGACAATTGCCACAGTGACAATGGAACCCCAACTTGTGAATTGTAGCTTCTTGGACTTCGCACGATTCTGTAACGGTCTCCCAACATTTGATAGAGCCACTCTTTTACAATGGTCTTACCATTGCTACCTGTTATCGCGATTATAGGATGCTGAAAAGAATCCCTGTGATATGAAGCGAGCAGCTGCAGAGCTTTCCTAACGTCCTCAACAATAAGCCAGCGCACATCTTGTACGCCTTCGACTTTGCGCTCGGCCACGAAAGCTCTCACACCTCTACTGGCGCAGTCAACAATGTAGTGATGACCATCGTGATTTCTGCCGTTTAAGGCAAAAAATAAAGTGCTATTAGGCTCGTAAAGACGACGACTATCGATCAATAAATGATCTACGGTTACAGACGGACCTTCGGAGAGTTCCGCACCAAGAATCCCAGCGATTTCCTCGATTGAATAGTTCAAGATTCTTTCTCTTTTGGAGGTTTTTCCATTCGACGAGCGAAAGCCTCTCTTGAAAGTGGAACGTATTCACCCAGCTCTCCCAATTCCACAAGGTCGTCGCCTCCAGAAATGCGGTGAGAGTATTGAGCAAGCTTCCCTGTTTCAACACAAATGGCATGCACCTTTGTTACATATTCGGCAATGGCCATCAGATGAGGCATTGGGCCAAAGGGCTTACCTAAATAGTCCATGTCGAGGCCCGAAACGATGACACGAATTCCGCTGTTTGCGAGTTGATTGCAAACGTTTGGAAGCTCGTCATCAAAAAATTGAGCCTCATCAATTCCTACGACCTCGACTTCATTGCTCAATAAGAGGATATTGCTTGAAGAGCTTACTGGGGTGGAGCGAATTGAATTTTCGTCGTGACTCACCACGTCTTCATGGTGATAGCGCGTGTCGATGGCGGGTTTAAAGATTTCTACCTTTTGACGGGCTATTTGTGCACGCCTCAAACGGCGAATCAATTCTTCTGTTTTCCCCGAGAACATTGAGCCGCAAATGACCTCAATCCATCCACTCCCTTTCTTCGCCTCTGCCTTATTCTCTAAAAACATATTGTCTGGAATAGCCCCTTCACACAAATCTAAGTAAATTTGACCCTGAGCATTTCAGGCAAAATTGCAGCACGTGTTACCCGAAAAAGCAAGCATCATACTCGAGATTCAGCAAGCGCTGAAGAAGCTGGACATCCTAAACCAAAGGGAAGACTGGACTGATGAGGATCGCATGGAATTTCGGATGCAGCTTGAATGTGTTAACAGGAACTATCATTACCTAGAGTTGTATCTCGATTCTGTTAAAGTTTCGGAGGACCTTCAAGCCGAAGAAGTTCAAGAAGAAGTCGAACTTGCTGAAGAGCTTGAGCAATTGGAAGAAGAGGTTGTTCTTGAAGAATCAACGGAAGAAAATCGTGCAGAAATGCCCGAAGAACTTGAAGAAGAGGAGAAAGGTTTGGGACTTGGTGCAAGAACACCCATTTCAGAGCGAAGCTTCGACGATCACTCTTTCGCCAACAAAATGGAACAGCAAAGCATTCCGGATTTAAAGCAAGCAATTGGGCTGAACGAGCGATTCTTTTACGCGAATGAACTCTTCAGAGGAGATGGAACAGAATACTCTCGGGCCATTGAGGAGCTGAACCACTTGGGTTCTATGGAAGACGCCAAACGTCTGATTCAAACCAAGTATGAAGAGAGGTTCAAATGGGATTATGAGTCTGAGGCCGTCAGTTCATTCCTCTCTTTACTGAACCGTCGATACCAAAAGGCATAGTATGGGTCGATTGATCCTCGTGCCAACCCCCATTGGAAATCTAGAAGACATTACTGAACGCGCGGTGCGCATTCTAAAAACTGCTGATCTGGTCTATGCAGAAGATACCCGGACTTCGGGCTTTCTCATGAAGCACATTGGTTCAACCGTTCCCTTGCGAGCCTTTCACAAAGACAATGAGCATCGAATTCTGGAACAGACCGTCGAGGAGATTCAAAATAGAGATCTGGTAGCCTTAATCTCCGACGCAGGAACGCCAGCCATTTCCGATCCTGGCTTTTTACTTGTTCGCGCATGCATAGAAGCCGGAGTCGAATTGGAAGTATTGCCGGGGGCAACGGCACTTATTCCCGCCCTCGTCTTGTCAGGCTTCCCATCCGACCGATTTATTTTCGAAGGTTTTTTGCCTCATAAAAAGGGACGACAAAAACGTTGGGGGGAGTTGGCCACTGAGGAGCGAACCATGATTTTCTATGAGAGCCCGCACCGAATTCAAAAATTCACTGAGGAGGCCTTAGACTATTTAGGCCCCGAACGTCGTCTAGTGATTGTACGTGAACTGACTAAGAAGTTCGAGGAGGTTATCCGCGGAACCACACAAGAATTAAAAGAATTGCTTCAAGCGAAACAGCTCAAAGGAGAAATCGTAGTAGTGGTTGAGGGGAAGTGAGCCTCCACGGCCCTTGAACTGAAGTACTAGTCTTCGATGAGGTAAGACTGAAAACCGATCACTCCATTGGTGTTGGAGATCAACAATCCTTTTTTCGTTCCGTCTTGTTCAAGAAAGCTGATGTTGCAGTCCACATCAGTTGCCCAAAGGATATCCGCGTTTTCATAATTGATTTCCGAGGCAAATACCTGAACTTTTTGAGCAGTGACTTTCCCCTTCGAAGAGTACTTCACGGTGACCTGCATAGGTTCAGCAATCGTTTTTGAAGCGGACAACTCAACTTGATGCTCACCAGTTGGCGACACTGAACTCATTGTTCCAACCTCTTGATTGCAGGCGAGTATGATCAGAGGAAGAATTAGGAAAAATAGGAGCTTTTTCATGCCTTCGAAAGTTTATTGAGAATCTCCAATTCTATCAATTTCTCCGCAATTTGAACTGCATTTGTTGCTGCTCCCTTTCTCAAATTGTCAGCTACAATCCAAAGGTTCAGTCCATTTTCCAATGAATGATCCAAGCGAATTCTCCCAACGAAAACATCGTCTTTTCCACGGGCGTACAGGGGCATTGGATATTGATTTACATCGGGATTGTCTTGAACAGTTATACCGGTTTCTTGAGATAGGATTCTACGAATTTCCCTCACATCGGGAGTAGATTCAAATTCAATGTTGACCGATTCTGAGTGACCGCCTTGAACTGGTACTCGAACTGCTGTAGCTGTAAGACGCAGTTCTGGCAGAGATAAAATCTTCCGACTCTCATTGGTCAATTTCATCTCCTCCTTGGTGTAATCGTTCTCTAAGAAAACGTCGCAATGAGGCAAACAATTTTGATCAATGGGATATGGGTAGGCCATTTCTGTTTTTTGACCAGAACGTTCTGCCTCCATCTGCTTTACTGCCGCCAAACCTGTTCCCGAGATGCTTTGGTAGGTTGAAACGACAACCCGTTTTATGGTGTAGGCTTTATGAAGAGGACCTAAAACCATCACCAGTTGTATGGTCGAACAGTTGGGGTTAGCAATGATCATATCATCGGATGTTAGCTGTTGGCCGTTGAGCTCAGGTACGATCAATTTATGGTCTTGGCTCATGCGCCAGGCGGAGGAGTTGTCGATGACCCGCGTTCCAGCAGCTGCGAATTTTGGCGCCCATTCACGAGAGGCATCTGACCCGGCTGAGAAAAGGGCGATGTCGGGTGCCATTTTAACAGCCTCTTCAATCGACACAATTGGATATTCCTGCATACCAAATGAAATGCTTTTTCCCACCGATCTGCTTGAAGCGACTGGGATTAATTCTGTAATTGGGAAGTTCCGTTCTGCAAGAACTTTCAGCATTTCTCGGCCAACCATTCCAGTGGCTCCAACAATAGCTACTCTCATGTCGCAAATTTGAGGAATTTTGAAGCATGTCGCACGACTTGGATTTAGTCAAACTTGTAGAAGATGAATTGAAGAGGGCTCGGCTTGAGTCGGACATCCTGTTGGCTTATAGCGGAGGCTTAGATTCGACATGCTTACTTCACCTTCTCCTAAAGACCAGACAAAGGCCCGTTATAGCCCACTGCAATTTTCAATTGAGAGGTGAAGAATCCGAAGAAGATGCTCTCTTCGCTAAAGGGCAGGCAATGAAATATGGCCTCGAATTCAAACTAAAGAGCTTTGATACTGTTGCCTACGCCCAGAAGGAAGGTGTTTCGATTCAAATGGCAGCGCGGGACCTTCGTTATGCTTGGTTTCGTGAATTGAAATCGAAATTTGGCTTACAGGCCATTGCTACAGGGGCTCATTTAGACGATCAGTTCGAAGGAATGTTGATTAAGTTGGGAAGGGGATCCGGACCTGCGGGCATCGCGGGCATGTCGGTCTGGAATGGTGAACTTTTCCGTCCCTTGCTCTCTACCAGCCGCGAGGAATTGGAAACTTTTGCGAAAAATCAGGGAATTCATTTCCGCGAGGACAGCAGCAATAAGAGTGATAACTACTTGCGAAACAGTCTTCGGCATAATGTGATTCCTTCCTGGAAGGAAGAAGTTCCCGAGCTGCTTCGACAGGCCGACAAGAGTCGGAGGTGGATTCAAGAAATGGAGCTGTTTGTGCAAGCAGAAATGCACAGCTTTTTTCAAGAACATCTCATTTTAAACAACACAAACGAGTCGCTCAACATAAAGGTCGTTCAAGAGCATGCAAGCCCTAGTTTGCTCATCTTTTATTGGCTTCAGGAAAAAGGCTTTTCGTCCTCACAGATGGAGGACATCCATAGTGCCTTGGCTTCAGAAGAATCAAAGCAATTCAGTTCTGGAAAATGGGTTTTGTACAAGGAACGCAATGCTTTGGTCTTGACCGAGATATTCGAGCCGAGCATGGCTGAGATCACTCTTCAAGAAGGTGATCGTTTGTTGCAGTTGGATGAAAGGCGCTACGAAGTGTCTTTTCATGAACAGGCACCCGATACCTATGAACCTGGAATGAACTATTTCGACGCCGATCGATTGGTCTTCCCTCTTCGCTTTAGAAGGTGGAAAGACGGAGATCGAATTCAGCTTTTGGGCATGCAGGGGCGAAAAAAAATTAGCGATGTTTTGATCGACTTGAAAGTCGATGCCTCAAAAAAGTCGAGTCAATTTTTGATGGAAAGCGATGGAGAAGTTCAATGGCTGGTCGGTCATCGCCAAGCCGAACCCTCGAAGCTGACAGAGGATACTAGGAAGCTTCTTTGCTTTCGCCTGCTTTCTTAGAGTTCTCCCTATTTTCTTCCTTCATGAGTTCCTCAAGATCGCCTTCAACGTTTTCCTGAAGTTTTAAGTTGAGTGCTTCTAAATTATTGAGTACCTCTTCGATGGAGGCGTTGGTGTCCGATAGAAAGGAAGATACCCAAGAAGAATTCATGCCCGAGCTTTTGGGTAAAATTTCGAGGTTTAAAGTTTCGATCAGTTTTAAAATGTGAGTCATGCTCAGCATTTTCTTGCCAGATTCGAATTGAGCGTAGTGCGATTGAGAGATTTCCAAGGCATCGGCCACGTCCATTTGAGTGAGCTGAACGCCTCTCCGGCGAAAGCGAACCAATTCAATAAAGTCCTTGTGTTTCAATGTGCAGGGCTGTAACGCAAGATGCAATTTAGGCTTTTTGCCTATAAAGAGCGCATTGCGTCTACGGGCTTCAACTTAGAGGCCGACCATGCCGGAGCTAAACCAGAGATGAGACCTATCACAGAAGAGAGGACGATCGCTAGGCTAATGTTGCCAAACGAGAGGTAAATTTCGAGGTCAAGGATGAAGTTGATCAAAAGGCTGCCTAAGAAAACCAATAGGAGGCCGAGCAGTCCGCCGATGACGCAGAGAATAATTGCTTCTGAAAGAAATTGAAAGAGAATGAAAAAGTTTTTAGCTCCCAAAGCTTTTTGAATGCCGATGATTCGGGTCCGCTCTTTTACCGAGACGAACATGATGTTTGCAATGCCAAAGCCTCCAACGAGAATTGAGAATAGGCCAATGATCAATCCCACCAAGCGAAGGACACTCATGAGTGCTTCAAAGCCTTTTTGCAACATGGAAGATTCGTTCAAAGCAAAATTCTCTTCGGCGGCGGGTTTGAGTCGTCGGCTTGCTCGAAGGACTCCCATCATCTCGTCTTTCAGTTGAAGATTGGTATAGCCTTCTTTGGCGGCGACCATCACCGTTTGGTTTAAGTTGGTGTTGCGGATGTCGGCAAAACTTCGGACGAAGTTTATGGGCATCACCGCCGATTCATCGTGTGAGTTCCCTATGGAACTTTCCCCTTCCAAGTCGAATACGCCGATGACAGTGGCGGGGTGCTTCCCAAGCATTTTTACTTGCTTTCCTAAAGGGTTTTGACCTTCAAAAAGTAAGGACGCGGTAGCGTAGCCGAGGATTACAACCGGTCGCCCAGCACTTGCTTCATTTGCGGTTATATATCGACCCAATACAAGTTCAAAATCACGTAGCTCTGGATAGGAATGTGAGACTCCAATGAGCCCGATGTTCTCAATGCTGTTCTTTCCCCAGGTAATCAATCCGTTTTTTGAAACTGTGAAACAAGCTGTTTCGGCAGAACGCACCCGGCGTTCTATGGCTTCTACGTCTTCCATGCCTGGCTGAGGGCGATTCATATATTTCCACCAAGGATAATCGCCTCCAAAAGCCCATGGCCATTTTTGAACGAACACCACATTGTCGCCTAGGCTAGCAATGCTGTTGGTTACCTGTCTCTCCATGCTGTCGACCATGGTAAAAACAGATATGATTGCGAAGATTCCAATGGTGATGCCCAAAAGGGACAATAGAGTGCGAAGTCGGTTTACGATCAGGGCGTTGAGGGCAAAGAGCATGCTCTCTTTAAGAAGGATCAAGTACAACTTCACGATACAAAGGTCTTTGTTTTTTCATTGCCATCGAGTTCCATTGAACATCGGTGCAAAACCTACATAGGTCAAAATTATAAAGGCTGAGTGGAATTCAAAGGGAGGATTACTTTTGTCGAATGGCGAAACATCAAGCACTTATTGAGCATCTTTCTGAATTTGCTACTGAAGGAAGACTCGATTTGTTCAAGGAAAAAATCCAATGGCGTACGAAACATTTGTGCTTAGTACTGGAGGACATTTATCAATCTCAAAACGCTTCTGCAGTTCTTCGGTCGGCTGATTGTTTTGGGATTCAAGATGTTCATGTTGTGGAGAACAGCAATGAGTACGACGTGAATCCCGATGTTGCACTAGGGTCTTCCAATTGGGTAAGCCTTCATCGATACAATTCTAGGGCGAACAATACCGGCGCTTGCTTAAGTGAATTGAAAGCCAAGGGTTTTCACTTGGTTGCCACGAGTCCCTTACAAAACGCGAAACCCATCTCCGAACTTTCGCTTGAAAAACCGATAGCGCTTCTCTTTGGAACTGAAATGCGGGGACTTACAGATGAGGCCTTTGAAATGGCCGACGAGAGCGTTTACATTCCAATGTTTGGCTTTACCGAGTCCTTCAATATTTCAGTTTCCGCTGCCCTCTGCATGTACGATCTGAGTACTCGACTTCGAGTATCGGAAGTGCCATGGAAATTGACGAAAGAACAGGAAGAAGAGGTGATGCTGCATTGGTTGAGAAACAGCATTGGCTCTTCAGAGAGCCTTGAAAAACACTTTTTGAGCGAGGCTATGAATAAAAATCTTTGAGTCTATTTCGGTAGGCGCTGAAGAGCTTCGATTTGGATACGAAGCCAGTGTAGTGACCATTTTCCAGCACAGGTAGGTTCCACGCACCACTGCTTTCAAATTTTTCCATCACCAATTCCATTGAGTCGGAAATGGAGATGTACTCAGGGGCCATGCTCATCAATTCGTGGACAATAATGCGATCGTATTTTTCTTTGTCGAACATGATGCCGCGGACATCATCTAGGGTTACAATCCCTATGAAATTTCCCTTTTCGTCGACGACTGGAAAGAGATTCCGCTTGGATGTAGCCACCTTTTTCACAAGGTCACCAAGTGTGTCGTAGGGATCGATGGAGACGAAATCGCGTTCCACTTCTTCCCTTAAATTCATGAGGGTAAGTACCGCTTGGTCTTTGTGATGTGTGAGCAGTTCTCCACGCTTGGCCAACTGCATTGTGTACACAGAGTGTTTCGTGAAATAGCGCACGGTTAAATAGGAGATTGCAGCGGTTACCATGAGCGGAATGAAGAGGTCGTATCCTCCTGTTATTTCAGCAATGAGGAAGATGGCAGTTAGCGGCGCTAGAAGGTTCCCCGCCATGAGGGCGGCCATTCCTACCAAGGTAAAGTGTGCGACGGAGAGCTCTGTGAGACCTGAACTGTTGATTCCTGTTGAGAAGACAAAACCCACGATGGCTCCCATGAAGAGGGTTGGCGCAAAAATTCCACCTACACCGCCAGCACCAAAAGTTACCGTAACGGCAATTGCCTTTACCAATACAACGGCCACGAGGAATAGAAGTGCGAGGAAGAGATTTTCTTGAAAGCCACTCAAAGGACTGTTCTCAAGAAGCGCGCTGTAGTTTCCGAGTATAAGGTTGTTGATGCTGTCGTAGCCTTCACCATACAAAGGAGGGAAAAGAACCAAAAGAGCTCCCATGGCGCCACCCCCAATTAGGATTTTGGTAATGGGATTTGAGAAGCGTTCGAAGAAGTTGGAGACGACGAAATATGTTCGCGTGAAGTAGGCTGAAACAAGTCCGCCAAGAACTCCAAGTAGGATGAAGTATGGGAGGTCACCGTAATTAAACACGTCCTGGATTGAAAAGCGAAACAGGACTTCTTCTCCCCAAAAGATTCGAGAAAATAGTGTGGCAGTTACGGAGGCGATGAGAAGGGGAATCATGGAGGCCATGGTGAGGTCGAGCATGATGACCTCAATGGCGAAAATGATGGCTGCGATGGGAGCTTTGAAGATGGCGGCAAGGGCACCAGCAGCAGCACACCCAATCAGCAAAGTTTTCGTTTTGTAATTCAGTTTAAAAAACTGACCGAGATTAGAGCCGATGGCTGATGTGCTGCCAATCATTGGGCCTTCAAGTCCGACGGAACCTCCAAAACCGACGGTGATGGCGGCGGTGATGATGGAGCTGAACATGCGCTTGGGTTTGATGTTCGCTTGACCCTTTGAAATGGCGTATAAGGTGTTTGGAATTCCGTGACCAACGGCTTCTTTCAAAACGAATTTGACGACCAGAACGGTTATGCTGATTCCTATGATGGGAAGTGCGAAATAGAACAGACGATGCTCTTCGTCAGCGATTTGACTGGTGAAGAAGTGCTCTACCCAAAGCACTGATTTTTTAATGATTAAGGCTGCAAGACCAGACAAGACTCCAATCACGAAGCTCAAGACAATCACGAAGTTTTTGTCGTTGAGATTCTTGCGTCGCCAGAGCAGAAATTTTTTCAGTTTTAACTGAACATTATGAATCTCGGGTTCGAACACGAATCAGTTGGAAATCAGGGGCCAAAATTAGGTTTTTCGTCAACGCGCAATAAACATAGCCACGTTGATAATAAGATTAAGAAAAGCTGCGTATACTAAGAGATTCAAGGCATTTTTGATCTTAGGAAAAATCTGACTATGACATTACGAATTACTCTCACAACAATAGTTCTAAGCAGCTTGAGTCTCAGTCTGTTTGCCGGTGGAAAAGGAACGGCCAACGAGGACAGCTTAAAGCAACTTCAGCTGCTGGACCTAACAGAACTTTTGCCCGACGACCCTATTCTACAGGCAATGGATTCTATGTTGAGTGAGTCCTTCTTTCTTGCTTCTGGCCAAGAGACCATTTTCTACGACAGTGCAGAGGTGGCCGTTTGTCACGATTCAATTGTTCCAATGGAAGCCGAATTGATCAAAAAGCGTCTTGCCGAATTGGACGAACAAACACCATTTAACTTGGTGTACAACGACCGGGTTCACGCTTTCATCAACCTCTACTTGAACAAAAGGCCTCAAGTATCATCGAAGGTGATGGGACTTGCTGCCTATTACTTCCCACTTTTTGAGGAGACGCTCGCCAAGAACAATATGCCCATTGAATTTAAATATTTGGCCATTGTAGAATCTGCTTTGAATGCAAGTGCGCGTTCAAGGGCTGGTGCCATGGGCTTATGGCAGTTCATGTATTCTACTGGAAAAATCTATGGATTGAAGGAAACTTCCTACATCGATGACCGAATGGACCCCATTAAAGCTACAGAAGCAGCCTGTGGTTATTTCGAATACCTCTATAAAATTTATGGCGATTGGGATCTTGTAATGGCAGCCTACAATTGCGGTCCTGGAAATGTGAATAAGGCCATTCGTCGTTCTGGCGGCCAAAGAGGCTACTGGGAAATATATCGTTGGTTGCCCCGCGAGACTAGAGGATATGTGCCTGCTTTCATCGCAGTGAATTACATGATGAACTACGGGAAAGAGCACAACATCATGCCCTTAACACCAAACTCAACCTACTTTGAAAACGACACCATTCACGTACAGAAAAAAGTTTATTTAAAGCAATTAGCCAAAGAATTGGATATGTCGTACGACCACTTGAAGTGGTTGAACCCTACTTTCAAGTACGGCATCATTCCATTCGATGGAGACGTACATGTGCTTACACTTCCAAAAGAAAAGCTCGGAAACTACTTAACGAACCAAGAGCTCATCACAGCTAAAATAGAAGATGCAACCGCTGGTGCTGAACCCGTATTTGCATGGAAGGAAGTACGCAAGACCCACTACGTGCGCAGGGGCGAATACCTGGGTAAAATTGCGAGCAAGTATGGTTGCAGCGTTGGGCAGATTCAACGATGGAATAACCTCCGCAGCACAAGCATCACCACGGGACAAAGATTGATTGTCTATTCTCGAGAGCGCGTAATGATTGAAGGCGAATTGGTAAAAAAGGAAGAAGCTGTTCAAGAAGCCGCACAAGAAGAAGCGCCCGTTGAAAAGAAGACAGAGGCGACATCAGATTTTCTGTTTTATACCATCGCGCCTGGAGATACTTTGTGGGACATCGCCCGAAACAATGGGATATCTTTGGATCGTTTGAGAGAATACAACTCAAGCTTAAATCACCGGCGATTGAAGCCCGGCGACAAGATCATCATTGGTGTTCAAGGTTAAATTCCTTCTATTTTTTTTCCTTGCTTTTTTCATCTCTAGTTGTGATGAAGAAGGAAGCAGTTTCTTGCCAGGTTATTCAGGAGGAACTGGTGAATTGGTCGTCGTTTGTTCAGACCCAGAATGGATGAATAGTGATTTGGGACTGGTTCTTAAACGAATTCTTCAAGGCGATCAAGCGGGATTGCCTCAGTCGGAAGCTCGATTTCGATTAATCCACACGACGAGCAAGAATTTTCAATCTGTCTTAAAAACGCACAGGTCTGTGATAATGATTTCCGGTTCGGCGCAGAATCCCATTGAGCAGATTCTTGTCGAGAAAAACAAATTTGCCAAAGGCCAGCTCCTCATTAATATTCAAGGCGACAAACGAACCGAGATCATTCAAATTCTAAACGAAAACGAAGACTACATCTTGAAGCTGTTTTCGGAAGTTGAGTTGAACCGTTTGTATCTCCGCAACAAGCGGTTTGGACCAAAAGGTGAATTGAAGAAATTAGAATCAGAGCAAAATTTCTCAATGGCCCTTCAAGAAGCTGCTTTTCTGGAGAAGAATGAAGAAAACTTAGTATGGATTCGCTCAGAAAGAGAGCGAATCAAGGACGGCTTTCAACACCAGATCAGTCAGGGCATTTTAGTGCAGCGGGTGCCTTATTTGGATCGAACAGACTTTTTACCAAAGAATATATTGAAGGCTAATTTGAAGGCCATGAAAGAACACCTTCCCGGGCCACAAGAGGGCTCGTACATGTCCATCGATACAGTGAACTTTAAGCCTCAGTCGCGTGAGTTGACCTTTAAAGGCGGTTACGCTGTTGAAATGCGCGGCTTGTGGCGGATGGAAAATCATTTTATGGGTGGGCCCTTTGTAAGCCTATCGGTTTTAGACCCTGATGGCGACAACATCATTCATGCTTTTGGATATGTGTTTGCGCCAAACTTCAATAAGCGTGAGTATTTGAGGGAGGTAGAAGCGATGATTAAGTCGCTCACATGGGAAAAGAGCACGTCCAGTCAGACGGCCGAAAACTAGAACAATCAAAGGCTAGATTTACCACATGAAAAGCTTGTTGCTCACCCTATTCCTTAGCCTTCTTGCCTATGTGGGCTCATCTCAGCGTCCGAATGGAGTTCTTTCGTTCGATGGTCAAGACGATTATGCAGTCTCCAATTCTGGAATACTCAATGGAACCTTCACACTTGATTTCTACTTTCGAACTTGCAGTCCTCAAACGAGTATAATAGGTGCGCCGCTCATAAGTTCTTTGGATACGAATTCGAATACTGGTTTTGCTTTGAATTTGACGACTACTGTGAGTGGAAATTCAGCATCCATTGAGTTGGTTGCTGGCGATTCGACTTCTACAGCCAGTGAGGTAGTGGTTCTGCCAATTTATGGTCACAATATTTTTCACCACATTGCGCTTGCCAACGACCCAACTCACCAACGCATGAATCTCTACTTCGATGGAGATTCTGTTGGCTCTTTGAGCCTCGACTATAGAAGTTCAACAGGATTTGTTTTGGGAAGTAACCTCGAACAGAGTGCGTATTTTCAGGGACAAGTCACAGAGCTTTCCATCGACGACACTTTGGCCTTTGCTCGTGTTTATAAACCACCTACCACCTATTATTTTGATGTGAACAAGTCTTTTTGGTCGTTTGACCTAGGTGATTCCAAACACGTTTCAAGCAGACGAGATACCATCCAGGCAATGAATGGTCTTCGTTCTCTGGCCTTGCCGGGTCATAGCGTTTCTGGTGGAATTGTCCCGAGAGATTTTTGTGTCGATGGCTCAGTAGATTCTGTTGATTGGAATCAATTTGGTTCCACAATGCTGTGGAGTGATTCAATTGATGTTATTCTCAATGGAACGTCATTGCTGTTGTTTGGGGATTCGAGTCGTAGCTATCAAATTCAATTTTCCGACAGCAATGGCTGTTTGGTTGATTTTATCTTTGAAAAAAACGCAGTGTATCCTCCGAGGGTGGATTTGGGTGCTGACACCACATTATGTGAAGGAGACACACTAATCCTGAGCGTTGATTCTTTTATGGATTCTGGTTTTTTTGCTGTGTGGAATGATAAGAATTTTGGCTTGGAGTTTCCGGTTCGGCAGAGCGGTGAATATAGAGTGCAAGTTGGTACGGCAGGCTGCAATTCATCAGACACCATCTTGGTCATCGATCAGCCAGCCCCATCTCCCAATCTTGGGAATGACACGAACCTCTCGAGTGGTTTTACAGTGATTCTTGGGACAAAAAAGCATTGGAACAGCTACCGCTGGAACACCATCGAAACCGATAGCATCATATTGGCTACAGTCACAGGGAAGTATTGGGTTGAGGTTACGGATTCGAATGGCTGCAGAGGGGCCGATACCATCCGTGTAAACATTGAAGGAAGCTTTCCTTATTCAGTAAAAGAAGGAGTATTTGCTCACTTAAAGATTGGTCCAAATCCTAGTTCAGCTTATGTTGAAGTTCAGGGATTGGAAGATTTCACCTATTCGCTTTTCGACCTCTCAGGAAAATTGGTTGCCAAAGGAGTGAACGAAGTAATTCTTCTTCCGAGTCCGGGAGGAATGTACATTCTTGACCTGGAATCAGAAGGCGAACACCAAAGAGTAGAAATTCTTCGTTTGGCACCTTAGAGTCTGATAGCTTTGTCCCATGGCTAAATTTCTAGTCGTTCGCTTTTCTTCCATTGGAGATATTGTGCTTACCAGCCCTGTTGTGCGCTGTTTAAAGGAGCAGGTCGAAGGCGCCGAAGTTCATTTTCTTACGAAGAAGCCCTTTCTCGGATTGCTGGAGTCCAACCCGCACATCGACCAAGTACACAGCATCAATTCGTCTGTTTTCGAGATCAGTGATGAGCTGAAGAATGTTGGCTTCGACTACATCATTGATCTACACAACAATCTTCGGTCGCGACAATTGAAGAAGATGCTCAAGATTATGAGTTTCGACTTTCCAAAACACAACTGGGAGAAATGGCTTTTGGTAAATTTTAAGGTCAATCGAATGCCAAAGCGCCACATAGTTGAGCGCTACTTTGATTCCGTTCAAGCTTTTCAAGTCAAAAACGATGGAAAAGGCTTGGATTACTTCATTCCTGAATCAGAAGAACTCAACCCACGAGAAGAGTGGGGGATTTCAAATTATGTCGCTTACGGCATTGGAGGCAACCACATTGGGAAGATTCTACCAGAAGAGAAAATTATTGCGACTCTGGGCCTATGGGTTTCAAAAGGGAAAAGCGTCATTCTTCTTGGAGGCCCAGAGGATCAAGCAAGAGGAGAACGCATTCGCGCTCCTTTTGGCGATGAGGTAATCAATGCCTGTGGGTCCTTAAGTCTGCATGGATCGGCTTCGGTAGTTCGGCAGGCAGAGGCAGTAATTGCGCACGATACGGCCATCATGCACATCGCAAGTGCTTTCCAAAAGACGGTGATTTCCATATGGGGATGTACTGTTCCGGAATTTGGGATGAGCCCATACTTGCCTGGGTTCGATAGTAAAATGATTCAAGTTGAAGGCTTAAGAAGTAGACCGTGCTCGAAGCTTGGTAAAGGGCTGTGTAAGGGTTTTGAGTGTATGAATGGAATCTCTGAGCAGGCGATTGCTGATAGCATTTGATATTTTTTTGATCAATATGGTTTATAATGTAAACAAGTTTATATATTTGCCTTCTCAAACAATCAACCATGAAAACAATTCAATCTAAAACCCTCAAGAGTTTTATATCGGCCGGAACCTTTTTGGGTATGGGCATAGGTTTCCTTCTTGGAAATTTGGTTGCCTATATGTTTCTAGGCATGGGCCTGGGTTATGTCGTGTATGCTATTTCAAATAATAAAAAGGAAGCATGAATAAGGAAATGAACCCTCAAGAAAGTTTGCAGATCATCTCAGAGATGATTCAGAAAACACAAGACAACATTCGTGATGGAAGTACATACTTCCTGCTATGGGGCTGGCTCACACTCTTTGCCTCATTGGCGCACTACATTTTACTCACGCAAGAGCTGCATGAATACTCGTGGATGCCCTGGCCAGTGCTCATGATTTTCGGAGGACTCGTTTCAGCCGTTCTTGGAATTCGAGAGTCGAAAAAGACGGTGGTGAGAACACACATTGATCGAATCATTGCATACGTATGGCGTGCCTTCGGGATCTTTTTGGTCATTCTTCTATTGTTGATGGGCACGGTGGAATACACCATCATCTATCCATTGATGATGTGCATTTGGGCGATGGGAACCTTTATTACCGGAGGCATCCTTCGATTCAAACCTTTGGTGATTGGCTCCATGGTTTGTTGGGTTCTGGCTGCAGCTTCCTTTTGGATGTCCTTTCCACAACAGCTGCTCACGATGGCGGTTGCCATCACTGCATGTTACCTCATTCATGGATACCTTTTAAAACGCGCATAGATGTTCAAGGATCTTGATCCGCTTTTACACAATCAGCTGCGGCTGAAGATCATGTCTCTTTTGATGAGCGTAGAAGAGGCGGAATTCAACTATTTGTTGGAGAAGACGGAGGCTACGCGAGGGAATATTTCGGTTCAAATCAGCAAATTGAAAGAAGCTGGATACATTGAAGTGAAGAAGAGCTTTAAAGGGAATTACCCCCTTACTACTGCCTTCATCACAAAAAAGGGAAATTCGGCTTTTACGGCATACGTGGATGCTTTGAAGGGATACTTAGATCAGTCTTGATCGTTCGCTAAATGATCGATGTACAAGATTCCATTTAGATGGTCAATCTCGTGCTGGAAGATGACAGAGGTAAACCCAGTTACTCGTTCTCTAATCTTTCCGCCATTCCAATCTGAATATTCCAACTCGATGTCTTGCTGACGAAACACCATTTCCGAACGATTGGGAATGGAAAGGCAGCCTTCTCTACCTTCAATTTTTTCTCCGGCGCAGGAAATGATTCTGGGATTCACATAGGCCTGAATCGGACTGTTCTCTTGGTCGAGGCGTTGCACAATGATTAGGTTTCTCAGCAACCCTACTTGCGGAGCAGCGATTCCAACACCCATTTGGGAAGAGTCGGTCATGGTGAGAATCGTTCGATCGATCAAGCGCAACAACTTCTTGTTAGAGGAGTCGGCCTTGACATCAAAACTGGGCTTGCGAAGGAGGAAAGAGTCTTCCTCGTTGTTGATGGTGAGCACGCGCATGAGCCCATCTTCTTTGATGAGTCTCTTTTCAGCCTTGGTAAACTTGTTGGCTTTTTGAGCTTTTACCTCAACTCCAAGAAGGCAAAGCAGGACGAAGAGTAAGAGGGTGAATCGGGTTCCCATATCATTTAGACACTTCAGTCTGCTCTTTGTTTCGGCGCAGGTATTTCTTGAGCCACAAATTTAAGGATGTCAACGACTTCTATGAATATCAATATGGACTATGTTTGAACATGGCCAAGTACAAACTCGACCTTCACGACATCTACAACAAAGGCGCTAAGATTGATCAAGCCTTGAACGATGCCGTCGACCATTGCGCAGAGCAACGCATTCGAGAGCTCGAAATCATTCCAGGCAAAGGCTCAGGTCAGCTTAAGAAGAAGGTGATTCGATTCCTCGAGCAAAAGCACATCAAAGCCAAGTACCACCGCATGGATAAGGACTCCAAGAATTTTGGGAGGTTGTTTGTGTATTTTAAGTGAGCAATTATGGGATATGGGAATTGGAATTTGGGCAAGGGAGAATGAGGTGTATGCTTTAGGCTCTATGTGTGTACCGATTTTAGGCGCCAACAATTTCAGTCACTCTGAGCCTGTCGAAGAGCGGCTTGTCAAGAAGTCCTAAGGCCTTGGAGAACCTCATGATTCGGTCTGACTGCGGATGAATCGGATTTGAACACGAGTTGGAAGCTATACTCCATAGGGATTAGTTCACTTGCCAAGGGTCGAAACTTAGTTTCCATCAGACTTCATAAGACGGGCTTCGACAGGCTCAGCCTGACTGGGAATTAAATTCTCTGCAATTGGACGAGAAGAATAATCTTTTGCTCCACTCTCCACTCTCCACTCTCCACTCTCCACTCTCAATGCTCCATGCTCTCAGCCCAGCTCCGCATAGCGATCCTTCACCAAACTTGGAATCGGAACTGCATCTCCATTTTCATCGATGCGAACAAAAGTGATATTGGTTGTGCAGACAACCGTTTCTTCACCGCTGTAAACATTGTATTTCCGAGCTTCCATTTTCATGCTGATGGAAGTGTTTCCTACATGGGAAACCTCGCCGTAAATGTGAATTTGCATTCCGACCTTCACCGCTTTTTTGAAGACTACTTCTTCGATTTTTATGGTGACCATATTGGGCGTATGACAAACTTTGGTGGCCAATGCAGCGGCGGCTTCATCGACCCAGGCCAACATCATTCCTCCAAAAAGATTCCCATGAACCCCAATGTCGCGGGTCATGCAGATTTTATGAGTGATTAATTCCATGTGTGTGATTGAGAGCGCAAAGATAACTCTTGCAAAGGTGCTAGTCGATGTCGATGCGGTGTCTATAAGTTCCAACAGAAGGAAGTCCATGAAGTTCAGCTGGTAGGTAGATTAATGGAGTTTTAGCGCTTTCCAAAATCGCTTGATCGTAGCCAAACCCAAGGCCCAACTCCATTTTTGAAAAATAGGGGAAACCAAATTCGTCAACCACACGTCGAAGAACGGCCTCACCTTTCACATCACTACTCAGTTCGGCTTTCGCTTCCTCCAAGTATTGTGCATATTCATCGGCTGCAGTTTGACCACCAGCGAACTGAGTGTAAGTGACTTCAGGTTCAAAGGTGTACGCTGGGTGTTTGTTTATCAGCGCATCAAAGCGTAAGAGAGCGCGGTCTTTTGGATTTTTTAGTGTACTCCAGATTACTGAACTCATCATTGGAATTCGCTCGATGTCGTTCATATCGTAGAATTGGATTGAGGAAGTGTCGATGCTTGGATTGCGCACAAAGCGCTCCTCAAAAGTGGTTCTCCCGCTGGGGTTGAAATATTTCCAATCGCCAACCTTCATCCCGAAAGCGTAGGCACCTTGCGTACGTTCCTTGCCTCCTTTTAGAAATTCCAGGTAAGTCCCGTGCAAGTACCCAAAGGCGTAATGCTTTTCATTTTCGAGTTCATTCAGGAAGGAGTAGGTGCGCGCCAAACCATGTCGCAGTCCTTTCCAATATTCGCTTTCCTCGCGTTCAAATCCCGAGTTGCCATAAACGGTCACATATGCCCATTGATTTTTCGCGTCGTAGAAGTCGATTTCGTAATGGAGCGTTCCAGCTTGATTGTAAAACTTCCAAGTGCCAACTTTCAGATTATTCCGGAAGGAACCATTCGCTGCAATTTTTCCATTGCGATAGTACCAAGCTCGGCCATGTCGCTCTCCATTTTTGTATTGGATTTCTGAAAAAAGACTCCCGCTGGGACGGTATCGTTTGAGGAGGCCCGAACCTTCCACGAAATCACCGTAGTCCAGTGGATTGTGCAGAGGGTCTTGCATGAGCAGTACAGATTTTAACTTTCCTTTCTCATACAAAAGTTTCTCCCAAACGGAGCTGCTCTCATGGAACCGAATCCAAACACTGTCCGGTTTTCCGTTTACTTTTTTCTCGAATGAATAGGGACGATTTTGACTAAAAAACTTCCGCTGAAATTCAATTGTGTCTGCTCCAACTCTGCGATCTTCTTCTAAGGCCAAGAAGCTTTTTTGCGTCCCACTTTTTTCGAAGTAACGAATTAGGGAAGCAGTTTTTTCTCGATGATGAATTTCGAGTTGACTTGCGCCCGAAGGCCAAAAGGATTTCCAGACTCCAACTTTTTTTCCATTCTCGAATTCGAGATTTGCTTTCAAATTCCCGTTCGAATGATAGAAGTGCCAGCTTCCGTCTTTTACCCCTTTGCCGTAATTGACTTTTGCTGCTTTGCTACCATTGGGATGGTAACGTTCCCATTTGCCGATGGGCTGTCCATTTTTTAAGTTTCCGCGAACAAAAGGCTTTCCATCTAGTCTCATTTCCATGTGACCTTCTTGCAAGTCGATTTTAATTCTTGACCCAAGGTCAGCGGCAAGCTTCTGACCAGTTACATTCGCACTTGGGAAAAAGAAGAAAATACAGAGGAAGAAATGGACAACAAAGCGCATGAATAACGAATATAAAGCCCTTTTTGCCATCCCATTGAATGTTTATATTTTCGGGCACACTTCCCGATTACAAGCTCATGTGGACTAAACTAGCCAGTTTCATTCTTCGGCAGCGGATTGCCATTCTCATCGTGTTGGCTCTGCTCACTGTCTTCATGGGCTATATGGGGAGAGGAGTGGCAATTCAATACGCCTTACCACAGCTGCTTCCCGACAGCGATTCAACACTCATCGCCTACAAAGAGTTTAGGCAACAGTATGGAAAGGAACCCACGGTAATCGTTCTAGGAATTCCCGAGAACCCTCTGAACTCCGTGGAATTGTACAACGCTTGGTATCAGCTTGGCAATGATTTTAAAGCCATCGAGGGCGTTGATACGGTTGTTTCCGTTTGCAATCTTTTTGAGCTGAAGAAGGATGTAGAAGCTCAGCGTTTCAATCTTTCATTTGTGCACAAAGGACCCGTTAAGGATGAGGCAGAGTTGAAAGTTGTCCGCGACAAAATCTTCTCCTTACCCTTTTACTCTGAACTCCTATTCAACGACTCTACTGGCGCCAGTTTGATGGCGCTTTCGCTCGACGATTCAAAATTTAATTCGAAAACGAGAATGATTTTGGTAGACGCTCTCATGGCGGTTACCGATGAGTTCGGTGAAAAGTACGCCATCGAAACCCACCTATCGGGATTGCCTTTTGTCCGATCTATTGTGAGCTCGATGGTAGAGCGTGAGCTGAAGCTCTTTATTTTCCTTGCCTTGGCCGTCACCATTCTAATTCTCTTCTTTTTCTTTCGAGATTATCGTCCGGTCGTCATTGCACTCATTGTTGTTGGGATGGCTGTCATATGGTCGCTTGGGACTATGGGCATTTTGGGATATGAAATCACAATTTTAACCAGCATCATTCCTCCTTTGCTTATTGTAATCGGAGTCCCGAATTGCGTTTACCTCATCAATAAATACCATTCGGAATACCTGAAGCACAAGAACAAAGCAAAGGCGCTGACCCGCGTAGTTGTGCTGGTAGGTAGAGCCACCTTTATGACCAACGCCACCACAGCCGCTGGTTTTGGAACCTTCATTTTTACCCAATCGATTTTGCTGGTGGAATTTGGCTGGGTAGCTGCCATCAACATTCTCTTGCTCTTCGTTTTTAGCCTATGCCTCATCCCAATTTTCTTCTCTTTCATCCCAGACCCGAAAGAAAAGAACATTCAACATTTGGAGTTGGCTTGGATGAAGAGAATCATGGAATCAGTCACTTTCATTGTAGAGAGAAGACGGCCTCTAGTTTATTTAGTAACCATCGTTTTAATGTTAGCGGCTGGTTATGGGATGAGCAAGATTGTTTCTACAGGCAACTTGGTTGATGACCTCCCTGAGGATCACTATGTATTGAGTGATTTGGCCTTTTTTGAAGAGCATTTTACTGGTGTGATGCCTTTTGAAATTACGGTTGATGCACTCAAGCCCAAGATGATTATGAAGAGCTCAACCATGAAGCGGCTCGAAAAGACTCAAGACCTCGTTGCTTCCTACGATGAGTTCACACGACCAATGTCCATCGTGGAAGGTGTCAAATTCATCAAGCAAGGTTTTTATGGAGGTGACCCCGAGAAATATTCCTTGATAAACTCACGTGAGAAAGCCTTCTTCAAACCCTACGTTGATAATTTTAGTGGCGATCAGTCCATTCTTGCGCCCTACATCGACAGCACACGTCAGAGAGCGCGAATAACACTTCAAATGGCAGATGTGGGCACGAAGCAAATGAGCGCCATATTGGAGGATCTAAAGCCAAGGATTGACTCGATACTTCCACCAGAAAAATATCATGTTCAGTACACAGGTACCTCAGTTGTATATCTAATGGGAGCCAATTATCTCGTTCGAAACCTCTTCATCTCCTTGCTTCTTGCCATTCTTATTGTCGGAATCATCATGGCTCTTCTCTTCTCCTCGGCTCGAATGATTTTCATTTCGATTTTCATCAATGTGTTGCCTTTGATGATAACCGCAGCTATGATGGGTTACTTCGGAATTCCAATCAAACCCTCTACGATTTTGGTTTTTAGCATCGCCTTTGGAATTTCCGTCGACGACACAATTCATTACTTGGCTAAGTACCGACAAGAATTGAGGCATCAAGACGACAACATTGGAAAGGCCGTCCACTTTACTTTGAGCGAAACAGGGGTGAGCATGTTTTACACTTCTGTGATTTTATTCTTTGGCTTTTCCGTATTCGACTCCTCTCAATTTGGAGGAACAAAAGCCTTGGGAATTCTGGTCTCCTTGACCCTCTTTGTGGCCATGGTGGCAAACCTAATTTTACTTCCATCTCTACTCTTAAGCCTTGAAAAGGCACTTCTTTCAAAATCATTTCGAGAACCGCTTCTTGAGATTTATGACGAAGAAGAAGACATCGACCACGACGAACTGGAAATCAGGAAGGGTGAACCGGGAAGTTTTAAATCCTACAATCCGAATTCATGAAAGGAATCATTTTAGCTGGAGGATCTGGAACGCGCTTGCATCCCCTCACTAGGGCGGTGAGTAAACAGCTTTTGCCTGTGTACGACAAGCCGATGATTTATTACCCGCTCTCCACATTAATGCTTGCGGGAATTCGGGAAATTCTCATCATCTCAACCCCTACCGATTTGCCTCGTTTTCAAGACCTTCTTGGAGATGGTTCAGAATTGGGCTGTCGCTTCGAATATGTGGTTCAGGAAGAACCAAATGGTCTTGCGCAGGCATTTGTGCTGGGCGAGGATTTCATCGCTGGCGATTCGGTTTGCCTCATTCTTGGCGACAACATCTTCTACGGAAATGGCATGCGAAACATGCTCAAACAATACAACGAACCCGATGGGGGAGTTGTGTTTGCTTATCATGTTCGTGACCCCGAACGCTATGGAGTGGTAGAGTTCAATAAAGAATTGAGAGCAATATCCATCGAGGAAAAGCCCAGTAAACCGAAGTCTAATTACGCGGTTCCTGGCATTTATTTCTACGATTCAGATGTGGTAGAAATCGCCAAATCCCTAAAGCCGAGTGCTAGAGGCGAGTATGAGATTACAGATGTCAACAACGTCTATCTGAAGCGTGGAAAGCTCATGGTGAACGTCTTGGAACGTGGAACTGCTTGGCTCGATACCGGCACCTTCGGAAGCCTCATGGAAGCTGGTCAGTTTGTGCAAACCATTGAAAACCGACAAGGTTTAAAGATTGGATGCATCGAAGAGGTTGCCTACGTAATGGGTTACATCAATCGTCAGGAATTGCTCATCCTCGCTTCCTCACTTGAAAAAAGTGGATATGGCGACTACCTCAAACAGGTACTTGAATCCCGATGAAAAATTTTCTTGCCCTTTCTCAAGAATTCAAGAGCTTTCTTGAATCGCAAACTTGGATTGAAGAGCCCAAAGGTTTGTACGAGCCCATTGAATACATTCTTAAAATCGGAGGAAAGCGCGTTCGACCAAGCCTGTGTTTGGCGTCTGCCCAAATGTTTTCAGGAAACAGTGAGATTGCCCTCAACCAGGCTTTGGCCGTTGAGGTGTTTCACAACTTTACTCTAATGCATGACGACATCATGGACGACGCTCCATTGCGCCGTGGGCAGACTACCGTGCATGAAAAATGGGACGCCAATACGGGGATTCTTTCCGGCGACGCCATGATGATCTTGAGCTACCAGATTCTTCCAAGAAAGGCAGAGGTGCATGCTTTGGAGCTCCTCAACACCTTTAGCCAGACCGCCATCGATGTGTGTCGTGGTCAGCAGATGGACATCGATTTCGAATCAGAGGTTGAAGTGAGCCTTGACCAATATCTGGAAATGATTCGTTTGAAAACAGCGGTATTGCTTTCAGGCTCTCTCGACTTAGGAGCCATCGTTGCCGAAGCAGATTTAAGTGACCGAAAATTAATTCGTGATTTTGGCGAGAAGTTGGGGCTAGTGTTCCAAATTCAAGACGATATTCTAGATGCATATGGAGATGCTGAACTATTTGGGAAGAAAGAAGGCGGTGACATAGACGCGAATAAGAAGACCATTCTTTTTGCACTCGCGCTTCAGCATTCGAATGAATCTCAAAAGAAAGAGTTGCTTGAGCTTTATTCAAGTCCCGCCGGAACAGCAGGTAAGATTGAGCGGGTTCTTGAAATTTACAACAGCCTGCACCTTCGTCACAAAGCGGAGCAAATGATGCAAGAGTATCATCAAAAGGCTCTTCAGGACTTACAGGGCATTCTGGTCAATGCTGAAGCAAAAGCACCACTATTTGAGCTCGCAGTGCTTTTGATGGAAAGAACCGTCTGATTAAGAGAGCAGATCACTCAAAGCCTCGTCAATCTTCTTGAAGCGAAATTCGAAACCCGCACTGAGCGCTTTTTTGGCCTGAACATTCGACGACATAAGAATGGCCTCGCTCCTTTCTCCAAAGATCAATTTGATTGCAAACACTGGGACGAATGGAAATAGAATTGGCCGTTTGAGAGCTTTTCCAATAGCTTTTGTGTAGACCTTATTTGTGACGGGCGAAGGTCCGACAGCATTGTATGTGGCCGATTCTCCTTTTTCAAGTACAAATTCAATCATACGTACTAGGTCTAGAATATGAACCCAACTCACCACTTGTTTTCCATTGCCTAAAGGGGCTGACAAAAAGGCCTTAGTTAGTGGAATGAGGGGCTTCAATGCCCCACCTTTGTTTGAGAGCACAATTCCGATTCGGAGAACTTGTGTTGGTATTCCTAATTGCTCAAAGCCTTTGTTGACTTCTTCCCAATTCGAACAAACAGCTGCAAGATATCCAGTGCCCGTTGCACTTTCCTCCGTTAGAATTTCTTCAGAATCGCGATCCCCGTAAAAGCCGATGGCCGAAGCGCAAGCGACAGATTTTAGGCTGATTTTGTTTTCTGAAATCACTTTCTGCAAAAGCCGACTCGACTTTAGGCGGGATTCTAAAATTTCAGTTTTGTAGGCAACGGTCCAAGCCTTATCAATAACGCCAGCGCCAGCTAGGTTGATGAGGTAATCAATCGATTCAAAGGCTTTTAGATCTAACTCACCAGAGTCAACGTTCCAATGGAAAACACCATTTGAGGCATCCGTTTTCCGACGACTCAGTACTCGAACTTCATGGCCGGAAGATTCCAAATGAGATTTAAGCGCTTGACCAATTAGGCCTGTTCCGCCGGAGATGAGATACCTTTTCACAATTTCTTTAACAAAGGAAATTGCCCCTTGTTCTCAAGGTTGAGGAGTTTCACCTGATTTCCAAGAACAGCAACAGATTTATTGCTTCTTGATTTGCCCCAAAAGCCAGAGCTCAGAAGTTCGATTTCCCAACTGCCACCGCAACTCGCAGCTACATCAATGTTGGTAAAAGTCACTTGACCTCCATTTTCCACCGTTATTTTTTGCCCTGGCATGACTTTAATTTCACTTTTTGAAGTTCCTCCTATAATGAGGTGAGCGCCCTTTCGAACAAGGATGTTGTAGTCCCAAAATTGGTTACCTGAGAGGGTATCGTTCGAGGAATATTGAACAATCTTTTGCGAAGGCTTCACATCAAATGGGTACTCCGATTCCCAAATTCCGCGACCGAATGTAGCTGCGTAGAGTTTATTGCTGCAACGAGAATATTCGAGGTCCGTTACCATCGTGGGTGGAAGCCCATTTGAAAAACAGGTCCAATTGGATTCTTTTGTACGTGTATAGATTCCATAATCGGTAGCAGCAAAGATGCGCTCAGGACTGCCGGGAATGATCATTAGGCGGTTTACCGGAAAGTTCGGCAAGCCATTGGAAGCATTTACCCAATTCGAACCTCCGTCGGTGCTGCGATAGACTTTTTGACCATCGCGAAAGCCTTGGTAACTTACCCAAACGTCGTAATCGTTGGTTGGGGAGATTGCGATGTGTGAAATTTTGTTGTCCTTGGAACCATTCAGTCCTGAGGAGATGTCGCGCCAACTTTTACCCATATTGTCGGACCTACGAAGAATGCCTTCAGGGTCCGGGCCATAGGTAACATCGTAAATAGCGTAATAGATGGTGGATGGGTTGTTGGGAGCATTTGCAATCGCCAAAACCTCCTTGTTTCCGTCTGACCCTAGCATTCTATTTTCATTAGTGCTTAAGTCGTATTCGTACAAACCATATTTGGCAGGATTTCCTTGCTTGGCGTAGGCGTACAATACTTTGTTGTCGTCGTATTCAGCCTGTTCAATCGGTGCGATCGAAGATCCATAGCTTGTGTTCCAAATACTACTTGTTTTATTTTTTAGCAAGTCAATTTTCACCAATGCTCCCGGGCTTGCTCCTGAGTTGTAGCTGGCAATGAGCTCACTCGAGCTTCCAGGTTCGAAATTGCAACTACCGCCATCCCCACCGTAGAGGTGTTGAGGTCGCGTACCTTTTTTCCAGGCAATGGTACCATTGTCTTGAAGTCCACCCACAAAAACTGTAGGGTCCCAATCCGAAACGTCGATGTCGTAGTATTGGCTTATGTTCAAACCCTTTAGCCCAACACCAACAAGGTGAGTCCAAGAGCCATCTCCGCTCTGACCATTTACGGAGACCCCTCCGTCGTTGCCACATATGAGTTGATCGACACCAGCACGGGAAATGATGCGAATGTCGCGGATGTCGTCGTGCTGCGTACCCTGAATTTTCTCTAGTTTTTTGGAGGTTAAACCCTCCATTCGGTGAAGGGAAATACCTCCGAAATAAATGCGGTCGGCTTGAATCGGACTAACCTCAATCTCGAATCCAGCCATGCCCATTCCAAAGGCGTTTATACTTCTGTTCATCGCGAAAGTCTCACCTCGATCTTCTGAAACGTGGAAATAGAATGTACTTCCGGGCTTGTTAAAAATCATGTAAACGCGGTCGGGTTTTTCAGGACAAACAGCTACGTCTGCATTGAAGGACTTAGGAGCTTTAGGGGGAGTTATTTTCTTGGAGCTCTCGAGGTTGACATCGAGGCGATAAACTTCGGAAGGCACTTTACCTCGTGCGCTTGAAACGTAGAGTATACCATTTTGACTGAAATTTGGATGGAATTTCATTTCATTGATGATTCCCCCATCCGTCGGTAATGAGAACACTTTGTGCCATACCGCCTGTTCATCCCCTAATCCTGAAGTATTCCAAACTTCTCCCCCAACAGAAACGAATGCAATGCGATCGTTTTTTGGGTGGAGCAATGCTCTTTTGCACAAACCTTGCTTTACTATACCGGAATTGAACTGTCGAACGACCGTCCAGTTCTCTCCACCGTTGGTAGAATAAACGATTCCTTGTCCGTAATCCCTGCCATAAGTACTAACACCTGTTGCGAGTAAAATGAGATCTTGCCGTTGGTTTCCTAAAGCGATGTCTTGAATGCCCATACCAGGCAATCCTGTGCGATCTGTGAGGTTTTCCCATTCGATTCCATCATTGGTTCTATACAAACCCCCAGAGTTAGAACCGGCGTATATCTCTTTGCCATTGCGACTTTCAACAGAAACTACGATGCCCTGGTAGTTTTGTTTTCCCTTAAAAATCCCGACTGGACCGAGAGGCTTCCAGTTCGATCGTGAGTCTTTACAAAGGTTCTTTATTTGACTCGATGCGAGAAGTGGGAAGATGAAGACGAAGAGTAGGATGATTTTTTTCACGAGTCAAATTTAAGCTACTGCATTGGTTATCGGCGCGGAAGATATTAAACATGGACAAAGCTCGTGTCCAAATTGTGAGTAGAAGGTTTTAAGCGTTCAGGTCGAAAGTCCAATCAGAAGGTTTAATGCCAAACGCTTGATGAAAAGCGTGCCAGAATGAAATTTACTTGGAGCTGGCAACAGTTTTCTTCAAGTCAAAAATGTCTGTTCTTCTATCCCGAAGGTTTCTCACAGCCCCAAACTGGTTGAGCTCTCGAAGCAAATCGATGTCGCAATCAGCAATTAAAATCATTTCGGTATTCGTTGTGGCTTCAGCCTTAATTCCATTGGCTGGAAAGGAAAAATCGCAAGGAGTGAAAACCATAGATTGAGCAAACTGAATGTCCATATTATGAACCTTTGGCAAGTTGCCCACGCTTCCTGCAATGGCAACATAGCACTCATTCTCAATTGCACGTGCTTGAGCACAATGACGAACCCTGGAGTAACCATTTTGAGTGTCTGTCAAGAATGGAATGAATAGGATGTCCATTCCTTCTTCCGCCAGCAATCTGCTTAATTCAGGAAATTCCGAGTCGTAACATATGAGGATTCCAATTTTACCACAATCAGTATCAAAGGTTTTTAACTCGCTTCCACCTTGCATACCCCATACCTTAGCCTCATCTGGAGTGACATGAAGTTTTTCGTAGCGCTCGACTGTACCATCTCTTTTGCACAAATAGCCTGCGTTGTAAAGCAGATTGTTCTTCACTTCGGGCATACTACCAGCAATGATGTTGATGTTATATGAGATGGCCAGTTCAGTGAATTTCTGGACTATTTCAGGCGTATGCTTTGCCAACTCACGTATTGCCTCCGACTCAGGAAGGTGATTGTTGTCGGCCATTAGGGGCGCATTAAAAAACTCCGGGAAAAGGGCAAAATCAGAACGATATCCTGATACAGCGTCTACGAAATATTCCGCTTGTTGCATGAGTTCTTGGAGGTTCTTATAGAGCCTCATTTGCCATTGGATCAAGCCCAAGCGAACCACTTTTTTCTTTGTTGCGGCTTTCACTGTATGCCGCTCATAGTAGATGTTGTTCCATTCAAGGAGTACGGCAAATTCATTGGAGGATTCGTCTCCAAGCAAGTAGCCCTTTAGGATTTTTGATGGGTGGAAATCGTTGGATATTTGAAAGTTCAGTACTGGGTCGTGTATTTCTTTCCGCTTTACCTTTTCGATGTATTCCTTCGGCGATAGGGTGTCAGAATGCTTGTGATAATTTGGAATTCTACCACCAAAGGCAATGCCTCTCAGGTTTAATTTCTCACAGAGTTCTTTCCGGTAGTCATACAGTCTTCGTCCGAGGCGCAATCCGCGGTATTCAGATTTGATGAAAACATCAATGCCATACAAAACGTCGCCATCATCGTCGTGGGTGTCAAATGAATAGGCTCCAGTTATTTCTTTAGAAGTGTGTTTTTCGTCAAATGCTTTGTAATCGAGAATGATTGATAATGCACAACCAGCCAATTCGTTGTTGATTTTAATTACAACCTGACCTTCAGGGAATTTATCAATCAAGGATTCAATTTGAGCTTCTTTCCAATACGAATCCGACATGCTGGAATATGCTTCAATCATTACTTCTTTCAACTCCTTGTAGTCATCGAGAGTTAAAAACTGAAGCTCTACATTTTCAATGTTTTCTATCATAGAATTCAATTGTTCCCACCGCGTTTGGTTGGGCTATTTTGCTGTTGATTCTTCTGCTAAAATTATGCAAAAGGGTAGACTTCAACCATTCGGCAAATGAAGTCCTAGACGTGCAATGTCATTGTGATATGGGACTTTGCTTGTCCCAAGCGAGAACAACTCGAGGTGGATGGCTAGCCTGCAGAAACTTGGCGAGAACCTTCAGTGGAAGACATCATTTCAACACAGGATTCAGCGATGCTTAAGGGGTCGAACTTGCAGAGTTCATGCAACTCCATTTGACTCCCGTGCTCAATAACCTCATCAGGAATTCCAAGTCGTTTCACTTGTGCTTGATAGCCATGATCGGCCATAAACTCAAGAACTGCCGAACCCATTCCGCCAACCACACATCCGTCTTCGACCGTGATTACTTTATTGAATTTAGAAAACACTTCATGTAGGAGAAGCTCATCCAAAGGTTTGACGAAACGAAGGTCGTAATGAGCAGCAGAAATTCCTTTCTCATCCAAAATTCTGGCAGCTTCCGTTGCGTAATTTCCAATGTGGCCAATGGTAAGAATCGCAATATCGTCTCCATTGATCATGCGACGACCAGTGCCTATTTTAACTTTTTTCATTGGAGTTTTCCAATTCGTCAACACCCCTTCGCCACGTGGGTAACGTATGGAAAAAGGTGCATTGGTCTCATCCAATTGGGCGGTATACATTAGGTTGCGCAGTTCCGCTTCATCCATAGGAGCGGTGACAATCATATTCGGAATGGAACGCATGTAAGCTATGTCATACGCACCATGGTGTGTAGGTCCATCGGAACCGGCAAAGCCCGCTCTGTCGAGGCAGAAAACAACGGGTAAGTTCTGAAGAGCTACGTCGTGCACCACCTGATCGTAGGCTCTTTGCATGAACGAACTGTATATGTTGCAAAAAGGCTTCATGCCTTGGGTCGCAAGCCCGGCAGAAAAGGTCACCGCATGTTGCTCAGCAATACCCACATCGAAAGCTCGATCGGGCATGGCTTCCATCATAAATTTCAAGCTGCTTCCTGTCGGCATGGCTGGGGTAACCCCCATAATCTTGTCGTTCTTTTCAGCAAGCTCGACTATTGTGTGACCAAAAACATCTTGATATTTTGGAGGCTGTGGGTTTTTCGGAATGACTTTAACAATCTCCCCAGTTTCCTTATTGAAAACACCCGGAGCATGCCACTTCGTAGTGTCGCCGTCTTCGGCTGGTTGGTAGCCTTTACCTTTTACCGTGACGCAGTGGAGGATTTTCGGGCCAGGAATGTCTTTCAAGTCTTTCATCACCTTCACTAGGTGATTTACATCGTGTCCGTCAATGGGTCCGAAGTATCGAAAGTTTAGCGATTCGAAATAGTTGGAGTGTTTTAGAAGACTGCTTTTAACGGCATTTTCAACCTTCGAAACGAGTTCTTGGGCATTCGGACCGAATTTAGAAATCTTGCCCAATAAATGCCACACCTCATCCCGCATCTTATTGTAGGTATGAGAAGTTGTGATGTCTGTTAAATACTCTTTTAAGGCACCTACGTTCGGGTCAATCGACATGCAGTTGTCGTTTAGTACCACCAGCAAGTTTGAGTTTTCAACTCCAGCATGGTTCAATCCCTCGAAGGCCATACCTGCAGTCATGGCACCATCACCAATAACTGCGATGTGCTGACGATTGTCTTTCTTGAAATGGTTGGCAACGGCCATTCCCAATGCCGCAGAAATGGATGTGGATGAATGTCCAACTCCGAAAGTATCGTATTCACTTTCGCTTCGTTTTGGGAACCCACTGATCCCTTTGTACTTCCGGTTTGTGTGAAAAACCTTTCTACGATCGGTGAGAATTTTATGTCCGTAAGCTTGATGCCCAACATCCCATACCAACTGGTCGACAGGTGTATTGAATACATAATGAAGAGCTACAGTAAGCTCTACAACACCCAGACTTGCGCCGAAGTGCCCGCCCTTCTTGGATACAACGTCAACGATAAAATCTCGAAGTTCTTCGCTGATTTGAGGCAGCTGATCCTCGCGTAGTTTACGGAGATCCTCTGGAATTTCAATTTTGGAGAGCAGTTCTCCAGTTTGTGGGTGCATTGTGGTGATTTTCCCTAAAGAACAAAATTACGGATTTAATGTTCGAAAGCCGGGGCCCGAGAGCCTTATTCTAACGAGGCGTCGTTCAAAACGCTTAAGAGCAAACGTTCAAAATCTCTTGTGTATTGTTTGTAGTCAGCACCTGTTCCTGGGCCATTGAAGCCGGAATGGATCCATTTTATTTCCGCTCGGCGGTTCAATAGAACACTTGTGGGAAAGGAGATGATGGTATCCAGTTGTGCAAAATCGGCATTCGCATCTTGCTTATTGGCTTTTCCTGCATGAAAGATGGGATAGTCCAATTCTAAGTCTCGGGTCATTTTGTCGATGGCATTTCTCGCCAAAGCTTTCTCGGTATGACGTTCGTAAGCAAAGCCAATCACCTGTAATCCTTGTGATCCATATTTTTCTTGAAGCTCTTGAAAATAGCGGCTTTCATCCATACAATTTGGACACCAGCTGCCTAAAATTTGCATGAGATAAACCTTGTCTGGATCTCTATATGTAGCAAAGTCGAATGCATCTCCAAGGCTGTCTCTGAGGGTCAAGGCAAAAGGCTCTGAATTGACCTTTTGCGTGATTTCATGCATTTCTCGAAGTCTGAAATCGGGATCGCGCAAGGCTCTCCATTTCTCTGTCCAATGATTCCCTGAATAGAAGGATCCATACAATCGGCCACCCTTCGACATTACAGCGGTGAACAGGAATGCGTGTGAGCCATCGAAGCAAGATAGATACAAGGTTTCACCAATAAGCTGACCGTCGAGGAAGCGGTAGTCGCCCATCTCGGTTTGGAAATTCCCTGTTACTCTCCCAACGCTGTCTTGATAAAAGTTCCCTATGGCTAAACTTTCGTTTTCCGTTTTCGGACTAAACTTAACCTTCCAGGAACCCCAAAAATCTTTCTCGCTAAATTCATGCTCGGATCTGAAGCGGGCGCCCTCCCAAGGAAATGCCTTGAAAGGAATCCGGTAATCGCCTCGGCTAGGATCCTTCCAATAACCTTCTAAGAATCCGTCGGTTTCGATCAATACAAAGTAGGACTCAAAAACAGGCATCTGAACATAAATGGAATCACCCAAAGACGATATGCTGTCTATTAGAATTCGCTCTTCGCCGTTGATTATTTCCCATTGGTATTGAACCGAGTCTTTTGATCTTACATTGAATTGAAATGGAAGTTCAATGCCCTCCTCTTCGTCTAATAATAGGATGCCTAAGTAGTTCCTTTCAAGGAACACTGGTTCTTTAACTTCAGGGTTTTCGCAGGAGGAAAGGTTGAAAACACCCCAAAACAAAAAAACCCGAAGACTGAGAAGCCCACAGGTTTTTAATAATTTTTGTATTGGCGACTTTATCTTAATCGCTCGCGGGTTGAGTAGTTCAACTTCAAGGCATTCACTTTGCGAAGCTCTTGTTTAACATCGGTTACGATGCCCATTTCAGTCTCCACATCTACTTTTAAAGAGGTGGTCAATTTTGGGATCAATTGCTCGTCAACTTCAGATCTTTTTGTTTCGATGTAGGGTCGAATGTCCTCAACACTTGCGAAGGCATCGTTGAGTTGAATTCGAGGTGTTGTTCCAAACTTCTTTTCATCCAAAGGAGCCCCGATGTACACATAGCTAACCAAGGATTTGTTTTCAAGCTTTTTCACTTCACTCGCTTCAGGCGACGATAGTTTCACCTTTAGGTCGACCTCACGCATTACAGTTGTAACCATGAAGAAGAAGAGGAGCATGAAAACGATGTCGGGCAAAGAAGCCGTAGAAATCGCTGGCGTGTCTTTCTCTTTTTTGCTTTTAAACTTGCTCATTGTTTTCCTACGTCTTTAGGTTCTGCTTCAGAAATTCGCTGAGGGTAAATCTTCTTGACGGCTTTGTACCTTTTGTTGGCCATCTCATCGTCTTTGGCTTTTTCGACCAAATCAGCATAGTTCACTGAGAATTTCGACATGGTGATTTCTTCACGAAGTTCATTGTAGGCCTGAGCCAAACTATTCTGAACTTGAATGTACATGTCGTAGGAAGTACCATTGTCATTCTGCAGAGAAATCACTTGCTTACTCACAGGGTACTGACCAAAGAACTGAACTTCCGTCATCTTCTTTTCCGGAAGATTCTCATCGTCGTAAGGATTGGCAATAAACTCCTTTGCTTTTTCTTTCAACTCAGAAATATCGAGTAGTTCACCTTCAACCAAAAGTTGGTCGTTCGCATTTACCAACACAACAAATACGTTCCGCTCCTTGATGGGAGGTGGTTCCGGTTGATCTAAATCTAGCGGTGGCGGAAGCCTACGTGCAAGACCAAAATCCGTATCCATTGTTGTTGTAACCAAGAAAAATACAAGCAGGAGGAATGCGATGTCCGCCATCGAACTTGCATTGATTTCCGGTGGTGCGCCTCTTTTAGCCATCAGCTTATTTTCTTATCGTACCCCAAACAGCTGCAAATAAAACGGACCCAATTGCCCCGATGAAAACGAGGTAGAGTACGTAAAGTCCCATTCCTGAGAGTTTTGAAGCTTGTTCACTAGTTCCTATTGGATAATTTTCAAGGACTTCGCCAGATGCCAAGCCGTAACCAACTGCCAAAACAGCAATTAGAGCTCCGCCCCAAATCAACATCGGTTTGATGCTAGAAGGGTTCATAGCGATGGAAACAGCTATTCCGCCCAACCATCCAAGTCCGGCTAAAACAGTTAGTAAGTAACTGAAATACAGCATTGGAGAGTAGTTCTCCTGAACCACACCCAAAAGGAAGACGACGATGCCAATCCCAATGAGCACGTACATGCTTATGTTGGAAATTCGATCTGTCATCTTATCCGTTTTTAGCGTTGTGTTTAACGAGTATGTCTATCAATGAAATTGAAGCATTTTCCATGTCGTTCACCATTGAATCAACCTTAGCTACGATGTAGTTGTAAAATACTTGTAGAACCATTGCAACCAAAAGACCTGAAACGGTCGTGATCAAGGCAACTCCAATACCACCGGCAACGATACCAGGGGAGATGTTGTTGGCGGCGGCAATCGCGTCAAAAGCTCCAATCATACCGATTACTGTTCCGAAGAACCCAAGCATTGGGGCTAGGGCGATGAAAAGTGAAATCCAAGAAAGACCTTTTTCCATCTGGCCCATTTGAACTGAACCGTATGCAATCACAGATTTTTCAACCATATCGATTCCCTCAGAAGAGCGATCCAATCCTTGGTAGAAAATGCTTGCTACTGGGCCGCTGGTATTGCGACAAACTTCTTTTGCTGCTTCAACGCCGCCTGAATTCAAAGCTCCTTCGATGTTCTCGAGAAGCTTAGTTGTGTTCGTTGTAGAAAGAGCGAGATATAAGATACGCTCTATGCAAATAGCTAAACCAAGAATCAAACAAATAAGCACGAAAGACATGAAAATAGGTCCACCGTCAATGAACTTGTCTTTCACCACTTGATGAAATCCGCGTTCTTCAGCAACAACATCTTCTTCGACCATTGTGTCGGCTGCTACTTCTTCTTCAACCGGTGCGGCAACCTCTTCTACAGCCTCTTCAGTCATTCCTGAATCTGCAGCGCCTTCTTCGGCAGCCATCATTTCAGTTGATTCTTCATCGTCTTCACTCCCTTGGCTGTAAGCCAGATTACTAGTTCCGAGAACTAGGAACATAGATAGTGCTACAAGCGTAAGTACCTTTTTCATTGTACGTCTGTTTGATTTAATTTAAGTCGTTATTCGGTTTCATTAATTATTCATGCCACTGCGGAGAGGAAGGGATTCGAACCCCCGAAGCGGTTTTGCCGCTTACACGCTTTCCAAGCGTGCGCCTTCGACCACTCGGCCACCTCTCCAAAAACACGGAGATTAGTAGCTCCGTAAAGCGGAGCGAAAAAATACAAAATTTTCCATACCGCCCACTTTAATTAAATCTTAGCTCTGGCTCAATTTCTAGGGCTTTTTGCAGATAATAATCTGCTGAATCTTTTCGTCCGAGATTTTGATAGGCCACGCCTACGTTCAAATGGAGTCGAGCACTTTCAGGTTTGATGTTCAAAGCAGTCTGAAACAACTTCAAGGCTTCGATGGTTTTTCCTTGCATCGCTTTGGCAACTCCTAGCTTTTGAAGCAAGTCGGCATCGTTTGGAAAACGCTCGAGCCCTTGAGACACAATAGATATGGTGGCGTTTAGGTCGCCCATATTCTTACCATACAATTCGCCAAGCGCATTGTAATACCTCAGCTGGGGAGATTGTTTCAAGAGCATGTTGTAGGCCTTAACTGAAGTAGAGTGCAAATTGTTTTGTGCTGATTTCTGCCCGACATATTCAAGGTTGTTCATTCCATCTTTATCTCCAGGTTTTAACTTCAAACAGTTCTCGTAATAGGCTAAACTCTCCTCCCATCGTTCTGCCTCGGCAAGCGCATTTCCCATCAAAATCATTGGAGGGAAGTATGTTTTGTGAATTTGAATAGAGCGATACAAGTGTTCCATGGACGATTGCAAGAGCTCTTTCTTTTTCACCGGGTTCGTTTCTGCCTGAGCGGCTTCCAATAGAGCAGAACCGGCACCCATTTGCGCTTTCGCGCTTTCCGATGAAGTCAGAACATCGGTGGTTGCAAGCGTAAAATCGTTTTCCCAGGCAAAATTTCGATCGATTGTTTTCCAGGATGAAAGAAGAACAAATACAACCAAAAGAGGAGGGATCAACTTCACATTTACTTTCGACCGAGCGACAAAGGCGCCCAAGATGACCGCGAAGCCGAGCGAGGGTAAATACAGAAAACGCTCATTCATGAAGGTGCCAATGTTGAACACGATGTTTGAATACAAGGAAAAGGAAATGAAATAGAGTAGAATTCCAAAACTCAGAAGTGGCCACTTCTTCCAATTTCTCAGCAAAACGACAAGGAGGCCGATGTGGATCAAAACAGAAAGAAGAACAAGGGGATCACTAAAATCTACGATTGGAATGTGCTTCGGATAATAGTCGTGTGTGAGAGGGTGTGGGAAAATTAGAAGTTTAAAATAGAGGATGTAGGTCAGAAATAGAGTGGCAATCTTTTCTGTGCCCGATGCATTGATGAAAGGATTGTTCATCAACTCTAAAGAGGAATCCAATTTGGCTGAACCCAGAACGACAAATCGCAAAGCGATGTAGGCGAGTCCTGTAAGTACAAATACGGAAGTAGGCCTAAGCAATCGCTTCAAAGGAGCTTCCCGAAAAAAGAATAGAGCAAGTGGGAAAACGGCGATCAATACTATGCTCGACTCTTTGGATAAGAGACTTCCGAAAAAGCACAAGATGGCAATGATCAAATCCTTCTTCTTCTGATTGTCCCAATAATTGAGGTAGAAATGCATGGCAGCGATTCCGCCCAAAACACTCATGATTTCATCCCGACCCTTAACATTGGCAACGGCTTCTGTGTGCAACGGATGAATCAACCAAATCAGGCAGACCAAAAATGGCAGTTGCAAGTACCACTGCTTGTCGTCTTTTATGTAGGCTCGGAATAGATTCGATAAAAACAAGAACAGCACATAAACCGTGAGGGCGTACATAAGCACGTTGACCAAATGATAAATGAAGGGATTGTCACGAAAAAATTCCCACTCAATGGCATGGGTCGCCATAGATAGCGGACGGTAACGTCCACCTGCGACAAGTTTTTTGTCCACCCCGAAAAAACCCGTCATAGAATCGTTGGAGAAAATGTCCCCAATTCCATCCAAACCTTTTTTTGTGAACTGATTATGGGTAATGACAATCTTATCGTCTAGGGCGAATCCAAACGAGAGCGTGTTTCCATAAAGAACACAGGCAAGAGCAAAGAGCAACCAAGCTTGAGCAGATTTGGACATGATTATGGCCGAGTCAATTCGCCTCGCAAAGAGGACTGTAGTTGTTCATTAATCCAATCGATGTCATCCGACTGCCCGAGTAGAAACATGCTTTTCGTTAAGGCAGCTTCAAGAGTCATATCGTATCCACTGATTACGCCAATATTCAATAGGTGCCGACTTGTTTCGTACTTACCGAGGTCAACGCTTCCTTCCTCGCATTGTGTAATGTTCAGAATCACTTTTCCAGAATCGATGAAGGACCTTAGTGCGGCGATGAACTCTGGGTCAGTTGGTGCATTTCCTGAGCCATAAGATTGTAGAATCACGATTTTGAGCTCTGGAACACCAAGGATGCTTTTGTAATATGCTTTGGGCATTCCGGGGTAAACCGTGAGAAGTCCCACTGAAGCATCCAGCTCATCGCGCAACATCAACTCAGGTACAGGCGAGCGATATAAAGCCGGAACATTGTAGGTAATGTGTACACCCGCCTCAGCCATTGGAGCTAGGTTGGGAGATTCGAAGGCTTCAAAATCTTCTGCACTTATTTTATGAGTTCTGTTTCCTCGGTACAAGGAGTATTCAAAATAGACGCAAACTTCTTGAACCTTTGACACGCCGTCCTCTTTATCAGCGGCAATCTCAATTGCTGTGATGAGGTTTTCTTTACCGTCTGTTCGAATGATTCCAATTGGAAGTTGAGAGCCAGTGAGAATCACAGGTTTACCCAAACCTTCGAGCATAAAGCTCAGCGCACTTGCCGTATAGGCCATGGTGTCGGAGCCGTGGAGGATGACAAAGCCATCGTATGAATCGTATTCCGAGAAAATAACTCGAGCAATGTGCTTCCAATGTTCGGGGCCCATATTGGAAGAATCCAAAGCCTTATCGAACGAATGCACGGCAATATTCAAATCAAAGTTTGCCAACTCTGGAATCTGCTCATTCAAATGTTCAAAATCTACGGCCTTCAATGCACCGCTTTCCGGATCTGAAATCATTCCGATGGTGCCGCCTGTATAAATTAGAAGTATCGAGTGTTTTGGCATCAGTCCAAATTAAAGAGTTTCTTGGCATTGCTCGTGGTGATTTCTTCCAACTCCTCGATGCTTGTGTCTTTTACCTCTGCCAAACGTTCTGCAACCAAACGTATGTATGAACTCTCGTTTCGTTTGCCACGATGAGGTGTTGGCGCCAAGAAGGGAGAATCTGTTTCGAGAATCATGGAAGAAAGCGGGACATTCAAAAGGGTGCTGTCGAGGCCGCTATTTTTAAAAGTCAAGACTCCACCCACACCTATATAGAAGTCACCGAATTCTTGGATGCGATTGGCTTGATTGAGATTGCCAGTAAAGCAATGAAACACTCCTCTGAGATCGGGGTGATTTACTTCTTCCACAATGCGAAGGCATTCATCGAAGGAATCGCGCACGTGGATCACCACGGGTTTTTTCAGTTCAATGCCCCACAGCAGTTGTTCACGAAAAGCGTTTTCTTGTGCCGCTTTGAGTTTTTGTTCCCAATAGAGATCTACACCGATTTCACCAACGGCGATGTACTCCTCTTGATTTGAGAAAAGTTCCGTCTTAATTCCCTCCAATTGTTCCTCCCAATTTTCGGCAACCGAAGTAGGGTGGAGGCCCATCATTTTTCGGAAGAAACTTGGGTCTTGAGAATAGGTCGACTTTAAATCGTCGATGGTCTCAAGGTCGATGTTGGGCATGAGGCAAAGTTCAACGCCATTTGATTTGGAGCGCTGAATGACCTCGGGAAGATCTTCTTTAAACTGATCTAGAAAAAGGTGGGCATGCGTGTCGATGAGCATGCGACAAAACTAGTCGAGTGTCTTGTTCTATTTTCTAAGAATAAATCTTTTTACAAAACTCGACGACGAATTGCTGGCTGATACTAGATAAACACCTTCGACCAAATTCGATACATCGATGCTAGAGGTTTCGCTCACTTCATTTGAAGAAGCAAGGACTAAACGTCCCGATAGGTCGCGAACTTCCAATTTAAAAGACTCATCGGTTCCCACAAAGCGAACGTTCAAAAGGCCAGATGTTGGATTGGGAAATACTTGCATTTCTGGAGCAATAGTGAAGACCTCTTCTTGACTAACTGTTTGAGAAATACGGAAGAACCATTCGTCGCTCCAATCGGTTGGTGTTCCTGCATTCAAACCACGTACTCTCCAGAAGTAGAGTTTTCCGCGATCCAGGGAATTGATTTCTACCTCAGTATCAAGTCCGTCGGGGCTTATGCCGATGAAGCTCTTTTTCCCACTTTTCAGTATGCTTGAGAAGTCGCTGGTTTCACTAATTTGATATTCATACTCATCAACACCATCTAAAGATTTCCAATCTAAGGTTGCTTTAAATGCGTCGACTTCTTCTCCAATTTCAGGAGAGTTTAATGTTGGCTTGCCCTTCCAAACACCGGTGATATTGATGTCGTCTATATAGAAGTTGTTTCCTCCGCCTGAGATGAAACTGAATCGAATTTGAACGTCTTCTGAACTTGCAGCTGCCAAAGGAAGGCTTTGAGAAACGTTTGTCCAATCGCTCGAGCTCGGAACAAACTCACTTCCAGAAACAGGACTTGCAGTAGCTAGGTTGTTTGTATTCACATTCCAGAAGCTGTTCCAGTTTTCGCCGCAATCGGTGCTGTAGGACACAATCAATCGATCATTATTGGAGACAAATTTTTCTGCTGAGGCATAACTAAAACTCAATTCTGCCGATTGGAACACGCTCAAATCATAAGTGGAAGAATAGAGGATGTCCAAATCACCTTGGGTAGAATTGAAATTATTCAATTTCATGCTGTGCGTTCCAGAGCTTCCAACTTGAGAATTCATCTCCCATGTGACGCCATCCAAGTCTGCATCTTCAGCAATCCATTTAGCAGAGGGGAACAAGCCATCTTCGAAATCGGCTTCAAAGTCTGGGAAGAAATAGCCATCCTTTGGGTTCACCATGATGAAATTGTCTTTGTTTTTGATTTTGGTGATGAGGCCATTTGAAACGGATAAGCGAGCGCTGTAAAGACCAGGACTTTTGTATTTGACACTCACAGATTCACCAGTTGGCATTTCAGGTGTTGCTCCTGCAAGAACCCAAAACCAAGATTCGGGGCCATAGGCCGACTTGTCTTTATACTTCACTTCTTCGCCTGTGCAAACCATTAAGCGGTCGGCCTCAAAATCCGCCGAGTACAATTGGCTTACCCCTGTTGCATCCAAATTATTATCGGAAGTAAGGTCCTCCAAACGGGAGTACGATTTCACTACCTCCAGCATAACGTTCACTTGCCCGCGGGTAAACATATTCTGGCAAGCGTCGTAGCTCATGTAGTTTTCAATCTGGTCTGGGTAATCTTTTTCAAGTTCAATCGTGTCCACGCGAATCGTATCGCCACCAACTCCGACTACAAAGTCAATTTTGTTTCCATTTTCATCCGTTGAGCAAGTGTTTTGATTGAAGTTGCAGTTGTAGGTTGGAGAAGAAGATGGTGGTGTGTCACAAATTTCATCTCCACGGTCGTAACAACGTGTACCACATCCACTTTGGAAAGTGTGGTAAAGTCCGAGGCAATGACCCATTTCATGCGTAAGAGTTCGGCCATCGGCAACACTCGTTCCAATGCGGCCAAATTGATCGTGGCGCATCACCAAGCCATAAGTTGACCATGAGCCGCTTCCTGGAAATTGCGCATAACCCAAAACGGTTCCTCCGCTTGAGGATTGAATGGAGTTTACCAACCACATATTGAAGTAATAGCGAGAATTCCAATAGCTCACACTTTTCACATCGTTGCGCATATTATATGTTTTACTGGGGTTGTTGATGCGCACAACACCATCCGTTGGATCTCCATTCGGGTCGAAACGCGCCAAACGAAATTCAAAAGGAGCTCCCAAAGCAAAAGGTTTGAACTCTTCTCGAGTTTCGTTTGCATCGGCATTAAATCGTTCGTAGTCTTCATTTAAGATGTCAATGGCATCTTGCACCTGTTCGAGATCGATGTTTCCTAAGCCGTTGTCGTGAACAATGTGAACCACAACAGGAATGATGAACTTCTCGTTACCACGTGCAGACGTATGACGTGCTCGTTCGAAGATTGCTCTAGAATTATCGGAGAATTCAATGCGCTTCTCGGGATGAGCTTGGAAATACTCTTCAGTATAAGCATCGGTCCCGCAGTGGGTGTCGTTGGTATTGAAATACTTAAGCGGGGCTTGAGCCATTATGCTGCTGCAAATGACCACTAACAGTGTCGAAAAACTCGCATTCAATACCTTCATAAAATCCTTTTTTTTGGACGTGTAGAGCTCCAAATGTACGTCTTTAGCCTAAAAAATTCAGACTAATTGATAAGCGTGACAAATGTCAAAAGATGTACGAAACAACAAATCCCAAACGGAAGTCTTCGAAGAATGTTCAGGAATGCGGCACAAAATCAGTGAAAGGTCCAATTGATTTCCATGAATCGTTCGATGTCTTTTACTTGCCCGAAGACAACCAAAGTATCGCTCTCAAAAATTTCCGTCTTTGAATTGGGAACCCCCAAAGTGTGCGTTTCGCAACACTCCTCTCCATTGATGGTGTCGATGAATTCGCGCTTGATGGTGATGAGGTTGATCTTGTATTTATTCCTCATATCGAGGTCCACAATTTTCCTTCCTATGATGCGCCTCGGACTTTTTATTTCAACGATTTCGTAATTGTCGGGAAGCTGTAAATAATTTAGAATGCTTGGGTTTAGCAGTCTTTCCGCAAGGTTAACAGCAACTTCTTTTTCTGGAGATAGGATTTCTTCAACCCCCATTTGCTCCAGAATTTTTCTCTGCTGCAATCCGTTGGCACGAGCGATGATTCGCTTCACATTCATCTCCATTAAATAAACGGTGGTGAGCAATAGTGCCTCAAAATCAGCACCAATAGCAACCACAACGGCATCCATATCTGAAAGACCTTGAGTGTGCAGGGCTTTTCTATCCGTGGAATCCATAGTTACACTATAAGCCACGTCATCTTTAATTTTCTCAATGTGCGACTCGTCGTTGTCGATGGCCAAAACCTGTGCGCCTCTTTCGGCAAGTTCGCGGGCTATTTCATTTCCGAAATGACCCAAGCCGATCACGGCATATTTACTTACTCCCATATTAACTTTTCAATGCTTGATCTAAATCCGCTTTGAGATCTTCGATGTCTTCAATTCCTACCGAAAGACGAATCAAAGCGTCTACAATTCCATTTTTTTCGCGTTCTTCTTTTGGAATAGAAGCGTGTGTCATAGAGGCTGGGTGTCCACAAAGAGACTCAACACCTCCCAAAGATTCAGCAAGGCTGAACACCCTTACTGACGACACAACTCGGATGGCTTTCTCGTAGTCGTTTCCTTTTGCCACGAAAGAAATCATGCCGCCAAAATCGTCCATCTGCTTTTTTGCAATCTGATGATTTGGGTGATCTTCAAATCCGGGCCAGTACACTTTCTCGACTTCCGGATGGTTCTTTAAGAACTCGGCAATTGTTCTTCCATTTTCTGAATGCCGTTGCATTCTGAGATGCAGGGTTTTTATCCCTCGAAGAACAAGGAATGAATCCATTGGACCACAAATGGCACCTGAGCTGTTTTGAATGAAATACAATCGCTCCGCAAGCTCATCATTCGAGCTAATCAACGCGCCCATTACTACATCCGAGTGTCCGCCCAAATATTTGGTAGCAGAGTGCATCACGATGTCAGCACCCAAATCCAAAGGCCGCTGCAGGTAAGGGGTGGCAAAGGTGTTGTCGACACAAACGATTAAGTCGTGCTTTTTCCCAATGGTTACCATTGCTTGGATGTCGATGATGTTCATCATCGGATTTGTTGGAGTTTCAATCCAAAGCATCTTCGTTTTTTCGTTTACCAATGCTTCAACGGCCGAAGGGTCTGCCATAGAGGTAAACTGAAACTTCAAGCCAAGGCGCTCGTAGATTTTGGTGAAAAGTCGATAGGTTCCTCCGTACAAGTCGTTCGTGCTGATGACTTCGTCCCCTTGGTTCAGCAGCTTTGCAACCGCATCAATTGCGGCCATTCCACTGCCAAAACAGAGACCGTGCTTCCCGTTTTCTAGGGCAGCCAAATTACTTTCAAGAGCATGCCGAGTTGGGTTTCCTGTTCTTGAATATTCGTAACCTCTGTGATCACCCGGACGGGCTTGAACGTAGGTTGTGGTTTGATAGATTGGAGTCATGATGGCTCCAGTTTCGGGATCTGGATGAAGTCCCGCATGAATGGTTTTGGTTCCGAATTTCATTGCTGCAATCGCGGGGCGAAATTATGAATTATTCGTGCGAAAAGAGTCTTGATAATTTCCTCTAATTTCACGGACTTAGGACCAAGGTCAATAGATGAATTTTTTCCAAAAACTTAGTGAGCCCTATGGCTACGACACTAGCTACCGCTCGTTTTTGCGCGTAGCGGTCATCATCTCGGCCTTTGTATTTGGCTTACTCTTCGTTTTTAAGCCCTTTGGCATGGATGGCATTCAAGCGGAAAAAATCCTTCCGATTACCTTGGGCTATTCTATGGTGACATTTTCAATCATGCATTTGAATTGGTTGTTGTTCCAAATGTTCGGTTTTAAAGAGGAGAACTGGGTCATTTGGAAGGAGATCATCTGGAGCCTATGGAACTTTGGAACCATTGCCATTGGTAACTGGACGTACAATCTCTTTCTATTCGGAGATCACTTTAATGTTCAAAACTTTGCCGCCATATTCTTCATCACCATTGCTGTTGGAAGCATCCCCTTAACCTTGGTTATTTTTCTGAGTCAGATTCGAAGGTTGAAGAAGAACCTAGCTGAAGCTCAGCAGATGAACAGTCAGTTTCAAGTGAAAAAAGAAGGCAGTCAAAAGGATGAAGACTTGATCGAATTTGTTGCAGAGAACGGAAAAGATCGTTTGGAGGTAAATCTCAATGATCTGCTCTTTCTTGAATCGACGAACAATTATGTTGACCTCTATATTCGAATTGAACATGGATTCGATCGTCAAGTTATGCGGAATTCCATGAAACGCATGGAAGAGACTCTTCAGGGTCACCCTTCCTTTTTTCGCTGCCATAGAACCTACGTCGTGAACCTCGATTGCGTGGAAAACATCAGCGGCAACTCGGCAGGATACAGCTTGAATATTGGCGGAACTGATTTGAACGTTCCGGTTTCACGTCAAAAGGTGGAAGAATTTCGCGCTTTAATCCGACCCTAGTTATACGCCAGCCCTTGCTGTTCGTCCCTTATGATTGCCTTTCGTCCCACAGGCTGTACAATCGCACCAAAAATCCGCTCTTCTTACCAAGAATTTTCAGGCTTAGTTGTACCAGCTTAGATTCGTTTTCGAATTTAAACTAGAACACTATGGAAGTCTTGAAAAACACACTTTTAGTACTTCATGTAACGGCAGGCTTCAGCAGCTTATTCACAGGTAGTCTAGCCATGATCTTAGAAAAGGGAACGGCAAAACACAAGCGCATTGGTCAATGGTATTTCTGGTCAATGACGGCCGTATTTGCATCGGCGATCCTGCTCGCAATTATTGGCAAACTCATATTCCTATTTTTAGTTGGGGTGTTCTCATACTATTTGGTGCTTTCAGGAAAACAAGCCTATAAGTTTATGCGCCGTGAGAAGCAAAACTTTTGGGACAAGGCTCTGCACTGGGTTTCTTTTGCTTTCAATCTGGGCTTGATCGCTTTTGGTTTTTATCTCTTGGCGAGAAACAATTCTTTCTCTTTTGCTACCATTTGTTTTGTGTTTGGAGGAGTGGGGCTGGCAGGGTCGATTCAAAACATTCTTACTCTGAGAAAGGAAAAGGTTACTTACAAAGTTTGGTTGAAGAAACACATCGGGGGAATGATCGGCGGCTACATTGCCACATTCACGGCATTTTGTGTTACCGCTCTCGCGTTCCTACCGAATTTAGTGACTTGGCTGGGGCCAACTTTACTATTTGTGCCTGTGATTGTTTATTGGCAGCGGAAAGTGGATGGCAAGAGAAAAGCAAAGAGAGTCGCGGCAGATTAAGACTCTTTGGTCTATTTTGTATGCAAGCTTTTGTGTACAATTTTAGCCTTTGATGGTCCTATAAGTTCCGTCAGCTCTTCGATGCTGGCTTCCTTCACGCGCTTTAAGGACTTAAATTTCCGCAGCAATTCCGTTGAAGTGGATTCACCAATGCCCTTGATCTCTGTTAAGCCCGACTTAAGACTCGATTTGCTTCGCTGATTTCGATGATGTGTGATTCCAAATCGGTGCGCCTCGTTCCTTAGCATTTGAATCAGTTTGAGGGATTCTGATTTTTTATCGATGTATAAAGGAATGCTTTCAAAGGGAATGAATATTTCTTCGAGCTTCTTGGCTATTCCTATGATTGAAATTTTCTTCTCAAGACCCAGCTCAACTAAGCTCTCGTATGCTGCTGAAAGCTGGCCCTTACCACCATCGATGACAATCAGTTGCGGAAGATCTTGTTTCTCGGCCAGCAGCCTTTTGTATCTCCGAAAAACAACTTCTGTCATGGATGCGAAATCGTCTGGACCAACAACCGTCTTTATGTTGAAGTGGCGGTAATCCTTTTTAGAGGCCTTGGCATTTTTAAAAACTACACAAGCAGCTACCGGATTGCTTCCTTGAAAATTTGAATTATCGAAACACTCAATGTGATATGGAAGTTCTTTCATGTTGAGATCCTTTTGCAGACCAGTCAAAATTCGATTTGATCTTCGGTCGGGATCAACTTGCTCTTGTTTGCGGTGCCGATCTTTCATGAATTGCATCGCGTTCTTCTTCGCCAGGAAGAGGAGCTTTCTTTTGTCTCCACGTTGAGGGACAAAACTCTTCACTTCGGGAAGTTCAACACCAGTTTCAAAAGGCAAAAAGATTTCCTTGGCAGTGCTTTTAAAGCGATTTCTCAATTCAATGACAGCCGAGATCAAAAGCTCTTGGGCATTTTCAGTGGCGTTTTTACGCATCTCTAAAGTGTGCGATTGGATGATGGCCCCTTTCACGATTTTTAGAAATGCGGCGTAGGCGAACTTATCGTCTTGCTCTAGAGCAAAAACGTCTACATCGTCAATGTTTGGGTGCACAACAACACTTCGCTCACGAAAATGCTCGAGCATTTCTACCCGTTCCTTCATTTCATTGGCCCGTTCAAAGAGCATGGTTTCAGCGGCGGTTTTCATCTCAGTTTTGTACTCAGAGATCAAATCCGAGACGCTTCCTTTCAGTAGTTTTTTGACGTTTTCAACACTTTGGTCGTAGTCTGCGATCGATTGAAGACCCTCGCAAGGGCCCAAGCAATTGCCTATTTGATACTCGAGGCAAACTTTGAATTTTTTGGCTTGGATGTTTTCGTCCGAAAGGTTTAAGCTGCATGTCCTGAATTTATGCAGCTTCCGAATCAAGTCGAGCATGGCGTGCATCATTTTGGCGGAAGCGTAAGGACCGAAATAGAGCGAGCCGTCTTTTACCATCTGGCGCGTAGCAAAGATGCGTGGGAAGCGTTCCTTTTTTATACAGATATAGGGATAACTTTTATCGTCGCGCCATTGGATGTTGTAGCGAGGTTTGTATTTTTTGATCAGTGAATTCTCCAACAGCAAAGCCTCGTACTCAGTGTTCACTAGAATGAACTTGAGATCGACAATTTTGCGAACTAAAAGAGCCTTCTTTCCTGATTGATGCTTGTCTTTATTAAAATACGAACTAACCCGATTTTTGAGACGCTTGGCCTTTCCAACATAGATGATGGTTCCCTCGGCGTCGAAGTACTGGTAGACTCCAGGTTTCTGCGGAAGATTTTGAACTTTTTCTTTGAGTTGGCTATTCACTCTTCAAACATAAGTCGAAATAAAAATGGCTTGGAACGAACCAATAGGCCTCATGTCTGTTAAAGAGTTTGAAACACACTACAGATGGGCAAGTACTCGATAAAAGATTTAGAAAAGTTGAGCGGCGTGAAAGCCGGAACTCTACGTATCTGGGAACAGCGTTACGATCTCATCATTCCTGAACGTACCGAGACAAACATCCGGTTCTATTCCGATGATGAGCTGCGTAAGTTGCTGAACATCACAGTTCTGCTGAATGGAGGAATGAAAATCTCCAAAATAGCCAAGCTTAAGCCGGGCGAGTTTAAAGATCATTTGTTTAGCAGTTACCAGAACGAATTGAAGGAACATGATGCGCAAGCCGACATGTTCATTAAGAATTTGATTGTGGCCATGATTGATTTCGATGAAGCCGCCTTCAATAAAATATTTAAGAAAGCTTCGGAGCGTCTAGGGTTCTCTGAAGCATACAAAAAAGTACTTTACCCCTTTCTTTACAAAGTGGGCTTGATGTGGAACATGGATGAAATCAATCCTGCCCAAGAGCATTTCATCACCCATTTGATTCGTCAAAAAGTAATCGCGGAAATTGATCGAATTGAAGCGCCAGAAAACCCTCAAAAAACCTTCTTACTCTATCTGCATGAGGAGGAATTCCATGAACTTGGTTTACTTATTTCTTATTACCTCATTAAGCTTCGAAATCATCGAGTTTATTACCTCGGCCAAAACGTTCCTTTTGAGGATGTTGTTACAGCCGGGAAGCACCTCAAGCCCGATTATGTTGTCACTTTCTATTCAGGAAGTAAGTCGGAAGGACACAATAAAAATCTGATTTCTCAGGCCTTGAAAAGATTGCCCGATACAGATCATTTGTATTCCTGCTTCATGCCATTGATGAAAGAAGAAGGGAATTTGCACTACCTCGGTCGCATGGACGACCTCGAGAACTTCCTATAGAGCTTAGGCCCACCCAAAGTACACCACCGAAAACGAAACCGCAAAGCCGAGTACATAGCCAAGGCTGAGTTCACTTGCATTGTGAGCGTCTAAAAGCAATCTTGAAGTACCTACCAGACCCGCTAAAACGGCAATGAAAACCAAGACGAATGAGAGGTCTAGGCCGAAGAGTTTCGAGAAGGCCAGTAACCCACCGAAGAGGCTTGCGATGCCGGCGGCATGGATGCTGAGTTTCGTTACGAAGGTGATCAGCAAGCTGAGTAGAGCAACCAAAAACATCGCGAGGGCCAATTGCTGAATGATTCGCGGGTATTGAGTGCTGTAAAAAAGGTAAAAGTTGAATCCATAGAAGAAAACACCCATCGCCATGGGAATGATTCTCTCCTTTCGCTTATCGAGGTGCAGACTGCTGACTATCCCGATTCTTTTGAGGGCAGAGAGAAATAGGAGTGGCAATACAAAGGTGTTCACGAAGGTAAGGCCCAAAGCGATTCTCTTTAGATCGGGGCCAAGGCTGGCAGACACATAAGTTTCAGAAGTAAGTACAATGCTGAGTGCTATCACCGGAGCAAAGGCAGGGTGGCTTAGGTAACTCAAGATTAAGGCAGTGCGTCTCAAGTCAGATTTCCTTTCTCAATCGTGCTACAGGAATGTTGAGTTGTTCGCGGTATTTTGCCACGGTGCGTCGGGCAATGTTGTATCCTTTTTCTTTCAGGAATTGCGCAAGACGTTCGTCAGTGAGCGGGCGTTTTTTCTCTTCGGCTTCAATGAGGTCTTGAAGAATTTTCTTGACTTCTCGAGTAGAAACTTCTTCTCCGGAAGTTGTGGTAAGTGATTCGCTGAAAAAGGATTTTAAAAGGAACGTGCCGTAGGGACTTTGGATGTACTTGCTGTTGGCCACCCTACTCACCGTGGATATGTCCATGTGAATGATGTCGGCAATGTCCTTCAGGATCATCGGCTTCAATTTGGTTTCATCACCAGTCAAAAAGTACTCGCGTTGATATTCCAAGATCGTATTCATCGTTCTCAGAAGCGTCTGCTGGCGCTGCTTGATGGCGTCGATGAACCACTTTGCGGAGTCCAGTTTTTGCTTCACAAACTGTGCAGCTTCTTTGTCGGACTTGGTGGGTGTACCCTTGATGGAAGAATAGTGCTCCATCATTTCAGAATACTGTTTGCTCACTTTGAGCTCCGGCGCATTTCGTTGATTGAGACTCAAGTTAAACTCTCCGTCTTCAACGTTTAGAAGGAAGTCGGGAACAACGTGCTCTACCGGTTTGTAAGAATCGCTTGCCGAGTTACCTGGTTTTGGATTCAGTTTGGTGATTTCATCCAAGGCCGCCGATAAGTCGTCTTCTTCAATTTCAAGTTTCGCACAAATCTTGTCGTAGTGTTTCTTGGTGAATTCGTCGAAACACTCCTCCAAAATGACCTTGGCGGTGTACTGCTCAATGGTTGGATGAGTCTTTCTCGCTAATTGTAATACAAGGCATTCTTTAAGATTACGAGCACCTACACCAGCCGGGTCAAAGCCTTGAACAATTTTTAATACGTCCTCCAAGGCGCGCTCGTCGGTATAAATGTTTTGAGTGAAGGCAAGGTCGTCTACGATGGCAGCGATTTCTCTTCTCAAATAGCCCGATTCATCTAAGGAACCGATGATGTGTCTTGCCAAATCGCCTTGCTTACCAGTAAGGATGTGCATGTTGAGTTGGCTCTCCAATCGTTCTTGAAAGGTGTCGCCTATGGAGATGGGAACACTTTTTTCTTGGTCGTCGGGGCTGGAATTGTTTGAATACGTTTTGTAGGAGGGGACATCGTCGTCCATGTATTCATTGAAGTCGAACTCTTGTTCAGCCTCACTCACCTCACCATACTCGTCTTCGTTGTATTCGTCGTTGTCTTGATCTTGCTCCTCTCGACCTTCATCAAGAGCGGGGTTCACTTCAAGTTCCTCTTTTATACGCTGTTCGATGGCGACAGTAGGTACCTGCAGCAACTTCATCAGCTGAATTTGCTGAGGAGAAAGTTTTTGAAGAAGCTTTAGTTGCAGGTTTTGTTTTAACATGACCGACCTAAAATTCTGCGTTTTTTGGTGTTCTTGGGAAAGGAATCACATCGCGTACATTCCCCATTCCTGTAATGAACAATACCAGCCTTTCAAATCCTAGGCCAAACCCAGAGTGAACAACTGTTCCATATTTTCTGGTGTCAAGATACCACCACATTTCGTCTTCGGGGATGTCGAACTCCGCCATTTTAGTTTTCAGCACTTCCAAACGCTCTTCCCGTTGTGAGCCACCAACGATTTCCCCAATTCCTGGGAAAAGAATGTCCATGGCAGCAACAGTCTTATTGTCGTCGTTCATGCGCATATAGAAAGCCTTAATCTCTTTCGGGTAATTGTAAAGGATTACCGGTTTCTTGAAATGCTTCTCCACAAGGAACCGTTCGTGCTCACTCTGCAAGTCAGCCCCCCACTCGTCGATGAGGTATTGGAATTTTTTCTTTTTGTTGGGCTTGCTGTTTCTTAGAATATCAATTGCTTCAGTATAAGTTAAGCGGACGAAGTCATTTTCACTTACAAAATTCAAGCTCTCGATGAGGTCGAGCTCACTTCTCTGCGCTTCTGGGAGTCCTTTTTCTTCCTGTTGTTTTCTTTGCTCGAGGAACTCTAGGTCATCCTTGCAATGCTTCAATACGTGTTTGATCACGTATTTCAAGAAGCCTTCGGCTAAGTCCATATTGTCTAGGATGTCGGCGAAAGCAACTTCAGGTTCAATCATCCAGAACTCGGCTAGGTGCCTACTCGTGTTGGAGTTTTCTGCTCTGAAGGTTGGCCCAAAAGTGTAGACTTTAGAAAGCGCTAGGGCTGCTAGTTCTGCTTCCAGCTGCCCACTCACTGTCAGGTTGGTTTTTTTTCCAAAGAAGTCTTGAGAGTAATCGATTTCCCCATCTTTTTTCGGTGGGTTTTCGAGATCGAAGTTGGTCACGGCAAACATTTCCCCAGCTCCTTCGGCGTCAGATCCGGTGATGATGGGTGCGTGGATGTAGTAAAAACCTTCGTCGTTGAAATATTTGTGGATGGCATAGGCCACGGCATGACGAATTCTAAATACTGCACTGAAGGTGTTGGTTCGTGCACGCAAGTGTGCGTTTTCGCGCAAGAATTCTAGTGAATGCCTTTTCGGTTGAAGTGGAAATTTATCGGGGTCGCTGTCGCCTAAAACCTCCAGCTTTTCGACTTGAAGTTCCACAGCTTGTCCTTTTCCCAGAGATTCTACGAGCAATCCTTCGACGGATACCGATGCTCCTGTTGTGATTCTCTTGAGGAGCTCCGCGTCGAAGTTTTCAAAATCAACCACCGCTTGGATGTTTTTAATCGTGCTTCCATCGTTCACAGAAATGAAGCGATTACTCCGGAAGGTGCGCACCCAGCCCATGATTTTTAGCTTATCGCCAATCTTTTCTCCGCCAATTGCTTTGGCGATTTCCGTTCTCCTCATATGCGGTTCAAAATAACAAGAATTGAGCATCAAAAGTAGCCGCCTGAACAATATCCCTTACCAGAATACGAGAATCGATTTCAACCGCTCATATTGAACTCCGCACGTTTGTCACATAAGAAACAAAAAAGTAAAAAAACGTTTCCAGTGTGGAAATAACATATACATTTGCGGCCGAATGAAAAAGGAGCTAGAAACAATAGACGAAAAACACTTGGAAATCATTCAGGGTGCACTGAAGATTTTCATGACGCTAGGTATAAAGAGCGTCACCATGGATGATGTTGCTAGCAATCTTGGAATTTCTAAGAAGACACTTTATAAATATGTCAAGGATAAGTCGGACCTGCTCATTCAGAGTGTGAAAGGTTTTCAAGTTCATGAATACAATCTCATTCTCGAGGTCATTGATCGGAAGCTAAATGCCATTGATGAGAGCTACGAAATTAGCAAGATTGTTATGAACCACATATCCGACATTCACCCCTCTGTGATGTTCGATATGCAACGCCATTACCCAGGTGCTATGCGGCTTTTCGAAGAATATAAAAGTGAAACAGTTTACAACTGGCTTCTTGAGAATATGGAGCGCGGAATGAAGGAAGGTTATTTCAGAAATAATCTGAATACCGAGATCATCGCAAAATTCTATTTATCGCACATGGACCAATGCTTCAATCAAGAGATGTTTCCAAGGGCCAAATTCTCGATGAAGGACATCTATTTAGAAATGTTCCGATATCACATTCGCGGAATAGCGAGTGAAAAGGGAGTTGAGTTTCTCCGAGAAAAGATCAAAAAAGAAAAACAGCAATCATGAAACAATCGATTTTATTCATTCTCAGTTTTTGCCTCGCGCATTTGACTTTTGCTCAAGCGGCGGGTGAGAATAAAGAGGCCTTCAGCCTAGATGAGGCGCTTTCGTTCGCGAAGAATAACAGCTACAACATTCGAATTGGAGAATTGAACTCTGACCGGGCTCATCAGGAAGTAATCAATACCCAAGCCATGGGCTTGCCTCAAATTCAGGCGAGTGGAAGCTTCCAACAGTTCTTGGACATACCAATTCAACTGGTGCCAGGAGAATTCTTTGGCGCACCTGCTGGAGAGCTTGTCGAAGTGCAGTTTGGAACTGAATTTTTAAGTTCCTACGGGCTCTCGGCCAATCAGTTGATTTTCGATGGAAGGTATATCTATGGCTTGAAGGCGTCAAAAGCCTACGCGAATTACATTCAGGTAGAAAACGATAAAATCGGCCGCGATGTTGAAGACCAAGTGTTGATGAGCTATTACTCAGCTCTCGCAGCTCAAAAGAATCTCGAAATTTTAAAAGAGAGCAACAAGAACATCGATAAGAGCCTTTCTGAAACCAAAGCTTTTTTTGCTGAAGGCTTTGTGGAAGAATTGGATGTAGATCAACTTAAGCTCATGCAATCCACAATTGAGTCTTCTCTAAAAGATGCTGAAAACCGTGTTCAGAGTTCTTTGAGTGGATTGAAATTGAGCATGGGTTATCCAGTTGATAAAGAAATTGAGCTCACCGATGAACTTGAAGCAGTTCTCAACATCAACCAAGCTCAAGGCCTATTGAGTGAAACGGTAAACACCGAGAAGCACCTCGATATGAAGTTGGTCAATCAAGGAATTGAACTTCAAAACATCGGCCTACGAGTTGAGCAATCGAATTATGCGCCAACCTTGCGCGCATTCTTCAGTCATCAGCAAAACAATTTTGGGAATGAGCTCGATTTCAGCACTTGGTTCCCAAACACGGTTTGGGGAGTCAACTTGAATGTGCCATTATTCACCAGCTTCGGAACACGGTCAAAAGTTCAGATGAATAAAATCGACATTGATAAAATGGAGATTCAAAAGAAACAACTGGATCAGAGCATTCGATTGCAGGCAAGCAATTCGAGAAGTGACTTCTACAATTCTCTTAGTCAATACAACAACGAGAAAAAGAACCTCGAATTGGCGGAAAAAATTCGAAACAAAACAAGCATCAAATTCAAAGAGGGAATGGCGAGCAGCTTAGAGCTTACTCAAGCCGAAACTCAATTGATTCAAACACAAGGACGTTACATCGGGGCTATGTACAACCTCTTAAGTGCTAAAATAAAATTAGAGCAAGCGCTCGGACAATAAACACCACCAAAATGAAATCAATCAATACAACAATCCTCCTTCTTTCTGGGATCTTTTTCCTTTCGTGCCAAGGATCTTCAGAATTCGAAATTGATGTCCTAACCGCCAAACGAGATTCGTTGAAAGACGCCAAGGCGAGCATTTCAACTCAGATCTCGGACCTAGAATCGAGCATTGCTACTTTGGATACATCGATTGAAAAGAGAATTACGGTAGTTACTGCAGTCGACCTTCAACCGACCACCTTTTCACATTTTTTCAAGGTTCAAGGAAATGTAGAAACGGATCAGAACGCCGTGATTGTTCCTGAAGTTCAAGGAAGAATCACCAGCATTAGGGTGAAAGAAGGCCAACGGGTGAACAAAGGCAATGTGATTCTTACGATTGATAGTAAGGTCCTTCAAAACAACATCGATGAGACCCAGAGTCGCTATGACTTGACTGAGGTGGTGTTCAAAAAGCAAGAGAGTTTATGGAACCAACAGATTGGTTCTGAAATTCAATTCTTGGAGGCGAAGAACAACATGGATGCAACGAAGCAACGATTGGAAGCGTTGAAGGCACAGTTGGCGATGTACAGCGTAAAAGCGCCTTTTGCAGGCATCATCGACGAGCTTCGTCCGAAAGTTGGAGAGATGGCAAGTCCGATGAGTCCGGTTGCGCGCATCATCAATTTAGATGAGATGTACATCAAGTGTGATGTATCGGAAAGCTACTTAAGTAAAATCCAAGAGGGTGATTCGGTAGGTGTATACTTCCCATCCTTGGAGCGCACTCTCGCAACGAAGATCTCCAGAATTGGTCAGTACATCAACCCAAACAACCGCTCTTTTGTAATTCGTTTGAACATCAACAACCGCGACAATTCATTGAAGCCGAATTTGTTGGGAGAGGTTCGCATTAGGGACTTTTCCGTCGATTCTGTGGCCGTTCTATCTTCTTCGCTGATTCAACAGTTGCCTGATGGCTCAGACTTCGTTTACGTTTTGGAGAAAACAGGAAACAGTTACAAGACGGTTCGACGCAGCGTTTCTACAGGAATGTCGTACGATGGCAAAACACACGTCACCAGCGGTCTTACAGGAACAGAATCAATCGTAGCTGAAGGCAGCAAAGCCATTCGCGACGGTGAAATCGTATTGCTCTCTAACTAATCCTTCGGGGCGAAAAAACATACAATTATGGCAGATAATCTTCCAAAAAGCGAACACAATAAGTCCTTCGGGCTTTCAACGCTTTCCCTTAAAAACAGGACTTCGGTCATTGTCATCACCTTCCTCATTTTGATAGGTGGGCTGACCTCCTATCTAAACATGGCTCGAGAGAGCTTTCCTGAAGTAGTAATTCCACAGATTTATGTTGGAACGCCGTATCCAGGAAACTCGCCACTCGATATTGAGAAGAAGATTACACGTCCACTCGAGAAGGAGATCAAGACCATTACTGGAATCGATAAGCTAACCTCGACTTCCGTGCAGGGATATTCAACCATCTCAGTCGAATTCGATTTCAGCGTTACCCCGGAAGAGGCTTTGAGAAAAGTGAAGGATAAGGTGGATGCCGCTATGAGCGATTCAGAGTTCCCCACCGACCTACCCGCAGATCCAAACATTTTTGAAATGAACATTTCGGAATTGACGCCTGTGATGAACATCAACCTTTCGGGGAACTACTCACTGGACCAATTGAAGAAGTACGCCGAAGTGCTCGAGGATAGAATTGAGATCCTTCCTGAAATCTCTGAAGTCGACATCCGCGGTGTACAAGACAAAGAAATGAAGGTAAACGTCGACATGATGAAATTGGAGGCGAGCGAGATCAGCTTCAACGACATTTCTGCAGCCATCAACAACGAGAACATGACGATTTCGGGTGGTGAAATCCTCGACGATAATCTAAGAAGAACCGTGCGTGTGGTTGGTGAGTTTCAAAGTGCCCAAGAGCTTGGAAACGTCATAATCAAAAGAGAGAAAGCCAACATTGTCTACCTAAAGGACATTGCTGAAGTTGTTTTTGAGGATGAGGAAAAAGAATCCTATGCTCGTGAGTATACTGCGCCAGTTGTGATGGTGGATGTGAAGAAACGGGCAGGTGAGAATCTCATCAATGCGGCCGACCAGATCACCGTAATCCTAGAAGATGCGATGGCGAACGACTTTCCTGAAGATCTTCAAGTGACCATCACGAACGACCAATCGAAGTTTACGAGAACCCAAGTAGGAGAGCTGGAAAACAGCATCATCTTCGGTATGCTCCTCGTAATTCTAGTGCTTCTTTTCTTCCTTGGTCTCAGAAACGCCTTGTTTGTTGGGGTGGCAATTCCAATGTCCATGTTCATGGCATTCATGATTTTGGGCGCAGCTGGAGTTACACTCAATATGATGGTCCTCTTCTCTTTGGTTTTGGCCTTAGGAATGCTGGTCGACAACGGAATCGTTGTGGTAGAAAACATTTACCGACTCATGGACGAGGGATACGATTCTTGGGAAGCTGCCAAGCTAGGTGTTGGTGAGGTCGCCTTGCCAATCATTGCTTCTACAGCAACGACTCTCGCCGCCTTCTTACCATTGGCTGTATGGCCGGGCATCATGGGGCAGTTCATGTTTTATATGCCTTTCACCTTAATGATTGTACTCGGTTCAAGCTTGTTTGTGGCTTTGGTCATCAACCCGGTTCTCACCTCAATGTACATGAAGATTAAAGAGGATCCTACCAACATGAGAAAACTCTATATGGTAGTTGCCTTTCTAATTGTCTTTGGAGCTTTGATCGTTGCAGCTGGAAAACCAGTGATTGGGAACTTGCTCATTATTGGCGGTGTGCTTGGTCTCATGAACAAGTTTTTACTCATTCCTGGAACGAAGTTTTTCCAAGGCAGAATTTTGCCTTGGATGGAAGATGGGTATCGGAAGTTCCTCTCTTCTGCCTTGAAAGGAAGAAATCCGATTTACTATTTCATCGGAACTTTTGGACTCTTAATCTTTAGTTTCATGTTGCTGGGAGTCTTCAGCCCAAAGGTGATTTTCTTCCCAGTGAACCAACCGAATTACGTGAACATTTTCATTGAGGCTCCAATTGGTACCGACATTGAAAAGGTGAATGAAGCGACTAAGGTCATCGAGAAAAGAGTTTTGGATTACGCTGCGAAATTCGAGGTGATTGAAACGGTTAATGGAACAGAGCGCACACACAATTATTTAATTGAGTCTGTGATTGCTCAAGTAGGAGCTGGAACTTCTGACCCGGCTCAAGGCCCTTCAATGGCCAACACACCTCATAAAGCACGTGTTACTATTTCCTTTGCTCAGTTCCAATTCAGACGTGGTCAAATGACCGGGGATGTAATGGAAGAAGTTCGCTCATTGGTTCGCGGAGTTCCCGGTTTAAAAATCACAGTAGACAAAGATGCTGCGGGACCTCCGACAGGAAAGCCAGTTCAAATTGAAGTGACGGGCGACGACTACGACCAGCTCCTAGCGGAAGCGACGAACGTGAAGCGCTTCATCGATTCGAAAAACATTCCAGGAATTGAAGAATTGAAACTCGACGTTGAAGTTGGGAAGCCTGAAATGACGGTGGAAATCGATCGCGCGAAAGCAAGAAGACTGAATCTTTCTACAGGGCAAATTGGAATGGCCTTGCGGAATGCTTTGTTCGGAATGGAATTGTCATCCTTTAAAAAGGGGGAAGACGATTATCCAATCATGGTTCGATTGGCGGATGAGTATCGCTACAATGCAGATGCTTTGATGGACCAAAAGATCACTTTCCGGGATCAAACCAATGGACAAATTCAACAGGTTCCTATTTCAGCTGTGGCTTCTCGGGCTAAATCGGCCACGTTCTCGGCTGTGAAGCGGAAGAATATGAAGCGATTGATCACAGTCTCTTCCAATGTGCTGGAAACCTACAACCCCAACGAGGTGGTTGCAGAAATTAAAGAGGCATTGGTGGATTATGACCTTCCGCAAGAGAACGGAATTAAATTCACTGGGCAGCAAGAACAGCAGGCCAAGGAGATGGCTTTCTTGAGCAACGCACTGATGATTGCTGTCTTTTTAATCTTCCTAATCATGGTGAGCCAGTTCAACTCTGCAGCCCAGCCTTTCATCATCATTGGTTCTGTTGTGTTCAGCCTCATCGGGGTATTCCTTGGACTCGTTGCCTTCCAAATGGATTTTGTTGTGATGATGACCATGGTAGGAATCATCTCGCTTGCGGGAATTGTGGTGAACAATGCCATCGTTTTACTGGATTATACCAACCTGACAATCCTTCGGAAGAAAGAAGAGTTGGGCATGGATTCAAAGGAATTCTTAAGCGTTCCACTTCTCATTGAGTGCATCGTATCTTCTGGGTCAACTCGTTTGCGTCCGGTACTATTAACGGCCATTACCACAGTACTTGGTTTGTTGCCACTTGCGGTGGGAATGAACATCAATTTCTTTACTCTTCTTTCAGATTGGGATCCGCAGATCTACTTTGGAGGAGACAACGTTATGTTTTGGGGGCCGATGTCTTGGACGGTCATCTTTGGCTTGACTTTTGCCACCTTCTTAACACTAATCATTGTGCCTGTGATGTTCTATTTGGTTCATCGCTTGAATTATCGCGTGGCAAGCAAGTGATTCAATTCACGACCAACCATGAAAACCCTGTCAGTTTAACTGATGGGGTTTTTTCGTTTAATGACCTTCTTCGTTGTAGAACCTCCGAAGCCCGAATAGGATTACAGCTACTGCGGCTGCGGAAAGACTGAAAAGCATGATGTTGTCGCTTCCAGTGTCTTCCACACCTTCGGGTAAGCTTCCCTGATGAATGAAATAGAGGGCGAGAATTGCCAGGGCATTGTTCAAGAAATGAGCGAGCATTGGAAGGTAGATTGATCTCGACCAGTAGAACAAATAGCCTAGGGCGGCTCCCATAATGAGGCGTGGAAAAAACGCAAAGAACTGCATATGAATGAGGCTGAACAGTGCGGCGGTAATCCAGATTCCCATGTGAACGGATCGAAAGCGCTGAATGAGCAAGGGTTGAAACCAACCCCGAAACAGCATTTCTTCACCAACGGCAGGGAGTAAGGCAACCATCATCAAATTGATGCCAAGGTCACCGAGATCCTCCATTTTTAGAAATGCGACTACAGTGCGCTCCGTTTCCTCTTGCATATTTCTCAAATTCGTTTCCCAGCCAGCGATGATGTCTGGAAAGTGAATGGCGTCACTTAATGTAGCCACGAAGTTTTCAAGAGGAAGAGCAGCAATTACAAGAAGAACCGCAGCTGCAATGGGAAATAATTTGAGCGGTCTTCCAAGGCCAAAAAAGCTGCGCAAATCTGTGCCGCACAACCAGGCAAATAGAATGGGCGGAATGATGAAAAAACCAATGGCGTTTACCGTTTGAGAAAACTTCATCGCACGAATCACTTGGGGGTCTCCAAAATCACGAGCTAGTGATGGGTTTCCTATCATGTCGATGCCAAAAAGTGGCTCCGACAACAGGAGGGCAAGAAGGCCGCTCACAAAGAAAAACCCAAGAGAGATGAAGAGGAGCCAAAAGAGTTTAGCGCCTGCAGGTTCGTCCTTCAAACGACCGTTTAAACTCATGTTCTGCTTTTAGTAATTTTGCCCGAATTTCAGGAATGGCGGTAAAAATAGGAAATATCGACTTGGGTGAATTCCCACTCTTGCTGGCTCCCATGGAGGACGTGAGTGACCCACCATTTAGAGCTTTGTGTAAAGCTCAGGGGGCGGATATGATGTACACCGAATTCATTTCTTCAGAGGGCCTAATCCGCAATGCAGATAAGAGTGTTCAGAAGCTCGACATCTTTGATTATGAGCAGCCGATCGGAATACAAATTTTTGGAGGAGAAATTGAATCCATGAAGTTGGCCGCCGAAATCGTAGAGCGAAGTGAACCTGACCTGCTCGACATCAATTACGGCTGCCCTGTGAAGAAGGTGGTGAATAAGTCTGCCGGAGCAGGAATCTTGCGCGACATCCCGAAAATGATCTCCCTGACATCCGAAATCGTTAAGCAGGTTAAGTTGCCTGTGACAGTCAAAACTCGATTGGGCTGGGATGAGAGCAGCAAACACATTGTGGATGTAGCAGAAAGGCTCCAGGATGTTGGTGTGCAGGCAATCTCCATTCACGGAAGAACACGAGTTCAAATGTATAAAGGTGAGGCCGATTGGACTCTAATCGCTGAGACGAAGAACAATCCGAGATTGAAAATTCCAGTTTTCGGAAATGGAGATGTCGACAGTCCACAAAAGGCTCTTGAGATGAAGAACCGATACGGCGTCGATGGCATTATGATCGGGAGAGCGAGCATAGGATATCCATGGATTTTCCGAGACATTAAAGCTTTCATGAAAACAGGCATTGTCCCGCCGCCGCCTTCGGTTAAAGAACGAGTAGCGGTTGTTCGCGAACACCTCGACTTTTCTCTCCGCTGGAAGGGACCTAGACTTGGCGTGGTGGAAATGCGCCGACACTATGGAAAGTACTTCCGCGGCTTAGCCGGATTTAAGGATTACCGCATGGTTTTAGTTACAGAAATGGACAGCTCCATCCTCTATGAGACCCTGGATATCATAGAGAAGAAATACCACCAGAGTCCGGCCGAAGAAAAGCTTTTGGCTGGCGGCCTTTGATTCTCTCACAAAGGTTATTTTAGGCAGCAAATTCAATTCATGCCTGAGGAAAAAAAACTCTTTCTAATCGATGCTTATGCATTGATTTTCCGTGCCTATTACGCGTTCATCAAGAATCCCCGAATGAACTCTCAGGGCTTGAACACTTCGGCGATGTTCGGCTTTACGAATACACTCCTCGATTTAATCAAGAAGGAAAAGCCAACGCACCTCGCCGTTTGTTTCGACTATCCAGCAAAAACGGTTCGAAATGACATTTATACGGAGTACAAGGCAAACCGAGAAGCTACACCGGAAGACATAAAACTATCCGTTCCATACATCCGGAAAATTATCGAGGGCTTTAACATCCCAATTTTGGAAGCTGAGGGTTATGAGGCAGATGATGTGATTGGAACCTTGGCAAAAAAGGCCGAAAAAGAAGGATACACAACTTATATGGTGACTCCTGATAAGGACTTTGGTCAACTCATATCCGACACTGTGATCATGTACAAGCCAGGCAGAGGAGGTAGTGGGGCGGAACTCATTGGACCAAAGGAAGTGTGTGAACTTTGGGGAATTGAACGACCAGAGCAAGTCATCGACATTCTGTCTATGATGGGTGATGCGGTCGACAATATCCCGGGTTTACCTGGTGTAGGTGAGAAGACGGCGGCCAAGTTGATTCAGGCCTACGGAAGTTTGGAAGGGCTTTATGAGCACACGCATGAACTGAAAGGAAAGTTGAAGGAGCGCGTGGAAGAAAACAAGGAACAAGCGTTCATGAGTAAAGTGCTCGCCACTATAATGCTCGATGCACCTGTAGACTTCGACCCAAAGTCCTTGATTATGGAGGAGCCCAACAAGGAAGCTTTGAAAGAGCTGTTTGTTGAATTGGAGTTTCGAAATTTGGCTGCCAAAGTCCTGGGCGAGGAGGTCTCAATGGCCAAGCCAAGTGCTTCTCCAGCGGCAAATTCATCAGGGCAATACGATCTATTTGCCCTCGGTGAGGAAGAAACTAAAACACAGAGAAGTACAAGTGAAACTGAGGAGGAAGACTCATTTTCGGAAGTGAAGAGCATTGAAAACAGCCAACACAAATACTACTTTGTAGAGACGGAAGGTCAACGCCGTGGCTTGCTAGCAGCTCTTGAGTCTGCCAAATTTTTCTCTTTTGATACGGAGACGAGCGGTCTTGATGCCCTTACGGCCCAATTGGTAGGAATCTCTTTCTCAATGCGACGAGGTGAGGCATACTACCTCCCGGTTCCGAGAGAAAAAGAGAAGATTAAAGATTTTCTATTGCCATTCAAGGAGCTCTTTGAGAAGAGTAAAGCGCAAAAAATCGGGCACAACATTAAGTACGATATTTTGGTTTTGCGCAAATACAACATTCGGGTTGCCCAGCCCTATTTTGATACAATGCTGGCCCACTACATTCTAGAGCCAGACATGCGCAGAAGAAGTATGGATGTGCTTTCTGAGCTTTATTTAGATTACAAGCCAGTTCCAATTGAAGACTTGTTGGGCAAGAAAGGCAAGAATCAAAAAACCATGTTGGACTTGGAAAACAAAGACATCAGCGACTACGCCTGTGAGGATGCAGATGTCACTCTCCGGCTTCGACATCATTTTGCCCCAATCATTCGAGAGTCGGGCAATGAAGAACTGCTCGAGAATATGGAATCCCCGCTCATTGAGGTTTTGGCTGACATGGAAGAGAAAGGGATTCAGCTCGATACCGAGAGTCTGAAAAAACTTTCGAAAACCCTTGAGACAGACATTCAAGGCATTCAAGATGGTATCTATACCAGTGCTGGAACTGACTTCAACATTGCAAGCCCACGTCAAGTTGGCGAGGTCCTTTTCGACCATTTGAAAATCGATCCGAACGCCAAAAAGACCAAAACAGGGCAGTACGCAACCGGCGAAGAGATTTTAAGCAAGCTCACAGACAAGCACCCAATCATCAGTCAGATCTTGGACTTCCGCGAACTGGTGAAGCTGAAGAACACCTATGTCGATGTTTTACCTGAAATGGTCAACACCGAAGATGGCAGAATTCACACCACCTTCAATCAGGTAGTTGCAGCCACGGGTCGATTGAGCTCAGATCGTCCGAACTTGCAGAACATCCCAGTGAAAACCAAACGAGGGCAGGAAGTTCGAAAGGCATTCATTCCTAGGAACAAGGACTTCATATTGATGGCCTCGGATTACTCCCAGGTGGAATTGAGGATATTAGCTTCCATGAGCGATGATGAAGGGATGATTGAGGCCTTCAGAAATGGTGAAGACATTCACTCAACTACAGCAGCGAAAGTTTTTGGTGTCTCAAAGGATGAGGTAGACCGCGCGATGCGCACCAAAGCAAAGGCGGTAAATTTTGGAATCGCATACGGACAAGGGGCTTTCGGGCTTTCTCAAAATTTGAACATTCCTAGAAAGGAAGCGAAGGAAATCATCGACAACTACTTCGCGAAATTCGCGGGTATCCGCACCTATATGGCGGAAGTTGTGGACAAAGCGCGTGAGCTAGGATATGTTGAGACCATTATGGGTAGGCGAAGGCTTCTGAGAAACATCAATTCCGCGAATGCAGTAGTGCGAAGTCAGTTGGAACGCCTTGCGATTAACGCACCAATACAAGGCTCAGCAGCCGATATCATTAAGATTGCGATGATCAACATACAAGCAGAAATGAAAAAGCGCGAGCTTAAATCTCAATTGCTTTTGCAAGTTCATGATGAATTGGTTTTTGATGCGCACCGGTCGGAAGTGGACGAATTGAAGGAATTGGTTGAGACCAGAATGTCGGGTGCCATTCAACTAAAAGTTCCACTTCTTGTAGAAACAGGATTGGGCGAAAACTGGCTGGAAGCACATTAATGATTTCCTTTCCTTAAATTTGAACAACTTGATTCTGAAAATACCTCACATGAACATAAGAACACTCATACTACTAGTGCTTGTAGGAAGTCTATTCTCTTGCAGAGGAAAAGTGCAAGAAGAGACAAGCCTACCTGAAATGCCCGTTGGCTTTGACAGCGCCTCATTCGACGAGGAAGACAAGAAGAAATACAACAAGGCTCGCAGCATTTTTTACTCGCTTCCATCCCCCATGGAAACAACTGTACTTATGCATAAGGCGGGAGCCACTTATCGACAAGACATTCTGAACCCTGCAGAAAATTCAAAAAATTACGTCACCAGTGCTGATCAGGCAGTAAATATTGGAGCCTATTTAGCTGACATGAGCTACTGCAACATTTTTCAGCAGCAAGAGCAATGTGTGAAGTATTTTGCCGCATTGCGAGTATTGGGAGACGAGTTGAATCTTTCTGGAATATTTACTTCAGATATTGCGGAACGAATCGAACTCAACCTCGAAAAGAGGGACTCTATCATGAACATCATCTCCGAAGCCTACTGGACTGCAAAGTCTGAGTTGGAAGAAGCAGAGCGCGAAAAAATCGCGAGCTATGTGTTGGCGGGTGGCTGGATTGAAGGTTTGTACATCGCATCTTCTCTTGCCACAGGAGGAGAGAAAAACGAGCTTCTTGAAAAGCGCGTAGCGGAGCAGAAGTATTCGGCCATGCACCTTTCAGAGTTGTTAGAAATTCAAAACTCCGATGGGAGTATGGATGACATAGAAAAGGGTGTGAACGAACTCTTAGATCTCTTCATGGCATTGGAAGAGAAGAGCGAGCCAGGAACTTATTCCGTGGATGAACATGGAGTGATTCGCGTCGGAAAGAAAATTACGGTTAAGATGTCTCGCGAGCAACTAGAAGAAATTGCAGTCAAAGCGAAAGAATTGAGGAACTCCTACATAGCAAGATAGCATGAAACTTAGATACGCCATCGTCTTTATGATTTGCCTTTTGGGAACAACTGAGTCTTTCTCTCAATGCAAGTTTTTCACTCAACGTAAATGCCTTCCAGCACTTGAGCCATACGTGAACAATGGACAAGTCAATACAACTACACTTTTTGAAGGAGATTCGGCAGATTTGAAAATGACCTTCTATTCAGAACAGCAATATCGATTGTTGGTCTGTGCACATGGGAGTCTTGGTGAAGGCGTTGTTTTGAAGGTGAAAGACAGTGATGATGTCTTGATGTACGACAGTGAGGATAAAGGCGAGAGTGCCTTTGATTTCATGGTGAATTCCACCCAAGATCTCACTGTCACTATCATGGCGCCTAAGTCGGAGGAAGACTATCTCGACATGCCCAGGTCGGGCTGTGTCTCCGTTGCTTTAGGCTTCCTCAACGAATAGCATTATTCTCCCTTTTTATTCCAGCTTTCCTTCCTTTCTGGGCTCTAAGACAGTTCTAGATGAAGGAAGAAAACCTACTCTACACACTTGCCCTGCGCTCGGCAAATGGCATAGGTAATGTGCGGGCTCGTCAGCTAATTGACGCCTTTGGTGACGCGAAGTCAGCCTTCGAATACGCCAATAGACCCGAGCATCGAAGAACGAACATGCCCACTTTTCTTGCGAATGCATTGAAGGAAGTCAAGTCGTTTAAATCATTTGAAAAGGAGCTGAAAATCATCGAATCTCATTCCATTCGAGCAGACATTTACAACGAGGATGACTACCCAATCCGTTTGGCGCAATGTTACGACGCACCCGTTGTGCTCTTTTCGCAAGGAGACGTTGCCATGGATTCTCGTCCTGTTCTTGCAGTAGTAGGGACAAGAAGGAGTACAAAGTACGGACGTGACTTTTGTAGGAAGCTGATGGAGCAAGCTCAGAATTTGGGAGTTGTTCTCGTGAGCGGCTTAGCCCTTGGTATTGATACTGAAGTACATCGAATGTCGCTTGAACACTCGATGGAAAATTGGGCTGTCGTAGCTCATGGACTGGGTCATGTATACCCACCAGAAAATCGACGCTTGTCGCGAGAGATCTTAAAATCTGGACTTTTAATTTCAGAACATCTCTATTGGGATAAAGCTGAGAAAGAGAATTTCCCATTGAGGAATCGAATCATAGCTGGCCTTGCGACTGCAGTTCTAGTAGTGGAATCTCCAGAAAAAGGTGGAGCCCTGATTACAGCCGAATACGCGAATTCATACAATCGGGATGTATTTGCACTTCCGGGAAGGCGCGATGACCGCTCTTCGAGGGGCTGCAATCGACTGATCAAACAACACAAGGCTCATTTGATTGAAGAGCCTCAAGACATCTTTGAACAGATGGGCTGGCAACGGAAAGACCAACTTAAGAAAGTGCGGCAGGCAAAATTATTTGAAGTGCTTACGGAGGATCAGAAGGTGATTGCCGAAATATTAAAAGAACGCGAAGGGCTTTTGATGGATCAACTGATTCAGATCAGCGGAATAAACTTTGGGAAGCTGGCCAGCCTGCTTCTCGAAATGGAAATGAGCGGCATCATTCAGGCTCTTCCTGGGAAGAGGTATGCCTTGAGATAGAAGCATTTCCCCAAAGGAGAAAAGCAAGTGCTCCAATAAGGTAGGCAAGAACGTCTAGAGGATCGGCAGTGAACCTAGGATCAAATTGTGGGATGAAATATTCGAAGAAAACAGAAAAGATTAGCGTGCTCAGGCTTATTTGCCACAAGCTCAAACGGTAGGAGCTAGAGATGATAAAACGCATACCCGCAAGGGCCATAGTAAGCACGATGGGCATCAACATCAGGTCGTCTAAGTAGGAGTTGACGAAAGGGATGTAGATGCCGTAAAATTCAGACCAACGATTCACTAAGAAGATGCAGCTCGCGACCAGGAAGAGTGGACTGCTAAGCGTCTTTAGGACTGACTTCATTGAAGGCGTATAGACAGAGAAAGAAAATGAAAAAGCTCGCGCCAATTTGAGTTTCTAAAGTATCCTCATTCACGAACGAAAAGGTCCAAAGCACAAAGAATGAAATGGACAGCAAGCTTTGTTTGCCACGAATGGATGCATGGAAAAAACTTGCAAGAATGAAGAGCCCACCAATCCATCCAAAGGATATGAGATAAGTTAAATATTGGTTGTGGGCTCGTTTTCTGAAATTCAAACTCAATTCACTATTGAGCTCCTCATAGGCTTGATCGAACGACTGCACAAGATTTCCCGCACCTATTCCAAGGAGTGGGTTTTTTTGAAGGAGCGTCCATCCAACCGACCAAAACTCAAAGCGCTGAGCCACTGAGTTTCCGCTTGGATTCCCGGAGTTTTGTACTTGCTCCAATTCCCAAAGTGTCTCATACAAACGATCCGATAAACCCTTACCATCCACAAATCGAATGTTTGTGAGACCTTGTTCTATCGCTCTAATTTCATCGGCTTTCAATTGCGAAAGGCCGTTGAGATCTTTGCGCAAATTTTTTGACGCCATGAAACGGATGATGGTGGCGTGAAGAGGTTGACCTTTTTCGTCTAAGCCGTCAAAGTCGAGTTCGCTGAGTTCATTCCAGCCGGAGCGGAGTTCATTCATGGCCACATATGTCCAGATGTAGTGCCCGTTTTCTCGTTGCAGATTTTCACTTAAATGGAGGTAGACTTCACCGGACGGACTGGCGTAATCCAATTGGGTGAAATCGATTGAGTCGCTTTTTTGAAAGTTGAGAGTGAAGATGCTCAAGAAAGTGCCAACGGAAAGAATAGTGCAGATCAAGAGGCCGAGTGCGGGCCATTTAAAGCGCTTATTCTCCAACTTCGCAATGCCCCAAATGATGAACACGAGTATTCCGGCTGAGAGCAATATCAAGGCGGTTAAGCCTTGAAGAAGTATCAAGTAAATCAGTAGAAGGCCTATGATTCCAAGACGCCACCAGCGATATTCGGTTCTTACAAGTTCTAGGGTGGAGAAAATGGCCAATACGCAAAGTATCCCCATTCTAATGTGAGAGATGAAAGGGGAGAGCCCTCGAGCATCTGCATTTGTACTTTGGAAGAAGTACAATGAAATTCCAATCAGAGCTACAGCAGACACCCCTAGTGCGAACAGATCCAAAAGCTTAACAAATTCCTTGCGTGCTAAAGGCCAAATTGAAGCAGTTAGAATTGGAATTGTAAGAAGAGGAAGTTTTATTCTGAGGTCTTGAAGTGCTCGCCCGAGGTCTTCTGTGAAAGGAATCCATAATAGTTGAACCATGAACCCGAGTACTAGAAAGAGCAATATTTTATTCTTCAGTACGTGTTGAAACTTCTCACGGATGTTGCCTTCGTATATCCAAGCGGCGAGAAGAACAAATTGAGCGAAGCTCACAACTGGCTTGGACATTGGCAGTCCAAGGGCAAACAAATAGAGGCCGATTAGGTAGAGCTGTCGATGTCTTGGCTTTGATTCGAGTTCGAGCACAAGAAGGACTTAGTCTTTTTTCGCGAAGGAGCCATCGAGGATGGAATCGTAAAGGGAACGATCTTTCAGCACTTTTTTCGCTTCTATGATTTCATCGTCTGTAGAAAGGGAGGATATGATTCGACCTTTCTGATAGTAATATCTGGAGACGAGTTCGTTCGTCAAAATCTCAACGATTTCGGCCTTGTGTTTCACTAAATCCTGGCCTTTACTTTCAGCAATTCTATTTGTTATGCTCTGATATTCTGTCTGAATATTCTCGAAATACTTTTCCTTTTTACTGGCTTCCGCAAGCTTGTCAAGCAGTTCTTCACTTTCTGTTTTGTAATCCAAATCTTTTCCTTCGAGAAAGGATTCAAACTGAGCATATAATTCGTCGTCGATTCTAAAGCTCTCCGGCTTTTCTAGGGAATCATTCTTTGATCGGTATTCAGTTGCAAAATCGAAAATTAAATCTTCTTGACTCAAATCTTGAGCAATGTTTGAATAGGTTGGAATGCCGGTTTTGATGTCGGGATAAATTCCTCCTGCATCGTATACTACTCGTCCACGCTTCGTGGCAAATTCCGCCGCCAAGGAATCAGGAATTTCTTGAGCCTTTCCGTTTTCTTTATGAGTGTAATCGATTTTTTGAATGCAACGTCCACTGGGGATGTAGTACTTCGAAACAGTGACTTTCAATCGTGTGTTGTAACTCAAGGTGAGCGTCTGCTGCACCAGACCTTTTCCAAACGACTTTTGACCAATGATTACTGCACGATCTAAATCTTGAAGCGCGCCGGCAACAATTTCAGAGGCAGATGCTGAACCTTCATCAATCAAAATGCAAACTGGCATATTCATGTCGAGAGGTTCCTTACTTGTCTTGTAAGAGCGATCCCAATTTTTGAGTTTCCCCTTGGTGGAAACTACTTCAACTCCTTTTGGAACAAATAGATTTACGATTTCGACCGCCTCTCTTAAAAGCCCGCCTCCATTGCCTCGCAAGTCGAAGACAAGGGAAGTCATTCCTTCCTTTTTTAAGTCTACAATAGCCTTCCGAACAGCTCCTGAAGCAGTTTGGGTGAAGCTGCTCAAGCGAAGGTATCCAACACCCTCATCGAGGATTCCGTGATAAGGAACATCCTCTATTTTAATGTCTTCTCGAGTTAATGTTTTGGTGATGATCTCATCTTCAAAGGGCCGTTTGATTTTCATGACCAATTCGGATTTGGCCTGCCCTTTCAGGATGCCACTCATTTCAGAGGTGGTTTTTCCTTTCACATCTTGCCCGTCAACTTCAAGCACAACGTCTCCTGCACGTAAGCCTGCCTTTTGCGCCGGAAAACCCTCGTAGGGTTCTGCAATCATTACATAGTCATCTTTTTTGCGAATGAGGGATCCGATTCCTCCATATTGACCTGTAGTTAGAAATTTGAAATCCTCTATTTTTTCTTCCGGATAATAAACGGTGTAGGGGTCCAAAGACCTCAACATTGCATCAATACCTGTTTTGATGAGCTCGCCAGGTTTGGTTTCATCAACGTAATAGATGTTGAGCTCTTGAAAGAGTTTGGCGAAGATTTCCATGTTCTTAGAAATCTCGAAATAAGAATCGGTGAAGCTTAGGGAGAAAAAACTGGTAGCACCTACAATGGCAGCGATCAGTAGGATTTTTATGCGAGTACTCAAGGATTTGATCCGATTCATGAAGTTTATACGAGATTATTGGGAAGCCAAACGTTTCAAAATTAGAATTATTATCTCTTCAATCTCTTTATAGTCAAGGATTTCAGACTTTTGGTAAATAATCATAGAATCCATTTTTGGACCGTCTGAACGAAGTAGATGTTTGTGGCGGCGGTATGCCTCTCGCATCTTGCGTTTCAGTGAGTTGCGATCAACAGCTTTTTTAAACCGTCTTTTCGGAACGCTGAAGCCCATGCGATGTTTAGCCTCTTGGTTTTCTCTTGAAAGAAGTTGCAAGAAAGCGACGCGTTGCGACTTACCCTTCTCGAATAAGAGTCGGATCGCAGTATAACCTTTAAGCTTATGAGCTTTTGCCAGTCCTTGGTTCACTGGTTAAAGTTCGCCAATAATTGCCTAGCGTTTGTTCGACTGCTTGATGTAACCTTCCAAGGCCATACTCATCGAAGGAAGGTTTGGCTGGGGCGCTTTGATGTCTACTCTCAAGCCAGTTTCTTCAACAGCCTGAATGGTTGTTGGCCCGAAAGCAGCAATGCGCGTTCCGTTCTGAGTGAATTTTGGAAAGTTCTGAAAGAGCGACTTGATTCCAGAAGGACTGAAGAATACTAGAACGTCGTATTTCACATTGTCTAAGTCTGAAAGGTCACTGCACACAGTGTTGTAGAAAATGGCTCGTTGATAATCAAGACCCAACTCGTCCAAGCCTTGTGGAATGTTTGGCTTCAGAATGTCTGAACTTGGCAACAAGAATTTTTCACTCTTGTGTTTCTTCATCACAGTGAGCAGATCACTGAAAGTTTGTTTGCCAAAGAAAATCTTTCGTTTTCTATACACAACATACTTCTGGAGGTAGTAGGCAGTAGATTCCGATAGGCAGAAATATTTCATGCTATCGGGAACAGTTACGCGCATTTCTTCCGCCATGCGGAAGTAATGATCAACAGCATTTCTTGAAGTAAAAATGACCGCAGTGAAGTCTAAAAGATTGATTCTATCCTTCCGGAATTCTTGTCCATCGACTCCTTCAACGTGAATGAAAGATCGGAAGTCAATCTTCAACTTATACTTTTCCGCTAGGTCAGCATACGGATTTATATTCTTATCCGGAGCTGGTTGCGAAACGAGGATAGATTTTACTTTTTCCAACTTAAATCGTGTAAGTGGGTTAAAATATTACTCTAATAATAAACTGAAAATCAGTTTATTAGGAATAATTTTCCGCCGAGAAGAACGGGAGATAATTCCAGCGTGCAAATGTACAACAAAAAGTGATGGATGGAAAAGCTCGCGAAGTTTTGAGAAATCGGCACTGAGCGAATGAGCCGATGAAGGGAAAGAAGGCTCACGTTGAAAAGCGCGAACCAGGCAATATAAATTGATGGAATAGGAGAATAGGCCAGAAAAAGATTCAGAACGAAGAAAATAATTCCTCCCACTTGTCTACTCGACATTAAGTAAAGCACATAATTGGAGGTCTGAGTCTCCGATTGAAATATGAATGCTGAACCCCAGTAGCTCAAAAGCTTAGAAAGATCGAAAAGAAACAAGAGAAGCAATGCGAAAAAGAAGCCGGTTAGTCCTTGAAAAAGGGGATGTTCAAGTACGTTTTGTTGCAACAAAAGACTGAAAAAAAGTGCAGCATTGAGCACGTAATTCAGGTAAAGAACGATGGAGCTAACGTTTAAAAAAGGATTTTCTTCTCGGAGCAATTGAGAGATGAAACGTTTGCTAGCAAATGCGCTCAGCAATTCTGACATTCGCCGGGTAAAGCGAAATCGAATCAGGACATAAGATAAAAACGAAAGACTGAGAAGGACCGCCGGATAATTGCTTTGCTCAATTGGTATGGCTTCCATCATTGGCTATTCCTTACCGTTAAAGTTTAGATTAAAAACACGGGATATGTTGAAGCCCAACTTCATCCCACCCTGGGTCCAATCGTCAGTAGTGTTGAGTAAGAAATTGTTTTCTACGATTCCGCTTGCATTCGTCACCGTGAGGTGAAAGACGTGACCACCGGTTTCAATTTCAACACCAACACCCAAAGGATCTTGGTAGGTAATGCTGCTGTGCGAGCGTCTGTAATCGGATGCGATGTATGCATAATCTGCGATGAGGGCCACCCGCTGGGTTAATTTTAGTCGTGCGGCAACACCTAAAGCCAAGATGGAGTGTTGGTCTATTCCGCTGTTGTCTTTAATGCGCAAGTTTTGATAGACGTGCGTTGGAATCAATTCCAGTGAAAATCGCTCCCCGAACTTTCGGGCAATGATTAACTGATGCACATAATTTAGCCGACTGCTTGACTTTGAATAAAATCCGTTGAGGTCACGTTTTGGAGTGATGCCAAAATTTGCCAAGAGCACCAAGCTGATGGGGGTCTTCTGAGCACTTTGTGCCAGAATTCGGTATTTGATGTTGGCATCGATGAGCTCATTTCGCTTACTTCGACCAAAGCCTACTTGAAGATCTTCTGTGATTCCGTAATCAAACGAAATGCGGATATCGTCGGAGTTGTCGAGGCCCCAAATGTTGTGAACACCACCACCACTTGCAGAACCCATATTTCCAAAACGGTGCGTGACTCTAAAGTCCAAACTTTTTTTCTTGACCATTTCAATCGTATGGAAGTTTACCGCCTTCATGGTTTTGAAGGTTGCGTAAACTCGACTGTCGTCATTGGCGTCGGCTTCATCTTCCAGCATCGACATCAAATCTTCCTGTGCTGAAAGATGCGAGGAAAATGCAAAGAGCAGGGCTAGGGCAAGGGCTGAAATCAGTTGTTTCATTTTTTCTTGGGCTGAGGCTTGAAGCTGAAATCGCAGGTTACGTCTATGACTTCCGCAATGTTTGAGAACACAATTTTCGGAATCTCAATGTCGTGATCTTCCAGCTTAATCTGGAATTTGCTTTGCATCTGCAGAGTTCCCTTTTTTACGATCAAAGTTCCTTTAATTGTTCTCTTTTGCTCTACGCCGTGTATGGTGAGAATACCCGTTGCGGTAGTTTCATACGTGCCGTCTTTTGAGAAGTCGATGTCGCCGTCAAGAGTTCCCTTGAACTTTCCGTTCTTGAATTTCTCGCTCTCCATGTAATTTTCGTTGAAGTGCTCTTCCATCAATTCTTTTTCGAACTTGAAGCCTTTGATGGGAATCACTATTGCCAATTGTTTGTTTTCCTCATTGTACAAGGCAATTGAAGTGGTATTTGTCGCTTCAATGTTTTCCAAAGGAGCTTCGGAGAAAAAATGGACTTTATTTTCCGAGCTCTTCCATACTTGTGCGAAAAGACTTGAGCTCAATAAGATGAGCGTTAGGCTGAGAATGCTGTTTTTCATAAAATTAGTTGTTGGGGCCGCCGGCATCAATCCAGCATTGTAAACGATCTTTTTCTTCAGTTGTTAAACCTCCACAAGGAGGCATTGGTGAGCAGGTGTTCGGATCGAATACTTTTTCTTCAAGATCACCTTGATCCAGTTCAGATTTAATTTCACTATAGTTCGTGAAATCACCAGGTCCTATGCCTCCGGCAACATGACATGTCGTGCAATGTGTGTTCAAAAAGTCAGTGATGTGAGTGCCATAAGTTACGGTGTCACAAAAACTGATTGCCGAAGTATCCGGGGTAGAGATGTCGATTACTTCTTTCGTGCACGAAAAAAAAATCAGGAAAGCGCAACCTATTAATGAAGCGCCGAAGAGTTTATTTGTCATACTGGACGTAAATAAGTGTGTAAATGTATGAGATTAAAAGGCTCCTGCAAAACAATAGTTTGCCTTTGAAGGTTAAATTTGCAGCAGAAATTCTGAAGAATGGATCGATACGAACACCACGATTATTATTTACTCGATGATTTGTTGACTGAAGAGCATAAGCTCATTCGAGATACTGCCCGAGCTTGGTTGAAGAAGGAAGTTTCTCCAATCATTGAGGAGGCTTACGAAAAAGCTGAGTTCCCTAAACAAATCATTCCGGGCTTAGCATCCATTGGTGCCTTTGGCCCATACATTCCTGAAAAGTACGGAGGGCCTGGCCTTGATCAGATTTCGTACGGAATCATCATGCAGGAATTGGAGCGCGTGGACTCAGGTGTTCGCTCAACCTCTTCTGTGCAGTCGAGTTTGGTGATGTACCCAATTTGGAAGTACGGGAGCGAAGAACAGCGCATGAAATTCTTGCCCAAACTGGCGAGTGGTGAGTTCATGGGGAGTTTTGGTTTGACCGAGCCTGATCATGGGTCGAACCCAAGCGGGATGACGACCAACTTCAAGGATATGGGCGATCACTATTTACTGAACGGCGCTAAAATGTGGATTTCGAATTCTCCATTTTGCGATCTTGCTGTTGTTTGGGCGAAAGATGAATCGGGTCGCATTCATGGACTCATAGTAGAACGTGGAATGGAAGGTTTTACGACGCCAGAAACACATGGAAAATGGTCCTTAAGAGCCTCGGCTACTGGTGAGCTGGTGTTCGATAATGTGAAAGTGCCGAAAGAAAATCTCCTTCCTGGAAAAAGCGGATTGGGAGCGCCACTTGGCTGTTTGGACTCGGCCCGCTACGGAATTGCATGGGGAACCATTGGAACGGCCTTAGATTGTTACGACTCGGCTCTGCGCTATTCGAAAGAACGGATTCAATTTGGAAAACCCATCGCTGGTTTTCAACTCATTCAAAAGAAATTGGCTGAGATGATCACCGAGATTACCAAAGCTCAAATGCTTACTTGGCGCTTGGGTGTTTTGCGCGAAGAGGGTAGGGCTACTTCAGCTCAGATCTCGATGGCGAAGAGAAACAACGTCGACATGGCTTTGAAGATTGCCAGAGAAGCGCGTCAGATTCATGGCGCCATGGGAATTACCAATGAGTATTCAATCATGCGGCATATGATGAATTTGGAATCTGTAATCACCTACGAAGGAACGCACGACATTCACCTTCTCATTACTGGAAAGGACATTACTGGAATAGCAGCTTTTGAATGAAAGGAATAGCCTCTCTTATATTAATCGCCTTTATTGTTGGGTGCACTCCGCCAAAAAAAGAGGAAGCGAAAGCCTACCATTTTTATGTGGATTTGGACGCCGAGATTGAGAAGATTCAAAACTCAGATCTTCAATTCGTTAAGATTGCCGAACGTGCTGGCTTAGTCGACACAGTTATAATGTCGCCGAATTGGGAGGACGAGTTTGGTCTGTTAAAAAAGGCCGACATCAACTCCACACGCTCTTCGGCTAGGTATGAGCTTGAGACCAGCAATTGGGGAAGTAAAACCACGTATCGTCTCAGCGCCAATGAGGAACTGAATGGCACGCAATGGGTTGAACACGAATATGAAGGTGAGGTTCTCACCCGACTCGAGTATATGTACAGTGAAAAAGACGTTTTGAGGCAATTGGATGCTCGCCTTTTGTATCGTCCGAGCTACGGACTGTATCAAGAGGTTCGCACAGAACTTCAAGGTTCTGGTATCCAAAAAACGAAAGTCTCTTTGCGTTTTATTGCCCCATAGGACCTGCAGCCGACTGAACTTTTAGACTGTTGATGTCGCGGTCGAACATGTACATTCCCGACTTATCGCCACCTACCAGTTTGATGCGATCCAAGGCGGTTCTAGCAAGAGCCTCTTCTTCAAGTTGCTCTGCAACGTACCACTGAAGGAAATTGTGTGTTGTGTAGTCCTTTTCTTCAAGGCACATGAAGACGAGTTCATTGATGGACTCTGTAACCTTTACTTCGTGTTCCAATAGAGCTTCGAAGCAGGCCGTTAGAGATTCGAAATTGGTATCTGGCTGAGCTATGGCTGGAATGACTGCTTTGCCGGCGCGCTCGTTGAGGTAGTGTACCAGCTTGAGCATATGAGTTCTCTCTTCGTCGGAGTGGCCATAGAAAAAGTCAGCACTTCCGCTGTATCCTTGAACTTCTGCCCAACTTGCCATGGCCAAATAGAAATGAGAAGATTCTCCCTCTAAAAGGACTTGGTGGTTTAAGGCATCTTCAATTTTTTTCTTTAACATACATCCACGAATTTGATTAAACTAATTTAGCTTCAAAAGTATAAGTATTAAACACGGAAAGGCTTTGAAGAGTTCAGTCAAACTCTTATTTAGAACCATTCCAAACGAGTGAATGTCACTCAGCCAACACACTAAATGGCCAAACATAAAAAAGGTAACCTAGGGAATATGATTCTCGAGGTGTTTAGAGAAAGTGCCAACGACAGTTTGAATTACAAACAGATCAGTGGTCGACTCAGTATTTCCAACAAAGCGTCCCGAAAACTTGTGGCCCAAAGTCTCGACAAATTGGTGAAAACCGGAAAGTTGATTGAAGAGGAGCGAGGCAAATATCGACTCGCACACCAATCCAGAAACCTCACGGGCATCATTGATTTTGTGCGCTCGGGAGCCGCCTATGTGCGTGTCACGGGCTTGTCGGAGGACATCTTCATTCCTGCCAGCGATGTCGGCCTGGCATTGCAGGGTGATGAGGTGAGTGTCGCACTCAAAAAAGCCAAAGCGAAGAAGTTGAAAGGACGTGTGCTTGAAGTAAGCAAACGCGCACTTCATCACATCACTGGTACGCTTGAGGTATTTGCCAAGTTTGCTTTTCTAAAGCCCGACAGCCAAAAATATAGAGGAGACTTTTTTGTTCCACTCAACAAGATTATGCACGCCAAAGACGGCGAGAAGGTAGTAGTGGAATTTAAGGATTGGCCAGAAGGTGCTGACAGTCCGATTGCATATGTAGTGGATGTTATTGGTCCTCCAGGTGAACAAGAATCTGAAATGCTTGCAGCTCTTGCTGGCGCCGGCTTCCCGCTCCGCTTTCCACCAGAGGTTTTGCATGAAGCAGATCGGATTCGAAACGAGGCGAAAAACGATTGGAGCGATCGCGAAGACTTTCGATCGGTGACCACCTTTACCATCGACCCGCATGATGCCAAAGATTTCGATGACGCCCTTTCATTCAAACAACTCGAAGATGGTTGTGTTGAAGTGGGTGTGCACATTGCAGATGTCACGCACTATATGGCTGATGGAAGTTTGCTCGATGTGGAGGCTCAAAAGAGGGCAACTTCTGTCTACTTGGTAGACCGCGTAGTCCCGATGCTTCCTGAAGTGCTCTCCAACGAACTATGCTCATTGCGCCCCAATGAGGAAAAGGCTTGCTTCTCCTGCATTTTTAAAATGAAAGGATCAAAGGTTCTTGGATTCCGCATTGCCCGAACCCTGATTTTATCAGATCACCGTTTTGCCTACGAGGATGTGCAAGAGATTCTTGAAGGTGCTGAAGGGAAATATAAAGAGGAACTGCTGGCACTAAACTCAATTGCCAAAACGATGCGCGTTGAGCGACTCGCAGCTGGTGCACTTGCCTTCAATAAAACGGAAGTTCGTTTTGAGCTCGACGAGAACAAGAAACCGATTGGAATCTTGTTGAAAGTGCAGAAAGATGCCCACAAGATGATTGAGGAGTTCATGCTTCTTGCAAATAAAACCATTGCAACTTATGTGGGCAAGCCAACCAAAGGGGAAGCTAAAATTTTCCCGTACCGGGTTCACGACAAGCCAGACTTCGACAAGCTCACGGATTTTTTCAAATTCATTTCAAAATTCGGATACAAAGTGCACATGAAAGGCACGAAGGATCTTCCGCGTGCATTGAATGAACTTTTAGGCCAAATCAAAGGGAAACCCGAAGAAGATGTCATTTCCATGATGGCGATACGGTCGATGGCCAAGGCTATTTATACCACCGACAACATCGGACACTTTGGCTTGGGATTTCCCTACTATGTTCACTTCACATCACCCATTCGTCGATATCCGGATGTGCTTGTGCATCGACTTTTGGGGTGTTATTTGAAGAATCAATCCGCTGGAATCACCCCAGACGATTTGGAAGATCTCTGCGAGCACTCCTCCGAACGCGAGCGAAAAGCTGCGGAAGCGGAACGAGCTTCTACCAAATATTTTCAAGTTCTATTTGTTCAAGATTCTGTTGGAAAGGATTTTGAAGGAATCGTTTCGGGAGTTACAGAATGGGGAATGTTTGTGGAGATGACCGAGAATAAATGTGAAGGACTCATCCGCTTGAGAGAATTGCAGGGCGACTACTTTTTCTTCGATGAGAAGGAATTTTGCATTCGAGGCCAGAACACAGGGCAAGAATTTCACTTGGGCCAGAAGGTTCGAGTGCGATTGGATGCAGCCAATCTTCAAAGCAAACAAATCGACCTTTCTTATATAAGCGATAGCGTCAGTTAAATCCAGCAAGAAAAGGGCTAACTTTAGCCCCAAGAAATGTCCAAAAAAGTCCTCATTGTAGAAAACGACCCGATCAATATGTTGATCGCGCGAAAGTTCCTAGAAACCCGGTTTGAGGTTGAATGCACATTCAATGGGGAACAGGCTTTAGAGTTGGTTCAAGAGAATTCGTTCGACGTCATCTTAATGGACATCAACCTCGGAGAGGATACCTTGGATGGCATTCAGACGATGAATAAAATACGTGAGATGCCAGCATGCAAAGGCATCAAGGTTTTTGCCATCACTTCTTATGCCATACCCGACGACAAGGATCGATTTTTAAACCTGGGCTTCGATAAGTACTTCGCAAAGCCTTACGATGAGAACCGGCTTATCAGCGCGATTGAGGAGTAGAGCCTTTACTCCCGTTTCAATTCCTTTTTATAGAAATCCAAAGCCCGCAAGCGAGCTTGCTTGTGGTCTACAATGGGATTTGGATAATCGAAGCTGTCGAATTCGGGAATCCATTTTCGGATGTATTCGAATTTTGGGTCGAATTTTTTCGTCTGGGAATCGGGATTAAAAATGCGAAAGTAGGGCGCTGCATCGCAGCCGCAACCTGCAGCCCATTGCCACCCTCCATTGTTGGAGGCCAATTCAAAATCAATCAGTTTACGGGCAAAATAGGCTTCTCCCCACCTCCAGTCAACCAATAAGTCTTTTACCAGAAAACTCGAAACGATCATGCGCACTCGGTTGTGCATGAAGCCTGTTTCATTGAGTTCCCGCATTCCTGCATCTACGATGGGGAAGCCAGTCTTGCCTTCACACCAAGCTTGAAAATGTTCTTCGTTGTTCAACCACTCGAGGCGATCGTATTGCGGCCGGAAGGAACCACCTACAACGTGAGGAAACTGAACCAAGATCATCTGATAGAATTCGCGCCAAATGAGCTCGTTCCAATACTTTTCATTTTTGTCGATGGCCGATTTATGAAGAGAACGTATGCTGATAGTTCCAAACCGAAGATGCACGCTGAGTCGACTGGTGCCCAATAGATAGGGTAAATCTCGAGTCTCGTGATAAGAGGCAAGAATGTCTTCCGGAATGCGGCGGTCGGGAAAGTGAGTTTCATTCTTTACGAAGCCCAAATCTTCATGACTCGGAATCGGCAGAGCTTCAGTAGATGCAAAACCTGAAGTCAAACCTTCACTGGGTTTCCCTTCGAGCATGGAGGACTGAAAGTGTGTTTTCCATTTTCTCATAAAGGGTGTAAAGACCGTGTAGGGCGTACCGTCGTCTTTCAGTACTTCTTGCGCCTCAAAAATTACGTGGTCTTTGTATTGATTGAATCCCACTTGATGTTCTTCCAGAAGGTCATGGATCGTTCCATCCCTCTTTTGCGCATAAGCCTCATAGTCGCGATTGCAGAAAACTGCCGTCACACTTTCTTCGTTCAGAATCTTTCTCCAGATCTCAATCGGACTTCCATGTTCAACACGCAGGTCAGACCCGAACTTTTGCAATTCCTTTTTTAGCCGCCGAATTTGGGCATGAATGAAACTGACTCTTCGGTCGTCCTTATCTTCAAGCTTCGAAAGGATTTCGCTATCAAAGATGAAAAGGCATTGAACCGCATCACCTTCATTTAAAGCATGCCATAAACCAACATTGTCTTCAAGACGTAAGTCTCGTCGGAACCAGAAATAGGTCATGTTCTTCTATCAGCTTGGCGAAGGAGCTTGAATGTGCGCAAAGAACTCAGAGCGCACATCGTCTTCCTTGAATCGTCCTCCGTAGGAACTTGTAACGGTAGAAGAAGAGGTGTCTTGAACTCCACGAGATGAAACGCATAAATGTACAGCATCGATGACCACTGCAACATCATCTGTTTCCAGCAATTTTTTCAACTCTTCCGCGATTTGCACGGTAAGACGCTCCTGCACTTGTGGACGCTTTGCAAAGAAGTTCACCAAGCGATTGATTTTACTCAATCCGATTACTTTGCCACTCGATATGTAAGCTACATGAGCTTTTCCAATGATTGGGACAAAGTGATGCTCACAATTGCTGTAAAATGAGATGTTCTTTTCGACCAACATTTGATCGTAGTGGTAGGAGTTGTTGAAGAGCGCCATTTTAGGTTTGTTTTCAGGATTCAGGCCCTGAAAAATCTCTTTCACATACATCTTAGCCACACGTTTAGGAGTGCCCATCAAGCTGTCGTCGGTGAGGTCTAAGCCCATGATGTCCATAATGGAACGGAAGTGATTTTCGATTTGCTCCATCTTCTGATCGTCGCTCAAATCGAAGGCTCCTTCACGCATCGGAGTTTCAATCTTCGGGCTGCCAATGTGTTCATCTCCCATCGTGTCGATGTTAGATTCCCATTCAGACGTTTCCGTCGTACTCGACAAAGTTCCGTTCAGTTTCATACAATCTGATTTTAAGGTTGAGCTTGGTGTCAAGCTTGTTCCTGATTAAATTCCAGGCGACGACACAAATGTTTTCGGCGGTTGGAATGATGTTTTGCATTTCTCGAACATCCAAGTTGAGGTTCTTGTGGTCGAATATCTCGCACACCTCTTCTTGCATGATTTTCTTTAAAATTTTCATATCAACCACGTAACCCGTGTCGGGGTTGATTTCGCCTTCCACTTCAGCTATGATCACATAATTGTGCCCATGCCAATTGGGGTTGTTGCATTTCCCAAAAGTGGCTTCGTTCTGCTCGTCGGTCCAATTTGGGTTGTACAGACGGTGTGCGGCGTTGAAGGTTTCCCTTCTAAAGACTTTCATTTTCATCAGTTGGCAAGTACAGACTTTAACACGTCCTTATACAGTAGACGGAACCAATAGGTGAATATTTCGGGATTCTCGTCAACTTCTCGCAAGAGTTCATCGGCCGACACATAGCGCCATTGGAAGACTTCTTCCGGATTTGCTTTTGGTTCCGAATCACTGGTACCAACAAAGACATGATCTAGTTCGTGTTCGATGAGGCCATTTTCAAAATCTGCCCTGTATACAATGTGAGTCACGTGCTCGAGACTTGCTTTCATCCCCATCTCCTCGAACAGTCTTCTATCGGCGGCTGCCGCTGTAGGTTCTCCAGGTTGAGGATGACTGCAACATGTGTTGCTCCATAAACCAGCTGAATGATACTTATCGAGGGCTCTTCGGTGGATGAGCATCTCTCCTTTAGAATTGAAAATAAAGACGCTGAAGGCTCTGTGTAAGCGACCTTCTTGATGAGCCTTGAGCTTTTCCATTTGCCCAAGTTCACGGTCTTCAGTATCAACTAAAATTACCTCGTCCATTACAGTAGATTCAGGCTATGACGCAAATATGACTGGAAAAGAAGCGCAATTTTACGGTTGTTCGGAATGCGAACTCGTTCTGTTTGAATTCGAAATGGCTCCATGTCTTGAATCTTGCGAAATAAGGAAGTATAATAGACGTAAGCTACATAAACTCCGAACCTTGAGCTTCTAGGAAGTTTTTTAATTCCTTCCAAACCGTGATTGAAGTCTTTTCGAATGTCGATCTCGATCTCCAATTTGTCTTCAGCAGTGAAGTTTTTGAGGTTTACACCGGGGAAATAGGTTCTTCCCAATTCTTCATAATCTGCTTTCACATCTCGTAGAAAGTTGATTTTTTGGAAAGCGGAGCCTAAAGACATCGCATGATCTTTCAGCTCGTGGTACATTTTTTCGTCGCCTTCAACAAATACTTTGAGACACATGAGGCCAACAACTTCTGCGGAGCCTAAAATGTACTCTTTGTATTCAGCCTCGGTATAGCTTGTTTCCTCAAGATCCATCTCCATGCTTTTGAGAAAGGTATCAATGAGTTTGTAGTCGATGTCGTATTCGCGAACAACATGCTGGAAGCTATTTAGGATAGGATTTAGGCTAATTCCATCTTCCAGGGCTTGCTCTGTATCGATGCGAAATTTAACCATCAATCTTTTCTTATTAAAGCCATGGAACGAATCCACGATTTCATCTGCGAAACGTACGAAGCCATAAATGCCGTAAATCGCCGATTGAACTTCCTTTCCGAGTAAGCGAGTACCTAAAGAAAAAGAAGTGCTGTATTTGTTTGTGACCTTTTTGCTGAGGTCGAATGAAACTTCATCGAAAAGAGCCTTCATAGAGCTAGTTGTTTGGTGAATTCAGTGGCAACTATTTCACCGGATATGATGGAAGGAGGAACTCCAGGTCCGGGGACAGTGAGTTGACCAGTATAGTACAGATTTTTAATTTTTTTGTTTCGAATGCTTGGCTTAAAAATGGCCGTTTGGTCTAATGTGTTTGCCAAGCCGTAAGCATTCCCTCTAAACGCCCGATAATCAGCAATGAAGTTTGAAATGGCGTAGGAACGTTTGTATATAATTTTTGACCGAATTTCTTGTCCTGTTAAACTTTCAAGTCGATCCATGATGAGATCGAAATAGCGTTCTCGGATGCTGTCGCTGTCATGCAAACCTGGGGCAATGGGAACTAAGAGAAACAGATTTTCTTTTCCTTCTGGAGCAACAGAAGGGTCTGTCTTGGAAGGTGCGCACACATAAAAAAGTGGATTTGTTGGCCACTTCGGTTGCGCATAAATTTCGTCGGAATGCAAATCAAAATCTGCATCAAACATCAAGTTATGATGTTGAAGACCGTCGATTTTGGCATCTACTCCCAAGTAGAAAAGGAGGGAGGAGGGCGCCATTTTTTTCTTGTCCCAGTATTTGGTAGTGTAGTTCCGGTGCTGAATGGAAAGAAGATCTTGTTCCATCGAATGGTAGTCGCCAGAGCCAATGATGCCGTCAAACTTTCGGAGTTCCCCTTTTATGATGAGCCCTGTGCTCAACTTGTCCTCTACTCTTATTTCTTCAACATCTGCACCCACTTCGAATTTCACTCCGAGCTCAACCGCTAGGGCGTGCATTCCTTTGATGATTTCGTGCATACCACCCATTGGATACCAAGTTCCCAAAGAAATGTCAGCATAGTTCATGAGCGTATAAAGCGCCGGAATGTTTGCTGGCGCTGCCCCAAGGAATAAAACCGGGAACTCGAGCAGTTGAATGAGGCGCGAGTTTTTGAAGTACTTCCGAACGTGAGAGGAAACCGATTGGAAGAGATCCATTTTAAACATGGAAGTAAAAATTCTCATGTCTACGAATTCCCCCAGTTTCAGAGCGGGTTTGCGCACTAGGTCATTCATTCCAACATTGTACTTGTAAGCTGCTTCCTTTAGGAACTTTTCGAGCTTGATGCTTGAACCAGGTTCAATCTCCTCGAAAAGAGCTTTCATCTTTTCTAAGTCTGCTGGAACATCGATGAAGTCACCTTCATCAAAATACACCCGATAGCTTGGGTCCAAGCGTTTTAGAGTGTAATAGTCGGCAACCTTTTTGCCGAAAGCCTTGAAATGGTTTTCAAATACTTCTGGCATCCAGTACCAGCTTGGCCCCATGTCGAACACAAAACCCTGCTCTTCGAACTGGCGGGCGCGGCCGCCTATTTGATCATTTTTCTCGAAAACAGTTACATCATAACCGTTTTTAGCCAAATGACTTGCGGCAGATAAACCCGCTATCCCAGAGCCAATTACTGCTACTTGCTTAGTCATGAAGACGTGGATCAAAATCTTTAAGGTCTTGCATCAATTTTTGACGCGCTGAAAAAATGCGACTTTTCACGGTGCCTATAGGGAGGTTCATGTCGTCTGCTATTTCCTTGTATTTGAAACCCTTGAAGTGCATCAAGAACGGATTGCGTATATCTTCGCTGAGAGCGTTGATGGCGCGTTCCATTTCTTTCATGTTCGTATCTGCCTGCGGGTCCTGAAGACCTGTTTTATCGGCTGAATTTATAAGATACAATTCTTGGCTCTGATCTACAATAGTGTTGGAGCGTATTTTACGTCGGTAGTTGTTGATGAAGGTGTTTTTCATGATTGTGTACAACCATGCCTTCAAGTTGGTTTGCTCAAGAAAACGGTGACGGTTGCGAATCGCTTTAAGAAAAGTCTCTTGTAGGAGGTCTTGGGCGTCTTCGTGATTTTTGGTTAGGCTTAGTGCGAAATACTCAAGAGTTTGTCGAAAACTGAGCATCGCTTGGTTGAATTCGATTGTTGACATTTTCGTGTTTGTTTAAGATTTATTCCGTTTTGCTCAACAAGGATAGTATAAATTATTGTTTTGTATAACAAAAAGACAAAATAATTGAACAAAAGACTGCATGACTAAGCAATTGCAGCGCCTTTTAGTGATTTATTAAGTTTTTAAAGTGTTGAAAATAAGGCAATAAACTATGTTTTACGAGAATTGGGGTATTGTATTGTTTAATGTTGGTTTAAAATAATTTAACAAAAATTGAAACACATTAGAGCTTGATAGGTGATGTTACTCACACGATTTCATGAACAGAAGTTCGAACTTGACGTTAAAGACAAACACTATGAAAATCATTCTCATGATCGCACTCGGACTTTTCTTGCTATTTGCAGGGTCACAGGCATGGACTTATTTCAGCACTGAAAACACAGAGCAGCAGGCCTACAATGTCATTGAACAAGAAGGAAACATTGAAATTCGGCTTTACCCTTCGGCTACTTTGGCTAGTGTGAGCAAAAAAGGCAAGATGGGGGATATTTCGAGCGATGGTTTTAGAACCCTAGCAGGATATATTTTCGGAGGAAATGAAGATCAAAAGAGCATTCCCATGACTGCTCCCGTGCGCATGGTGGAAAATTCGGACTCGACAGTGATGAGTTTTGTTATGCCATCTAAAGAAGCGAAGGAAGGATTGCCTCAACCCAATTCGACTAGAATTACCATGGAGCAAACGGAAACTGTTTATGCAGCCACCTTACGTTTTGGCGGCTTCATGCGTTCTGCCGATTTGAAGTCAAAGAAAGCCGAACTCCTGAGCTGGCTCGACAAGAAAGGAATCAACTACCACCTCCCGATAGAGTACCTATCGTACAATCCGCCCTATCAAACTGTGGGAAGAAGGAATGAGATTTATGTGAGGATCGATTACTAAGCGCTTGCCTGATAAATAGCTGAAAATGAAAGATAAAAGATAAAAGGAGGGGAAGGGCAGCATAATCAAGATGCTTCCACAGGTTGGATAGGCGAAGAGGGGCGATCGGAGCATCCATGAGATTTAGTTTCAACGACCTAAACTAACGAAATCAGGCGTTCACTCTGCTTTCAGGAAAATGAACGTCAAAAAAAATACGCCAAGCGAATTGGCTCCTTCGCGCGAACCGCACAAAGAGGCAGCTCAGTTTAAGGCACGTGCGCAGTGAAGGTGAAGCGCGCATCAGACAGAGTTCCCGATGTGTTGTAGGTGAACACAAGAAGATCCCCGCCCAAACTTCCAAGTTGAACAAATCCAATAGATCCGGCTAAAGTGGCAATTGCAATGTCCTGGTTGATGTTGAAACTAACACCAGAAATGGTGATTTCATAACGCCCGGTGGAAGGGTGATTGACTGTAAAATTTCCTGTGCCGTTCAAAACTACCCCAGTCCAATCCACTTGGCCAATTGCGATGGGAAGCAAGTTGTAAGAACCTGTACTATCTGAATGCATTTCACCGTGTGCATGGATGTCTTGCGAAACACCTAAGTCGCCATTTATGCGGGCAGAATCGGCATTAAAATCACCATAAATCAGCGGTGTAGCGCTACTGGTATTTTCAATGAACAGCAAATTGCTTGCGGTGTTGTTTCGTCCCGCTTGGGCCCCGAGGTATACATTTCCAGAGCCAGCCCCACTTGCTCCTGAGTAATAACCAACGGAAGTGTTATTGCTTCCAGAATTGTTGGTCATAGACTTCCGTCCAATCGCCACATTGAAACTGCCCGAAGTATTGTTTCGCAGAGAAGACTCTCCAATGTTCACGTTGCTACTTCCACTGCTAAAGCGGAAGGCTCCACTACCAATAGAAACATTGTTACTGAAGTTTGTAGCTGTTTCGGCATTATCTGCACCCAAGACCACGTTGTTCGATCCGGAGGTTAATGAGCGTAATGTCGATGCGCCCCCAATGGCGGTTGTCCAATTCACACCCCTCATCTTCGCCCCCGCTCTCATTCCAATAATCGTATTGTATGAACCAAATGAACCAGTAGCTCCCACGCTGTCCCCAATCAATATGTTGTCATTTGTATTCAGAACTCGCAGTCGTGGACCGTCAAAAATGAATTCATCATCAATGTTGAGGACATTATTGATTTGCACCGAATCGTTCCACGGACTGCTGTTGTTGAATAAGCCAAGATCCACATAGCTCAACAATCCACCTTCATTGATTTCCAAGGAATCACCAAGCAATTGCATTGTGCTGATTTTCTCGTTGGTGCTGTCCAAGTCTAGGTCTGAAGATATGTGACTGTTGATGTTCGTGGTGTTCGTACCAATGTTTGTTGCATTGGTCGTAATGTTTCCAGCGTTGGTTGTTATTCCGGAAGCATTCGTTGATACTCCGCTTGTGTTGGTAGCGATGTTCGTTGTGTTGGTTGAAATGCTACTGGTATTACTGGTAATGTTCCCTGCGTTGGTTGTTATTCCAGCGGCATTCGTTGACACCCCACTTGTGTTGGTAGTGATGTTCGTTGTGTTGGTTGAAATACTACTGGTATTACTAGTAATGTTCCCCGCGTTGGTTGTTATTCCAGCGGCATTCGTTGACACCCCACTTGTGTTGGTAGTGATGTTCGTTGTGTTGGTTGAAATACTACTAGTATTACTAGTAATGTTCCCCGCGTTGGTTGTTATTCCGGAAGCATTCGTTGATACTCCGCTTGCGTTGGTAGCGATATTCGCCGCATTTGCATTGATGGCAGCTGTATCTCGATAAATGGTAAGGTCCACCGTATTTGTCACACCAGCCTCAGTGAGATCCAACTCATCGTTGGAAGTGTTCAAGCTGAAGCCTGTGATTAATTCGTTTGTTGAATCTGCATCAGCTACTTTTGCCCAGTAGGATTTACCGGTGGAATCCATCGCCATCAACACATATCCTTCTTGAGCGCCATCCGTGATGTATAAGGTATCTTCAACCTTTACATTTCCTTCATTGAACCACGCAGCCCAATTTTCAGCAGCGTTGGCTGCTCTTGTGTAGAGAGCGATGTTTCTTCCGTTTGCATTTGGGACCCAAGCTGAACGACCGTAAAAGGCGATGTTGTCTCCAAGGCCATTTGCGATACCGTAGATTGCGGCGTCGCTCAAATCAGCGCTGTCGGTCAAAACACCAACTACACCACGTTTGATTCCGGTATTGTCACCGCTAATGTCTCCGAATACACCGTAGTTTGCAGTGGTTCCATTTGAACCGTCAGTGATACCTGAAACAGCAATGTTCCTGTCCGTTGCGCTATCCGCTTCAGCACGGATTCCATAATTATTTAACGCAGTACTTCCAGTGGCCCTCACGCTTAAGGCTTCATTTGTTTGTGTTGCTCCGGAAACATCCACATTTAGTTGGTCGTTGATTTGAACAAATCCACCATCTACTTGAAGGGCATTTCCGTTCGCTGAAGAACTTCCAATCGCTAAGCTGTTTAGGTTATATATGGTATCGTTCCCAGCATCACTTCCGGCTGCAAGAACTTCATCTAAGGGTCTAGCTGAAACCTGCTGCCAGGTAGCGCGGCCTATATTGTCTGTAGTTAATACGTAGCCAGCGGTTGTATCACCGCGGATAATCAAGCCGTCGCGGATGTCTACTTCAGCACCTTTGAAGACAGCACTTCTGTTGTACGTACCGCCAGAAGATTCAGCGAGCAAGGCTACGTTCGAATTACCAGCTGGGTCGTTGGTTTGAACTAGAATACCTCTATTGGTGCCACTTCCTTCGGCGGCAGCAAGCACACCCACTTTTTCACCCGAATTTCCAGTTGCCGCACCAACGACCCCTCTGTTTGTGCCAGTTGAGTTTTGAGCTTGACCGTGTGCACCTGTGTTTGTTGTGCTGCCAGAACCTGTTGCAAATCCGGAAAGGGCTTCATTCCAAAGTCCAATTGTTTGAACTTGACCGAGAATCGCTCTGTTCATAGAGCTCGGGTTCGGCATGAGGCCAGGGAAAACCGTAGATCTAACACCAACATTTGTGGTGGCATTACCAGAGGATGCATCAAGACCGATATTGGTTCCTGTAGATGTGCCATTCGAGGTTGCATCAACAGCGTAATTGTCACCACCTGTTCCGTTGATTTCAAAATATGTTGCAGATTGAGCACCGGTCGTGGCACGCCCTCTACTCTTGACAAGGATGGTGTTGTATTTGTTACCAGCCGCATTCACGAAGGTGTCGTTCACAAACATCAAGTGTGTACTGGTTTGACCTGAAAAGGCCGTAGCCAAACTGCTCGTGTCACCAATAACAAGTTTGCTCAATCCAACTAAGGAATCTCCTTGTGCGTTGTTTCCCTTGCCGAGGACATCGTCAATACCACCTTCAACATCCAAAGTTGTAAGGTCAATAATCATCGTATCACCCCCTTCAAAAACATAGAGGAAGCTGTCGTTCACCAAGCGAACGCTGTCGATGAGTTCGTTTGTTGGATCGGTATCCAAGTCAGATGCAATGTGCGTGGCCAGAGCCAAGCTGTCGGCAGTAGCATTTGCTTTAAGCAGGGCAATGTCGATTTCGTTGGTATCCACTTGATCAAATACAGAGCTCAAGTCGATGGTATCGTTCCGACTTTCGCGGCTCAAAATCAATCGTCCCGCGTCTAAGAAGATGGATTGATCATCGGTATTGTCGAGGAAAGGTGACATGTCGATATCGGTAGCGTTGGTGTTTCCGGTGATGCGCAGGTCACTTCCGTTAAGCTCCAAATCTTGTTTGGTTTGAACGTCGTACGCTTGAAAAGCATAAGGAACTGCACTGAATTGTGAGGTTCCCATAAACTGGAAGTTGGTTCCACCGGTTGGATCTAGTTCAATGCGGATGAAGTAGGTTTCCGTTCCCCAATCCAGTTTGTTCAAACTGTCGGGAGTGAGACTTCCAATGTCGAGGTTCACCAAGCCAATGGCGTTGGTATTGATGAGGTGTGTTTCTTCAAACTGCAGAGGTCCATTCGGACTTCCCTCTCGGATTTGAAAAAGAATGTTCACCGTTTGATTGGCGATGGTGGCACCGGCCCCATTTCGCACAATCGCTTGATATTTAAAAGAAGAAGGGGCTTGAGCAAATGTTGCCAACCCAGTCAACCAAAAGATGGCTACCAAAGCTAATTTCCGCATCACGATTTATTTATCTAGCTGTTATTGGATTCGAATTATTCGATTTTCTGGACTTTAAAAGCCTTTAAAAAGTTGCCAGCTGCGTCATTCACGCAGAGCAAATAGGTGGCAACCGGAAAGGCTTCCAGATTGATTTCAATAAGTTCTTCTTGAGATTCCATGTTGAGAATCTCACGGCCGCGCATGTCGCGCATACTGATGTTTACGCCTTTGTGCCCATCCGGGTCGAGGTACAAGAAATTGCCGGTAGGGTTGGGGTAAGCTTTTAGGTTGAGAAGGAGTGGAGTTACTTCTTCCAGCGTGCTAACGAGTAGTTTTTCTTGGTGAAAACCTTGGGTAAGAAAGAGGCTTTGTCGACCTATGGTGGCGATTACAGGCTCGCCTATGGTGAAACTCATGGAAAAAGTTCCTTGGTCAAAATGATCTCCTGCAGTTCCGGTAACGTACTGCCCTACAGTATCTAGTTGGGCATTGGTAACAGCAGGAATGACGATCAAGAGGGCAATCGCGATTCGCAGTTTCATATCAAGAGGTTCGAAGTCAAATTTAACCGAAGTTTTGGCACCACTGCAGCTTCAGCTTATTTCTTGGTAAAACGACCCATTTCTTCGACGTGCACTGATACGAGAGCAAATGAACTGGCCGAGTTTGGTCCCGTTTAACAAGTTCTATTTCGCAGTACAGCTTTTGAAGGCCTGTTTTGTCAATTTCAATTGACAGCCTTCGAGTTTTAGGTTCTAAGTTTTAGGTTAGAAGTCCCAAGTTCCGAGAAGGCTAGAGTTGAAAGTTCACTTTTTTTTTGCCAAAAGCCAAAAGCCAAAAGCCAAAAGCCAAAAGCCAAAAGGCATTCTCTCTCTCATTCTCTTTTCCCTTTCTTTGCTCCATGTTGGATTTGGGAAGACAATTGGTGTCAGACGAGCTTCTCACAGAAGAGTTTGTATGCAACCTGAGTAAATGCAGAGGTGCTTGCTGCGTTGCAGGGGATGCCGGTGCTCCGCTCGATCAGGATGAAGTAGCTCAGATGGAGGCTGCTTTGCCGGCAGTTCACGAGTATATGCGTCCAGAAGGATGGAAGATTGTGAAGAAACAAGGTGTTGCCATTCAGGATCCGTTTGGGCCTGGATTGGTCACCCCACTGATCAATAATGAGGAATGTTCCTTTGTGGTGTTTGACGAAAAAGGTTCCACCAAGTGCTCTTTTGAATTAGCACACCGTGATGGCAAGACTGATTTCTTGAAGCCCATTTCATGTCATTTATATCCCATTCGAATTTTAGATTACGATGCCTTTCAAGCGCTCAATTATCATCAATGGGATATTTGCAGTCCGGCCTGTGATTTGGGTTCGGAATTGAAAGTTCCGGTCTATAAATTTGCCGAACCAGCCTTGCGCAGAAAATTTGGCGACGAGTGGTTCGACGAATTTGAAAAAGTGGCCGAAGCTTGGTCGAAAAAGGAGGGGTAAAAATTCCGACCCGACCAAAACATTTAGTCAACTTGGGCTTAAAACTCATCCTAATTTTCGTCTAAGTCAAGGTGGCGCGGAGCTTCCCGAGCAACACTTTTTTTATGAACACAAGAGTGTGAGGTGCGGGTGTTGAAAACTTGGTCTGAATGTGAATTAAAATGAATTGCACACAGTTTCTTTTGGGACAATATTTGTCTTGTCAAAATTGGTAAAGTAGCCCCTTGCCAATTCAGGCACCACCAGAGCACAATCTTTTTTACTAGTTTGTAAATCAACCACTTAGGCGAAAGACGAGCCTTTTGCCCCAGTGACGCTCTCTGTTAAATTTCCAAGTTAAAGGGCTAGAATTGAGAACAGAATGAATACTAAAGAGACGACTAAAAGCACTGAGGTTCAGGCCGAAAACATCGGAGAGGAAGTGGGAAGAGTACTTACCCAAGAGGAGTTACTCGAACGTGAACCAATCCTTCAAGACAACCCAAATCGATTCGTAATTTTTCCAATTCAACACGACGACATTTGGCAGGCATACAAAACTCAAGAAGCTTGCTTTTGGACGGCTGAAGAAATTGATCTTGGTTCCGACATCGTAGACTGGAAAAATAAGCTCAACGACGACGAGCGTTATTTCGTGAAACATGTGCTCGCATTTTTCGCAGCCAGCGACGGAATTGTAAACGAAAACCTTGCAGAGAACTTCGTGAATGAAGTTCAATATTCAGAGGCGAAATTTTTCTACGGCTTTCAAATGGCCATGGAGAACATCCACTCTGAGACCTACTCTTTACTCATAGATACCTACATCAAAGACCCGGCGGAGAAGAGCAAACTCTTCAATGCTGTTGAGACCATGGAATGTGTGAAGACCAAAGCAGATTGGGCTCTTCGGTGGATTGATCAAGGGACTTACGCCGAACGCCTTGTTTCATTTGCTGCCGTTGAAGGCATTTTCTTCTCAGGAAGTTTTTGCTCCATCTTCTGGTTGAAGAAAAGAGGTTTGATGCCAGGGCTCAGCTTTTCCAATGAGCTCATTTCACGTGATGAAGGACAACACTGCGACTTCGCATGTTTGCTTTACAACAATCACCTGAAAAACAAATTGCCAAAACAAGTGGTAGAGCGCATCATCACCGACGCTGTTGCCATTGAGAAAGAATTTATCCTTGAAGCACTTCCAGTAAAACTCATTGGAATGAACTCTGAAATGATGAGTCAGTACATTGAGTTTGTAGCCGATCGTTTGCTCGTTGAACTGGGCAATCCGAAAGTTTACAATGCCGCGAATCCCTTCGATTTCATGGACATGATTTCGCTCCAAGGTAAGACCAACTTCTTCGAAAAGCGAGTTGGTGAATATGCCAAAGCAGGCGTAAAATCAGGAAATTCCGGTACGGACAACCGCGTTTTCTCCACCGATGAAGATTTTTAGATAACAGCTTAAGAAAGAAGTATGTACGTATTAAAGAGAGACGGAAGAAACGAGGTAGTCAAATTCGACAAGATTACCGCACGTATAAAGAAGTTGTGCTACAGCCTTGACCCAGTAGTTGATCCAGTGAAGATCTCTATGAAGGTGATTGAAGGTTTGTACGAAGGTGTAACCACTTCCGAACTCGACAACTTAGCGGCTGAGGTGGCTGCTTCGATGACGACCAATCACCCCGATTACGCTCAATTGGCATCTCGCATTGCGGTTTCCAACCTGCACAAAAGCACGAAGAAGTCTTTCTCTGAAACCATGACGGATCTCTACAATTATGTAGACGATAAGACAGGGAAAAAAGCTCCTTTGCTTGCCGACGATGTGTACAAGATTATTGAGGACAACAAAGAAGTGCTCGATTCTACGATCATTTACGACCGCGATTTTGGGTACGATTACTTCGGATTCAAAACATTGGAGCGTTCGTACTTGCTCAAAGTAAACGGACAAATTGTTGAACGTCCACAGCAAATGTTGATGCGTGTTGCCATTGGTATTCACAAAAATGACATCGATTCTGCTGTTAAGACCTACGAATTGATGTCGGAGCGTTGGTTCACACATGCTACGCCAACTCTTTTCAACGCAGGAACACCAAAACCGCAAATGTCGAGCTGTTTCTTGCTCACGATGAAAGATGACAGCATTGGGGGCATCTACGACACGCTTAAGAATTGTGCTCAGATTTCACAATCTGCTGGAGGAATTGGCCTATCTATTCATAACATTCGCGCTACTGGATCTTACATCCGCGGAACAAATGGCGAATCGAATGGAATCGTTCCAATGCTTCGCGTTTTCAACGATACTGCGCGTTATGTTGATCAAGGTGGAGGAAAACGTAAAGGATCTTTCGCCATCTATTTGGAACCATGGCATGCCGATGTGTTCGACTTCCTGGAAATGAGAAAAAACCACGGGAAAGAGGAGCAACGCGCACGCGACTTGTTCTACGCCATGTGGATTCCAGACTTGTTCATGAAACGAGTTGAAGAAAATGGCGATTGGACCTTGATGTGTCCAGACGAATGCCCAGGCTTGTTCGACACTCACAGTGAAGATTTCGAGAAACTCTACACCAAGTACGAAAAGCAAGGCAAGGGTCGTCGCACCATTAAGGCTCAAGAGCTTTGGTTCAAGATTCTTGAATCACAAATTGAGACCGGCACACCCTACATGTTGTACAAGGATGCTGCAAATAGCAAATCGAACCAAAAGAACTTGGGAACCATCCGCTCTTCTAACTTGTGTACTGAGATCATCGAGTACACAGCAGAGGATGAAGTAGCTGTGTGTAACCTGGCGAGTTTGGCTCTACCAAAATACGTGGTAGACGGAAAATTCGATCACGAGCGTTTGTTCGAAGTGACCTATCAGGCTACGCTGAACTTAAACAAGATCATCGACCACAACTTCTATCCAATTCCTGAAGCGAAACGTTCGAACATGCGTCACCGGCCGATTGGATTGGGCGTTCAAGGACTTGCAGATACCTTCATCATGATGCGCTATCCGTTTGAATCGGATAAAGCAAAACAGCTGAACCGCGACATCTTCGAAACCATCTATTATGCCTCAATGACGGCATCTAAAGATTTGGCGAAAGAAGAAGGAGCATACGAAACCTATGAAGGTTCGCCGGTGAGTCAAGGCATTTTCCAATTCGACATGTGGGATCAAAAGCCTAGCGATCGTTGGGAATGGGATGTGTTGAAAGAAGAAGTGAAAAAGTACGGTGTGCGCAATTCATTGTTGCTAGCTCCAATGCCTACGGCTTCTACTGCTCAGATTCTTGGAAACAACGAAGCCTTCGAGCCTTACACATCAAACATCTATTCTCGCAGAACACTTTCTGGTGAGTTCGCAGTGGTGAACAAACACCTCTTGCGCGACTTGGTAAAACTCGGATTGTGGAATGAGTCATTGAAGCACCAGTTGATTGCAGGAAATGGTTCAGTTCAAGGCCTCGATATTCCTGAAAACTTGAAAGAACTTTACAAAACCGTTTGGGAAATTTCTCAGAAACGAATTTTGGAAATGGCGGCCGACCGCGGTGCATTCATCGACCAATCTCAGTCAATGAACATCTTCATGGAAGAGCCGAATTTTGCGAAACTCACGTCGATGCACTTCTTTGGCTGGAAAGCTGGCTTGAAAACGGGGATGTATTACCTGCGGACTAAAGCCGCTGCTGATGCCATCCAGTTTACCGTTGATAAAACACAGTTGGAGCAACCGAAGACCGCAGATGCGGAGGCACCAGTTGTCGAGGATTTAACTCCAGACGCAGAAGGCGCTGGAAAAGATGGAGCTCCTATTTCGGTCCGCGCTCAAGCAGACGCAGAAATAGCTTGTTCTCTCGACGATCCCGACAGCTGTGAAATGTGTGGAGGGTGATAAGCCCAAGGGCATTCAGCTGAAAATAATTTGTTTAGTTTAGGCTGAGCAAGGGTGAAATCATCAACACCCCATATTGAACGGATGTAAGTTCGTTTTGATTTAAGTAGAAAGAAGGTCCATAGAAATGTGGGCCTTTCTTTTTTGCCCAACTCCGACAACAATCTAGACCTAACACGACATCCTTCGTTAAACTCAGGATGTCGTTCGCTTATTCAGGAGGATTCTGCTCTTTCCGTCATGTGAAACTCAGTTATAGAACTACCTAACCACCACAACTTTCTCTACAACTCGCTCATCATCCAACTCAAATTCGAGCAGGTAAGTCCCGTTCGGAACCGAACTGAGATCAATGCTCGTATGGCGTCCATCCGCAGATGATTTCACTTCAAAGTTTCTTCCGAGAAAGTCGATCAGTTTAATGTTGTTCGTACGCTTATTTTCCGCCGATAGGTAGAGCATGCCATTCGATGGATTTGGATAGAGGTTGTGCGATTGACCTTGTTCTAGAATGGAAGCGGGTGGTCCGACAGAGATCATCTGTTCCGTGAGGCCTTCACAACCGACACTCGAAAAACTTCGCAGACGAATGGTGTACTCACCCTCGTCACCAAACACAAATTTTGGATTCAAGTCAAGACTCGTTCCCAAAGTATCGAATTGCCAATCGAGGAAAACTGCACCGGAACCACTTGGCGTAAATTCTACGGTATCTCCTGCGGAGATTGGCGATGGATTGAAAGTGAAGGAAACGCTTGGCGAAGGGGAAATTATAATGCTGTCGGAATCGTAACTATATCCACAGGCATTGGTATCAATCAATTCAACATTGAACTGACCTCCACTTGGGTAAACATACCAAGCTGTATCCTCTGAACTCAATACAAAGTCACCGTTGCCCATAACAAAGTAATGACCTGTTCCTGCTCTAGAGTTGAGATCTAGGGTGAGTCGGATGGAATCACCCGGGCAAGCGGTTAGAGGGCTCATTCTAAAGGTTGAGCTTGGATTGCTTGAATTGTTGAGAATAACCGGTGCTGCCCGACTCGCACTATTGCCACATGCATTTGTGACTGTATGTACTACGAGGTAAGTCCCAGCAGCAGCATAGGTGTGGGTAGGGCTCGCCTGATGTGAGGTATCTCCATCGCCAAACTCCCACAAATGGCTTGAGCTCTGGCCAAAAGCTTGAAAACTTATGGGGGTGTCGTAGCAGGCGGCGGAAAGTCCTGCACTGGATGAGAAAAAGGCATTGGCCGCGCGACTGTTGCCCACGGTAACTGTTCTGGTGGTAGAGTCTTGGAGTCCGCAACCATTGATGCCAATGGCGGTAACTGAAAAAGAGCCACTGCCTGCGTATGTATGCTTGATGGGGATGAGGCTTGTGTCGTAGACTACGGTGCCGTCACCAAGCTTCCAAATGATGGAGCTCAATCCTTGGCTGAAGTTTGTCAAGGTCACCTCTTCGCCCGGACAAGGACTGAAGGGTTGAGCGTTGAATGATACAAGAGGTTGTTTGTTGTTCACCACCTGATAATTGATGGTCACAGTATCCTTTGCGCCGCAAATGTTTTCACCCAGGATTTGAATGTTGTAGCTCCCCGTTTGGCTGTAGGCATACTTTATTGGAAATGAGTTGAAGGTTTGAAGGGTTCCATCTCCAAAATTCACAAGCATCTGCTTCACCTGTGTTCCACTCGATATCGTTAGAGAATCGCCGGGGCAAACCCCATTGAACGGACTGGCAAAGGCAAAGATTGGGCTCATTTTAGTGTTGGAAACTTCAACGGTTCTGGGAAAGGAGGAGTCGAGTCCGCAGGTGTTGTAGGCCACTAGAACCACATCATAAACACCAGGATTGGTATAGCTGTGCGAGGGGTTGGTGGCAGTTGAAGAAGTTCCATCTCCAAAGTAGGTTCGAATGCTATCGTAGTCACGCGAAAATTGGGAGAATTGAATGAGCTCTCCCGGACAAAAAATTAAGTTTGGAGAGTTTAATATGGCCCTTGGTACAAGTTGGGGGTCGTTCGAAAATGTGATGAGCCTCGAAGAGGTATCGTTTCCGCATGAGCCGTATGCAATGAGCTCAAGGTTGTAGCTTCCGGAACCAGCGGGCCATTGATGACTTACATTTTGTTTGTTGCTGTTGAAGCCATCTCCGAAATCCCAAAGAAGGGAATCGAAGTTTTGAGAGCTGTTGTTGATATCGACCCTACTTCCCACGCAATAGAGGTTGGTGAAATTATTTACCGTGAATAGAGAACGCGCTTGACTACTGATGAAAATAAACTTGATGGCGGTATCGCGTTGCCCGCCATTCTTCGCGATGAGACGAACTTGATAGGTGTTTTTAAAGTTGTATGTATGAATGGGATTGATTTGGTTGGAGGTATTAAAATCACCAAAGTCCCATTCGAAATCAACGGCCCCAGTGCTTTGGTTTATGAAGAATATGTTGGAATCAGCGCATTCAATTCCTGAATAGGTAAAGTCTGCTACGACTTGCGCGTAAGTGAAATTGGATGCTAGCAGTAAGATGATAGCAAGGCTTTGGAAGATTTTCATGCTTGGTAGATTGCGAATGAGCAACCTAAGTTCCGAAATTCATATTGAAATCCGAAAAGAAATATGATGGATGGACTTCTTAACTTACTTAAAGACCCAGAAGAACCTCTTCGGCAGACTTTCCACCAAAGACCATTTTTACCGGATTCTCAAGCATTTCCTTCACATTCTTCAAGAAGGTGACAGACTCTTTCCCGTCGATGATGCGGTGATCGTAGCTTAAGGCTACAAACATCACTGGACGAATTTCAACCTTTCCGTTCACGGCAACAGGGCGCTCAACGATGTTGTGCATTCCTAAAATTGCTGATTGAGGAGGGTTGATGATTGGTGTACTCAGCATCGAACCGAACACACCTCCATTGGTGATGGTGAAGGTTCCACCTTCCATGTCTTCAAGGGCAATTTTTCCGTCGCGCGCTTTTATAGCCAAACGTTTGATTTCGGCTTCAATTTCAGCCAAACTCATTTGCTCTGCATTGCGCAAAACCGGCACCATCAAACCTTTTGGTGAACTCACTGCAATCCCGATGTCGGCGTAGTCGTGGAAGACCATTTCTTTTCCGTCGATGTGGGCGTTCACGGCAGGAACGATGTTTAAGGCTTCCGTAACTGCTTTGGTGAAAAAGGACATAAATCCTAGGTTCACATCGTGTGTTTCACGGAATTTGTCTTTGTATTGAGCGCGCAAGTCCATCACAGGTTTCATGTCCACCTCGTTGAAGGTGGTGAGCATGGCTGTGTCGTTCTTCACTCCAACCAAGCGCTCAGCAACTTTGCGTCGAAGCATCGACATTTTCTCGCGACGAGTTTCGCGTGTTCCACCCCAACCGCCAGCAGCGGAAGTTGTAATTCCGCCCGACATGAATTGAAGCACATCGGATTTGGTGATTCGACCGTTTGCACCGCTTCCGCTGATTTTACCAGCATTCAGGGCGTTTTGAGTGATAATTTCTTTCGCTACTGGGCTCGCCTTCACATCAATCGAAGGACTTGCAACTTCAGATTTTGCCGGAGTCGAAGGAGTTGCCTCCTCTTTTTTCGGTGTTTCGGGAGCAGCAGCTTTGGCCTCTTTTTTCGTTGAGTTAGCCGGAGCTTTTGCTGAGGTATCGATGATGCAAACAACAGCGCCAACTTGAATGGTGTCGCCTTCTTGAGCCTTAAGAGTGATTGTTCCCGACTCCTCTGCTGGGAGTTCCAAGGTCGCTTTATCAGAGTCAATTTCAGCAATCGCTTGATCGCGCTCGACGTAATCTCCGTCTTCAACCAACCAACTTGCAATTTCAACCTCAGTGATGGATTCCCCAGGGCTGGGGATCTTCATTTCTAGCATCTCTAGGAATTTAATTAAAGGCTTCGTTCATTAATGTATTGTAGCGCTTCGCATGTTGTTGCGAAGAACCTGTTGCCGGAGAAGCACTGTCTGGACGACCGACTTCTTCGAGCGTAACCATTCTAAAGTGTCGGAGCATATAAGTCCAGGCGCCCATGTTGAGAGGTTCTTCTTGAACCCACTTCCAACGATCGACGTTTTTATAGGTCTCGATGATGGCTTGCAATTGCTTTTCAGGAAGCGGATAGATCTGTTCCAATCGAACAATGGCTACATCTTTCACTTTGCGCTCGCGACGCTCTTTGATTAAGTCGTAGTAGATCTTGCCTTGGCAGAACATGACAGTTTTAATCTTGTCTTTCGCTTTGATTTCGGGATCATCCAATACTTCTTGGAAACCTCCTTTGGTAAAATCTTCAAGTTTGGAGACACATTTGGCGTGACGCAGTAAACTCTTTGGCGTAAAGGCAATGAGTGGTTTTCGGAACGGACGATTCAACTGACGCCTTAAGACGTGAAAGTAGTTGGCTGGAGTCGTGCAATTTACGAGCTGCATATTGTCCTCTGCACAGAGCAGTAAGAAACGTTCCATGCGCGCACTTGAATGCTCTGCTCCCTGACCTTCATAGCCATGCGGCAACATCATAACTAGGCCGTTCTGAGTTCTCCACTTGTCTTCAGCAGCACTTAAGAATTGGTCGATGATGATTTGTGCTCCATTATTGAAGTCTCCAAATTGAGCTTCCCAAACAATCAAATCGTCTGGAGTCGCCATCGCATATCCATACTCGAATCCCAATACGGCGTATTCGGAGAGCAAGGAGTTGTAAATCCTAAATCGTCCTTGATCTTCAGAAAGATGTTGTAGCGGAGCGTATTTCTCTTCAGAATCTTCGACTGTAATCATCGCATGGCGGTGGGAGAAAGTTCCTCGTTGCACATCCTGACCAGAAACCCGAACATTGTGCCCATCCTCTAGTAAACTTCCATAAGCGAGAAGCTCACCCATGGCCCAATCTAACTTCCCTTCACCCTCGAGCATTTTTGCACGATCGTCGGTGAGTTTAACAATCTTCCTGAAAAATGCTTTGTCCTCGGGAAGGCTTGTGATCCTCTTGGCCAATGACAGCAAAGCTTTTTTGGTGATGGCCGTTTTGGGTGAAGAGTCGAAAGCATTGTGAGGAGCATGTTCATAACCAAACCATACTTCTTGCATGAAATGCTCGATCGGCGCTGTTTTCTGGGTTTTAGAAACCTCCAAGTGATGATTCAACGCATCGTTGTAATCCGTTTCAATCTTTTTCGCTTCTTCAGCAGTGATGGCATTTTCCTCCAACAGTTGCTCAAGATAAAGTTGCTTAGGATTTTGATGTTTTGAAATTTCCTTATACAAAAGAGGCTGAGTGAAGCGCGGTTCATCGCCTTCATTGTGTCCGTACTTTCGGTAGCAAAGGAGGTCAACGAAAACATCCGACTTAAATTTTTGACGGTACTCCATGGCGAGAAGTATCGTGTGTACAACGGCCTCCGTATCGTCGCCATTCACATGGAAAACGGGCGAGAGAGTTACCTTTCCAACGTCAGTACAATAGGTTGAAGTTCTTCCGTCGATGTAATTGGTGGTAAAGCCAATTTGATTGTTTACCACGATGTGAAGCGTTCCCCCAGTTGCGTATCCGCTGAGTCCCGCCATTTGAACCGTTTCATAAACAACTCCTTGTCCGGCAATTGAAGCGTCGCCGTGAATGATGATTGGGCAAACTTTAGATGAGTCGCCGTCGTGTTGGTGGTTGATCTTGGAGCGAGACATGCCCTCCACGATGGGCCCAACGGCTTCCAAGTGAGAGGGGTTTGGGGAAAGGGTGAGGTGCACCATTTTCCCATTCTCGGTGTTGCGAGTTATTGAATAACCCAAGTGATACTTCACATCTCCATCAAAGAGATCCTCGTCGTATCCTTTGCCTTCAAATTCCGAAAAAATATTCTCGAAAGGCTTTTTGAAGATGTTGGCAAGAATGTTCAAGCGCCCTCTGTGCGCCATTCCAACAACAAATTCTTTAATTCCCAAATCCACTCCTCGTTCGATCGCGTAATAGATGGATGGAACCAAAGATTCTCCACCCTCCAATGAAAAACGCTTTTGGCCAACAAATTTTTTGTGCAGGAAGCCCTCAAATTCGACGGCTTGGCAAATGCGTTTGAAAAGGCGTTGCTTTTCTTCCGGTTCGAAGTTTGGCTGGTTGCGGTTGGGTTCAATTTTTTCTTGAATCCATTTTACTACCTCTGGCTTACGAATGTAGGTGTATTCAATTCCAATAGAGCTGCAGTAGGTTTCCTGCAGGTGGGCGATGATGGTGCTGAGCTTTGCTTTGCCCAAGCCTATTTCGGAACCGGCATTAAACTCGGTTTCAAGGTCAGAGGCCTCCAAACCGTAATTCTCAATGTCTAAGGTCGGGCTGTAAGTACGTCGAGTGCGAACAGGATTCGTTTTGGTAAAGAGGTGACCCCGCGAACGATAGTCGTGGATGAGCTCAATGACCATAAATTCTTTTTGGACGTTTTGAGGAATTTTGCCGTTGTCCTCAAAATCTGCTCTCGAAAAATCAAATCCTTCAAAAAACTTCTTCCAGCCAAAATCAACCGATTCGGGATCTTTCTGATAGTTCTTATATAGCTCTTCGATGGCGTTTACGTCCCCGTTTCCGATGTAGGAAAATTTGTCCATCTCAATGGTGGTGTGGTTTGTTGAACAAAGCTAACAATTTCACTACTCGAGAAATCTAAGAGAGAGCCAAAAGAAGAGGATGGCACGCTTAAAAAATTGATTGGTAAACTTCCAAGCAGCCCTTGGCCATTTTTACATAGCTGAATTCCTGAACATCCTCTTTGGCTTGGCGGACAATCTTCAGTTTTCGTTCTTCATCTGAGAACATCCATTCAACTCCTTCTGCAAGGCTTTCGGGATCCCCAACCTTACCTAGGTAGGCGTTTTCCTGATGACGAATGATGTTTTTGAGCCCACCGGCATCGGTACATACCACCGGAACTCCCGCTGCAAATGCATCAAGGACACTGGTCCCAAGACCTTCTTTTCGAGATGAGAAAAGGAAGAGGTCCATTTCGGGAAGAAGCTCATCAATATTTTGCCGGAAGCCTAGGAGATATATTTCTTTTTCCAGGACTTCGCCTTGGATGTAGTGCTTCAGGCTTGGCATCAATTCGCCATCTCCTAAAATCACAAATTTCATTTTTTGTCCTGCGGCTAATAGTATTTCAGCGCTTTTGATGAAGCTGAGGTGATCTTTTTGATGCGTTAGAGCTGCCACATTGCCAATGAGCAGTTCATCATCTGCGATTTCCAATTCTTTTCTAAGCTTTTTTCCGGGCTCTTTAAAACGCTCGAGGTCGATGCCATCGTAAACCACATGGAGGCTTTGGGCTTTGCGTACAGTCTTGCCAAGAATCCTCCGAACTTCTTCAGAAACGCATATGAATGCCTTCACGGAAGGATGGTTGTACTTCGCACGGCTAATGAAATTTTGGCCAACGGGAAAATCAACCTTTCGGTGCACCACAATAGGAAGTTGAAGCCCAAAAAACTTGCTTGCATAAACTGCTGCAGAGTGCGCATGAGAATCGTGGCAAGCAACCAAATCGTAGGAATTGGCCCGTGCTAATTTGGCTAAGGTGGAGGCTAAACCCAATGCCATGAAGCCTTTTTTCTTAAAGGTTTCAAAGGACATTTTTTCAAAACGACAGTAATTCTGAAGGGCAGAACCCGAAGGCAAGAGAACCAATTGTGTGATTCCAATAAGATTCAATTCTTTGTAGAGGTAGACGAGCTGTTGTTCTCCTCCTCGCCAAGAAGTGGCAGTTGAGAGATGAAGAATCTTCAGATCACTCATGAGCCTTTCAATTCTTCGCCTTCCAAAAGTCGCCAGAGTTTGAGCGAACGCACGAAGATGTAGTATGAAGAATATAGGGCTAGAACAAAACCCACCTTGCCGTCCAGAATCCCGAGACGGATGAAGTAATTGTGAACGAAATTCCACCAAGGTTTGAACGCCAAGTCAAAGAGCCCAACCGATTTTTTACGTGCCAAACGATCTTTTGCCCCCAGAGTGGTGTAGCGATCGGCCTTTTCCATCATGTGACTCAGGTTCTTGTATGTATAGTGTATGAGCGGGTTCTTCAGCTTTCCGGCTCCACCGGGAACGATGACCTCTGCATGTACTTGCTTCTCTTCGTATCTGCAATCGCGATGAAACAAGCGAATCACCTTGTCGCCGCTGAGATTGCCGAATCGGACTTTTTGGCCCATATAGTGGTTCAGTCGGCCAATCCAATATCCTCGTTTCGTAGGTTTTGAAGAGAGCATTTGCTGAATTTCTTTTTTGAGGGCATCGTTGATGCGTTCATCGGCATCGAGCAATAGAATCCATTCGTACGTGGCTTGTGGAATGGCCCAATTTTTTTGACTTGCAGAGTGAACGTATTCTCTTTGAATGACTTTAGCGCCCTTGGCTTTAGCTAATGAAACGGTATTGTCGGTGCTGAATGAATCAACAACTAGAATTTCATCCGCAAATGACACGGAATCGATGGCTGCCTCAATGTGGTCCTCTTCATTGAAAGAGGGAATGATGGCGCTGATTTTCAGCATGAAAACAAACTTAGACTATTGGACGCGCACTTCGAGAATTCCGAACGATCTGGATAAGAACCCATCAAATTAGACCTTCAGAATGTCTTCTTCTTTTGCGTGAATGAAATCTTCCACTTTCTTATTGTAAGCGTCGGTTTTTTTCTGAATGGTCTCTTCTGCATCCTTTGCGATGTCCTCAGAAAGTCCAGCCTTCTCAAGCTTTTTGATTTCGTCGTTCGCTTCTTTTCGTGCGTTGCGAATGCCAACCTTAGCGTGTTCACCTTCTCCTTTTGCTTGCTTCACTAAGTCTTGGCGACGTTCTGTGGTTAAGCTTGGGACGTTGATGATGATCAATTCTCCATTGTTGTGTGGAGTAAGGCCCAAGTTGGAATTGACGATGGCTTTTTCAATTTCGGCCAACATTGCTTTCTCCCAAGGTTGAATTGAAATTGTTCGAGCGTCGGGAGTGTTCACATTAGAAACTTGGTTCAGCGGTGTTTGAGAGCCGTAATAATCTACGCTTACGCCTTCAACCATTGCTGGTGAGGCCTTGCCCGCACGGATTTTAGTGAGTTCCTTCTTAAGGTGTTCAATGGAGTCCGACATGGCCTCTTCTGCCACATCATAAATCATTTCTAAATCTTCATTCATAACCCAAATGCTTTCGGCAAATTAAGGAAAACTGTGCTTACCCCTGTTCAACCAAAGTTCCAACCTTCTCTCCTTCTAGCAATGCCTTGAGATTTCCTTCGGTATTCATATCGAATACCAAGATGGGTAAGTTGTTTTCGTTGCAGAGTGTGAAGGCCGTCATGTCCATCACGTTCAGGCCAAGCTTGTAGACTTCATCAAAACTGATTTCCTCGAATTTCTTGGCGTCTGGATTTTTCTCTGGATCTGAGTCATAGATGCCGTCAACACGTGTGCCTTTCAAGATAACGTCTGCTTCAATTTCAATTGCGCGCAGCGAGGCAGCGGTGTCTGTTGTGAAGTATGGGTTACCAGTTCCTGCACCAAAAATCACGACTCTTCCTTTTTCTAGGTGGCGCACAGCACGTCGTCGGATGAAAGGTTCTGCAATTTGCTCCATTTTGATGGCCGACTGAAGGCGCGTGTCCATTCCTGCACTTTCAAGGGCCGACTGCAAGGCCATGCTGTTGATCATAGTTGCAAGCATTCCCATATAATCACCTTGCACCCGTTCGATGGCTCCGTTGTCGGTTTGGATTCCTCGGAAGATGTTTCCACCTCCAATTACGATGGCGATTTCGACTCCGGCATCTGCTGCAGCTTTAATTTCGGCGGCATAAATCGACAGTCTCTTGTGATCAATGCCAAAGTTTTTTTCACCCATGAGCGCTTCACCACTCAATTTCAACAGAACCCTTTTGTACTTCATGTTGCCAAATTTTGGACAAAAAAAAGAGAGAATTTAAAAAAACTCTCTCTTTTCGTTTGAACGTTTATTGAATCGAAATGCGCTTGAAGGCGGTGACCGATAAATCGGGATCCGTTTCCTTCATGTACTGCCGAACAGATTTTTTCGACTCTTTAATGAACTCTTGATTGAGCAGGGTATTCTCAGAGTAATACTTGTTGAGTTTACCTAGAGCGATTTTTTCAATTATGGCTTCTGGTTTCCCTTCTGCCAATGCTTGCTCTTTTCCAATCTCTATTTCTTTATTGACTAGATCTTGTGGAACATCGTCTTTGTCGATTGCAACTGGACCCATTGCAGCAATCTGCATGGCCAAATCTTTACCAACAGAAGCAGATACTTCACCTGATTTGCTTAAGCCGATCAAAGAAGCTGTTTTGTTTCCAGGGTGATTGTAACCTACTACTTCTTCAGAAGAAATGTAAGCGTAATCAGAAACTTCTAGCTTTTCTCCAATCTTACCGATTTGCTCAGTAATGCTGTCAGCAACTGTTTGTCCGTTGCCGTTTAAGTTCAAGGCGTAAAGCTCTTCAACTGTATTGGCGCCACCGTTCAAAGCTGTTGCAGCAATTTGGTTTGCAAAGTTTACAAAGTCGTCGTTTTTAGCAACGAAGTCAGTTTCACAGTTTAAGATCATGATGACACCTTTGTTATTGTCTCCATTCACTTGCGCTAATACAAAACCTTCAGATGCTTCTCTGTCGCCACGTTTTGCGGCAACTTTTTGGCCTTTCTTACGGAGGATTTCAACTGCCTTTTCGAAGTCGCCTTCAGCCTCAACCAAGGCTTTTTTGCAGTCCATCATTCCAGAGCCAGTCTGCTTCCGAAGTTTGTTTACATCAGCTGCAGTAATATTTCCCATGCTTTCCTATTTAAAGGGTGATTAAGATTCTGTTTGCGCCGCTTCAACTTCTGCGGCTTCTTTTTTAGACTTAGCCTCTGCAGCTTTCGCTTGATTGGCTGTGTCTTCTTGCTGACGCTTTGCTTTTATTTGCTGACGCTCTTCAAGACCTTCTTTCACTGAACCACAGATGACGCTCATAATTGCGTCGATTGATTTCGCCGCATCGTCGTTTGATGGAATTGGAAAATCAATTTTCGTTGGGTCAGAATTGGTATCAACCATTGCAAAGGTTGGGATGTTCAGCTTGCGCGCTTCTTGAACAGCGATGTGCTCCTTACGGATATCGATGATGAAGATGGCCGCAGGCAGACGCGTAAGGTCTTTGATGCTCCCAAGGTTTTTGTCCAATTTCTCACGCTGACGTGAAAGGAAGAGACGTTCCTTTTTGTTGAGGTTGCTACCTTCTTCGTCTTTCAGCAATTTGTCGATGGCGTCCATCTTGCGAATTGCTTTTCGAATCGTAACGAAGTTGGTCAACATACCACCCGTCCAACGCTCTGTAACGTAAGGCATGTTGATGTCACCAACATGCTTGAGGATGATGTCTCTCGCTTGTTTCTTGGTGGCAACGAAAAGAATTTTCTTTCCTGAAGTGGCGATTTGTTTCAAAGCGTTGGCAGCTTCTTCAAGCTTAGCCAAGGTCTTGTGCAAATCAATGATGTGGATTCCGTTCTTCTCCATAAAGATGTACGGAGCCATGTTTGGATTCCACTTTCTCTTAAGGTGACCGAAGTGCACGCCCGCCCCGAGAAGTTCTTTGTAAGTGGTTTTTGACATTTAGATATTGTTTTTAATCGTGTTTACTTTCCGAGTAGTCAACCCTGGGTTGTTTCAGCATTGCTGCATGAAGTCCCAGTAGTTTGGATACTAAACAGGTATACGCCAATATTAACGCTTGCTGAATTGGAATTTCTTTCTTGCTTTTTTCTGCCCTGGTTTCTTACGTTCAACCATTCTAGGGTCACGTGTCATAAGACCTTCAGCTTTCAAAAGTTCTTTGTTGCTTTCATCCAACTTTACCAAAGCACGAGCAATGGCTAAAGAAACTGCACCGGCTTGGCCGCTAACACCACCGCCATCGGCGTTGATCTTTACGTCAAACTTATTGTCGTTGTCAGTTACTTTGAATGGCTTAAGCGCCTTGTTTCGGAGGATAGGAGTGGGGAAGTACTCGCTTAGCTCACGGTTGTTTACGGAAATTTTACCTTTTCCTTTGGTGAGGTAAATTCGTGCAACAGAATTTTTTCTTCTTCCGAGTGCGTTAATCGTTTCCATTCTTATCGGAGTGAATTGATGTTAATTTCTTTAGGTTGCTGTGCTGCATGGGCGTGCTCACTACCAGCGTATACGTACAAGTTGGTGTACTGCTGACGACCTAACTTAGTTCGTGGCAACATACCTTTTACTGCTTTTTCGATGATGCGCTCCGGATGATCCTTCAGCATGTTTTCGAAACTAGTCTCACGCTGTCCACCAGGATATCCGGTGTGACGCAAGTAAATCTTTTGTTCCGCTTTTTTTCCTGTTGTTTTGATCTTGTCGGCATTGATCACAATCACCACGTCTCCGTCGTCGTTGTGCGGAGTGTAGCTCGCTTTGTGCTTTCCTTTCAATACGTAGGCAATGGATGAAGCCAAGCGGCCCAATACCTGATCTGCGGCATCAACGATGAGCCATTCTTTTTGAACGTCTTCCTTTCGTTGAGATACTGTTTTGTAACTTAATGTATTCACCTCTGTTCTGTTTGCTGGTAAAATTCAATGCAAAAGCCCCTAAATAAGGGGCTGCGAAGATATAACTTTTATTGGCGGCTTACAAGGTCTGAATCTCGAAAATTTTCAAGACGTGAATTTCGAGATTATTTCCAGCAATTAAATGACGCCCAGTTCCTTACCAACTTTGGTAAAAGCTGCGATGGCTTTATCCAAATGAGCGCGGGTATGTCCGGCAGAAAGTTGAACACGAATTCGCGCTTGTTCCTTTGGTACCACTGGGTAGAAGAAGCCTATGACGTAAATACCTTCTTGCAACAATCGGTTCGAAAAGTCTTGAGAGAGCTTCGCGTCGTACAACATGATTGGAACGATTGCCGACTCTCCATCTTTATAATCGAAGCCC
>Ga0209198_1000010_pt1 | contig 177090 bp, 157 predicted proteins | sample COGITO_mtgs_1105_2_FD_184804 | JGI IMG/M metagenome (GOLD analysis project Ga0209198, IMG submission 184804) | Pelagic marine microbial communities from North Sea - COGITO_mtgs_110519 (SPAdes) (version 2) | ecosystem: Environmental > Aquatic > Marine > Epipelagic ...
AAAAAGGAGGTATTTATACCTCCTTTTTCTATTTAACTTAAAACCGCTTAATTTGAAAACAAAACTACTCTTATTATTTCTTACTATTTCACAAATTACGCTTTCTCAAAACTTTAAGCGAAGTTCCTTAGTGGTATCTGAAGATTTACAGCGAGCATTAAAAGAAAAATCTGAAATACTCTCAAAAGAATACCATGAAAATTATAAAATTGCTAGTAATAAATTTTCTAAAACCATAAAACTAATTAATGGAAAAACAGCTATTCTGCAGGGAATGGATGAATTTGGAGAGCCCATATATTCTATGTTAAGTAATTATGGAGCTACCGTAACTGCTAGAGCTAATCAACTGTTTGAAGGTGGCAGTCTTGGACTAAACCTTACGGGTTTGGGTATGGCAGTTGGTGTGTGGGAATTTGACCACATTAGACATACTCATGAAGCACTTATAGGTCGTATCAATAACCTTGAAAACGGTGAGTTTTCAACTTCTAATGAATTTACATCACACTCAACGCATGTGAGTGGTACAATAATTGGTGACGGTATTAATAGCGGTCAAGCTAGAGGATTTGCAATTAATGCGACGGTGAATGGATATAACCGTGTAGATGATCTTTCTGAAATGGCCGATGAGGCTGCCAATGGACTTTTGGTGTCTAATCACTCCTACGGCGCATCTCCTATAAATTCATCAACTGGAGAAGTTAATTGGGAAAACTATGGCTATGGAAAGTATAGTTCAAGATCAAGGCAGATAGATAATATTCTTAATTTATCTGAATATTATTTACCTGTATGGGCTGCAGGAAATGACAGAAATGATGCTCCTAGGACTTACGATCTTTTGTATGGGGTAACTAATTCTAAAAACTCTCTTACTGTGGCAGCAGTTCTGGGGGTACCAAACTACACCGGACCGGAAAGTGTTTCAACTACTAGCTTTAGTAATTATGGACCAACAGATGATGGTCGGATAAAACCAGATATAGCAACTAAGGGGCAAGCTGTGTTTTCTACTGAATCTACAGGAGACTCTGATTATGCAAGTAAATCAGGGACCTCAATGGCTGCACCAGGAATTACTGGGGTGGTTTTATTATTACAAGAACACAACTACAATATCAACAGCTCTTATTTAAAATCGGCATCAGTTAAAGGTCTTCTTGCTCACACCGCTGATGAATGTGACACTAACTTCTTTGGTGCTGATGGACCTGATTATAAATATGGCTGGGGCTTAGTTAATGCTGAAAGGGCTGCTACTTGTATTATGAATAACGGAGTGACTTCGTTAATTTATGAAGGCACCCTAAATGAAGGCGAGAGTTATGAACTAAATTTAGAAGCTCTAGAAGGAGAGGAACTCATAGCAACTATATCTTGGTCTGATCCAATGGGAGAAGTGTACAATTCATCAGTAGAAAATATGAGGGATTATCGCGAACCCGTTTTGGTAAATGACTTAGATCTTAGAGTGTCTAACAGTACGTTAACATACTTTCCATGGAAATTAAATCCAGAAACACCTACAGTACCTGCGACAAAAGGAGATAATATTGTAGATAATATCGAAAAAGTTGAAGTGTCTGATACTTCAGGAACCTACAATATTGTAGTAAATCACAAGGCATCTTTAGAAGGGAACTCTCAAAATTTCTCTCTAATTATTACAGGTGTAAACACATCAACCTTTGGTGTGAATGACACTAGCATAAACAGCTTAAGAATTTGGCCAAACCCAGCTAAAGAGACTGTTAATTATCAGTTTGCTTCTAACTCTGAACAAACTTGTTTAGTTGAACTTATTGACTTGCAAGGAAGAATCGTGTATTCTCAAAATATTATGGGAGGAGCTGCAAATATTAAAGGAGAAATAAATACCTCGAGTTATTCAAAAGGGGTTTATTTTCTTAACTTAAGTCAGGGCAACCAAAAATCATATAAAAAAGTGGTGTTACAGTAACGTATCTTTTTTAAATAATTTGATTTGAAAGCGGGTTTATTTAATAAATCCGCTTTTTTGTTTTATTACTTTAAAATTGATGTGTATTGTGTACTTTTGCGGCATGGAGAAAGAAACCAAAATTTACGGCCTTCGAGCAATTATTGAAGCTATTGAAGCAGAAAATACAATAGATAAAGTTTTTTTACAAAAAGGGCTCAGTGGGGAATTATATACAGAGTTAGAAAAATTATTACGGAGACAAAATATCAACTTTTCGTATGTGCCTATTGAAAAGCTTAACCGCTTAACGCAGCACAACCACCAGGGCGCTGTGGCCAATATGTCGCCAATTGCGTTTTATGATTTGGAAGAATTGATATCTGCTGTTAAAGAAACCAAAGAAAATCCCTTGTTTCTTCTCCTCGATCAACTTAGTGATGTTCGTAATTTTGGGGCCATTATAAGAACTGCCGAATGTACTGGCGTTGATGGAATCATCATTCAAAAAAGTGGCGGAGCTCCTATAAACGGAGATACTGTTAAAACTAGTGCAGGTGCGGTATTTAACATCCCCATTTGTAAAGTAGATCATATCAAAGATGCTATGTTTTATTTACAAGCCTCAGATATAAAAGTGGTTGCAGCAACCGAGAAAACCGAAAATACTATTTATGATATCGATTTTAAACAAGGATGTGCCCTTATTATGGGGTCTGAAGATAGAGGAATAAACCCTTCTATCTTAAAACTGGTAGACGACAAGGCTAAACTTCCTATGTACGGCAGTATTGCCTCTTTAAATGTTTCTGTTGCTTGTGGTGCTTTTCTCTATGAAGTCGTCAGACAACGCCTCTAAACGTCTTTATTTTTAAAGCTATACTGTACATCTACAGTTGAATCTGTAGTGTGCAATTCTTCTTCAGGTAATTCGATGAAATTCCCTTCTGCATCAAACTGTTTAAGGAACGGGTCTTCCTTTTCGTCGTACTGGTCATCTTCCCAAACATAACGTACAGGCTTAGCAATGGAAGTTCTAAAAACAATAGCAAATATGAGCCCCACTAGAAGCCCAGACAAATGGCCTTCCCAAGACATGTTTTCCTTTACAGGAAACACATACCATAACATACTGCCATACAAAAACACAACCAAGAGAGATAGCGCTGTTAGATGATGGTTCTTGGAGATGATTCCTTTAAAAAGCATAAAACTCATCAAAACATAAATGAGCCCACTAGCTCCAATATGAAAAGCAGAACTGCCAATTAACCATGTTAAAAACCCTGAAAACAAAGCACCACTAACTAAAACACGCCACGCCAAGGCTCTATAAAAATAAAAAAGAGCGGCAGATAAAATTAATAACGGCATGGAATTATGGTACAAATGTTCCAGACTGCCGTGGATAAAGGGGCTAAAAAGAATCCCCCTAAGTCCAGAGAAAGTTCTGGGATAAATACCCATATCGTTAAATCGAAAACCAAACCGTAATTCAAACCAATAAACCAACCAAATAAGTAATACAAAACTTAGTGGGTATACAATAACAGTTGATGAAAATTTAAATGGATCGCTAGAGTTCATTTGCATAAATTTATAAAACACTAACAAATAGCCCGCCAAAAAAAGGCATTATGTTAGATTGTCACCTTAATTTAAAAAAAAACTTTAATTTTGCACTATGAATGCACCTTTGGCAGAACGCTTACGTCCGAAAAAATTAACTGACTACATAAGTCAATCACATCTGATTGGACCTCAAGGGGCATTAACACAAGCTTTAAAACAAGGCTTGATTCCATCAATGATATTTTGGGGACCTCCTGGAATTGGAAAAACAACACTTGCTACCATTATAGCGCAAGAATCGGAACGTCCTTTTTATACATTAAGCGCTATTAGTTCCGGAGTAAAAGACGTTAGAGAGGTAATTGAAAAAGCAAAGCAAGGCGGGGGATTATTTACCACAAAAAATCCTATTTTGTTTATTGATGAAATTCATCGTTTTAGTAAATCTCAGCAAGACTCACTCTTACAAGCAGTTGAAAAAGGATGGGTAACCCTTATAGGGGCTACAACAGAAAACCCAAGTTTTGAAGTGATCTCTGCCCTCCTATCTCGCTGCCAGGTATATACTTTAAATCCGTTTAATACACAAGACTTAGAATCTCTGTTAACACGCGCAATCAGCACTGATGAACAACTCACTAAAAAGAAAATAACACTTCAAGAAACAGAAGCTTTATTACGATTGTCTGGGGGAGATGCACGAAAATTGCTTAATATTTTTGAACTTATTATTAATTCTGAATCGGGTGAAATGGTCACAGTTACTAATGAGTTGGTTCTTAGTAAAATTCAAAATAGTACCGTCTTATATGATAAAACGGGCGACCAACATTACGACATCATATCCGCATTTATAAAATCTATAAGAGGTAGCGATCCTAACGGAACCGTATATTGGTTAGCACGGATGCTAGAAGGGGGAGAAGACGTGAAATTCATCGCGCGTCGATTACTTATACTTGCTAGTGAAGATATTGGTAATGCCAACCCAACGGCCTTAGTATTAGCCTCAAGCACCTTTCAGTCGGTTGCTGCTATAGGAATGCCAGAAGCACGAATTGTTTTAAGCCAATGCGCCACTTATTTGGCTTGTTCTCCAAAAAGTAATGCTGCATATAAAGCAATTAATTCCGCTATGGACCTCGTCAAGAACACCGGAAATCTGTCGGTGCCGCTAGACATTAGAAATGCACCTACTAAGCTAATGAAAGACCTTGGCTACGGAGAGGATTATAAATATGCGCACAATTATGACTTAAATTTTGTTGCACAAGAATTCATGCCAAAAGGATTGGAGAATAAAACAATCTATAAACCAGGAACTAATGCTCGTGAACAATCACAACAATCGTTTCTAAAACAAAGATGGAAAGACAAATACGGCTATTAAGGACGTATGTTAAGTGCCTCAATAATTGTTTTATTTTGTTCGTAATATTCGTGAACCCATGCAGACCCTCTTTTGTACATTATTCCAGACTGACCTTCAATTATGTAGACATTTTCGAATAAGGTTGCCTGCGCTGAATACATCACTTTTTTAGTGATGCTATCAACAAAGTCATATCCAGAATTAGTAGGTTTAATTATAAGTCCCGAAACTACTGTATTTTTAACACTAGATATTTGAGGTGCAATAACAACCGGAGTTGGTGGAACAACTACTGCTAAAGCCTTAACCTCAACTTCAGTAATGGGAGTAGGCGGTGCCTTAGTAGCAGGAGGAGCTGGTGGGCTAAGGACTTGATTTTCGATTGTTTCAACAGCTACAATAGCTGAAGAGGTTGTAGTGCTGTAAGGAATGGCTCCACTATAGGTGTAGTTTAAATCCCCAACAGACGTAAAAACATTTCTTAAAGCTTGTTGAAACGCTTTCTTAAAATCCTTTAGTTTAGACTTACCAATCTCTGAAGAAAATACAATATTATCTTTGCAATCAGTAAGCACTAATTGAAGCTTTGTTTTTAAAAATCCCTTTATACTAATAACGTCAGATTTTAAAAGCAAGCAGCTATTTTGGGATAAATCAGAAGGGTAATTTTGAAAAGAGTTTAGCACCTTAAAATTATTCTTTTCAAATAAAAAAATAGTCAGAGAGTTTAACTGATATTGATCCTTTGACTTCAAAAAACTATAACTTTCAGGTACAGAAACGTATTTGAAATCGTTAATAGATGTTTGAGAAAAGCTTAATAAACTAGCTGTAAAAAACAAGCAAAAAAGAAATTGATTTAAAGACTTCATAAGTGGTGTGTTTTAATTTATAAATAATTTTTTATTTCTAATAAATGATCAACTCCAATAAGATCTGAAGTAAGCACTTCGTTATGGTAATTAAAGCAAATAGCATCCATTCCAATATTTAGAGCTCCAAGTATATCGGCTTCTAAATTATCCCCAATCATTATGCTATTTTCAATAGTTGCATTAGCCATGTGAAGGGCATGATGGAATATTTTTGGATTTGGTTTCTTAACACCTACCATTTCTGAGTTGGTAACCGTCAAAAAATAATGATCAATATTCGACTGATTAAGTTTTGCCTGCTGCGCCTCTTTAAATCCGTTGGTTATGATGTGTAGTTTGTATTTAGCGAATAAAAAATCTAACAGCTCAATAGTTCCAGAAAATAGGTGATTAAACGTAGAAAGGTATGTAATGTAATCATCGGAAAGCTTGTGAATAATCCGACTAGAAATCTTAAGTTCTAAAGCCTTAAAAGTATCATTGAGTCGAGCAAACTTTAGATTCTTTTTATCAATTTTTTCTTCTCTGTATAGCTTCCAATAATTGAAGTTAATTGGCACATAAACCTCTAAAAAAGAATTTAAATCAATTTCTATACCATTTAATGAAAATATTTTTTCAAATGTTAAGGCTGAGTTTTTATCAAAATCCCATAGTGTATGGTCTAAATCAAAAAAAATATGTTTTTTATTATTAAATGTCATTGGAAGTGTCTAAAATAATATTGAATAATGATTTAAAATCTACCCATCTTGGAATTGGACTAAAAGAATAATTATGAAATACAAAGGTAAATGATCCATTTACTTTTTGAACTTCAGAAATCGCTTTTAGTAGAGTTTCTTTTTTATCAAGGAATGAAACATGTTTAAGCAATGCAAAATCCATTATTTGATACGGATAAATCTTTAAAGGAGTTTGAATTTCATAATCTAAATCATAAAATAAAAAAGGGGTACAAGTACCTGCCCTAAAGCCTATGGTGTCTGCATAACCCATTGTATAATCTGAATTGATTTCTAAATCTATATAGTTTCTGTAAGTCGTTGGTAAGTTCACTTTAGAAAACGAAGAACGTGCCGAGTTTGTGACTGTATTCACAACTCCGTCCATTAAGCGCTTCTCAGACTTTAAAATAGCCATGGAATCAAGAGCCATATAAGAAGCTTTAATTCCAACATTACAATAATCTGCAACCGACTTAATTAAAGATACAAACTGTTTTTTATTAATATTGTTATTCTTATCATAGGTGTTAAAATCGCCAATCAAGAAAAATACATTAAATTTTGTTTTACTTACCTTCTGTCTGTTAATTATCCATTTAAAATTATCATAAGGGTCTTTTTTGAATCCAAATAAAACCGAAAACCGATCGTAAATAAATTTAAATCTAAAAGAAATCAAATCAGAAAAAGTTTCTCCCACGGTTCTTAGTAACCCTTTGTTTTTGAAGTAATAAGCAACAGGGACATCAATCACAGGATTTAAACAAAATTTACGAGATTCAAATTCATAATTAGGAAAACTGCTTTTTAATGCCTCTTTAAATTTATAAGCCCAGATGTCAATCACAGGTTGATGTAAAAATTGATGTTTATAAGCTAAACTTTCTTCCTTGGTAAAACGACCATAGTTATCTTTAACGTGTGGCAAGTACTCTTCATAGCGACTCAATAAATAAAAAGATGCTGAAAAAATATCAAATGGAATCTGACTCTTTTCTCCACAACTAAAAAAGCATTTTGTATCCTCCCAAACTTGGACATTTATCTCCAAATCTGACAATCCTTGCTCAAATAAAAGGCCATTACATTTTACAAAAAACTCACTGCCAAGCGGTTGTTGACCATAAGACATTTTAAGACTATCGTGTGCAATAAACACTTCAATTACATTAGTGAAAGAAACAGGAATCTTAAGAATACGACTGCAGATTTGTTTAAAAACAAATTTGAGTCTTGGAGTTATTTTAGAGGTATAAACTAGTAGCATTATAATACACTTTCATCGGCAAAACTAAAATAGGCCTTTTCTGCGACAATTAAATGATCTAGAACTTTAATATCTAAACTTTCCGCTGCGCGTTTTAATTTTTGGGTAATTTGCTTGTCCGATACACTGGCAACAAGAGAACCAGAAGGATGGTTGTGGGCCAAAACTAAACAAGTTGCCGACTGCTCCAAGGCTTCTTTCAACATAAGACGAACATCAACTATCGTAGCCGTCATACCGCCTTTACTCAGTTGCGTTTTAGCCAATACCTTATTGGAATTATTTAAATAAAGAACCCAAAACTCTTCGTGTTTAAGATGGCCTAAAATAGGGTGCATAATAGCAAACACCGAGGCACTATCGGTTATTTTATCATATAATTTAGGGGCACCTTCCTGGCTTCTGCGACTTAGTTCCATTGCAGCCTCTATCTTGATGGCCTTGGCCTCCCCTATCCCTTTAAAAGTCATAAACTGTGCCAACGAAACCTTGCTTAAGCTTTGTAGGTTGTTTTCAACACTTAGTAAAATTCTTTTGGATAAGCCTACGGCACTTTCTTGACGATTACCAGAGCCAATTAAAATGGCTAATAACTCAGCATTGCTTAAAAGGCGAGCGCCTTTATTTCTTAGTTTTTCGCGAGGCTGGTCGTCTTGAGACCACTTTTTTATGGAGAATGATTTGGGGGACATTATCATAAATTTAGAAGAGTTAATATTAGTACATATGAATCAACTTGGATTAGAAACTAGTTCTTTAATCATATCGAGGTTTAATCCCCCATAACTTCCTGAACTCATTAAAACAACCGTTTTATTGGCATACTCTAAAGACGTTATATAATGCTTAAAGTCTTCTGGATTTGTATAAATAAATAAATCATCACGATTAAAAGCCAACTCTATTTGCTCCTTGGTAACCGACTCTAATTTCTTAATTTCCACAGCGTCGGGCGAATAAAAAACAACCGCTTGGTCAGCAGCATCAAGAGCGCCTTTATATTGCTTAAGAAATTCGGCATTTAAACTGCTATAGGTGTGTAGTTCTAAACAAGCTACGAGTGTACGTGCTGGGTATTGTGCTTTAACGGCCTTAGTGGTTGCTTTTACTTTACTTGGCGAATGAGCAAAATCCTTGTAAACAACACAATTTGAGTTTGAGGCTAACGTCTCAAGACGTTTACTAGCTCCTGCAAAGCTTGAAATTGCTTCAAAAAAATCAGCCTCATCAACGCCCATTTGCTGACAAATCCACTTAGATCCTGCAAGGTTGTTTAAGTTATGAGCTCCAAATACTTCTAGTGGCAATGGACCTTCTTCGGTGTCTAAATAGGTTACGCCTGATTCTATTGAATGTTCTGGAGTCTGGTATGGAAATTTACGAATTTGATTCTCACTTTTCTCTACCATATTTTTAACATTCTCATCCTCTGTATTGTAAGAAATACTCCCCCCCACAGTGATACTATCTATAAAGATCTGAAACTGTTCAAGGTAATTTTCAAACGTTGGAAACACATTAATATGATCCCAAGCAATCCCACTCAGTAGTGCAATATTAGGTCTATACAAATGAAATTTTGGTCTGCGGTCTATCGGAGAGCTTAAATACTCATCCCCTTCCAATATTATAAAGTCTGCCTCGTCCGTCAGTTTAACCATGACATCAAAACCATCCAACTGAGCCCCTACCATATAGTCTACCTCTATATCATGGTAATTCAGAACGTGTAATATCATCGCTGTGATTGTTGTTTTTCCATGACTACCTCCAATAACAACACGTGTTTTATGCTTGGATTGTTCGTATAAAAATTCTGGATATGAATATATTTTTAGTCCAAGATCTTGTGCTTTTAAGAGTTCTGGATTGTCCACCTTAGCATGCATACCTAGAACAACCGCATCAAGTTCTCTAGTGATTTTTTCAGAATACCACCCAAAGCTAGAAGGCAAAAGTCCTGAAGCATTTAATCGTGATTTTGAAGGCTCAAAAACAACGTCGTCACTGCCAGTGACTTTCACTCCTTTATTGTGAAGCGCTAAAGCTAGATTGTGCATCGCTGCACCTCCAATGGCTATAAAATGTACATTCATATTAAAAATTTATGAGAAGTAAAGATACGAAATGACCTTAAATTTACTTACGGCTTTAGCATAAAATTAATTGTAATTATTTTGTGCAAAACTAAAATAAACTTCTTATAAATATGTTTCTTGTGTCATAACAGTTATTCAGAAGTTTGGCTTTTTAACTTAAGTATCTGGGATTGTAGAAGAAAAGCAGCCTCTAATCCCTCCCTATCTTTTGAAGAAAACAAACGAATATAATACTTGATATATCGCTGGCCAGTGTTAAGTTGAGTATTAGTAACCACAGAACCTTTGGCGATTAGATAGTGTAAGGAATTAAGGTGCGATTTTGAATGAGTCGCCTCTGACTGTTTGTTTTCAAAACAACTAAGCTCTTTTAAACTATCTAACCCTTTGCTGTAATATAATTTCGCAGTGGCATCTTTTCCGGAATGATCATTTATGTATGCTTTAGAAAAGTATCCATTTATTGGTGATATTTGCTCTATTTCATCGGCAAAGTCTAATGCCTTACTGTAATTGCCTCCCAAAAAACCCGGAAGCTGGGTGTAGAGTTCCACTAAAGCCCATCGTACCTCAATAAAATTGGAGTCTAGCTTAGCTGCTTTTAAAAATGCCGATTTTACTTTAGGAATTAAACTTAATGCTTTTAGCTTGGACCCCTCTTTTGCTAGTTTGCCCAGGACTCCTCCATATTTATAATTGTAATTAGCGTTAGCTTCATCGATAGTCATAAGTTTTTCGTAATAAACAGCTGCTTTGCTCCATTCACTTTTAAACCCATAAGCATCACCCATTAATTCAAGTAAGTCTAATTCTTGTGGCGTATTATCTAAGTAGACTTCCATTTTCTCAATGGCTTGGTCATATTTTTTAGTCTCAAATAAAGAATCAATTTCTCGCTTAAAATCTTGACTCATTTAAATACTAGGAACCAATACAATGAGTAAAAAACACTTCATGTGTTTAACTTTTTTTAAGGGTTTAACATAGCCCACAAACTATCTTTTAATTGAACTAACCCTGTTTGCGCCACAGAAGAAATAAACACATAGTCTACAGGCAACTCTCCATCTAATAGTGTTGTCATCTCTGCATTTAGCTCTTTATCAAGCATATCACTTTTGGATATAGCGATCAAACGATCTTTATCTAACATTTCTGGGTTGTAGCGTCTTAACTCATCTAATAAAATATCATATTGTTTTTTTATATTATCTGCATCGGCAGGTATCAAAAACAGGAGTATTGAATTTCGTTCGATGTGGCGTAAAAAATAATGACCCAGCCCTTTACCTTCGGCAGCTCCTTCAATAATCCCAGGAATATCCGCCATTACAAATGATTGATAGTCTCTATATTCTACAATCCCTAGGTTTGGTTTTAAGGTTGTAAATTCATAATCAGCAATTTTGGGTTTGGCAGCGGTTACAACCGATAAGAGTGTAGATTTTCCCGCGTTTGGAAAGCCCACTAAGCCTACATCTGCTAGTACTTTAAGCTCTATTGTCACATACTTCTCTGACATTGGTAAACCCGGCTGAGCGTAACGAGGAGTCTGGTTTGTTGAAGATCTAAAATGCCAGTTCCCTAAGCCCCCTTTACCCCCTTCACAAAGAATAACTTCTTCATTATTTTCTGTGATTTCAAAAAGAATTTCGTTGGTATCTGTGTCTCTTATAACAGACCCCAGAGGGACATCAACATAAACATCTACACCATCTGCTCCAGTACTACGACTCTTACTTCCATGTCCACCGTGACCAGCTCTAAAGTGACGTTTAAACTTAAGGTGGTGTAAAGTCCACTGGTGATCACATCCTCTTACTATTACATGGCCTCCTCGACCACCATCGCCACCGTCAGGTCCCCCTTTGGTGATGAATTTTTCACGATGAAGGTGTACAGATCCTTTTCCTCCGCTTCCGGAACAAGCAAACATTTTTATATAATCTACAAAATTACCTTCAGTCATGTAATGTTATTTATTTTACAGCGTGTTTATAACTGTATTTAATCGGACCGTTATGTCTTCTACAGACCCTACGCCATCCACACCATAATATTTATTCAAATCGGAGTAATATGACTTCAAAACAGCCGTTTCTCCGTAATATATTTTAATTCTATTTCTAACAACCGCTTGATTAGCATCATCTGGCCTTCCGCTTGTTTCTCCTCGCTTAAGCAGTCGTTGCACCAATACCTCATCATCAACTTCAAGAGCAATCATAGCACTCACTTCCGTTTGATGTGACTTGAGTAATACACCTAAGGCATCGGCTTGTAAAGTGTTTCTTGGGAATCCATCAAAAATAAAGCCATTAGAATCTAAATTTTTTGCCACTTCCGCGCTAAGCATATCTATAGTTACTTGATCTGGAACTAACTCGCCTTTGTCCATAAAAGATTTAGCTAATATCCCTAAATCAGTCTCATTTTTGATATTAGAACGAAACACATCTCCGGTAGATATATGTATTAAATTGTAAGTGTCTTTTAAAAAAGTAGCTTGGGTTCCTTTACCGGCTCCTGGGGGGCCAAATAACACTAGATTTTTCATTTTTATTTAACTTTTATTATTTTCATCTAAATATTGATTTTGATTGCAATCAAAATCAAGGGGCAAAGATAATCAATTGTAAAGGTTTTGATTGGATTTGATGGGCGATTTTAGTGTTCGATTTCAATTTTAAGTGTATTTTTGTAGGGTATTATTAAAAATCGTTCAAGAAAATCTTATAATGAAGTATTTTTCATCAAACTTCAAACTTGGTATTTTAGGTGGCGGTCAACTCGGGAAAATGTTACTTTACAATACCCGCAAATTTGACATCCATACCTGTGTGATAGACCCTAGTGCGCAAGCACCAAGCAAACTTGCTTGCAATGAGTTTTTTGAAGGGGATTTAATGGATTATGATACCGTTTATAATTTCGGAAAAAAAGTAGACACCCTAACTTTCGAAATAGAAAACGTCAATATTGAGGCGCTTAAAGCACTTGAAAAAGAAGGAACTAACGTTTATCCATCCTCAAAAACACTTGAAAAAATTCAAAATAAAGCAACACAAAAATTGTTTTATATCGACCATAATTTACCAACAGCTCCTTTTCAACGTTTTGCATACACAGAAGAAATTTATACCGCCATTGAACACAGCAGCATAGAATTTCCATTTGTGTGGAAAAGTGCTCAGTTTGGATATGATGGCAACGGAGTTAAAGTCGTTCGTTCTAATGAAGACCTTAAGAGTTTACCAAATGTAGAATGTATAGCCGAGGAACTCGTGCCATTTAAAAGTGAACTTGCCGTTATTGTGGCTAGAAACATACAAGGAGACATAAAAGCATATCCTGTGGTGGAAATGGAATTTCACCCTGAAGCTAATCAGGTTGAGTATGTGCTTTGCCCTGCTAGAATTTCTGAGGAAATTTCAAAAAAAGCAGAAGATATTGCTCTTAAAACTTCCGCAGCTTTTGACCACGTTGGACTCTTAGCTGTCGAACTGTTTTTGACTCAAAATGATGAAATATTAGTAAATGAAGTCGCTCCAAGACCTCATAACTCAGGCCACCAAACAATTGAAGCAAGTTATACGTCTCAATTTGAGCAGCACATAAGAGCCATCCTAGGGATGCCCTTAGGAAGCACTGAGAATAAGTTAAGTGGTGTGATGGTTAACTTGGTTGGATCAGAAGGCCACCATGGAGATGTCGTTTATGAAAATATAGAAAAAATAATGGAAATGGACGGAGTAACGCCGCATCTTTATGGTAAAAAAGAAACGCGACCGTTCAGAAAAATGGGACACGTCACTATTGTTCATTCCAATATTTACAACGCACGCATGATTGCGGAAGAAGTAAAAAAGTCAATCAAAGTAATAAGTAAATAATATGGCACAAGTAGGAATTATTATGGGAAGCGACAGCGATATGCCTGTCATGAAAGAAGCTATTTCAATCCTTGAAGGCTTTGACATTCAAATAGAAGTTGATATTGTCTCCGCACACCGAACTCCTGAAAAGTTGTTTGAATATGGATCTAAAGCACATGAGCGTGGACTGAAAGTAATCATAGCTGGCGCAGGCGGCGCAGCTCATTTGCCTGGAATGATTGCCTCATTAAGCCCATTGCCCATTATAGGGGTTCCCGTAAAATCAAGCAACTCAATTGATGGATGGGATTCTATACTTTCCATATTACAAATGCCAGGTGGAGTACCTGTGGCGACAGTGGCTTTAAATGGCGCCAAAAATGCTGGAATACTAGCTGCTCAAATTATTGGAGCATCTGACAAGTGCGTAATGGATAAAGTTTTGATATACAAAGAAGGATTGAAGAACAAAGTTATAGAAGCTTCTAAAAAAATAAAATCATAATACACTTCCTACCCTAAATAATTTACATGAGTTTACTAGATAAGCGTTTTGAAACGCCTTACAATACGGCACCATTTTCAAAAATTAAAACTGAAGATTTTTTACCCGCATTTGTTAGAGCGATTAAAAATGCTAAAATTGAAATTGGTCTAATAGTAGACTCAAAAGACACTCCCTCATTTAAAAACACCATTGAAGCCCTGGACTATGCGGGAGAACAACTGGACAGAATATCCAGTATTTTCTTTAATTTAAATGCCGCCGAAACAAACGAAAGAATTCAAGAAATAGCTCAAGAAGTTTCTCCCCTATTGACAGAGTTTTCTAACGATGTCGCTTTGAATGCAACTCTTTTTGAACGTGTTAAATTAGTTTATAATTCCAGAGAAACGCTTTCGTTATCTAAAGAGCAATCAACCCTTTTGGATAAAAAATATAAAGGATTTTCTAGAAATGGAGCCAACCTAAACAAAGAACAGAAAGAGACGCTTAGGGCGATCGACAAAGAACAAAGCAAACTCAAACTTAGTTTTGGGGAAAATATTTTGGCTGAAACCAATCGCTATGAGCTTGTTATAACAAATTTATCCGACCTTGATGGCTTACCAGAAGGCGCTATTGAAGCTGCCAAACAAACTGCCGAGGAAAAAGATAAAAAAGGATGGTTAATAACACTCGACTACCCAAGCTATGTTCCTTTTATGACACATGCTAAAAACAGGGTATTAAGAAAAGAGCTTGCATTAGCGTTTGGCAAAAAAGGCTTTCAAAATGATGGACTAGACAATCAAGAAATTGTATTAAAAATAGCAAAGCTACGCTTCAAAAGAGCCCAGCTATTAGGCTATGAAACCCATGCACATTTTGTATTAGAAGAACGCATGGCCAAAACCCCTACAAATGTTCGTAATTTCTTAGAAGATCTTTTAGAAAAAGCACTCCCTGCAGCTAAGAAAGAGTTTAAAGAACTAGAGGCGTTTGCACAAGAAAAGGATGGCATAGGTAGCTTGGAAAAATGGGACAGTGCCTATTACTCAGAAAAACTAAAACAAGAACGTTTCAACTTTGATGACGAACAGCTAAAACCTTATTTTAAATTAGAAAACGTTATTGAAGGGGCTTTTAAAGTAGCTCACAAATTATTTGGCTTGAGTTTTATGAAAACACAAGACATTGACACCTATCACAAGGAAGTAATGACTTATAAGGTCGTAGATTTGAAGCAAAATATTGTATCTGTTTTTTATGCTGATTTCTTTCCTAGACAAGGCAAGCGTAACGGCGCTTGGATGACCTCTTTCAAACCCCAATATATCAAAAACGGAATACAGGAAAGACCACACGTATCCATAGTGTGTAATTTTACAAAACCAACATCTACAAAACCCTCACTGCTAAGCTTTAACGAAGTAACTACATTATTTCATGAATTTGGACATGCGCTTCACGGCATGTTAGCGAATACAACATACCCTAGTTTATCTGGCACTAATGTGTGCTGGGATTTTGTCGAACTGCCAAGTCAAATCATGGAAAATTGGTGTTATGAAAAGGAGGCCCTTGCACTTTTCGCAACGCATTATGAAACTGGAGACAATATTCCGATGGAGCTTATCGATAAGATTAAAGCTGCCTCCACATTTCAACAAGGCATGCAAACCCTTCGACAGCTAAGTTTTGGACTGTTAGACATGTCTTGGCATGGAACTGACCCAAGCACAATAACTAATGTCAAACAATATGAAAAAGCAGCTTTCAAGCAAACACAGCTTTTTCCAGATGTTGAACAAAACTGTATGTCAACAGCCTTCTCCCATATTTTCCAAGGCGGTTACTCATCGGGGTATTACAGTTATAAATGGGCCGAAGTTTTAGACGCCGATGCCTTTGAATACTTTAAAGAAAATAATCTTTTTGACCCAAAAATTGCGAATGACTTTAAAGAGTATATATTAAGCAAAGGAGGCACAGAAGACCCCTTAGAGTTATATATTAAATTTCGCGGACAAAAACCAAAAGCAGGCGCCTTACTGAGACGCTCTGGCCTGATCAATTAATTTAAGATAAGTGTTAAAATCAACGCTATTACGGGAACAGACTCTACCAAAAAAGAAGTGTAATAACGACTTCTAAGGTTCGTACTCTTAATTAATAAAATGGCTAAAATAGTTATAGTAAAAACCAACACTAGGGTAGATTCCATGTTTGTTTGTTGTTTGAAAAACTCTAAGATAAGACTGTCTGAAAGCAATGCACAGCCAATTAATTTAGTGTTTGTGATTCCTATTTTTTGTGGGATGGTAGATAGGTAAGCTTCATCCAATTCTAAGTCACGAATTTCAAAGGGTAACATCAAAACAATAAGCACAAAGATACGCTGTATTGCAATCAATAAATGATCTAAAAGCAATACACTCTGAGACTCTAGAATCGGTAAAACAACGGAGGCTCCTGTCCAAACAATTGCAATGACATAAATCTTAACCCCACCAAGAGACCTTAAGTTTTTAGGGGGTTTAATCCCTAAAGGAATAGCATACAAAAAAGTTATTAACCCCAAAAAAAACAAAAGCATCTGACTTAGGGTTTGCAACATTAAAAACGTATACAAAAAGCTAATGGCACTTAGTAAAGACACTAACTGAATGTATTTTAACTTTGTGGTAAGAGAGTGGTAATAAAACTTAGCTATGCCAAAATATTTAACAAAGTTATATCCTAATACAGAAGCGCAAAATACAGATACGTAAAAAACTGGAGACAGCTTCAAGTTTAACTCAAACACCGTCAGAAAACAAAATGAAAGTACAGCAAAAGCCACATGGATACTGCTATTGATATAAAAATCCAGAACGCGTTTCAAAAAAGTCACACTGCAAAAATAGTGAAACTGTTAATAACCCCAATATTTGTTTAATAACTTTAAATTACTATGAATTAAATCATTATTAAATTCCTTAATTTTGTTTAATAAACTTGATCATCCTACAATGAAAACAGATGTATTTGCCCTAAGACATATTGGACCTAGAGAAGAACAACGCAAACAAATGCTAGAAGCCGTTGGTGTCAATTCGATCGATGAATTAATTGATCAAACGGTCCCTAAGAATATCAGATTGCAATCTCCTTTAAAACTTGAAGCCCCTTTAAGTGAACAAGAATACCTTGAACATATTTACGGTTTAGCCTCTAAAAATAAAGTCTTCAAGTCATTTATTGGAATGGGATACCATCCCTCTAATCTTCCTGCTGTTATTCAACGCAATATTTTAGAAAATCCAGGGTGGTACACTGCATACACGCCATACCAAGCGGAGATTGCACAAGGCCGACTAGAGGCATTGCTCAATTACCAAACAATGATTACAGACCTAACAGGAATGGAACTTGCAAATGCCTCCCTTTTAGATGAAAGTACTGCTGCTGCTGAAGCCATGGCTTTGCTATATGCCGTACGGCCCAAGTTACAAACAAAATCAGGAATCGTAAAATTCTTTGTTTCTGATGAAGTCTTGCCTCAAACCATATCGGTTTTAAAAACACGAGCAATCCCTATTGGAATTGAATTAGTCATTGGATCTACTAAAGAATTTGACTTTTCTTCTGACTTTTTTGGCACACTGGTACAGTATCCTGGCAAGTCAGGGTTTATTATGGACCTTGAAAAATTTATTTCAAAGGCGAATCAAAATGACATAAAGGTCGCAGTAGCAGCCGATATCCTTAGCTTAGTAACGCTAGAAGCCCCAGGCAAATTTGGTGCTGATGTTGTTGTGGGAACAACTCAACGCTTTGGAATTCCAATGGGTTATGGCGGACCTCACGCAGCCTACTTTGCAACCAAAGTAAGCTATAAAAGATATATTCCTGGAAGGATTATTGGAGTCACAAAAGACATGGATGGAAATCGTGCCTTGCGAATGGCGCTTCAAACTCGTGAACAACACATTAAAAGAGACCGTGCTACATCTAATATTTGTACTGCGCAAGTATTACTCGCTGTAATGGCTGGAATGTACGCTGTTTACCATGGTCCTGAAGGTCTTAAATATATTGCCAACAAAGTGCACAGCACAACTGTTTTACTAGCAGACTCCTTAGAGCTCTTAGGATTTGAACTGGTACATGAAAGCTTTTTCGACACTCTTCAAGTATCTGTTTCAGACACCGAAAAACTAAAAACTATAGCAGAACAGAAAGAGGTTAACTTTCATTACCAAAGTGCAACTATCGTTTCCATTTCAATAAATGAAACAACTTCACTTTCTGACCTCAACCTTATAACTTCTATTTTTTCTGAAGCGTTTAATAAAACAACAATTGAAGTTAATTCACTAAGTCAAGATAACAGAATTCCAAAGTCTATGAAACGGGGTTCTAAATTTTTGACTAATCTGATTTTTAACTCTCATCACTCCGAAACAGAACTGATGCGCTATATAAAGCGATTAGAACGCAAAGACCTAGCCTTAAACTTTTCTATGATTTCATTGGGGTCTTGCACTATGAAGCTAAATGCGGCTGCAGAAATGCTACCACTTAGTTGGCCAAACTGGGGAAACATACATCCGTTCGCCCCAATAAATCAAGTAGAAGGCTATCGAACTGTACTAACAAAACTAGAGGCTCAGCTGACAGAAATTACTGGTTTTGCAGGAACCTCTTTACAACCAAACTCTGGGGCTCAAGGGGAATTTGCCGGACTTATGGTCATCAGAGCTTATCATGAGTCTAGAGGAGATCAACACAGAAAAATTTGTATAATACCCTCATCCGCACACGGAACCAATCCTGCGAGTGCGGTCATGGCGGGGATGAAAGTAGTCGTAACAAAATCATCTGAAAATGGAAATATAGATGTTGATGATTTAAGAGAAAAGGCCCACTTGCACAAAGATAATTTAGCGGCATTAATGGTGACCTACCCGTCTACCCATGGTGTTTATGAATCTGCTATAAAAGAAATTACTCAAATTATTCATGATAACGGTGGACAGGTTTACATGGACGGAGCAAACATGAATGCACAAGTGGGGTTAACAAACCCTGGAAATATTGGTGCAGATGTATGTCACTTGAATCTCCACAAAACATTTGCAATTCCTCATGGTGGTGGTGGACCTGGAGTTGGTCCTATATGTGTTGCTAAACAACTAACGCCTTTTTTACCAGGCAATCCACTTATTGAAACTGGTGGAGCAAATGCAATTCATTCCATTTCCGGTGCTCCGTTTGGTTCGGCTCTAGCTTGTTTAATATCTTATGGCTATATTAAAATGTTAGGCGACAGAGGATTGACAGAATCTACAGAAATTGCCATCCTAAATGCGAACTACATTAAAGAACGTCTTGAAGGGCATTATGACACTTTGTATTCTGGAGAACAAGGTCGAGCAGCACATGAAATGATTATTGATTGTCGTGACTTTAAATCTAATGGAATTGAAGTCGTTGATATTGCCAAACGACTCATGGACTTTGGATTTCACGCACCAACCGTTTCATTTCCGGTGGCTGGCACAATGATGATTGAGCCCACAGAAAGTGAAGGGAAGGCTGAGATGGACCGCTTTTGTGATGCGATGATTGCAATTCGAAAAGAAATAGATGCTGCTTCTAAGGAAGTCCCTAACAATCCATTAAAAAATGCACCACATACACAAGAAATGCTCACTAATGACAACTGGGATTTCCCATACAGCAGAGCGACAGCAGCATTTCCTTTAGACTATGTGAAAAATGATAAGTTTTGGCCGTCAGTTCGCCGAGTAGATGATGCCTATGGAGATCGAAACTTAATATGCACATGTGCTCCAATTGAAGCCTATGCAGACGCTTAAAAACAATAAACTATGAATATTAAAATTACAGGAACGGGTAGTTACATTCCAAAAATAGTTCAGAAAAACGAAGCTTTTCAACAGCACTCTTTTTTAAACATTGATGGATCTGACATCCCTACCCCAAATAAGATAATCGTAGATAAATTTAAAGCGATCACCGGTATTTCAGAACGTCGCTATGCGGAGAAACACTTAACAGCATCTGACCTTGGTGCACTTGCAGCAGAAAAAGCCATTAAAGACGCTGGCATAGACCCAGAAACACTAGACTACATCATCCTTGCTCACAACTTTGGAGATGTAAAATCAGGATCTATTCAAAGTGATATATTACCTTGTTTAGCAGCCAGAGTGAAAAACATTTTAAAAATAAAAAACCCTAAGTGTGTTGCGTATGACATACTATTTGGATGTCCTGGATGGGTTGAAGGAGTGATCCAAGCACAAGCCTACTTGAAAGCTGGAATGGCCAAAAAATGTTTAGTGATAGGTGCTGAGACTTTATCTAGAGTTATTGATCCACACGATAGAGATTCAATGATTTATTCCGATGGTGCAGGAGCAACTGTTATCGAACTTTTAGACAATGAAGATGGAGGGATTTTATCTCATGAATCTGCCTCATATACACATGATGAAGTTTATCATTTATTCTTTGGATGCTCCAATAACAAATCTTTAGAAGACGATACACTATTCATAAAAATGTATGGCCGTAAAATTTATGAATTTGCGTTATCCAATGTTCCAAGCGCTATGAAAACATGCCTGGACAATAGTGGCTATGATATAAAAGATGTAAAAAAAATATTAATACACCAAGCCAATGAAAAAATGGATGAAGCTATTGTAAATCGCTTTTACAGACTTTATAAAACGTCTGTTCCAGAAGGGGTAATGCCTATGAGTATTCATAAACTAGGAAACAGTTCTGTAGCTACTGTGCCTACTCTTTTAGACCTCATAAAAAACAATCGGATGGAGGGTCATGAAATTAATGAAGGAGATATTATTATATTTGCTAGTGTAGGCGCAGGAATGCACATCAATGCTATCACTTACAAATATTAATATGTACGCTACTAATTTTCCTAAGAAACGCTACAATCACACTTTAAAGTTTCTTAAAACCCATATAAATAACGACGAATCAATTTTAGATTTAGGAGTTGCAAATCCTTTTTCTGGAATTCTAAAAAAAGAAGGGTTTAAGGTCACAAATACTTCAGGAGAAGACTTAGATGTAACCACGACATTTTTAGAGTCGAACAGTTCTGATGTGACTACAGCTTTTGAAATATTCGAACACTTAGTGTCTCCTTTTACAGTCCTAAAAAGTATTAAGTCAAAAAAACTAGTCGCTAGTATTCCATTACGGTTATGGTTTGCAACAGCCTATCGCAGCAAAACAGATCCAAGAGATTGTCATTTTCATGAATTTGAAGACTGGCAATTTGATTGGTTATTAGAAAAAGCAGGCTGGAAAATCATTGCGACTGAAAAATGGACAAACCCAACCAAAAAAATTGGACTTAGACCTATCCTTCGCTGGTTCATACCAAGGTATTATATTGTTTATGCTGAAAGAATTTGAAGTTTTATATCGTCATACCAGCACACAATGAAGAAAGCTATATTTGCCAAACCCTTCAGTCGCTCATAGACCAATCTTTACAGCCTACAAAAGTGGTCGTTGTTGATGACAATTCGACAGACACCACAGCAGCTATTGTAAAAAGTATATCACAAAAACACCCTTGGATCTCATTAGTTACTAATTACTCAACTGAAGAGCACTTGCCAGGCGGGAAAATTATAAATGCCTTTTATAAAGGCTATGACACTCTAGATTCTGATTTTGATGTGATTTGCAAATACGATGCAGACTTGATTTTTCCAAAAAATTATCTTGAAAGCCTTGCAGAACATTACCACAAAAACTCAGAGCTTGGCATGGTGGCAGGTCATTGTTATATTGAGAAAAATGGCAGATGGTGCCTCGAAAATCTAACTTCAAAAAAACACATTCGAGGCCCCTTAAAAGCCTACAGAAAAGCGTGTTTCCTAGACATCGGAGGCCTGAAAAAATCTATGGGATGGGATACAATAGACGAACTACTGGCACTTTACAACAATTGGCAGTTTGAAACGGATGAATCACTTAAAGTAAAGCATCTTAAACCAACGGGGGCTAACTACAATCACAACGCTAAACACCTACAAGGGACTGCACTTTACAAAATGCGCTATGGGTTTATCTTAGCTTTATTTTCAGCTTTAAAGCTGGCTTATAAAAAACACCGCATTCGCCTTTTCTGGGACTATATTAGGGGCTACCTCAAAGCACTAAAAAACAAAGAACCCTTTATTATTACTTCTGATCAAGGCGCTTTTGTTAGAGCATACCGATGGAAAAACATTAGACGTAAATTTAAGATTCTACCTTAACCATCCAGTTCAATTCATCAACAATTTTACCAATTCTAACGCCGTTAATTGTATCCAAAACTAACTGTCCAACAGGGCTGTTATCAGAGACATGGATAACAGCCTCTTTATATCCAATCTCTTGGATCATCGCAATCCCAACAGCCGTACCCGTGCCAAACGCTTCTTCTAACTGACCGTTTTTTGACGCTTCTACAACTTCATCTATAGTAATGGGTCGCTCCACAACTTCATAGCCTTTATGGCGCAGAAAATCAATCACACTCATACGTGTTATACCTGCTAAAATAGACCCGTCTAATGAAGGGGTTATAAATTGACCATTAATTTTAAAAAAGATATTCATCGTACCTACTTCCTGAATGTACTTAAACTCTTTAGCATCTAACCAAAGGACCTGATCAAATCCTTTAGATTTAGCAATTTCTGTTGGAAGAACAGCTGCTGCATAGTTTCCTGCAGCTTTGGCCTCTCCTGTCCCTCCGTGTGCTGCTCTAATAAAAGAGGTCTCAGCATACAATCGAACCCGATCAGTGTATATTGGTTTTGAAGGAGATGCCATTACAATAAACTTATATGAATTGGCAGCTCGCATCCCAATAAAGGCTTCATCAGCAAACATAAAAGGACGTAAATACAACGCACTCCCTTCCTCTGGTGGAATCCATTGCTGGTCCAAACTTACTAATTGTTTCAACGCGTCAACAAATAAAGTTTCAGAAAACTCTGGCATCCCCAGTCGTCTGGCGCTAAAATTAAGACGTTCCGCGTTTTTTTCAGGACGAAAAAGTAAAGGGGCTCCATTGGTGTCAATTGTTGCTTTCATCCCTTCAAACAAAGCTTGACCATAATGCAGTGCCATACAAGCAGGATGCATTGGAATCAATTCCATAGGGGTGATTCTGGGGTTAGACCATTGACCATCTTCATAATCACATACAAACATATGATCTGTAAACGTACGCCCTAAGGCAATGTTATCAAAATCAAGAGTCTCTACTTTTGATTTCTTGATTTTTGTAATTGAAATTGAATTTGACATAGACTTAGAGGCTTTAATTTTAAGTAAACTAAAATTATTAATAGTTCTTTAATTGTTGTTTTGTGAAATCGCTCAATACTAGGCGACCACTTATAGCGGCACGCTTTTTTAATAACTCATCCCAGTCGCTAGTACCTTCCCAAAGAGTCTCTTTTAGCTTTGTGAGTGATTCTGGATTATAGCTACATAATTGTTGAGCTAAGAGCTTCACTTCTCTATCTAAGTCTTCGATAGAAGAATACACATTGGCAAACAATCCTTTTTGTTGTGCCCATTCAGCAGAGAAAAAATTTGTAGCTTTTAAACTTAGCTCAGACATAGCGCTTAAACCCATTTTTCGAGCCACTGCGGGCTCAATCACAAAGGGACCGATTCCAATAGTAAGTTCGCTTAGTTTAATTTCTGAATAATGAGTCCCCATACAGTAATCTGTGGCAGCGGCTAAACCAACACCGCCTCCCACTGCTTTTCCTTGAACACGACCAATCGTAATTTTAGGACAGCGACGTAGAGCATTAATGACATTAGCAAACCCCTCGAAAAAGGCAGCTCCTTGTTCAATATTTGAAATTGCCATTAGCTCCTCAAAGCTGGCACCAGCACAAAAAGCACGATCACCTCCACTTTGTAAAACTACCACAGAAATGGAAGGATCTGAGCCGGCTTTAGTTATTAAATCAGAAAGAGATGCAAGCATAGTAGCAGGCAATCCATTATGAGGGGGGTTATAAAACTCAATATAACCGACCTTATCTTTTACATCTAAGCGTACGTATGAATTTGACATATTGCAATGGTTTTATAGAGCTAATATACTAGATTTTTAGCGTCTTGGGTGTCTATATTTAAAACTTCATGAAGGGATACCTGTCTACTAAAGCGTTCACCTCTTTAGTAAGATTGGATAAAAATGATATATGTACTTTTGATGATGGATTGAAAGGTTTATGAGCGAACCCCTTTTGCAGACGATTCACTTTTTTCATTGTAAGCTCTGTGGCTGAAAGGATCCAGGAAGACTGGAATTTTTCCCATATATAATCAATAGCAAGTTGATTTGGGTGTACCATATCTTGTTTGTAAAAACGGTAGTCTCTAAGCTCATCCATTACCAATTCAAAAGAAGGGAAGTAATGAGTGTTTGGAGCCCTGTTAACTACGGGGTGAAGCGCGGTTATAAGTGATGATTTACTCTGATTGTTTTCAATAAATCCGTCTTTAAGATGTCGAACCGGTGAGATTGAAAAAACAATCGTTGCATCTGGATTAAATGATTTGATAATTGAAATAATAGACTCAAAGGCTTGGGTAAGTTGATCCGTACTTAAAAGTGATTTATTAAACTCCTTTTGAGGTTGCTTATGACAGTTAGCAACAATACGCTGAGATTGGATGTGAGTGTATATCCAAGCGGTTCCAAATGTTAGCACGATATGAGAAGCCCGCTGGAGTTGCTCTTTCGTGGAGTGCAATGCAGAATTCAATTGTTCTAATATTTCTGCTTTAGATATACTATTTAATTGCGAATGTGCAGAATAGCTTTGCCAACAACCATTGCTAAAAAAAATGTCATCCTCTGAAAAACCAATAGAATTTTGGGCTCGTTGGAGCAAGTCTAAAATGGCCAAAGGATGAAACAAAAGCCCTAAGGGATTAACATGGTTTTGGAATTTATAATAAGATAATTTATCAGCAATATTTTGCGCAAAACAGGAACCTAATAAAAACAACTTTGAATCATAGTCAATAGTGGGTGTTTGTTTTACTAACGATATTTGGGTTTGAAGCTTCACAACAAGTTTAAATTATTCAATATAAGATTTTGCATTATCCAGAGCCTCTTGAAGCCCCGCAGGATTTTTACCTCCAGCTGTTGCGTAAAATGGCTGACCTCCACCTCCACCTTGAATGTATCGTCCTAATTCTCGAACTATAGTGCCTGCATTCAGCCCTTTAGAGGCTACCAATTCTTTAGAAACATAACAAGACAATAGTGCTTTTCCATTTTGCTCGCTACCAAACAACAATACTGAATTTTCAAACTGTTGACCTAATTCAAAAGACAAATCTTTAATACCTGAGGCATCTAAATCTACTATTTTTGCTAAAAAATGTACTCCATTAACTAGTTCTACATCTTGTTTTAGATCACCTTTCATCGACACTGCTTTATCTTTCAGAAGAGATTCAATTTGTTTTTTAAGTTTTAGGTTTTCAGATTTCATATCAGTGATAGACTTCACTGGATCGGCTGAATTATTAAGTGCTGATTTAACCAGTTCAAAACTGGCATTGTTTTGAGCATAATAGGCTTTGGCAGCATCATTTGTTATGGCCTCAATACGACGTATCCCTGCAGCAACAGCCCCTTCAGATTTAATTTTAAAATGCCATATATCTGCAGTGTTTTTAACATGTGTCCCTCCACATAATTCAATTGAATTACCAAAACGAATTGTTCGTACTACATCTCCGTATTTTTCGCCAAAGAGAGCAATTGCACCGTTTGAAACAGCTTGTTCCATAGGGACTGATCGCTTTTCTTCTAAATTTAATTTTCCTTCAATTCGGGCGTTTACAAAACGCTCTACTTCTTTTAGTTCCTCACTAGTGATCTTAGAAAAGTGTGAGAAATCAAATCGCAAGTATTTAGAATGAACCGCCGACCCTTTTTGCTCTACATGAGATCCCAAAACCTCCCGTAATGCCTGATGAAGTAAATGGGTTGCTGTATGGTTACATTCTGTTCGGAATCGTTGATTATACTCTACAACCGCTGTGAATGTGTCTGTCAAGTTGCTAGGCAAATGTTCTAGTACATGTATCGCTATATTATTTTCTTTCTTCGTGTCTAAAACATACAACACGTCTCCATTGGCAGACTCCAAATAGCCTTTATCTCCAACCTGTCCTCCGCTTTCAGAATAAAAGGGGGTGAGGTTAAATACGAGTTGGTATTGCACACCCTCTTTTACAGAAGTTACTTTTCTGTACTTAGTAATTTTTACAGAGGTTTTTAAGACGTCATAGCCCACAAACTCTTGTTCAGCATCGTCAAATAGCACTGTCCAATCTTCTGTAGTAACCTCACTGGCAGCTCTAGAACGTTTTTTCTGTTTTTGAAGTTCTAATTCAAAACCAACGGAATCTAACGTCATGTCTTTTTCGCTAAGAATTAAAGCTGTTAAATCTACTGGAAAGCCGTAAGTATCATACAATTCAAACGCTTTATCCCCAGAAACATGAGAGCCTTTGGTAGTGTTTATAATACGATCTAACAAAACTAATCCTTGATCAAGAGTTCTTAAAAAAGAAGCCTCTTCTTCTTTGATAACGTTCTGAATTAATTGTTTTTGGGCTAATATTTCTGGAAAGACAGTCCCCATTTGCTTTGTTAAAACAGTCACTAATCGGTACATGAACGGCTCTTTTAGATTCAAAAATGTAAATCCGTAACGAACCGCACGCCTTAATATTCGCCGGATCACATACCCAGCCCCAGTGTTACTTGGCAACTGCCCATCGGCAATTGAAAATGTAACGGCCCTTACGTGATCAGAAATAACACGAATAGCTATATCTTGTTCCAACTGTTTGCCATAGTCACGGCCCGATATTGCTTCAATCTCTCTAATTATGGGAACAAACACATCTGTATCATAGTTTGAAGTTACATTTTGAAGCACCATACACAGACGTTCAAACCCCATACCCGTATCTATATGTTTTTGAGGTAGGTCTTCTAAACTCCCATTGGATTTACGGTTAAACTCCATAAAAACAAGGTTCCATATTTCCACCACCTGAGGGTGGTCTTTATTAATTAATTCCTGTCCAGAAACTTTAGATTTTTCCTCTTTAGATCGAATGTCTACATGTATTTCACTACACGGGCCACACGGGCCTTGTTCACCCATTTCCCAAAAATTATCTGCTTTATTTCCCTTCAGAATACGGTCTTCAGAAATCAATTGTTTCCATATATCATAGGCCTCGGAATCCATTGTAGTACCGTCCTGCTTACACCCTTCAAATACAGTCACATAAAGAATATCTTTATCAATTTTATAAACTTCGGTTAATAATTCCCAAGCCCACTCTATTGCTTCTTTTTTAAAATAATCGCCAAAACTCCAATTACCTAACATTTCAAAAAGAGTATGATGGTAGGTGTCATAACCTACCTCTTCTAAGTCATTATGCTTACCTGAAACTCTCAAACATTTTTGGGTATCTGTAATTCGAGTACTTGAAGGCGCTCCATGTCCAAGAAAAAATTCTTTGAATGGCGCCATCCCAGAATTAACAAACATTAAAGAAGGGTCGTCTTTTAAAACCATCGGAGAGGACGGTAAAACTTGGTGTTTTTTAGTTTCAAAAAAGTCTAAAAATTGAGATCTAATATCTTGAGATTTCATGCGAAAATGTTAAGCTTAGTATAATAAATCGTTCTTTAATTAGAAACAATTTATATATTTGTTAAATAGCCAGGTTTCATACCTAATAGGCTGATCAATATTTAACAAAAATAGAACTTTTTAGGCAATGTCTAATGTAAAATATTATTACGATCCCGAAACGCTGACGTATCGCCCTATAACTAGGGATACTAAGAGGCTCGCAAAAAACACTTTTGTATTTTTATTTGCTGCAGCAATGTTTGGCTTTATAACTATTTTAATTGCTGAAAATTACTTTGAATCTCCGAGAGAAAAAGCATTAAATAGAGAGTTACAAAACCTCGACCTTCAATATAATCTACTCAACAAAAAAATGCAGGATGCAGAAGAAGTCCTTACTAATGTTGAGAATCGTGATAATGGAATATACCGGCTTTATTTTGAGGTGAATCCAATCCCAGAAGAACAACGTAAGCAAGGATTTGGAGGAGTCAACCGTTATAAAAAGTACGAAGGCTTTAGCAACTCTGACTTGATTATAAGTGCCAATAAACGAATTGATATTTTACAAAAACGAATCATTGTACAGTCAAAGTCTCTCGATGAAATTACAGCGCTAGCAAAAGACAAAGAAAAATTTTTAGCTAGAATTCCGGCAATACAACCCATAAAAAACGAAGACTTAACAAGAATGGCCTCTGGATATGGATACCGAAGTGATCCCTTTACAAAAGTTCGCAAGTTTCATTATGGAATGGATTTTACAGCGCCAAGAGGCACCCCAATATACGCTACTGGCGACGGCACTGTTAAGCGGGCCGATGGAAGAGCCTCAGGCTATGGACGTCACATAAGAATTGACCATGGCTATGGCTATATAAGCTTGTATGCTCATTTATATAAATACAATGTCAAAAGAGGCCAAAGAGTGAAACGCGGCGACTTGATTGGCTATGTTGGTAGTACTGGAAGATCCCAAGCACCACACCTACACTATGAAGTCTCAATCAACAAAAAAAGAATAAACCCCGTTAATTTTTACTACGGCAACTTAAGTGCCGAAGAATTTAATAGACTTTTGAGTATTGCATCCCTTGAAAACCAATCCTTAGACTAATGCATCTAGAACTTCCTACAAAACGATATTACAGCATTGGTGAGATTGCAAAAGCTTTCGATGTCAACGCCTCTTTGATTCGTTTTTGGGATAAGGAGTTTGAAGCACTAAAACCTAAAAAAAATGCCAAAGGAAATCGTCGTTTTACTCCTGAAGATGTTCAGAGTCTAAAGCTCATCTATAACTTAGTTAAAGAACGTGGCTACACACTTGAAGGCGCCAAGACTTACCTAAAGGAACAGGACCACAAATCGCTAGATAATTTTGATGTTATTACAAAACTAGAGAATGTAAAAAACGAATTAATTAAAATCAAAAAACACCTCTAGTTCAGGGATTCACCACTTTTGTGAAACCTTCATTAGATTTCTATTTTTTACGCATATAAATTGTAATTGGAACTCCATTAAAGTCATAAAGCGCTCTTAACTTGTTTTCTAGAAAACGCTTATAAGGTTCCTTTACATACTGTGGCAAATTACAGAAAAATGCAAATTGAGGCTGCGGAGTTGGCAGCTGCATAATATATTTTATTTTTACAAACTTACCTTTAAGCGCAGGTGGAGGGTAGTTTTCAATAATAGGCAATAAATCGTCGTTCAACACACTTGTTTTGATGCGTTTGGCACGGTTATTATAAACCTCAACAGCTGTTTCCATGGCTTTAAAAATACGTTGCTTAGATAGTGCTGAGATAAAGACAATGGGCACATCGGTGAATGGCTCAATTTGCTTACGTATGTGCGTTTCAAATGCTTTGGTTGTTTTCGTGTCCTTTTCAATTAAATCCCACTTGTTTACCAGAATAACAACTCCTTTATGGTTTCGCTGAGCGAGCCAAAAAATATTTTGAACTTGTCCGTCAAATCCTCGTTGAGCATCACAAACGACCAAACATACATCGGCATGTTCAATAGCTCGCACAGAACGCATTACCGAATAAAATTCTAAATCTTCTTTTACCTTGGCTTTACGACGAATACCTGCCGTGTCGACAAGGTTAAATTCAAAACCAAAACGGTTATATTTTGTATCTATTGAGTCACGTGTAGTTCCTGCAATATCAGTAACTATATAGCGATCTTCTCCAATTAATGCATTGATAAAGGATGATTTACCAGCATTTGGACGTCCAACTACTGCAAATCTTGGTAGCGTTATTTCCTCAACTTCTTCTACGTCTGGAAGTGCTTTCACTAAAGCATCCAACAAATCTCCTGTACCACTACCATTGATACTTGCAATGGTATAATATTCTCCTAATCCCAAAGCATAAAACTCAACAGCATCTTGCTCACGCATCGCATTGTCAACTTTATTAATAACTAAGAAAACAGGCTTATCAACTTTTCTTAAAAGCTTAGAAACATCTTCATCCATTCCGGTTACCCCCGATTCCACATCGACCATAAAAATAATAGCATCTGCTTCTTCAATCGCTAACTCGACTTGTTTGTCGATTTCAGTCTCAAAAATGTCATCGCTACCAAGGACATAGCCACCAGTATCTATCAATGAAAATTCTTTGCCATTCCAATCACTTTTACCATAGTGACGATCACGGGTCACTCCACTCACAGCATCTACAATGGCTTCTCGCCTTTGAATCAACCGGTTAAAAAACGTGGATTTACCTACGTTTGGACGTCCTACTATCGCTACAATATTGCTCATATGCTTTTAAAAATTGCTGCAAAAATAGGAAATATCCCTTTGCTAAGCTCTTTTTTATGGAAGTTTAAAAAATATATAAACCTCAACCCAATTAACAACACAGCTGCTAGAAGAAAATTAGCTGTTTTTAAGAGTTGTTGTATCCAAAACGTTTAAGTTGATTTTGGTTAGAACGCCAATTTTTATTGACTTTCACATATAATTCTAAGTGTACTTGTTTACCGAAAAATTTCTCTAAGTCTTTTCGAGCTTCAACGCCTACACGTTTCAATGCGCTTCCTTTATGACCAATCACAATCCCCTTTTGAGTTTCACGCTCCACCATAATTACAGAACGCATGCGAATGATATCTTCTTCTTCAAAAAACTCTTCGGTCACTACCTCAACAGCATAAGGAATTTCTTTTTTGTAATGAATTAATATTTTTTCGCGAATACATTCATTTACAAAAAACCGCTCAGGCTTATCTGTTAGCTGATCTTTCGGATAATAAGCTGGAGATTCAGGAAGTAACTCAATAATGCGGTCTAAAACATTTTTCACGTTAAAACCCTCAAGTGCAGATATAGGGAAAAACTCTGCATTGGGTACATTTTGCTGCCAAAGTGCTGCTTGGGCTTCTAACTGCTCTTGATTTGAAGTATCAATTTTATTTAATAACATTAAAACCGGTGCTTTAGATGATTTAATTTTCTCAAAGAAGGCTTCATCCTTTAATTCTTTTTCACCAATCTCAACCATATAAATTAAAATATCTGCATCATCAAAAGCGGACTTCACAAAATCCATCATTGAGCTTTGCAACTCATAGGCAGGCTTAATAATTCCAGGCGTATCTGATAAAATCACTTGAAAATCATCTCCGTTCACGATCCCTAAAATACGGTGGCGTGTGGTTTGCGCTTTAGAAGTAATAATAGAAAGCTTTTCCCCTATAAAGGCATTCATCAACGTAGACTTTCCTACGTTTGGATTTCCAATGATGTTAACAAAACCTGCTTTATGCATTAATTTTAAATTTGTACAAAGTTACAACCTTACTTTTAGACTAGCTAAAATTTAAATACTTAAGAGCTCTTAGAGTCTCGCATAAAACTTTCTACTTTATCAACCATTGACATACTACCACACACAAACGGAACACGTTGGTGCAGTTCAGTAGGAAAGATATCCATAATCCTGGAAGTGCCATCGCTTGCTTTGCCTGCCGCTTGTTCCGCTATAAATGCCATAGGGTTACATTCATATAACAGTCTTAACTTTCCTTGTGGGTTTTTGGTGCTTGGAGGATACAGATAAATACCCCCTTTTATCATGTTTCGATGAAAATCAGAGACAAGTGAACCAATGTAACGAGACGTATATGGCCTATTATCTTCTTCCATTTGACAGTATTTGATATAGTTTTTTATACCCTGAGGGAAATGAATGTAATTTCCTTCATTGACCGAATAAATACTGCCCTGTTCAGGAAATCTCATTTGAGGGTGGGATAAATAGAACGTTCCTATAGCGGGGTTCAAAGTAAAACCATTCACTCCATCTCCAGTGGTATACACAAGCATGGTTGAAGTCCCGTATATGATATATCCTGCAGCTACCTGTTCGCTTCCTTTTTGCAGAAAATCTTCAATTTGCACAGGAGTTCCAACGGGTGTTACGCGTCTGTAGATTGAGAAAATGGTACCCACTGATACATTTACGTCAATATTGGAAGAGCCATCCAAAGGGTCCATCAGAACTACGTATTTATTTTGATTATTCTTATCGGAGCTATTAATGGAAATAAAATCATCCTCTTCTTCACTTGCAATCCCACAAACAATATTCCGATTGACAAGTGTTTGAATAAACTTGTCATTGGCATAAATATCTAGTTTTTGCTGATCTTCTCCTTGGATATTAGTATCTCCAGCAGCACCTAAAACATCTACTAATCCGGCTTTGTTAACTTCGTAATTAACCACTTTTGCAGCCAATCGAATGGAGTTAATCAATCTAGATAATTCACCGGATGTGTATTTAAATGAGGATTGATTTTCAATTATAAATTCGCCAAGTGTTTGGTGTTTATGGGACATAAAAATACATATTTCTACAAATATCTTATTTTTTAGACAACTACAACGTTTTCGTAGCTATTTTATTCAACAGAATTAAAAGGCTTTTAAGTATCTTTGAATTACGAAAAAAAGACAAATGAACTATAAAATTCGTAAAGCTGCTCAAAAAGATATGGGACAGGTGTTAAACTTGATCACTGAACTCGCTGTATTTGAAAAAGAGCCCGATGCTGTAGAAATTACAGAAGCAGACTTGAAAAGAAAAGGATTTGGAAGTACTGCTGAATTTGATTGTTTTGTGGCTGTAGTTGATGAAAAAATCATAGGAATTGCTTTGGTATATACCCGCTTTTCAACATGGAAAGGGACCGTTTTACATCTTGAAGATTTAATTATTTCAAAAACCATGCGTGGACATGGTATTGGTTCCGCTTTATTAGATCAGGTAATTTTGTATGGAGCCGAACTAGGCGTAAAACGTATTTGCTGGGAAGTTATTGATTGGAACACAACAGCCGTAGACTTTTATGAACGTAAAGGGGCTCGCGTCATGCGAGACTGGAATGTTGTGCAGTTAGATGAACAAGGAATTAAAAATTATATTACAAAAATAAACTAATGCAAATTTTTAAATTTGGTGGGGCTTCTGTCAAGGATGCCGAAGGCGTGAGAAATCTAGCAAACGTTCTAAAGTGCGTTGGTTATACCAATACACTTATTGTGGTGTCGGCAATGGGAAAAACCACCAACGCCATGGAAAAGGTCATTTCAAATTATTTTGATTCCAAACACGAACTTCATAGCTCAGTGCAAGAAGTTAAGAAGTACCATAACAACATTCTTCTTGACTTATTTGAAAATGAAACACATGCTGTCTTTGAAAATATAGATGACTTATTTCAGGAACTTTTACAGTTTTTTGACCATAATAAGTCCCCTAACTATAACTTCGTGTATGACCAAGTGATAGGCTTTGGAGAGCTCATCTCCACCAGTATTATTAGTCATTACCTAAATTCTATTGGGTTAACAAACTCATGGCTTGATGTAAGAGACTATATAAAAACTGATGACTACTATAGAAACGCAAAAGTACATTGGAATCAAACTCAAGAATTGATCTCTACAAACGTTGACATCTCAAAATTGAATATCACGCAAGGGTTTCTTGGTAGTAATTCCAATAATTTCACCACAACTCTTGGAAGGGAAGGAAGTGATTATACTGCTGCAATTTTTGCGTTCTGCTTAAATGCAAAATCAGTCACTATTTGGAAAGACGTTCCTGGGGTTCTCAACGCAGACCCACGATATTTTGAAAATGCTGAGTTATTGAATTGTATTTCTTATACTGAAGCAATAGAGTTATCGTATTACGGCGCTTCAGTTATACATCCAAAAACACTTCAGCCCTTACAACGCAAAGAAATTCCTCTACTTGTTAAGTCCTTTTTAAATCCCCTAAACGAAGGTACCAGAGTTGGAAAAGATCTTGAATTAACTCCAAAAGTTCCTTGTTATATTTTAAAACAAGATCAAATTTTAATCTCTCTGTCCTCTTTAGACTTTTCTTATATCGTTGAGGATAATATCCGTCACATCTTTGGCTTGCTTCATGATTATAAAATGAAAGTAAGCATGATTCAAAATTCTGCCATAAGTTTTTCTGTTTGTATTGAGAATAATTACAATAATTTAGAGCGTTTACTGTTACATTTAAAAGCGAAGTACAAAGTAAAATCCCATGAAGGAGTAAAACTCTACACGGTGCGACATTACAATGATGCAGCTGTAGAGGATATAGAAAATGGTAAAGAGATTCTTCTGAAGCAGGTTTCACCTGAAATCATGCAACTTATAACGACCTAAGACTTCGCTGATTTGATGTAAACAACTAGGTTTGCATAAGCCCCTAACACTATGTGTATTGTAACCTCAAAAGAATTTGCGAAAGCCATTAAGGTCGATAACTATGGCGTAGCTGGTACTTTTATTGCGTGGTTTTTGATGAACATATTAAAAATTACTACGATTAATAACATCTATAATCGCAATAAACACAAAAAGCATCTGGAGTTTTTAAATGGAATTTTAGACGACTTTAAAGTTCGATTTGAAATTCCTGAAGAAGATTTAAACCGTCTTCCAAAAAATGGGGCTTACATCACGGTTTCAAATCATCCCCTAGGCGGTATTGACGGCGTTTTATTATTGAAACTACTACTGGAACAGCGGGAGGATTTTAAAATTATTGCAAATTTTTTATTGCAACGAGTCAAACCTCTTGAGTCCTACATATTACCGGTGAATCCTTTTGAGAATCACAAAGAAGTGAAATCAAGTATTGCAGGGTTCAAAAAATCATTACTGCATTTAAAGAATGGGCACCCCTTAGGCATATTTCCAGCTGGTGAAGTCTCTAGTCACAAAGAAGCAAAGCTTGTGGTTGATAAAACCTGGGAACCAGCCGCTATGAAACTCATCCAGAGAGCAAACGTTCCTGTAGTTCCAATTTATTTTCACGCAAAAAACAGCCCCTTATTTTATCGCCTGTCAAAACTAGGCGACTCCTTTAGAACGGCTAAACTTCCTTCCGAGCTATTGACTCAAAAAAACAGAGTTATTAAAATCCGGATTGGCAAACCCATAAGTATAAAAGATCAAAAGGAGTATAATACATTGGAGGACTTTACAGACTTTGTCCGACGCAAAACGTATATACTTTCAAATTCATTTGAAAAGACTAAAAGACTAACTAACATTTCGTCAAGCTTGAAGGGGACTAAATACCCAAAAAAAATTGTAACTCCTGTATCTAAAAAGGGCATGCTTTTGGAAATAGCAAACTTAAAAGCGGAAGACCACCATTTATTAACAAGCAAAAACTACGAAGTATATCTCGCTCCAGCACACAAAATCACTAACCTACTTCACGAAATTGGGCGCTTGCGTGAAATTACGTTTAGAGCCATTGGAGAGGGTACTAATAAAGCGATTGACTTAGATGAATTTGACCACTATTACCACCATATGTTTTTGTGGGATTCCGAGGCTAAATGCTTAGCTGGCGCATATCGGATGGGCTTAGGAGCTGAGATTTACAAAGCCAAAGGAATTGATGGGTTTTACTTACAAGACTTGTTCCGTTTTGAACCGGAGCTCCACACCATGATGAGTCAGTCTATTGAATTAGGGCGTGCGTTTATTATTAAAGATTATCAGCAAAAACAGATGCCTTTGTTTTTGTTATGGAAAGGCATTGTACATACCACACTTCGCTTTCCAGATCACAAATACCTTATTGGCGGGGTGAGTATTAGCAATCGGTTTTCGAACTTTTCAAAATCATTAATGATTGAATTTATGAAATCGCATTACTATGACCCTTATTTAGCGCAGTATATTACACCAAAAAAAGAATTTAAAGTAAAGCTTAAAGACGCGGACAAAGATTTTGTCTTTGATGCCACCGAAGCAGATCTAACTAAGTTTGATAAATTCATTGACGAAATTGAGCCTGGAGCGCTACGACTGCCTGTACTGCTCAAAAAATACATTAAACAAAATGCGCGCTTAATTGCTTTTAATGTTGACCCCCTGTTTAATAATGCCGTCGATGGCCTCATGTACATCCGTATCGCGGACTTACCTGACAGCACCGTACGTCCTGTGATGGAAGAATTTCAGACAGAGCTGGAACGTAAGTTTGGACCACCGGTAGAGCAGTAATTAAAACTGCGATTCCACAAATGCTTTCATATAATCCTTAATTTCCGTGCGTGCTTTTAGGAATGATGCATGTTTTTCTTGGTCTGTTCCAATCAATTTAGACGGGTCATAAAAATCATGATGCAAGCGCACGGCATTGGGGCTTGCTATGAATGGGCAGTTTTCTTTGGCGTGGTCACAAACAGTAATGATAAAATCAAAATCTATGGCCGCATAGTCATCTACATGATTAGACGTGTGATGAGTGATGTCAATGCCGTCTTCTTTCATAATGGCTGCAGCTCCCGGATTAATGCCATGTGTTTCAATACCCGCGCTGTAAACGGTCGCGACATTAGCTGCAAATTGATTTAAATACCCATGTGCCATTTGGCTTCGACATGAGTTTCCTGTACATAAAACGAGTATATTTTTCATTTCTATATTTTCTTTAAAATTTAGCAGGGTTTCTATTTATTTTAACGCCATAAAACCCCCGTACAAGTGTACTTTAATTGATTAAAAATCAAGTTATCAAATCGTTAAATTTTTAGTTTAATGAAACTGAGACTTGAATTTATCGACAATCGTTTGTGCTAGTTTACGATGACTTTCCACAGTCCAACCAGCTACGTGGGGAGAGAAAATGACATTATCAGCTTTAAGTAAACGACTCAATGCTGGTGGTGTTTCCTTTGAAAAAATGGTCTCAAAAGATGATTTTTCATACTCCAAAACATCCAAGCCAGCACCTCGTATTTTTTTCGAGTCAAGAGCTTTAACTAAATCACTTGTCACCACACAACTACCTCTAGCCGTGTTTAACAACCAAAAGGGGTGTTTAAAAGAGGTTATAAAGTCGGTATTTACCATTGAGTTGGTAGCAGCGGTTTGCGGTACATGCAAACTCAAAACCTGAGCCTTTTCTTGAAGCTCGTCAAGGGTAACTTGCCTTGCGTTTTCATCGCCTACATTAGGTTTGATATCATAACATAACACCTCAACATCAAAGCCTCGTAACTTTTTAGAAAGCGCTTTACCCATGTGTCCATACCCAATAATACCAATGGTTTTTCCGTCCAGTTCATTTCCACGATTTGCTTCTCGTTGCCATTTGCCGTCTTTTACATCACGATCGGAAATACTTAGCTTATTAAGCAGCGATAATAACATCCCTAAGGCATGCTCTCCAACCGCATTACGGTTCCCTTCGGGAGCTGCTATAAGGTGCAATCCATTGGCCTGTGCATGGTCTGTATCAATATTTTCTAATCCCGCACCAACGCGGCCTATAAATTTAAGATTGGTGGCTTTGTCTAAAAAAGCAGCATCTATTCGAAGCCGGCTACGAACAATAAGACCGTCATACAAGTGAATCTCAGCCTCAATCGCTTCTTTTGAACTCGTATAATCTTCGTGATTGCTGTGACCTAAATCCGTTAGTTGCTCTATGAGTAAAGGGTGATTACTATCGAGATGTAAAATTTTCATCTTAGATATTTAGGATAAGTTTGGCAATTGAGAAGTAAATTAATATTCCAAAAATATCATTACAAGTCGTGATAAATGGCCCTGTAGCAATGGCTGGATCAATTCCTTTTTTATGTAACGATAACGGAATAAACGTCCCTATAATTCCAGCAACAATAATAACAACCACTAAAGACAATGAGATGGCTAAGGCCGTTCCAAGATCTTGCTTCCATACCAATATAAATACAAATAAAAACAAAGCTAGAATAACCCCATTTAAAGCCGCCAAGAACATTTCCTTTATAAGTCGGTTATTTACGCTCCCTTTAACCTCATCATTTGCCAAACCTTGCACGATAATAGCCGAAGATTGTACCCCTACATTTCCTGCCATGGCAGCAATAAGTGGCGTGAATAATAATATCATTGGAAAGTCTTCAATAATAGTTTCAAACCCCCCCATAATAACGGCTGCACCTACACCGCCTAAAAGGCCTAGAAATAACCAGGGCAAACGAGCGCGTGTGAGGGCAAGAATACTATCTTCCGCATCTACATCTTGTGTAATACCGGCAGCTAGTTGATAATCTTTCTCGGCCTCTTCAATAATAACATCTACAATATCATCAATGGTAATACGCCCCAAAAGCACCTTGTCATCATTAACAACTGGAATAGCTTCTAAATCATATTTAGCCATTAACTTGGCCACTTCTTCGGCATCTTCATCTACATGAACAGAGTCCACTTTAGGAATATAGATGTCGTTTATTTTTGTTTCGTTATTGGCAATTAAAAGGTCTTTTAATGACAGACGTCCAATTAACTTTTCTTCTTTATTTACGACATAGATCGAATGTACTCGCTTGACCTCTTTGGCTTGTGCGCGAATTTTTCTTAAACAGCCAGCCACCGTCCATGTTTCATATACTTTTACCAACTCTTTGGCCATAAGCCCTCCAGCAGTATCCTCATCATACGTTAAAAGTTCTTGGACATCGGCAACCAGCTCTTTATCGTCCATTTGAGCGATTACTTTTTGCTTACGTTCTGGCGATAAATCGGCTAGTAAATCAGCGGCATCATCAGATTCAAGTTCCTGAATTTCTTCAACAATTTCTTTAATCGATAAGTTTTGTAATACTTTTTCACGAACGTCATCTTCCAATTCTGCCAAAATATCGGCTGTGGTTTCGCTATCTAAGAGCTTAATGACGTAAGTAGCTTGATCTAGGGTCAGATCATCTAGTATCTCAGCAATATCAGCGTAGTGCACCTCTTTTAGCAGGGCTAAAACGGCCTTATTATCGTTAGAATCAATCAGTCCTTTAAGGGCCTCAATTAGGGCCTCGGTGATCTCAAAAGGGATATGTTGCTTAGTTTCTTCCAAAATTAAACGGGTTAATGATCGGTTTCTATTGCTGAGGTCAGTTCAATAAACGCTTCAACACTGAGTTGCTCTGGGCGTTTGTCAAAGATAGTATTTGCTTTTAAATTATCCGACAAATTATAGGTTTTTAAACTATTTCTCAAGGTCTTACGACGTTGTTGAAATGCTGATTTTACGACTTTAAAAAATAATTTTTCATCACACGGGAGTGAATAATCGGCTTTTCTGGTCAATCTCAAAACCCCAGACTCCACTTTAGGTGGCGGGATAAACACCGAGGGGGGCACTGTAAATAAGTACTCTGCTTCATAAAATGCCTGAACCAATACCGATAAAATTCCATAGACTTTACTGCCTTCTTTTTCACAAATTCGCTGGGCTACTTCCTTTTGAAACATGCCAGAAAATTCTGGTATTTGATGTCTGTTTTCTAATGTTTTAAATACAATTTGAGTAGATATATTATATGGGAAATTCCCAATGATTGCAAAGGAGTCACTTCCAAAGGACTCGCTAAAATCATACTTTAAAACATCTTTCTGAACAATTCTAGGCCCTAGGTTTAAAAAGTTTGCCTGGAGATACTCAACAGACTCTGGATCAATTTCAATCACATGTGTAGTGACCGGTTTTTTAATGATATACTTGGTCAATACACCCATTCCCGGCCCAATTTCAAGAACTTGGGTATATCCCTCAAAGCTTAGGGTGTTGGCAATTTGCTCGGCGATGGATTCGTCGTTAAGAAAATGTTGCCCTAAGTATTTTTTTGCCTTTACAGTCATCTATTGTGTTGTTACAGTATATTCATCAATCCATTCTAGTTCCGTTCTAAATACTAGCATTTTATCGGCAAACAGTCGTAATTCTTCTGCTTGAAAATCTGATGAATGAAGTTCGTAAAAAGATTCTAAGGCTTCTTTTGAGGGCGCTAAATACTGGATTGAATACGTCAATCCACCCATAGACTCTTCTACCAAAACTTTGGTAAACGTCGCCTTTAAAAACAAGCCTGTTGAAAGAACTTTTGGAATGTGTTGCTGGATCCACTCTAGCCATTGCTCATGAATGCCCTCATCAATATTAGCCGTTACGTTATAAATCACCATTGGTTAGAGTGTTGTTATTAGTTAATTTTATCGCCTCTCAGCAAACGATACTGTTTACGAGCATCTACAAAATGAATACTATCTTCGTGATTAAAAATAATAGACTCATAATATAACTGTGCACTGTCTTGATCGCCTAAATAGAGTCTATATAACTCAGCTAAGTAAAAATAAGCATCATCCACTAGAATATCTTCTTTAAAGTCTTTTATAATTTGTAAATAATTGTGTTCTGCTTTTACATACGCCATTTGCGACTCATATACATGGGCTTGAAACAATAAGACTTGGTCAATGATTGGGTCTGTTTTGTGAGTCTCAATAATTGAATCTAATATCAAAAGGGCCTCTTTTGGTTTTTTCTGAACCGTTAATAAATCTGCTTTAGCATATAATCTTAAAGCCGTATGAAGTGAATCACTGCTCTTATGATCAGATATTAATAACTGTAATTCCAAAGCATCATTGGCGGTAAGCTGGGAGGTAGATGATTTAAGAATTTTTAATTGTGTTTCGGCCCAATCAAAATCCCCTTTATAGTAACTAGTTTTGGCGACTTTGAAACGTGCTTCTTGTGACAAAGGGCTGTTTTTAACTCGCATTTGAATCTGGGTGTAATAAACCAATGCTTGATTAAATTTACTTTGAGCTACAAGGATATCGGCTAATTTCATTTTCAACTTAGCCGCTGATATTGCTGATAAATTTTGCTTAATTGCTGATTTTAGAAAAGTTGAAGCTGCCTTTGGCTTTTGATCAAAAAATGCCAAAAAGTGTGCATAGGAAAGTTGAAGCTCTATACTTTCTTGACCAAGTTGATAGCGCTCTAACAACGCGTCATAAGACATTCGTATTTCTTCATAATTTTCTGAATCTAACGCAATCTCTTGCTTAAGTTCTAAAAGCTTACAGTTAGCCAAAATAAGTAGGCGTGTATCTGTTGTCTTTTTAATTATAAACTCGAAAACCGCAAGAGCAGTCTCAAAGGCTTCCTTCTCTTTAGCTAAAACAGCGAGATTTATTAGGCCCTGTAAGGAATCAGGGTTACGTCTATAAACTGCTTTTTCTTGGATAAAGGCTTTTGAGAACTCTTTTTGTTGACTATACAGCCAGCTTAACCATTGGTTCCATAAGGGATCTGGCGCGGCTTGAGATTTTTTTAAGAGAACTTTTTTTAATAACTGATTATAAGGCTGACTAGAGTCCTCGGATATATAATCCGCAAGCAACCTCATGACTTGATTGGAGAAAGGTGGATTTGTTTGAACATAATCCAAATACCGCTCCATCATTTTTTCAATATTTTGTTGGGCAGCGTACAAGCCCGCAAGCTGGTAATAATAATTAGCATTGGGTGCGCGTTTGAGACCAATTTCATAGGCCTGAATCGCTTGACTTAATAACGAATGGGCTTCAAATCGTTGAGCAACGCCATACACATATTGTGGTTGCTCTTCTATTAGCTGCAGGGCTTTATCATAGTAAGACACCGCTAAATTTAGTTTATTTTGAAGCTGATAGTTATACCCTAGTTCGACTAAAAACTGTGGGTGATTTGCACGAACCAACTGGGCTTGAATATAATTTTTAGACGCTTTAAATTGATTGAGTTGCTGGTGACACTCAATTACTTTAAGAGTATAATTTGGATGGGAACGGTAGGTAATAAGTAGTTTTTTGTAAAGCACCAAGGCCTTTTCAAAATCTCCTTTTTTATAGTAGTCTTTTGCCAATGCTGGATCCACTTGAGCCGTAGACAACAAACAAAAAAGACTTATAAAAAGGGGGGTCATGAATTTCATTAACGAACTTTTGTAAATATAATAAATCACTCATGAAGAATTGTAAATTTCCCAGAGCTTTACAGTTTAAAATACTGTAATTAATTAACGTTTTTTATTTATAGTTAAAAATATAATAATCTTCTCTTTCTTTTTTAGACATTCCAATAGTTTCATCGACAAACCCGTTACGTTCAATTCTAGTCTTAAAAACCCAAATACAAATAGAGTTATTGCTATGATAAATTGCTTTTAACTCATCGTTAATTTCACAAACTTCTTTTGGAATCTCAGCTCTTATACAAATCATATCACAATAATTAAATACATGAAAACGTAGTGTTAGTGTTAATCAATCATTGAAAATCCTGTATACGGAATTAAAACGTCTGGAATTTGAATCCCTTGATTGGTTTGGTAGTTTTCTAAAATCCCTGCTAATACTCTTGGAAGGGCTAACGAACTTCCGTTCAAGGTATGTGCCAGTTCCGATTTACCTTCTGCATTTTTGAAACGCAGCTTCAATCGATTGGCTTGAAATGTTTCAAAATTAGAGACTGATGAAATTTCTAACCAGCGATCTTGGGCGGTTGAAAACACTTCAAAATCATAGGTCAGTGCGGCTGTAAAGCCTAAATCACCAGCACAGAGTTTAAGAATTCGATACGGCAGTTTTAACTCTTCTAAAATTGTTTTCACATGTTCTACCATACCATCTAATGCCGCATAGGATTTTGAAGGGTGTTCTACTCTTAAAATTTCCACTTTATCAAACTGATGCAGACGGTTTAGACCGCGAACATGCGCGCCATAACTACCTGCTTCACGACGAAAACATGGTGTATAAGCTGTTAGGGTTTTTGGAAGGTCACTTTCTTGTAATAAAACGTCTCTAAAAATATTAGTCGCCGGCACTTCTGCCGTTGGAATCAAATACAAGTCGTCTTCGCCTACATGATACATCTGCCCTTCTTTGTCTGGTAATTGACCGGTACCAAAACCGGACGCTTCATTTACCAAATGAGGCACTTGGATTTCGTTGTAACCTGCAGCTGTGTTTTTATCAAGGAAATAATTGATTAAGGCCCGTTGCAAACGAGCGCCCTTACCTTTATAAACTGGAAAACCCGCACCTGTTATTTTGTTTCCTAGCTCAAAATCTATAATATCATATTTTTTAGCTAGCTCCCAATGAGGGACGGCGTTCTCAAAAAGGACTGGAATAGCTCCTGCTCTAAAAATTTCTTCATTATCAGCTTCAGTAGTTCCAGTGGGCACAATAGCATTAGGAAGGTTAGGGATTTTATACAAAAGCTCTTGAAGCGATTCTGCAGCAGTATTTAGTTCTTCTGAAAGTGTTACTTTAGACTCTTTTAAATCGGTCGTTTTTTGCTTAAACTCATTGGCTTTTTGAGCTTGACCAGTTTTAAACAACTCACCTATTTCTTTAGAAAGCACATTCAATTCTGATGCAATCACATCCACTTTGGTCTGCAAGCCCCTTCGCAACTCATCGAGCTTTAAAACCGCATCGATTAGTGACGTGGCTTCTTTAGTTCGTTTACTTAGGCGCTCAATAACTTCTGCTTGGTGTTCTCTTATGTAAGATACTTGTAACATGCTATGTATTTTAAGTGGTAAATTTAAACATTTAGAATAAAACAAGAATTGGTTTTTACTCTAAATCGAATTAGTTTTTTGCAAGCAGGGCTATTTTGGCTAATGCAGCCTGTTGATCCTGTTCTAATTGTACTTTTAAGGCCAGCAGTCCCGAAAATTTAATTTCATCTCTAATCCGATCTAGAAACTGAATATTAAGGGCTGTTCCATACAGCGTTTGATTAAAATCAAAAAAGAAGACTTCTACAGAAATTTCATTGGCATCACTAACTGTAGGATTAGTACCAATGTTTAGCATTCCATAGACCAGCTGGGCATCAATGATCGATTGTACGAGATACACACCTTTTTTTGGAATGAGTTTATAGGATTCTTCTATTTGTAAATTAGCCGTCGGAAACTGAATGGTATTTCCCAGTCCTTTTCCTTTAACAACGGTTCCATTGAGCATAAAATTATAACCCAAAAATTGATTGGCAACTTTAATAGAGCCTTCTGCTAATGCGCTTCTTATTTTGGTAGAACTGACGGCCACATCCCCCACTTCTTGTGCTGTGATTTCGGTGACTTTGAATCCGTAGAAAGCACCAAACTCTTTAAGGTCTTTGATATTAGCAGTTCGGTTTCGTCCAAAATGATGGTCGTAGCCCACTATAATATGTTTTACATGCAGCTTATTGACCAACACATCTCGTACATACTCAAGAGAGGTCAATCTTGAAAAATCTTTTGTAAACGCTTTGATGACTAGATGATCAACGCCTAAATCCTGAATTAAATCTGCTTTTTCATCAATCGTATTAATGAGTTTTATGGAAGTGTCTTTTTGAACTACCATTCGAGGATGCGGAAAAAAGGTTAACACCAATGCTTGAAGCTGTTCGGCATGCGCAATAGCGACCAAGCGCTTGATTATTTTTTGATGCCCAAGATGCACACCATCAAATGTACCAATGGTGACAACAGAGTCTTTTATTTGATCGTAATCGGCAGCAGATTTAATTTTCAAAAGCTAGTTTTTGAATTGGAAAAATAAAGTACGAAGATAAAAAAAGTACGACATTTTAAGCGCAATCACTTTTGTTTTTTTTGAGAGTAAATTCTTTAGGATATTTATCATACCTATTAATTATTGAAATCTGTGAAACAAAAAAAGGAGCTCGAGAGCTCTTTTTTTATCACACACTAAACACTAATTTTTAAGTTTGATATAAATGGATAAATGTAACACCTTTTAAAGTTTAATATTAAGATAAACTCTCAAATATATAATCATCAAATAAAACTTCTGTTTTGCAATTAATTTAAATATAATTCAATAAAAAATCATTTTCATTGAACTATACAGTTCATTTTGGTGTTTAAATTGTAAATAATCAAATCTTTTATTTAAATTTGTTTTGAAATTTTACCAAAACAATGAACAAACATATAATTACACAAACCTTGACTTTAGTGTTAGCAATTTTCTCATCTGTTAACTGTTTTTCGCAGGAGCGTTCTTGCGGCATGGTTGAGCATATGGCTCAACAAATGCAGGACCCGGATTTCGCAAGAGAATATGAAAAAAACCAAGAAAAATTTAGAGAGGCTCTAGAAAAAAACCTGCGTACAAACGGATCCGTATATAATAGGTTAAATCCAATAATTATTCCAGTAGCTGTTCACTTTCCATCAGGGCAAGAATCAGACCGTGTTTGTTTAGAGGCATTGGCCCAAACTCAAATTGATATTTTAAACGCCGATTATTCCGCTACGAACTCCGATGCTAGCTTATGGAATTCCGCAAGTTCCAACTACCCTGGGGTGGTTCATGGCGCTGCTAATATTGAGTTTTGCATTGCCACCTTAAACCACCCGACAGATTTCGTAGGAAATCCAATTGATCCTGATCTAGTTGAAGGAGAACCCGCAGTCACTATTGGATACAATTTTGGTAACGGAGGTGATTCTGATTCTAATTGGTCAGGTTACATGAATTTTTTGGTTAAAAATGCTGGAGGCGGCATCTTAGGATATTCTCCACTTGGAGGGAGTATTGGTGCAGGGCAATCGGTTGTTATTTCTCCTAGTGCTTTTGGTTCAGGATCGGGCTGTACTGGGTATTCACCGGGGTCTCCTTACAACTTAGGGAGAACTGTAACGCACGAACTTGGGCATTTTTACAATCTTAACCATACCTTTTCAGGGTCTTGTAATACTGATGATGGCATTGCAGACACACCAAATATCTCACAACCTAACTATGGATGTTCAACTCCAGGCTCTATTTCAGGATGTGTAAGTGGAGAAAGTGCCTTAACAATGAGTTACATGGATTATGGAAATGACAGTTGCCTGTATATGTTTTCAGAAGGTCAAACAAATGTTGTAGACAGCTATATTTCTGGTGTATTACAAAGTCAATTTAAACCAAATACGGTAGCTTGTAACTCTACACAACAAGATTTTATTTTAACCTCTATAAATGGCCCCATTAGCAGCTGCCCTACCACAGCTGAAGATGCTGTTTTTGAATTCGACTACACAGCCCTTAGTGGATTTAGTCAAAGTGTAACGTTTTCAGCAACCGGCCAACCGGCGGGGTCTATAATTACTTTTACTCCAGCATCTCTTAATGCTTCTGGACCGTTTACAATGACAGTTGGTGGCATTGAAAACACCGATATAGGGACCTATGAAATTGTAGTTTTAGGCTCTAGCTCCTTTTTTATAGAACAAACTACTGAGGTCGTATTAAATAACAACTGTACATCTTTACAATGTACACCATTTGATTCTGAAGAAAATTTAGAATTAGTAATTCCAGACGGAACAGGCCCTAACGTTTATGGGGCGCAGTTACAAACAACTATTACTATTCCCGATTTAGGAGCTATAACTAGCTTGACTGTAAACGTGGATATAACCCATACTTACATCCAAGATGTAGTGGCTGTTTTATACCATCCTGATCTGACGACTAATGCCGTTTTATGGTTGCGAGATTGTTTGGATGAAGGAGCCTTTGACATTACTTTTAATGATAATGGAAGTGATATTGTTTGTGCTGACCCAACCACAGGGGTGTATGCTCCAAACGAAACTTTGAGTGTTTTTAATGGAATGGATTCTGCAGGAGACTGGTTACTTCTGGTTGTAGATGGCTACAATGGAGATACGGGTGTTGTTAATGACTGGTCTTTAGAGATCTGTTCAGAGCAACCTCTAAGCTCTCCAGAGTTAAATACAAACCTAGAGCAAGTTTTTGTATACCCAAATCCAAATAACGGAAGTTTTACTTTAGAGCTTAAATCAGATACTTCTAATAATGTTAGCATAGACATATACGACGTTAGAGGACGGAAGATTCACAAGCAAGCTTATACTAATAGCGGTAACTTTAAGCAAGTTATTGAGTTAGGAAATATTGAAAGTGGCTTGTACTTAATGACGGTTTCAGACGGTCAAAGAAAAACCACCAAACGTATTATTGTTAAATAACAACAGTACTTTATATTAAAAAAAGGAGCCTATGGCTCCTTTTTTTATGTGTTATTGTAGGTGTTCATTGCGTTTTTCACGCCAGCCATCACAAAGCTTTTAATAAACTCTGCACAGTGATCTAGTCGTTCTTTTAGTTTTTCCGACTCCTCTGTAGTCCATTCGCCAAGTACATAGTCAACTTGTCGTCCTTTGGAAAACGCATCACTAATCCCAAAGCGAAGTCTGTTATACTGACTTGTATTTAATTTATCTTGAATATCCTTAAGACCATTATGACCCCCGTCACTCCCCTTCATTTTAAGGCGCAAACTGCCAAAGGGTAAATTGAGATCATCTGTGATAACCAGTAAATTTTCTTGTGGAATGGCTTGTTTTTCAAGCCAGTACTTTACTGCTTTACCACTTAAATTCATATAGGTATTTGGCTTTAAGAGTGTAAAAACACGTCCCTTAAAACGAAATGTTGCTAAGTCGCCTAGCTTTTTGGTTTCGAAAACGGCACCGTTAAGAGCTGCAAACTGTTCCACTACCTTAAAACCTATGTTATGGCGAGTATTCGTATAGTCAGCGCCTATATTTCCCAACCCAATAATCAAGTATTTTTTTGACATCTCAACAGCGTTATTTGACTTGCTTTTATTTTTAAATATCCAATTAAACATACTGTAAAAATAAAAAAAGCATTCTGAATAACAGAATGCTTTTTAAAATAATGATTTAAATCAACGTTTATGCGTCTGCTGGAGCAGCAGCGCCTTCCGCTGGAGCAGCACCTTCTGCTGTTCCTTCTTCATCTTCTTCAAGTTCTTCTTCATCTATAGAAACTCTAGAACGTTTCACTTGACATACAACTGTATTGTCTGGGTGTAAAAACTTGTAGCTTTCATTTGCTAGCTCAGTGATATAAAGTTTACCTCCAATTTTTAGTGGTGTCACATCTGCCTCAATAAAATCTGGTAAGTTCGTTGGCAATGCTTTAACTCTAAGTTTACGTTTGTTTTTTCTTAAAGATCCCCCATTAGCAACCCCTAAAGATTTTCCAATAAAATGTACTGGAATATCCATAGCAATTTCTTTATCATCAAATAACTGATAAAAATCGACGTGTAAAATACGGTCTGTTACCGGGTGAAATTGAATATCTTGTAATACAGCATTCATAGTATCACTACCTAAAGCAATCACAACGGTGTGTGCATTGGGTGTATATACTAGTTTAGAGAATGCCAATTCTTCTGCTGAGAAATGTACTGGCTTGTCTCCTCCGTATATAACGCAAGGTACCTGTCCAGCATTACGTAAGGCTTTTGTTGATTTTTTGCCCACGCTTTCTCTTTTCGATCCATTAATTGTAATTGATTTCATGTGTGTATATTAATTATTTAGTTATTTACATTACAAATTTTGAGCTAATCGATTCATTGTTATGTACTTTTTTCATTACATCCGCAAATAAATCTGCACAACTCAAAACTCTAATTTTAGAAGATTTTTGTGTGACTGCAATAGAGTCCGTAGTAATCAGTTCTTCTAATTTAGAATTTTCAATACGCTCATAAGCATTGCCTGATAAAATAGGATGCGTACAAATTGCTCTTACACTCAAAGCGCCCCGTTCCATCATAAGATCGGCTGCTTTAGTAAGGGTTCCAGCAGTATCTACCATATCATCTACAAGCACCACGTTTTTTCCTGTAACATCTCCTATCAATTCCATATGAGAGATTACGTTGGCTTTGGCCCGTTGCTTGTAACATATTACCACATCACTTTCCAATGCTTTTGAATAGGCATAGGCTCTTTTTGACCCCCCCATATCTGGAGATGCAATTGTTAAATTATCTAAATTTAAACTCTGCAAATACGGTAAAAAGATAGTAGAGGCAAACATATGATCCACAGGTTTTTCGAAAAAACCTTGAATTTGATCGGCATGCAAGTCCATAGTAATGATGCGAGTGGCACCAGCTGTTTCTAGCATTTTAGCCACTAATTTTGCTGCGATTGGCACTCTTGGTTTGTCTTTTCGATCTTGTCTGGCCCAACCAAAGTAAGGGATCACGGCTGTAATATGTCTTGCTGAGGCACGTTTGGCCGCATCCAACATAAGCAGTAATTCCATTAAATTTTCTGGTCCAGGATTGGTAGAAGCAATCACAAAAATACGTGTACCTCGGATAGATTCCTCATAAGAGGGTTGAAACTCCCCATCGCTATACGTTGAAGTAATCACGTTCCCTAAATCGATGCCATAAGCGGCAGCGATATTTTTTCCAAGAACCATGGAATTGGTACAGGCAAAAATTTTGGGAGGTAAATTTACAGTCGACATGATAGTATTCTGTTTTTGAGTGCTTTAAAGTAATTTTTTAAGCGAGCTGCAAATTTATAACTTTATTTGAACTGTAAAAGGATATAAGTGACTATTTTTTATTAATAACAGAAATAATTTTATAGTTTTGCATTCCATTAAAATTGCTCAAGTGGTGGAATTGGTAGACACGTTGGATTCAAAATCCAATGTCGCAAGACGTGCGGGTTCGATTCCCGCCTTGAGTACAAATTATCCCCAAGACAGTTGTCTTGGCTTTTTTGTTTTTTTGTGAATTCGTTGACCCTATTTTGACAACACTAAAAGTGATGATAAATCAATAGGACTTACCCGCCTAGTTGATCTATAAGTGCACTAAGGTTTTCCGTAGTTCCATAATCCACAGTAACTGTGAAGTTATCATCCCCAAGAACATCAACATCAAGAGTACCAAACTTAAGATAATTATCATCATCTACACCAATAGCTAGAATGGTTGCATTTAGTCCAACAGGGATGCTTCCGTCATAGGTCTTCACCCCTAATCCATCATCTGTTGGGGATGAAATACTGATGACTGAAGGAAAATCGTTGATAAACATCCAAATCATATAATTTGATGGGGTTGTATTGTTTTCAACATACACTGAAAATTGAGTCCCATCTTCTCCCGCCATTTCATATAAAACATCACAATTTGACAACCCAAGATCTATACCATAAAAATTCATAAACCCTTCATTTAACCAAAATTCGTTGTTATTTCCTTGAGTCCAATTTATTTGTTCTATTCCGTTAATTGTGTTCGTTTCTCCAACAAACAAACTCATTCCACTTTCAAATCCAGTTATATCTGTGAGAATTGGCAGTTGTGAGTTAATAGACCCCGGATTTATAGTTAATGGATTATTGTTATTGTCTGTAGCGGCTAAATTAAAACTTCCTCCAGTAACAAGGAGTTGACCATTTGAGAGTGTTTGAATATTGTTCTTCATCATTTCTGCTAAACTTAAATACTCGTCTAAAAGGATAACAATCCCTGAAGTCACAGCATTTCCGGCTGAATCAGTGAATGAATTTGCAGCAAAATCAATAATTGTTCCCCCTTGACCAATTATCGTAGATGGTATTGTTTGATCGCTTATATCAAACGTTTGTGATTCTGATTTCAAGTCTTGAATAAGACTTGAAACATCGCTAAAAACAGAAGCATTGGGGGCTGAGGCTTCCCCGATGACACCTCCGATAGTTTCGTTATCACAAGATAGAAACATCAATACAGCTAAAAAGAAAAAATTGGATTTCATAATATTCGTTTTTGTCATTTAGTTATGCCGCAATATAGTTATTAAAAACCCATTGCAAACTTAAATCAAAAAAGAGATAAATCACTGTTACATGATTTATCCCTTTTTTGATTTATTAATTCACCCTATAAAACTTGGTTTTCACACAAGTCAGAGTTAACTATTACTGCTGTGTATTAGTTTTTAATTAATTTCATGCTTTGAGTTCCTTCTGTTGTAGTAACTCTAGCGATGTAAATTCCTGTTGCTAATCCTTGAGCAGAAACCGCAATAGAAGAACTGTTGTTCTTCTGAGAAACGACTCTTTTACCAACAATATTGTATACATCAACAGATGTAATTACTGTGTTAGCAGTTTTAAAGTTCCAATTTGAACTAGATGGATTAGGGTATATACTAACATTTGTGATGTTGTTATAATTTACACTAAGTGTAGCTCCTATTGCAATATCATCAAATAAATAAGTGTCTGAGAGACCTCCACCGACATCACCGAAATCTGTGAATAGAACCATTTTTCCATAGCTACCAAGTCCAGCGCCAAAGTCTAAAGATACGTCAGTCCACTCTGTTCCTGTGATAGAAAATTGAACTTCTGTGTCTCCTGTGGTACCTTGTTCAAATTTTACAGCATGGTTACCACTACCTGTTCCGTTTACAGCTTTAATTCTGAATGTAATAGTGTTGTTGTCGTCATCTGACAAATCAAGGCTTTCAGCAAAGCTGATTTGTGCATTGTCCCATTGTCCACCATTTCCAACAACTTGTAGGACATCATTTCCATTGTCTTGAACAATAGAAACAACGGCTCCGTCAGCACCTGTCATTAGTTGATTATCACTGCTAAAATCGAAAGGCAAGCTTGGCAAATCTGGTGGGCCAGTTAAATGAGTTGCTCCAGAAATATCATCAAATAAATAAGTATCTGAAAGACCTCCACCGACATCACCGAAATCTGTGAATAGAACCATTCGTCCATAGTTACCAAGTCCAGCACCAAAGTCTAAAGATACGTCAGTCCATTCAGTTCCTGTGATAGAAAATTGAACTTCTGTGTCTCCAGTAGTCCCTTGTTCAAATTTTAAAGCATGGTTACCACTACCTGTTCCGTTTACAGCTTTAATTCTGAATGTAATAGTGTTGTTGTCGTCGTCAGATAAATCTAAATTATCTTGAAAATTTATTTGTGCGTTATCCCATTGTCCACCATTACCAACTACCTGTAGGACATCATTTCCGTTGTCTTGTACAATAGTAACAACTGCTCCGTCAGCACCTGTCATTAACTGGTCGTCACTACTAAAGTCAAATGGTAAATTTGGTAACACAGGAGTGCTGTGAAACGCACCATCAATATCATCAAATAAATAAGTGTCTGAAAGACCTCCACCGACATCACCGAAATCTGTGAATAGAACCATTCGTCCATAGCTACCAAGTCCAGCGCCAAAGTCTAAAGATACATCAGTCCACTCTGTTCCTGTGATAGAAAATTGAACTTCTGTGTCTCCTGTGGTACCTTGTTCAAATTTTAAAGCATGGTTACCACTACCGGTTCCGTTTACAGCTTTAATTCTGAATGTGATAGTATTGTTGTCGTCATCTGACAAATCAATATTTTCCGAAAAGTTGATTTGTGCATTGTCCCATTGTCCACCATTACCTACAACTTGTAAGACATCATTTCCGTTGTCTTGAACAATAGATACAACTGCTCCGTCAGCACCTGTCATTAGCTGACCAGAGTCGCTAAAATCAAAAGGCAATGTTTGTGCATATCCAAAACTTAATGTTAGAATAGCAATTAAAAAAGTAATTTTTTTCTTCATAATGTTTGTTTTTAGTTAATGATTAGATGTACAATAAATAACATGAGTCGTAATAATCAAAAATCAAATATTATACTTAGGCAAAGTACTAAGTGATTTTTGATTTGTATAAAATTTATCCCATACAAAAAACATACAAAAAACACAAAGCATAAACAAAGGCTGTATTTTAAATATTACGAAGAGATTGTCGTGAAAATCAAGTTTCTTAGAAGATGTTTTTTTTTACTTATCGGCCCTTAAATTGCTGATATCGTATTTTTGTATGGCATATGTTGTGGTAACTTAACTATTTTAATGCAATAATTATGAGATTAAAAATTTATCAATAAAATAATTACGTCAATTATCAGCAATTACTTAGCACTGATAATGTTGTTTTTAAACAATGCTATAGAATCATTGTTATTGGTCACCATGTAAATTTTTTCATTTTTAGCTGTCCTAAATGGCGTTATAAAACGACTGTCTGATGGGCTGAAAATTCCGCTAGAGTTTGGAGGCAAGAACTTGAAATTGTTTGCACCATCGCCAAGAAATATAGCACCATACCCTGCATCATAACGCACCGTTTCTACTTCAACTCCGTAATGATTTCCAATAACAAAAAGATCCTTGAATCCATCATTATTAAAATCCTCTACTACAGTACACTTAATAGGACTAATTTGTGCTTCTATAGGAAGTGGCCTAGAATTTAGCACTCCATTGTCATTGATTAAAATAACACTCTTAAAACTACTTATTTCATACACTACGGCGTTTTCCACAGTCTCCTTAGGTAAGATATCGATCAGTTTGGAGGAAGCAAAACTGTGAAAATCTTTAAATTTCTCTCCAACATAAGGCATTTGTTGCGTTGTACACTCTTTTCCTCTCATTGGAACATAATCGTCTTTATAAAATTTAGCCAACACAACATCATTGGTCCCATTTCCATCAAAATCATTAGTGTATACTTTAAAAGGATGCTCTTTTGTCGCCTTAAACTTATTATTCTTTCCTAGGTTTCCAAGTATGTAATCGTCGTCTCCGTCATTGTCAGTATCACTAACAGTGATAGACCACCAGAAACCCCTAGTCGTGTCACTGAGACCAAATCCTTTTGAGTTTTTAATAAAAGACCCATTGGTGTTTTCAAGAACAGTGATTTCCATCCATTCTCCAACGACTAATAAATCCTCATCACCATCTTGATCTATATCAGAAAAAACAGCGTCAGTCACCATTCCAATCTGTTTTAAATCTGGAGCTAAGGTGTTTTGTACTTCCTTAAATATCCCGTTTTCATTTAACAACAAATAGCTTGAGGCAGGGAACGTGTATTTTCCAGCGATTAGTCGGGTTCCAACGAATAAATCTAAATCTCCATCTTTATCAATATCGGAGGCTTTCACTGCTTGAGAGCTTTCAAAAATATTGGGGAGCGCTTTCGTGTTTTTGATAAAATTACCATAACCATCATTTATATAAATTCGATCTTTTAATAAACGGTCACCACTTTTAAATTCACTTCCTCCACTTGCAACATATAAGTCTGTATCTCCATCCATATCAACATCAAAAAAAAGGGCTCCTAAATCTTCGGATAGCCTATCTATCTCCCAAGGGGTTGAATTGCTTTTTTGGAACACCCCTTTTTTTGTTTGAAGATATAAGACCCCGGCTTGATTCGCTGCACCCCCAATGAAGATATCATCTAAGCCATCATTATTCACATCTGAAGTAGCGGAAAATGGACCATTATTAGATAGTTTATGAGGCAGTAACACCTCTTCAGAAAAGTCATCAAACTCGTTTTCTACATGTGTAAAATTAAGTCCAATGTCTTGGGCGTTTATGTTAGTGAATAATGTTTTGGAATTTGGATCTTTAGCCTTTGGAGTTTTTGCTTTTGCGTGTTTAGCCGTTAGTGTTTTATTGACCTTTAGGTTGCGATATACTTGCACTTTACGATCTGGCCATATTACTTTTAAACTATCTACTGTTTTTTCTTTTCCTAAACCAAAAAATAAATTTGGTTCTTTTGAAGAAAAATAGCCTCTTGTAACCGAGTTTTCGGCTAACTGAATTTTATCTTTATTATAAACAATCACTTTGGCTCCGTAGCCAAATGTGTTTTTAGCCGAACCTTCAAATTCAACTTTTAAATAGTTTCCATTGGAGTTGTTTTTATAAATTGAAGCTTCAGAGCCCATATTATTTGTAACAATGTCTAAATCACCATCATTATCCAAATCTGCATAAGATAATCCGTGGGAGAAACTTGGGAGGTCAAATCCCCATTCTTTAGTCACATTTTCAAATTCATATCCATTTATATTTTTATAAATATAATTTGATAATGGATTTGATGGAGCCAGTTTTGACATTTTATAAAAATCCTTTGAATCGGTTTTTAACTCTTCATATAATCCTGTTAAAAAATCATTATTTCTAACATCTTTTTTAACTCCATTACTTATTATGATATCTTTATAACCATCATTATTTAAATCCGCAAGCAAACCTGCCCAACTCCAATCGGTCTTTGCAATACCAGCTATATTTGCAATATCTGAAAATGAACCAGAACCATTATTTAACTGTAAAGTATTAAACATATATTGGTGATGATCTCCTTTGTCTATCATTTCTTTAAACTCTTGGGCGTTCATAGACCTCATGTTGGTTTTAGATCGATAGTGATCTTCTGATGCCATGTCTAAAGTCAGTAAATCAATAGAACCATCATTATTAATATCTCCAGTATCAGTACCCATACTAAACCTAGAAATATGTTTAATTTTATCTAGAATAACATTTTCAAAAGTACCATCCCCGTTGTTGTAATACATAAAATCAGGCTCATCATAATCGTTAGAAACATATAAATCAGTCCAACCATCGTTATTTAAGTCTGAAGCACTAACGCTTAAACCATAGGTAAATCCGTCGGCTAGCCCTATGTCTTTGGAAACCTCTTTAAAAGTCCCTCCTTCATTTTTGTATAGTTTATCTTTATATAACTGATATCTTTCTTTTGGGATATTTTTATATCTTTTAAATAATCTGGAATCTGGAATCTGGTTCACTAAATACATATCCAAATCACCATCGTTATCCATGTCAAAGAAAACAGCTTGAGACGAAAAACCTTTGTCTGCAAGTCCATATTTTATTCCGGATTCAGTAAAGGTTAAATCCTTATTATTAATAAATAATTGATTTTTTCTATCCGTTGGATTCATAGACTCCCCATTTCTGCAAACATAAATATCTAAATATCCGTCAGCATTAACATCAGCCATAGTAACTCCCCAAGTCCAGCCCGAGCTTCTACTAATTTTTGATGTTTCTGAAATATCTTGAAATTTTAACCCACCTTTGTTCAAATACAACTTATCCTTTACTTGGTTACCTCCAAAATAGATGTCAGGAAGGCCGTCATTATTAAGATCTCCAATTGCAACACCTGAGCCACTATATATTTGATTGTAGTATATATGATTAATCGTTTCTGATTCGGTTATAGCGTTATTAAAAGTAATGCCTGTTTGTTGTGATGGTAATAGTTCCAAACCTCCAATTAGTTCTTTGGGATTAGAGTCCCTTTGTGAAGTCGTACAAGAGTTTAATATTGCAAAGGAGACTATCAGTCTTAAAAGGCTTTTTACTTTAAATTTCATACTTTAAATTATTTAAACGAATGAGATGTTAGTGTAATCAGTAAATCGATTTGTTAATACCTCAAAAATATTATTTTCTAAAATAGAATCAAAATATAATAAGATAAAAGGGATTGCTTAAAGTGATCGCAATCATAAATAGTGATTTACCAAAATTTAATTCCATTCATCATGCGACTCCACCCCTATTGAAGTCATAAAAAATGTCAACTGCTATAATATAGCTTTCTTGAATTTTTTATTTCTACAATTCACTTAATGTCATTTACCGAACTCTCTTACAAGAAGTAAATTGACATGCCTGTAAATCAGTAAAAATTACTGTTTTAGCAGTTTTAATATTTTAGATCCTTTGGCTGTTTTAATTTGCGCAAAATAAAGTCCTGAAACCATATCATTCACATAAATAACGGCCTCACTACTTTGTGGCTCTAAGGTCATTATATTTTTCCCTAAATAATCATACAACTGAATAGATATAATTTCTTGACTGTTGGTGGTTGTAATTGTCCACTGATCTTGTGTTGGATTTGGATATAGTTTAAAGAGGCTTTGATCCACAGTATTAACGTTCATCGTACTACAATTTTCACTAACATCATAAGAAAAATATTTAGTAACTGCTAACCCTCCGGCAAAAGCAAATTTACACCCATAACTCACCGTTCCATTTAGATTAGCCAGGGTAACTTCAAAAGTAGTCCCTGATATTAAATTCATTTGTGTTTCCTGAAAAGGCGCTTCTTTCCATAAATAAGCAACAACCCCATCTTTGTTATCAAGGAGCTCAAATCTAAACGTCACATCGGTACCACTGGCTAAGGTTTCAAAGTCGTAGTTATAACCTACTTCAAAAGCGCCTTGCTGTGCTTCATAGGAAGTTCCAGAGCACATGGTGCTAGAATCAGTGGTTGTAGTTCCTGAGAGTGAAATGGCATTATTAGAAGCAGCATTTCCTGATAAATCTATAGCGGTTACCTCAAAGTTATAGGTTGTTGAAGGTGTCAATTGATTGACTACAAATGACGTTGGACTTCCTGCTGTTCCAGAAATTGTTTTAGAAATTCCGTTATAATTGACACTATAAGCTATGACTCCAGAAGCGTCATTTGCATTGACCAAGAGTTCAACTGTAAAGGCTGTACTGGTTACAACTGAGGCTGTAAATGCATCGGGCGCCAAAACATCATTGGTGGTTGTTGAGCAATCGGCACCCACCTCATACTGAACGTATTCTGTGTTAGATAAGCCACCTTCGAAAGCAAACTTACAACGATAACTAAGGAGCTCTCCGTCTGATAGATTTGTTAATGTTTTATTCCATATTTGACCAGACACAAAATTTAAATCATATTCAGTAAAGGGGTTTTCTTTTTGTAAAAAAGCCACAAGACCTGGTTTGTCTGTATCATATAGTTCGTACGTAATGACCACATCCCTATTGGTTGGTGTTCCGCCAGCGAGTGTTTCATAAGTGATTATATATCCCACCGAAAAACTGCCTTCAGAAGCCATATTTGAACCGGTAATACAAGTAGCCTGCCCATGAGTTAAATCCGCTTGAAAAAAAGATATAGTGAAACATAGGGCTAAAAATAATTGTCTTTTCATTTATTTGATTTTAATACTAGTTGGTGGTTAAAACCCCTATTACATTTAAAAGTTAAATAACAGTTCTAGGTGTGATGCAATATATTACATACTTAGTCAAAGACTCATAATAGCACCAATACAAAAACAATACAACTCCAAAATGATAAACAGTCGTGGCTTTTAAGGGACTTATGGAAAAGGTCTACAGTACTAGTAAGTTGTATTTTTTAAACAAAAAAGCCTTTCCAAAATGGAAAGGCTTTTTTATATCTCTAAATCTAGCTTATAACTTAGGGTTCGGTCCATACTTATTGTCTCCTTCTTCACTATCTTTTAATAATAAAACAAGGATCCAAATAGCTCCAATAAGTGGAATAAAGATAATTAAGTACATCCAACCACTTTTACCAACATCGTGGAGTCTTCTAACTACAACAGCTAGGCTAGGAATAAACATCGCTAACGCATGCAGACAATAAATAGGTCCATATCCAAAACCAAACGTAATTCCTAACAAATTATCTAATATCATTGCTGCAAAAATAAAAAGCAAATTAAATAATGAAAACATCCAATACTCTTTTCTTCTAGCACGGCCGTTAAAATCCGTATACTGACGAAGCACTTTTAAATACCAGCATAAATAAGGTCTAAATGAAATTTGATTATTTGAAAAAGAGATGAAAGCACCACAGCTTATCTAACATCTATACGAATCTAGTCTGCTAATACACTAAAAAGTAAAAGAACCTAAAAAAATTGTTTAGTATATTTATAAAAAACTAGAACCCATGAAAAAAACTCTAATCGCACTCCTGCTGCTTGTAAATGGACTAACAGCCCAACAATCAATACAACAAGACATCCTAGAAATTGAAGGCAAACTCATTGAATGGCGCCGTGATTTTCATCAAAATCCAGAACTATCAAATCGAGAGTTTAAAACGGCTGAAAAAATTGCTAAGCACTTAACAGACATTGGCCTACAAGTAGAAACCAATATTGCTAAAACTGGTGTCGTCGCTATTTTAGAAGGGGATCAGCCAGGAAAAGTAATTGCAATTAGAGCAGACATAGACGGTCTCCCTGTTACTGAACGTAACGACTTAGATTTTAAATCTGAAGTGAAAACAACCTTTTTGAATACAGAAACAGGCGTTATGCATGCCTGTGGTCATGATACACACATCGCTATTTTAATGGCAACCGCAGAAGTGTTGTCAAAACACAAAGATAAAATAAAAGGGCGTATTAAATTCATCTTTCAGCCGGCGGAGGAAGGCCCTCCCCCAGGGGAAGAAGGGGGTGCAAAACTCATGATCAAAGAAGGCGTTCTAGAAAATCCGAAAGTAGATGCAATATTTGGACTGCACATCAACTCACAAACTCCCGTAGGAACTATTAAATATAAAACCGGTGGGATTATGGCGTCAGTAGAGCGCTTTGTCATCAATGTAAGAGGAAAGCAAACCCACGGCTCCCAACCCTGGTCGGGAGTAGATCCAATTTTAATTTCGGCAAAGATTATTGATGGGCTTCAAACCATTATTAGTCGTGAAGCTGAACTTACGAATGAGGCGGCTGTGATTACGGTTGGAAAAATCACTTCAGGAACAAGGTTTAATATCATTCCTGAGTCTTCAGAAATGATCGGGACTGTCAGAACCTTAGATCCTAAAATGCGAGAAATGATTGAAACGCGCATGAAAGAAATGGTCGAAGGGATTGCAAAAGCCTATGGTGGAGAAGCTTCAATTATATTTCAAAATAATACTTCAATTACCTATAACGATGAAGCACTGACAGCACGAATACTACCATCACTGCAAACGGTCGCCGGAGAAGAAAACGTCATTATTATGAAAGCAACCACTGGAGGTGAAGACTTTTCGTTTTTTCAAGAAAAAGTTCCTGGCGTGTACTTCTTCTTAGGAGGTATGACTGCTGGGAATTCCGAATCATTTCCCCACCATACTCCAGATTTTATGATTGACGAAAGTGGACTATTATTAGGAGTTAAAGCGTTTACACAAATCTCAATAGACTATTTAAACCAATAACAGAAGTTAATGCTAAAGTAGTTTTTTTGTAAAATAATTGTTAGCTACGACTTAGTTGACCACTAACTTTTTTGATGTTACATGAGTACCTTGCGTCAAATTTACAAAATAAATACCTGCATGTAAACTAGAAATATTAAGCTGTGAGTGTACACGGACAGAACGCAACACTTGTTTGCCTAACATATCATAAATAGCGACTTCTAAAACTTCGTTTGAGGGTGAAGAAAAGTTGACAATGCTATTCGCTGGATTCGGATACATTTTTACAAAGTTGATAGCATAGTCGTCAAAACCTGCTGTTTGATTTCCAAATGAAATCTGATCGAAATACGAAACATGATCTTGAAAACGTGAATCATCAAAGTCAGGAATCACTACAAATCTGTTAAACGTATTTCCAATTTCAGAACTAAAATCAAAGGACATCTGTTCCCAGTCTCCGTTAGTAAGCGTATTTGAAATTTTGATTTCTTTATAAATCCCTCCAGGCCCTTCAAATTTAAGACCGACATCTGATACTTTAGACTTGCGGACCATAATTGTTACCATACTATTAGCCTCTGTAAAGGTAAAAGACCCAATATTATCTGTATAGGTAAGCGCCCAAGGATCTCCGGCAGTTGTAGAGGTAAACTTAGCAACCGTTGAAGAGTTATTAGCGCCACCAGTATTGGGATTAGCAACCATTTCAAGAGGAGGATCCGTGTAGTTGTTATCGGTAGTCCATACCCAATTAGCTCCAAATCCAGTAGACTCAAAATCAATATCTTCAAGGTAATAATCTTCCAGTGTGTTATTTACATTAAAGGAAATCTGATCAAAATATATGGTCTTATTTTCAGCACGCTCAATAAAATCTGGGATGACAACCATTCGGTCGTATGTATTACCGACTGATGTTCCAAAATTAAAAATCAATTCTTCCCAATCTCCATTCGTTATAGAATTAGTAACTTCAACAATTGTAGAAAATGCTGGATTTGTTGAATCTTCAAATTTTAGGGCCACAACACTAGAAACTGATTTTAAGACCATCATTTTAACAAGGCTATTATTAGCGCTAAAAGTAAAAGCGCCCATATCATCCGTAAAAGTTAATGCATAGGACTGTCCATTAGCAGTCGCTATGAATTTCGCAGCAGTAGCAGTCGTATTAACTGTTGTTGTATTTGGATTGGCTACAAATTCTAAAGCAGGATTATTCCCATTTTGATCTACAACCCAGTTCCAATCAGTACCAGCAGCTTCAAAGTCTACATTGGTTTGAGAGAAACTCGAAAAAGTGATTACAATAAGTAATAAAAAAGTAATATTTTTCATGTGTATAAGTTATTATTAACAATGTTGTAATATTAGTAAGAATAGTAGTCACATCATAAATATGGCACACAACAAAAAACATACAATTACAATTATAATCAATAAAATCTATTAAATTAACAAATTAATAGATTAAAATCCTACAACCGAAAACGATATCGATTGACAACTGAATCAATGAAATATAATAATTGTAGTGCTGATGTATTGGTGTAAGACAAAATGTTGTGCTACTGATAAAAATAAAAAAAACCCAAAACTGAGTATTCAAACTTAATTTCATAAATTTACGAACATCCATTAAAACAAATCTAAAATGAGTAAATCCTATTATGACCCTTCAGACCTAAAGAAATTTGGAAACATTACTGAATGGAATGAAGAACTCGGAGAGAAGTTTTTTGACTATTACGGAAAAGTATTTGAGGAAGGTGCCTTAACAGCACGCGAAAAATCACTTATTGCTCTTGCCGTATCCCATGTCGTAAAGTGTCCATACTGTATAGACGCTTATACACAAGACGGCTTGCAACGAGGAATCACAAAAGAAGAAATGATGGAGGCAGTCCATGCAGGAGCAGCGATTGAAAGCGGAGCTACTCTAGTTCATAGTGTGCAAATGATGAATAAATACAAAAAATTATCCATGTAACCGATGCTTCTAAAATCCCTCAAAAAACAAAAAAACGAACTTGCTAATTCCCAAAGGCAATTAGAACTGCTTTCAAATGGAGTATTTGAAACTGGTGAACTCCCAAAGTTTAGTGCTCAACTAGCATCTTTAAAGCAATTTCCATTAAAACCAAAAACATTAGAAATCCTACAAATTAACATTGGATATATGTGTAACCAGGTTTGCGCACACTGCCATGTTGATGCAGGCCCCGACCGAAAGGAAATCATGACCCGTGAAACCATGCAGCAATGTTTGGATGTGATCAAAAAAACAGGAGCTCACACTCTAGACCTCACAGGCGGGGCTCCGGAAATGAATCCAGAATTTAGATGGTTTGTTGAAGAGGCCACCAAAATTGGTGTTAAGGATTTTATTGTTCGATCTAATTTGACCATCATAACCGCCAATAAAAAATACTATGATTTGCCAGACTTTTTCAAAAAACATAACATCCATGTGATATCTTCCATGCCACATTGGACAAAAGGTAAAACAGATAAGCAAAGAGGAGATGGGGTCTTTAACGCCTCCATAAAGGCGCTAAAAATGCTAAATGCTGTTGGTTATGGTATGCCGGGATCAGAGTTGAAACTAGATTTGGTTTATAATCCATCGGGGGCTTTTTTACCAGGTGATCAGGCCGCTTTAGAATCCGATTTTAAAAAAGCACTTTTATCAGACTTTAGTATTCAATTTCATGAGTTATTTTCGATTACAAACTTACCAATAAGCCGTTTTTTAGATTACCTTATAGCTTCTGAAAATTATGAGGATTACATGTACAGTCTTGTAGAAGCGTTTAACCCTGAAGCGGTAGGAAATGTGATGTGTACAAACACCCTATCAGTGAGTTGGGATGGCTGGCTATATGACTGCGATTTTAATCAAATGTTGGAATTAAAAGTTGATAGTACTGTGCAACACATTAGCGAGTTTGATAAAGATGCTTTAGAAAATCGTACTATCTGTATCTCTCAACATTGCTATGGCTGTACCGCAGGTGCAGGAAGTAGCTGCCAAGGAACAGTGACCTGATAAAATGAAAAAACTAATTATTATATGCATCTATATACTGAGTACTAGTGTGTTCTCTCAATCTACTATTAAAACAGTTTTAGACAACTACAACGACGGGGCTGTTCCTTACATAAAAGTTGAAGCTCTAAAAAAGAACATAAATAAAGTAGTGATTTTAGATGCCAGAGAAAAAGAGGAATACGAGATTAGCCACCTAAAAGGTGCCTTCCATATTGGGTTTAAGAACTTTAATTTATTAGCTTTAGATAAGCTTACCGAAAATTCATTGAACGAACTAGATCAACAAATTATTGTTTATTGCTCCATTGGAGTGCGATCTGAAATTATAGGCAAAAAACTAATGAGCCATGGCTATACAAACGTTTACAATCTATATGGAGGCTTGTTTGAATGGGTAAACAAAGGTGGAGATATCTATAAAAAAGGCCAAACAACCCAAAAAGTACATGCCTATTCAAAAAAATGGGGGCGCTACTTAACAAAAGGAATTAAAGTATATGAATAAAAACTTAATCATTGTTTTTGTCAGAACTCCAGAGATAGGAAAAGTAAAAACACGACTTGCTAAATCTATTGGAGACCAGTCTGCTTTAACTATTTACAAACTATTACTAAAGCACACCGCGGCTGTGCTTCATGATTTGAGTTTTAGTAAGGTCGTTTACTATTCTGAAATAGTGAGAGAAAACGACTATTGGGATGCTACTATTTTCCAAAAAAAAGTTCAAAAAGGATCAGATTTAGGAGAACGTATGCAAAACGCTTTTGAAACGGAGTTTAAAGAAGGCTATGAAAAGATCTTAATTATTGGGAGTGATTTATTTGATCTAAAACCAACGCACATAACTACTGCCTTTGAAGCACTAGAAACACATGACATTACCATTGGTCCCTCATTAGACGGCGGCTATTATTTACTAGGAATGAAAGAACTTTATCACACATTATTTAAAAACAAAAAATGGGGTACAGATTCTGTATTAGAACATACTTTAAAGGATTTAAAACAACAAAATATTAAACTTTTGGAAGCCTTAAACGACATTGACATATTCGAAGATCTACAACAACAACCTGAATTATTAAAAAAGATATAAGACTATGATGAACCTAATTGAAGAAACAACTGATTATCTTAAAGAGAAAGGTTTTAAGTCTCCCGAAATTGGGATCATACTTGGAACTGGACTAGGCCAGTTAATAGACCATATGGAAGTGCTTAAGGAAGTGAGCTATAATCACATTCCAAACTTCCCAACGGCGACTGTTGAGTTTCATAAAGGCAAGTTAGTTTACGGAATCTTGGAAGGAAAAAAAGTAATCGTTATGCAAGGGCGTTTTCATATCTATGAAGGCTACTCCCTACAAGACGTTACCTATCCGGTACGAATTATGAAGCAGTTGGGCATTTCTACTTTACTAGTTTCTAATGCTTCAGGGGCGTTAAACCTTAATTACAAAAAGGGAGACTTAATGCTAATTGATGACCACATAAACTTGCAAGGGGGGTCTCCTTTAGCTTTTAAAGGCGTTGAGCAATTAGGGGAACGCTTTGTTGACATGAGTGCACCCTATAATCAAAAAATAAACACACTGTTTGAAACTATTGCTGCCACTCATAATATAAAACTCCATAAAGGCGTTTACATTAGTGTAGTGGGGCCTCAATTAGAAACACGTGCAGAATATAAAATGCTAAAACTATTGGGCGCTGACGCCGTTGGAATGAGCACTGTGCCAGAAATAATAGTTGCAAACCATCTTAAATTAAAAGTAGCGGCAGTTTCTGTTTTAACCGACGAATGTGACCCTGAGAACCTAAAGTCAGTGAACATTTCCGAAATTATAGAAATCGCTTCAAAAGCGGAACCCAAAATGATTATATTATTTAAAGACGTAATAAAAAAACTATAAATGAGCTATTTAGACACCACCCACGACGTTTATAAAAAAGCAGCCCTAAGTCCTGATATTGGGCTCTGCTGCACCACTAATCCTATTTGGGAACTCCCCGGATTAAAAATCCCAAAAATTATGCAAGAAATGAACTATGGATGTGGGAGTACTGTGCATGCACGTGACCTAACCAATAATCCTAAAACCTTATATGTAGGGGTTGGAGGCGGTATGGAATTATTACAGTTCGCCTATTTTAGTCGTCAAAAGGAGGGCGTTATTGGCGTAGATGTGGTAGATGAAATGCTAGAGGCCTCAAAGAAAAATTTCATTGAAGCAGAGCTGCAGAACCCCTGGTTTAGTAAAGAGTTTGTAAGTCTAAAAAAAGGGGACGCTCTTAACTTGCCTGTAGAGGATAACAGTATAGATGTGGCAGCACAAAACTGCTTGTTTAATATTTTTAAAATTGAAGACCTCAAAAAAGCAATTTCGGAAATGTACCGCGTCCTAAAACCTCATGGTAAATTAGTAATGAGTGACCCCACTTGTGAACAACCTATGAATCAATCTTTAAGAGAAGATGAGCGCCTTCGAGCCTTATGCTTGAGTGGAAGTATTCCGATAGCTGATTATGTAAAAATGCTAACCGATGCTGGGTTTGGAACCATTGAAATCAGAGCTCGAAAGCCCTATCGAATTTTGGATCCACTGCATTACAATACAAAGGAAATTATATATATAGAATCTATTGAGGTAGCTGCAATTAAAGACCCCATGCCTGCGGATGGCCCTTGTGTGTTTACCGGAAAGGCTGCTATTTTTCATGGCAAAGAAGATTATCTTGATGACAAAGCGGGACACATCTTATTAAAAAATCAACCGTTGGCTATTTGCGATAAAACAGCCGCAGCGTTATCTAATTTAAATCGTAATGATATTTACATCAGCGAATCAACTTTTCACTATGATGGTGGTGGTTGCTGTTAAACAACAAACAATGATCCGTATCTTAAGTTTATACCTGATAATTACTTCCTGGACTGGAAACTCTCAGCCAGCAGACCACAGCCCATGGACTGAAATTTTACAAACATATGTTTCCGACAAAGGAGAGGTGAACTACAAAGAGTTGCGAAACAACAAATCTGTTCTTGAAAATTACCTAGAAAAATTAGCTGCTAACCCTCCTAATGACAAATGGGACACAGACACTCAAAAAGCCTATTGGATCAATACCTATAATGCCTGCACAATTCAACTCATACTTGAAAACTACCCAATAAAAAGCATTAAGAATATAAGAAGACCATGGAATCAAAACTTTATTAAAATTGGTGAAAAGACTCTATCTCTCAATACAATTGAACATAAAATCTTAAGACCTATGGGAGATCCGAGGGTACATTTTGCAATTGTATGTGCATCGGAATCCTGTCCAAGGCTTTTAAATTATGCATATGAGTCCAAAACGTTACAGCAACAGCTAGAAAAAGTGACAAAACAATTTATAAATGATTCTTCAAAAAACAGTATAAATCGGTCTCAGTTGAAAATCTCAAGAATTTTTAAATGGTTTGAATCTGATTTTCCAAAAAAAGAGGCCTTTATTACCTTTTTAAATATCTACAGTAATATCAAGATCTCAGCAGAAGCAGAAATCGACTATCTTAACTACAGCTGGAAACTTAATGAATAGCATCTCTGTCGTAATACCAGTTTATAACGAAGCTAAAATACTTCACATATTTTTGATGTATTTACAAGAAATGAATTCAAAAAACATCATGGAGTTTTTGGTGGTAGATGGCCAAAGCACTGATGACTCTAAAGCAATTGTGTTAGAGTTTTCAAAAAAATACACAAAATTTAAAGGAATAGACAGTCCAAAAGGCCGCGCCGTGCAAATGAATACAGCGGCCGCACAAGCAAAAGGAACAATTTTGTATTTTTTGCATGCTGACTCCTTACCTCCTAAAGAATTTGATGCACACATTTTAAAAGCTGTGGGTAATGGCTCCAAATCAGGATGTTTTAAAATGAAATTCGATAGCTCACACTGGGGACTTAAAATTGCAGGGTGGCTTACACAGTTTAACTGGAGGTCATGTCGAGGAGGGGATCAAAGTTTATTCATTGAAAAAAATCTATTTAAACAAATTGGAGGCTATGATGAGAGATTTTTAGTTTATGAAGACAATGACCTGATTTACAAACTTTATAAACACTCAAATTTTAAAGTGATTCAACACTGGATCAAGTCCTCACCAAGACGATTCGAGACAAATGGGGTTTGGAAATTACAACTTCATTTTAGCATTATACATTTGAAAAAATATTTCGGAGCTACTCCAGAAAACTTGGAGCGCTATTATTTAAAACATATTAAGTAACTTTGATAAACCTTAAATCCTAAAAAATGTCTACTAAAAAACCCCCAAGTCTTTTAAAGTGGAGTCTAAAATACTCCTTAAGTGCTGCCGTAGCTGGCATCGTTTGCTGCGTTGCACCAGCAGTATTGTTTATGTTCGGCCTTATGGGCGGCGTTTATGCGATCTCATTTGCAGATTTTTTTTACAACGAGGATGGAAGCGAAGGAACAGGATCTTTGATACTAAAAGGAATCGCAATAGCTATTGGAATCTATGGTATATATTCCTTTAGAAAAAAACAAAATCAATGCTCAATTGACCCTAAAAGAAAACGTAAAAATCTACTTATTCTTTTAATTACAATCGTGGTATTAAGCGTTGGTGTCTTTCTAAGTTTAGAAAAATGGTCCGCATGGTATTTCGATACACATATTGTACCAGCTCAGCAACTAGAACTAAAAAAATAATATAATTGACTGAAACTATTAAAGTAATTATCCCTGCTTATAATGAAGCAAAATCTATTGGAAAGGTCATTAAAGCCCTTCCCTCATTTGTGAACGAAATTATTGTTGTAGATAACTGCTCAACTGATGAAACCGCAATAAACGCTCAAAAATTAGAAGCCACTGTTTTAAAAGAGATAAAAAGCGGCTATGGCAATGCCTGTTTAAAGGGTGTAAATTATATTAATGAACAAAAAACACGAACAGATATTGTTGTTTTTATTGATGGCGATTATAGCGACTACCCTGAGGAACTTACAAAAATAATAGCCCCTATAATTGAAAAAGATATTGATTTTGTTATCGGTGCTCGTGTAAAAAATTTGCGGGCAAAAGGATCCATGCAGCCACAACAAATTTTTGGAAATTGGCTGGCTACTTTTTTAATGAGAGTGTTTTTCAAATCACGCTTCACAGATCTCGGTCCGTTTAGAGCAATAAAACATGATGTATTACAAAGCTTAAAAATGCAAGACCCTACATATGGGTGGACTGTTGAGATGCAACTCAAGATATTGAAAAAAAAATACAAATATTTAGAAATTCCTGTCAGTTACCGCAACAGAATAGGCGTTTCAAAAGTATCTGGTACGCTTAAAGGTAGTATATTTGCAGGAATTAAAATATTAACCTGGATACTAAAATATAGTTTTAAGTAATGCTTTTAGAAATCACAATCATTCTAATTTACTCTATCGCACTCATACTCATTTTCATGTATGCCCTGGCACAATTAAATTTACTTTTTAATTATTTGAGTTCCCAAAAGACTGATGAAGCCTGCCCCGAATTTGACTTCTCTAAGGCAGATGAAATTCCATTCGTGACAATACAACTTCCTGTATTTAACGAGATTTATGTAATGGAACGTCTTTTGAAAAATATTGTTTTAATTGATTATCCTCAAGACAAATTAGAAATTCAAGTTCTTGACGACTCTACCGATGAGTCTATAGAATCAACATCTATTTTAATAAAAGCGTTACAAAAAGAGGGCTTTGACATTCAACATATTCAAAGAGAAAACCGAAAGGGCTTTAAAGCAGGAGCTTTGAAAGAAGGTCTTGTAATCGCAAAAGGAGAATACATAGCTATATTTGATGCCGACTTTTTACCAAAACATAATTGGTTAAAGTGCACAATTCCATTTTTTAAAGATCAAAAACTTGGAGTGGTTCAAACTCGTTGGAGTCATATTAACCGTAATTATTCAATACTTACTAAAATACAGGCTTTTGCATTGGATGCTCACTTCACGCTTGAACAAGTTGGAAGGAACTCCAAAGGACATTTTATAAACTTTAATGGTACTGCAGGCGTTTGGCGTAAGACATGTATCATTGATGCTGGAAACTGGGAAGGTGACACCCTCACAGAAGATCTTGACTTGAGCTATAGAGCACAACTTAAGAACTGGAAGTTTAAATACTTGGAAGGGGTTGAAACACCCGCAGAATTACCTGTAGCTATCAGTGCCGCGAGATCACAACAATTTAGATGGAATAAAGGGGGAGCTGAAAACTTTCAAAAGATGATGAAGCGTGTTTTGAAAAGCAAAAATATTTCGTTGAAAACAAAAATACATAGTATACTGCATTTATTAAACAGTACTATGTTTTTAAATGTACTGATTGTGGGTATATTAAGTATTCCTATGTTGTATATCAAAAATGAGTATGCTCATTTAAAGATGTACTTTTATGTCATGAGTTTCTTTGTTGTGAGCACCATTATATTTTTTATTTGCTATTGGTTTATGTACAAAAAAATATATGGATCTGGCTTTAAAAACTTTATCAAGTATATTGGATTGTTTTTTGCGTTTTTCTCAATTGCAATGGGCTTCTCTCTCCATAATTCTATTGCAGTTTTAGAAGGTCACTTTGGAAAACGAAGTGATTTTATTCGCACCCCTAAATTCAATATTAATGCACTCTCAGACAACTGGAAGAAAAATAAATATCTAAGAAAAAACATTTCAACAAATGTTATATTTGAAGGCCTTTTAATGCTTTATTTTGCATTTGGAATGTACAGCGCCTTTGTTGTTGGAGACCAAGGAGGAGACTTTGGTTTATTCCCTTTCCATTTAATGTTATTTCTTGGGTTTGGATTTGTTTTCTTTAAATCACTTACCTCTAAAATTTAATACTTACGCTGACTTGTGAAATTCAATAGGTCAATTTTAAATTCAAAAAATACAGCCGTTTCTATTATTGGAATAAGTGTGATTTTGTACATCATATGGGCCTATAACTTAGCGCGTTTTGAACATAGCAAACTACTACTAATATATTCTGTTCTTTTTGGAAGTTATTATTTTATTGTAAAAAACCAAAAAATTAAGGAGAGCTGGCTAAGCTATTTGGCTGTACTATTCCGACTGTTATTCCTCGTAGCCATTCCTAATCTATCTCAAGATTTCTACCGATTTGTATGGGATGGACGCCTTATTTTAGAAGGGCTAAATCCATACTTACACACCCCTAATGAATTGATGGAGTCGTCGATTGGATTATTTCCTCAAATGAATACGCTTTATGAGGGAATGGGCGCGTTGAGCGCCAAGCATTACTCTAACTACCCACCTGTACATCAAATGCCGTTTATAATAGCGGCCTTCATTTCTAAGCATAGTATTTTAGGGTCTATAGTGGTCCTGCGATTAATTTTAATTAGTGCGGACTTAGGTATTCTTGTTTTCGGGAAAAAGCTTCTTAAGAAACTAAACAAACCAACACGAACTATGTATTGGTTTATTTTAAATCCCTTAGTTATTATTGAATTAACTGGAAACCTTCACTTTGAAGGGCTTATGCTCTGTTTATTCATAATGTCACTCTATTTTATTCATTCTAAAAAATGGCATATGGCCGCTGTTGTAATGGCTTTATCTATTGCTGTAAAGCTAGTGCCCGTTTTGAGTTTACCTCTTTTTCTGAATAAATTAGGGTGGAAAAAAAGCGTCCTATTTTATAGCGTTACCGCAGCCGTTTTTATAATCCTTTTTATTCCTTTTTTTAGCTTTGGATTGCTAGAAAACTTCAGCGCTACGATAGGTCTCTGGTTTTCAAATTTTGAGTTCAACGCCAGTGTTTATTACTTTTTAAAAGGGACCCTAGAAAATATAAATGGGGTGAGTGTTATAAATAGTATGGGGATTATAGTTGCCTGTGTTGTAACGCTACAAACAAGCTATCTACTACTCAAGAAAAAAAAGGAAACAAGCCAAATTATACTTATGATATTATGGATCTTAAGCGGCTATTATTTTATTTCAACAACCGTACACCCATGGTACATTATTAGTTTGTTACTACTCTCCGTATTTACAAATTATAAGTTTGTATTAGTATGGAGTTATACACTCATACTTAGCTACATTGCCTACAATGAGTTTAGTGTGGAAGAATGTAACAGCATACTTATTATTGAATATACCCCTGTTATTTTGATGTTGGGATGGGAACTCTATTCTAAGAAATTCTTAAAAATTAAAGCATCATAAGGTTGCTAATCTCCTGATCTGAAAGATGTTTCCAGTGACCTCTTGGAAGGTCTTTTTTAGAAAGTGGCCCAATAGTGACACAATCCATTTTAGTGATTTCATAGTTAAAGTGATCAAAAATCTTGCGTATGATGGTATTTCCTGTGTTTTTAATTTGAAGACCAATTTCATTTTTGGGGGCACCATCAATAAAACTAATGGCCTCTACGGAAACTAATTTACCTTCATATTTAAACCCGTCTTGAATACTTTTTAAATGTTCAAACTTAAGAGGCTTGTCCAATTCCATATGAAACAATCGAACAACTCCGTGTTTTGAGTTGGTAAATTTCGCATGCATTTGCTCATCATTTGTAAACAAAATCAACCCTAGCGAGTTTCTTCCGAGACGTCCAATAGGTCTAATTTTTGCAGCAGTCGCATTGGCCACTAAATCCATGACAGTGCGTCCCTTACCCTCACTAGTCGTCGTTGCAAAACCTTTTGGCTTATTTAGTAATACATATGCTTTTTTCTCAGGATTAATTCGAGCACCATCAAATCGAACCTCATCGTCTATAAGAACTTTATAACCCATTTCGGTTACAACTTTCCCGTTAACCATCACACTCCCAATACTGATATGCATGTCGGCTTCACGACGCGAACACATGCCAGAATTGGCAATATATTTATTCAAGCGGATCTCATCTGAATTTGAAGATGCTTTTGACTTTGGCTTGGAAGACGCAGTTTTTTTCTTTGAATACTTAGTCTCTGGCGCCTTTAACTTTGAGGGTTTAGATTTTCCAACACGTTTGTCTGAATGGTGATTCGGTTTTGCCATGATTAATTTTTTGCAAATGTAACGCATTCAAAAGCAATGCGTATTGTTTTCTGTTTATAATATTTTAGATAAAATAAGACTAGGATTTAATAACATAATACTAAAAACACCCAATAGTACAAGTAATTTTAAAAGCGAGTGAATATGAGAATACTGTTGGTGTTTATGAGCTTTAAATAAAAGTAATAATACTAAGGAAAGTAATAGGATACTAAAGCAAAAAAAGTAGTCCATATGCCCTAAATCATAAGACAATAGTAAAAATGAGGTCACTGAAATATTAGCTAACACCAGGAAAAGAATCATGAATTTTGCGTAGATCTCTCCGTAAATAACAGGGATAGTTTTGTAGTTAAGCACCAAGTCTCCTTTTAAGTTAGATAAATCTTTTACTAATTCTCGCATTGATAATATAAGAAATAGATAAAATCCAAAAACAAAAATTAGACTACTAAAGTTCTTGTAGTACAAAAAGATAGCAAAAAAAGGCGTTATCGTAAGAACAGCAGAAACTAGATTTCCTATAATTGGTCTCTTTTTAATTTTATGAGAATAAAACCAAATGGCAAAAATATAGACCGAGAAAAAGAGTACGGCACGAAAAGATACATAACTTGCAATAATTACAACTAACAGGTTTAATATAAAATAAACCATCAACTTTGTATTTTGACTCACCAGTTTTTCTAAGGTTACTTGCTGAGGACGATTAATACTATCTTTCTCGGCATCATAAAAATTATTGATAATATATCCTGATGCAATAGAAAGAACCGTTGCAACTATTAATACGAAAAGAGGTCGGTCTAGTAACACTTCCGACAGAGACTGAGAAGGGGACATGATGAAGATTGCAGTAATGTACTGAGCAACTACTATCATAGCAAGGTTGAAGCCTCTTACCACAACAAATAAACTAAATAGCTTTAGTATTAGTTGTTTTTGAGCTTTCGTAAACATAATAATGATTTAGAAGTTATAAACGACTTCTAACTTGTAGTCTGTAAGGGCTGTTTGAGCAGCTTGAAAATCTTCAGTAAACCCTAAAATATAACCACCACCACCAGAACCACAGAGTTTAAGGTAGTAGTCATTTGTTTCGATACCTTTTTTCCATATGGCATGAAATTGTTTTGGAATCATGGGCTTAAAATGATTCAAAACGACCTTAGAAAGTTGTTTTGTATTTGAGAAAAGTGATTTCACATCTCCGTTCAAAAAATCGTCTACACACGCATCTGTGTGTTTAATAAATTGATTTTTCAGCATCGATCTGAAACCTTCTTGTTTCATTTTTTCCATGAAGATACTCACCATTGGTGCTGTTTCTCCTGTGATGCCACTGTCTAGTAAAAACACAGCTCCTTTACCATTTGTGTTCTGTGAAGGAATTCCGGTAGCTTCAATATTATCTTGTGAAGTTATAAGAATAGGAATACTCAAGTAACTATTTAATGGATCTAGTCCAGATGACTTTCCGTGAAAGAAAGATTCCATTCCAGAAAAAATAGCTTTTAATTTAAGTAACTTCTCACGGGTTAAGTTTTCCAAAACCGTGATTTTATCCTGCGCGTACTTATCATACAATGCAGCGACTAAGGCTCCACTACTTCCAACTCCATACCCTTGAGGAATAGAAGAGTCAAAATACATGCCTCCATTGACGTCGTTTTGTAATTGGTCTAAATTAAATGTTACTAGAGACCTGTCTAATGTCGATAAATATTGAACGAATTTTCTTAAATTTAAATTAGAATCTATTGCAGCATGATCTGGATTTTGATCTTTTTTTAAAGCACCTTTATAAAAACTGTAAGGGATTGAAAGGCCTTTAGAATCTCTTATAATTCCATACTCCCCAAAGAGCAAAATTTTAGAATAAAAAAGAGGTCCTTTCATTTGATTAATTTAAACTTGAAACTTTTAATAACGTATTTAAGCACAAAGATACATTAAATTTTTATTGGTTGGGCGCCATCGCCCAGGCTGTCTTGAATAAACTGTTCGTTTTGGCAGTGCATTACCAATGCTTTTTTTATAAATTCTTGTATTTCTTTAGCCTCATTTTCAGGAAAAAGAACATGCACGTTTGCACCTGCATCTAATGTAAAACATATGTGGAGACCTGTTTTTTTTCTAAATGCCCAAATTTTATTAATGATTTCCAATGTATTTGGCTTCATTAATATAAAATAGGGGTCACTGCTCATCATCATGGCATGAAGAGTGAGTGCCTCTCGTTCTACAATACTGATAAACGCTTTCAAATCACCTGTTTTTAAAACTCCAATAAGCGCATCCATGTTGGAGTGTGCCTGTTCAAAGCGTTGTTCAGCAAAAGGATGGCCATGCATTAAGTCGTGACCAACTGTACTACTCACCTGCTTTTCCCCTTTGTCAACTAAAAGAATTGTATCCTGAAAGTTGTTATAATTTGAATGCACTTCATAAGGAAATTTAACCCCAATTAAATCCGAGCTGCCTGTAATATTCGCATGGGCTCCCCATACAATCATAGGCCCTTCTATGCTTCTACAAGCGCTTCCAGATCCGAGTCGTGCTAGAAAAGAGGCTTTTTTATTAAAAAAAGCTTTTGAAATTCCTGGGCTTAAGTAACTTTCTAATTGGACTAGACACAGTGCTAAAGCACTCATGCCAGACGCCGAAGAGGCTATTCCAGAACTATGAGGGAATGTGTTTGAGGTCTCAATAGTAAAATGATAGGCCGATAAAAATGGAATGTAAACTTCAATTCTTTTAAAGAATTGTTCAATTTTGGGTTTAAAGTCGGGTTGTAAATCACCTTCCAAAAACACATTGAAAGAGAAACCAGCAGTTGTCTTTTTTTCAAAACTAAGCGTTGTTTGAGTTTTACAGTTATTAAGTGTAAAGCTAATAGAAGGATTAGCAGGAATTTGATGGGCTTTTTTACCCCAATATTTAATCAAAGCTATATTACTAGGAGAGCTGTAAGCGACGGAGCCGCTGTCTAAAAGAGATTTATAGGGCTTTGGAATGAATTCAGATACGATCATAAAATTGGCATGAGAAACAAAGATACTAACTTCCCTTTATTTATTCGTTATTTTGACAATTGTTGTGCAGCAATAAAAGCACTTGTCCAAGCATTTTGAAAATTAAAACCTCCAGTAACCGCATCAATATTAAGAACCTCGCCAGCAAAAAATAAATTTTTATAATGCTTACTTTCAAAATTTTTAAAGTTGACGTCTTTAAGTTCAACCCCACCAGCAGTCACAAACTCTTCTTTAAAGGTGCTTTTGCCGTCAACCGCGAACACGGCTTCGGTCAGTTGACTGGCTACTGCTTGTAATTGTTGTTTATTAACCTCAGCCCAACGAAGGTCGTTAGGAATGTGTGCCGCGATCACCAATTGTTCCCATAAGCGTTTTGGCAGGTCAAACTGGGTCAATTTTAAAATTGTTTTTCTAGGAAATGCAATTTTGATTTCCAATAAGCGCTCCAAACATTCTGAAAATTCTTGTTTAATAAAATTAACTTGAATTTGAAATTTGTATTTTTTTTCTGCTAATTCCAAAGCACCATAGGCAGATAGTTTAAGAATTGATGGGGCGCTTAATCCTGTATGCGTCACTAATAAAGGCCCTTCAGATTCCAAATTGCTGTCCACAACTGACACTCGAACATCCGTAGCGACCACTCCGGGAATTGTTTTGAGGCGTGGATCTTTGATGTTAAAAGTAAACAAAGAGGGGACAGCTGAAATTACTTCGTGCCCCAAAGACGCTAACAACTTCCATATCTTAGGGTTACTCCCCGTAGCAATTAAAAGTTTTGGAGTTGAAAAAACCCCTTTTATGGTGTCTAATTCCCAAGTCTCGTTCTTATAACGAATCCCTTGAACAGGGTGATTTAAAAGAACTTCAATTTTATATTTCTTGACTTGTTCTAAAAAACAGTCTATGATCGTTTGAGATGAATTTGAAACAGGAAAAACCCTCCCGTCTTCTTCAATTTTCAAAGGCACACCTCGTGACTCAAACCATTCCATCGTATCTCCTGTCATATAATTATGAAAAGGCCCTCGTAATTCTTTTTCCCCTCTAGGGTAATTTAAAACAAGTTCTTGGGGAATAAACTCAGCATGGGTTACATTGCAGCGGCCACCCCCTGAAATCTTTACTTTAGAAAGCACATTTAAACCACGCTCTAAAATAGCAATTTTGAGCTTTGGATTTTGTTCCGCAGTATTGATGGCTGCAAAAAAACCCGCAGCACCGCCTCCTACTACTAATACATCGTAATTATTCACCTTGCAAAAGTATAAAAAAAGAGGTTCGATTGAGGTATTTTGTTTGCAAAACTAAAAGTGGGCTTTAGGAGCTTATTAATAAACCCAGCAATCAACTTAGAATAAATTGGAAAGGACTATGATGCTGAAATAAATAAAAAAAGCCTCTCTAAATGAGAAGCTTTTTTTGTTTAGTGCGGGCGGGGAGACTCGAACTCCCACACCTCGCGGCACTAGATCCTAAGTCTAGCGTGTCTACCAATTCCACCACGCCCGCTAAACATTCTTTTGATAGGGTCGCAAATATAAACAATAGTTTATAAATACAAATAGTACTTACAGAAATTTATTCGATAGTATTTTTGTAAATTTACATTCACAAATTTTCAAACTATGAATTCTCTTCAATCTTACCTAGATACTAATAAAGATCGTTTTGTCAATGAACTTTTTGACTTGCTTAAAATACCATCTGTCAGCGCCGACTCGGCCTACAGTAAGGATGTTTTTAAAGCCGCCAATTTCGTCGCGTCTAGCTTAAAGACTGCCGGCTGTGATACGGTAGAGATTTGTCAAACTAAAGGATTTCCAATTGTTTATGGCGAGAAACTAATAAATCCAAGTCTCCCTACCATTTTAGTTTATGGTCATTACGACGTACAACCTGCAGATCCTATTGATCTTTGGGATGCTCCAGCATTTGAGCCCATTATTAAAAAAACAGACTTACACCCTGAAGGTGCTATTTTTGCTCGTGGCGCTTGTGACGATAAGGGACAAATGTATATGCATGTAAAAGCACTAGAGTTCATGACCTCAACAGGCCAGCTGCCGTGTAACGTTAAGTTTATGATTGAAGGCGAAGAAGAAGTTGGCAGTGATAACTTGGCTGAGTTTGTGAAAAACAACACCACAAAACTAAAAAATGATGTCATTTTAATATCCGATACAGGCATGATTGCAAAAGACACGCCTTCAATTACTACAGGATTAAGAGGCCTGAGCTATGTTGAAGTAGAGGTGACTGGACCAAACAGAGACTTGCATTCTGGTATTTATGGAGGGGCCGTAGCGAATCCTATTAATGTTTTAGCAAAAATGATTGCATCACTTCATGATGAAAATAATCATATAACGATTCCGGGGTTTTATGATAAGGTTGAAGACTTGTCTAGCCAAGAACGTGCAGAAATGGCGAAGGCGCCTTTCTCCTTAGAAGACTATAAAGACGCTCTAAAAATTAATGCAGTCTACGGAGAAAAAGGATACACAACAAATGAAAGAAATTCAATTCGTCCTACTTTAGATGTTAATGGTATTTGGGGCGGCTATACTGGCGAAGGAGCCAAAACAGTTATTGCAAGTAAGGCCTATGCTAAAATTTCAATGCGTTTAGTGCCTAACCAGGACTGCCATGAAATTACCTCCCTTTTTAAAAGTCATTTTGAAAGCATTGCCCCTGAAGGCGTTACGGTCAAAGTAACACCACATCATGGCGGACAAGGCTACGTAACACCCATAGACAATATTGGATACAAAGCCGCAGCGATGGCTTACTATGATACGTTTGGAAAATCACCAATCCCTCAAAGAGGTGGAGGAAGTATTCCTATTGTGGCCTTATTTGAAAAAGAATTGAAAAGTAAAACTATTTTAATGGGGTTCGGTTTAGACAGCGATGCGATCCATTCTCCTAACGAACATTTTGGGATTTTTAATTATTTTAAAGGAATAGAAACAATTCCACTATTTTACAAATACTTCACAGAACTTCAATCCAAAATATAATACAACACTTGTTTTAAATAAAATAAAAATATCTTATTTGTGGATTACAATTTGCTGCGAAAAGTTGTTTGACCCTTGGGTAAGCTGAATTAAATAAACCCCTTTAGAAAACTTGCTAATATCAATCTTAGTAAGCTTTTTAGAAATTGCTTTCTCAATTAGTTTTTTACCATCTATTGAAAACAATGTCAATATCATACCTTCAATTAATGGATGTTCAATATTTAACGTTGACATTGCAGGGTTTGGGTAAATCTTTACTGCACTTAGTAAGTTAAACTCTTCAACTCCAAGCGTTGTAAATTCTATACAGTCACTAAATTCAATACAAGACCCTAGGGTCACCTCCACTGAATAACTACCTTCTGCTTCAGGTGAAAAGGTTTGACCTACTTGTCCAGCTAAAGGTAGGTTTGTGTTGCAATCAAACCATTGGTAGGTTCCATTTTCGAAGTTTGATGTTAATTGTGTAGCAGTTGTGGTTACGGAATTATCAATAGGCAGTAAGCCCCCTTTTGAGACCATATATGACATTATTAATTTTGATAACTCATGGTAGTAAGGCAGATCCAATGTGTTTAGTCTGTCTCCTGAAGAATGATAATATGGCGTTTGATCGTCGTTGGCCCAAGACTCCCCCACTAAAACTGCAGAATATCCTTTATTCCAAAATTTAGAATGATCACTAGCAGGAGTTCCTGGATTGACCACATTGGCATTTAAATTAAATTCATAGTCTGCCAAAAGACTCAATAGATCATCTTTAATGCCTATGGAATTGGCAATTGGTCGCACATCAATATCAAAATCATTGTCATTATCGCCATCATACCCCATCATATCAATATTTAAAACACCTAAAATAGTAGCGCCATTAGCCTGCGCTAAAGTTGCATAGTAATCCGCCCCTAAAAGGCCTATTTCTTCTTCGTCCCATAAGGCATACACCAAGGTATTTTCCATGCATTGAGTGGATAAAATCCTAGCAATTTCCAAAACAGCAGCAACTCCTGAAGCATTATCGTCTGCACAATAATCGGCTACCGAATCATAGTGTGCACAAATAATATAAATATCATCTGGGTTTACTTTACCAAGCTGGGTCGCTACTATATTACGACCGTTGGCATTAAAAGCTTGATCGTTAACAGAAAGAGTATTCATTGTATTAAATTGTTCAACCAAATAATCTGCAGCATGATCATTATTGGCTTGTCCTCTGCTCAATATTACAACCGACTCCCCGCCTACTGTCGTTGCTGTTTCTCCTGAAAACTCTTGTAGGGTGAGATACATGGAGTCTAAGTCTACAGCATTCACAATATCTAAAGGCGTTTGAGCGGAGGCTGTAAATAAAAAGCTGAGACTAATAAATACTAAAAATGGCTTCATAGAAATCTTAAATTAATTGTGACTTTTAAACTGAATTTTTAACTTTTTTGGCATGTTTTGAACCACCATAGAATAGCTATGATCGATGAGTTCAAAAATGAATTGCCGGGAAAACCCAGCGTTGCTTAAATATACCGTATTCCAATGTTTTTTATTTGAATGAAACCCTGGACGGATAGAATCATAGCTGTTTCGTAATTCTAGGGCGTAGATAGGGTCACACTTTAAGGTAATGGATGGTGAACCCGACTCCCAAGCCTCAAGGGGACAAACTGCAAACACTTTTCCTAGCACCTTAAAAACAAGTGTGCTGTTGTCAAAAGGAAACGCCTCAGAGACTAGCTCCTTTTTTAAACAAAAAGATTGGATTTGGTCGATTGTAATCATTTTTGCTTTGGGAGTTCCTTGTCATATAATTTATATAAAATAGGCTTACTAGGAGACGCATCATTTTCAAATGGAGCAATCAAGATGTTTAAAATATATTTTCCGTCTTTTACAGAGTTAGGAACATAAATAAGCTCCGTGATGGTCGCATCCATTCGAGTTTGCCCACCTATATTCCAAAATGCCTTATGAGCTAATAGCTCTCCGTTGTCATTTTCTTTATCAACACTTGGTGTGTCTACCAGCAAATGCTTTACGCCTTTTTCTCTTAAATAAACTGCTGCAGCCTCAGTTAAATAAGGTGGATTGGTATAGGAGTATTGTTGACTTAATTTATCTTTTGTATTAGGAAGCGTTCTAATAACAATGGCTTCTCTTTTTTTATTTCCAATCGCATAGCGAAGTTGCTTTTCTGAAATAATAAAATCTCCATTAAACGACTCAGGAACTACCGTGATTAACTCGGCTACAAACAAAAACTGTGTCAAACAATCATTTATAGTATGAACCTCTTTGGTAATATGCCCAACACATTCTGTATGTGTTCCATGTGCATGTGGATTAAACTCAATTGTGTTGAAATTAACAGCAGCCCCCTGACTAACACTTACAGCTCTGTCTTTTATGACTGATGGATATATTTTTGGTGGCGGCAAATACCAAGCATTTACATTATCTTTAGAGGCTCTTAGTGGTATTGAAATATCTAGAGGCTGATCAATATGTATGGTATAAGTACGACTGTTAACGTGAATTACGGCTTTCATATTTGGTGATTTTGGTAAATTTAATGAATTTGATTAGACTAAAAATAATTCGGAGGCAATTCCGTCCGAAAGAAATTTTCCAGTCTTGGTGATTTTCAAATGCTGGTCTTCAATGACAAGATAGTTTGAAGTTATGAGTTGTTTTGAGTTGTTTACTAACTCTTCTTTAATTTTAAGGCCGTATTCGGTTTCTATTTTTTGGAGAGAGACGCCCCACATGGTTCGTAATCCGGTCATTATGTACTCATTAAATCTGTTTTCAATGGACAGTCTTTCTGACTCAGAAGGTAATACAGAGGCTTCTATGGATTTAATATACTTAGAGTTATTAGAAATGTTCCAGCTTCTTATTTTGCCATCAAAAGAATGAGCAGAAGGGCCTACACCCAAATAAGACTTGCCTAACCAGTAGCTGGTATTATGTCTAGAGAAATATTCTGACTGTCCAAAGCTACAAGTTTCATAGTGAATCAAATTATTTTTGGTAGTTTCCTCTAAAAGGATATTAAAATGCTGGGCCGACACTTCGTCGTCTATCGGGGGATGGCTACCCTTTTTAATGAAATGCTCTAACGCTGTTTGCGGCTCCACTGTCATAGCATAGCAGGAGAGGTGTTTAATCCCAAACCCAAAGGCAGTTTGTAGATTCTGACGCCAAAGATCCGTAGACATCGTTGGCATTCCAAACATTAAGTCTATCGTAATATTATCAAAATATTTTGTAGCAATAGCTAAACATTTTTTAGCCTCATCGGAATTGTGAGCTCTATTCATGGCCAGTAAGTCGGCTTCATGAAAAGATTGAATTCCTATACTAAGTCTATTAATTTTAGTTTTGGAAAGGGCTATTATTTTTTCCAAATCAAGGTCGTCCGGATTGGCCTCTAGTGTGATTTCTGGGTCTGATGAAACATTATAATCCTCGTACACAACGTCAAGAATACTAGTGAGCTCCGAAACCTCTAAAACAGTTGGGGTACCGCCACCAAAGTAAATTGTTTGGATTTCCTGAGACCTATGTTCAGGACTCCGGAGCTGGAGCTCTTTGCAAACCGCTTTGATAAAAGACGATTTGGAGTTTTGATTGGTCGAAAAGTGAAAGTTACAGTAGTGACACGCTTTTTTACAAAATGGAATGTGAATATAGATACCTGACACTAAATAGAGTTTATAAGTTAAAGTTACTTTTTAACACGGCCTTCATTTTGTTTTACAAAGGCACCCCAACCAGAATAACTTTTCCCACCACTTACTTTTCCACGGTTATAAAAATGACAAACAGCAGCCGCTAATCCATCGGTAGAATCTAAGTTTTTGGGTAATTCTTTCAAACCCAACAAGCTTTGGAGCATTTTAGCAACCTGCTCTTTGCTGGCATTTCCATTTCCTGTAATGGCCATTTTAATTTTTTTAGGGGCATACTCTGTAATTGGAATTTCTCTAGAAAGCCCTGCAGCCATAGCAACGCCTTGCGCTCTTCCAAGCTTTAACATACTCTGCACATTTTTCCCAAAAAATGGGGCCTCAATCGCAATTTCATCAGGATGATAAGTGTCGATCAATTCAATAGTACGTTCAAAAATTAGTTTAAGTTTTAGATAGTGGTCGTCATACTTTTGAAGTAATAACTCATTTAATTGTAAAAACTCCATCGTCTTGCCCTTCACTCTAATAAGCCCAAATCCCATGATGGTGGTTCCGGGGTCAATCCCTAATATAATTTTATCCTCTACCATTATTTTACAACTAAAATTAATGGAAGTTGAAAGGCGGACTGCACTTGTTGACTTCGTTTAATGGCGGGGTATAATTTAGGCAAGCCTTGCAAACTGTGGGTGATAAGTGAATCTAAGCCTGGGATCTGTTGTCTTGTCAAAGGCTTTGATTGAATGTTAGAAATAGACAGGCTTCCTTTGTTATTGACTAAAAAGTCAATGCGTATGGTGTCGGTTACATTTTGCGTTACAACCAGATTTTTTTCTATAAAAAACTCAGAGAAATGGCTTATAAGAGTTTGCTCAAAACAAATTTTGGTTTCCTGGAAATCAATCGAATCCTCACAAGTATCAAAACTTGGATAGCTATCTAATTCATTCCAATTGAACGTTTTTAATTCTTCCATTAAAATCGTCTCAGAATTCAGTTTCTTTTTCTCATAATAGTTACATGAAAAAAAAGAACTCAAAAAAATCAAAATAAACAAATACTTCATAGAATCGTATGAGACTCTAAAATTACAATTTTTTATTTTTTAAACACAACTTCGAATAAATTATTCCATAAAGTCTAAATAGAGTTTGGACCCCCTTCTAGTATTTCTGAATTAGCATAGCTTTCAAATTTCTTGAAGTTATCCCTAAAGGATTTTGCTAATTTATAGGCTGTTTCATAAAACCCTTTATCATTTTGCCACGTTTTACGCGGACTCAAAAACTCTGTAGGAACGTTGGGGCAAACTCTAGGTTGTAGAACTCCGAATACAGAGTGAACATGATAGTTGTCTTTATTAGCGGCTTCTAAGGTTCCATCAATTGCAGCATTAATCATAGCGCGTGTATAGGACAACTTCATACGGGACCCTATCCCATAAGGACCTCCAGTCCAACCTGTGTTAACTAACCAAACATTAACGCCAGAAGACTGCATTTTTGCACTTAACATTTCTGCGTATTTAGTTGGATGTAAGGGCATAAAAGGAGCCCCAAAACAAGCAGAAAAACTTGGAACTGGTTCTGTTATGCCCGCTTCCGTTCCTGCCACCTTAGCGGTGTAGCCAGAAATAAAGTGGTAAGCCGCTTGGCCCGGAGTTAGCTTTGATATAGGAGGAAGAACTCCAAAAGCATCAGCGGTAAGAAAGAAAATATTTTTAGGATTTTTACCTATTGAGTTTGGCTGTATATTTTCAATAAAATCAAGGGGGTAACTGACGCGAGTATTTGGGGTGATGGACGTGTCCGAATAATCAACTACACCGTGATCATCTAAAATTACATTTTCAAGAATGGCCCCTTTTCTAATAGCTGAAAAAATTTCTGGCTCACTAGTCTTGGACAAATTAATAACTTTGGCATAACAACCACCTTCAAAATTGAAAATAGTGTTATCGTTGGTCCAACCGTGCTCATCGTCTCCAATTAGTTGGCGTGTTTTGTCCGTTGATAAAGTAGTTTTTCCCGTCCCTGAAAGACCAAAAAATATAGCGGTATCCCCCTCTGGCCCTACATTAGCACTGCAGTGCATTGGAAGGGTGTTTTTAAAAACTGGAAGAATAAAATTCAGTGCCGAAAATATACCTTTTTTAATTTCTCCTGTATATCCAGTCCCTCCAATAAGAGCTATCTTTTTAGTGAAATTTAAAATAGCAAAGTTATGCTGTCGAGTGGCATCTAGCTCTGGATCAGCCATGAATCCAGGGGCATTGATCACAGTCCATTCAGGCTCGAAGTCTGTTAATTCGGAGTCTGTTGGTCTTAAAAACATATTGTACGCAAAATAATTACTCCAAGGGTATTCATTAATAACTCTAATACTCGTGCGATATTTAGGGTCTGAACAGGCATAAGAATCTCTAACAAATAATTCTTTCTGACTCAGATATGCTGTGACTTTATTATAAAGTAAATCAAAGTTTTGTGCTGAAAAAGGAATATTAACATCACCCCACCAAACTCGATCTTTAGTAATGGCATCATTTACAATAAATCGATCTTTGGGAGAACGGCCAGTAAACTCTCCTGTTCGTATTGCCAAGGCACCTGTGCTGGTTTGTACCCCTTGTTTCTTATTAATTACACTTTCGTGAAGTTGAATTGGTGACAATTGATAATTTACCTTTTTAGAGGTTATAGAGTAGGAATCTAACGAAATCGTTTTCGTAAATAAGGCTGGAGGTTTCATGAATTGTTTAAATTAATTGACACTACAAAAGTATTGATTAATATTAAAACAATGCTATTTAACTTTTATTTCTTAAATTATAAGAAAACAGAAGGGCCCAAGAACTAATTAAAAACAAACCACCTAAAGGGGTGACGAATCCGATGACCTTAAAATTAAACGACGTTAAGTCATTGGTAGATAGCAAATAAATAGAACCTGAAAATAACAGTATTCCGGAAAGAATGAGTTTGTACAGAAGAGACTGTTGTTTATTTTTTAAACGCGACGTAGATCCAATATAAAATAATAAAAAAGCATGGTACATTTGATATTGTATTCCTGTGCCTAAACTATCAAAGGCGGAAACACTCAGTAGAGGTTTAAGACCATGGGCAGCAAAAGCTCCTAGCAAAACTGCCATCCCTCCTATAAGACTTGCTAATAAAATTATTTTACGTTCCATATCTATTTATAAAGTGTTCAATTTACTACATTAGTAGTCAAACTAATAACAAAAATAAGAATCTCTAATCAATATGCGTAAAATTTTAATTATAGGAGCCGGCAAGTCCGCTTCTTACCTTGTAAAATATTTTTTAGATAAATCCATTTCAGAAAAACTAGATATAACAATTGGAGATTTAGAACTCTCAAATGCTAAAAAATGGATTAAGAATAACAAAAATGCTCGTACGTTGAAGCTCGACATATTTAAAGAGCAAGACCGTAAAAATGCCATTGAGAATTCTAATATTGTGGTATCCATGCTTCCTGCTAGATTTCATATAGAAGTAGCAAAAGACTGTTTGGCGCTTGGGAAACACATGGTAACAGCTTCCTATGTGAGTAAAGAAATGCAAGCCTTAGATGAAGAGGCGAAGTCCAAAAAATTAGTGTTTTTAAATGAAATTGGGGTTGATCCAGGAATTGACCACATGAGCGCTATGCAAGTCATCGATCGCATTCGTAAATCTGGAGGTAAGCTTATACTATTTGAATCTTTTACTGGAGGGCTAATGGCCCCTGAAAGCGATACAAATCTTTGGAATTACAAGTTTACATGGAATCCGCGTAATGTTGTTTTGGCCGGACAAGGTGGTGCCGCAAAATTCATACAAGAAGGGAAATTTAAATATATTCCATACCACCGTCTGTTTAGAAGAACTGAATTTTTGGAAGTCGATGGTTATGGGAGATTTGAAGCTTATGCTAATCGGGATTCCCTTAAATACCAAGACGTCTATGGCTTAAACTCTATACAAACACTCTACCGTGGAACCATTAGAAGAGTTGGTTTTAGTAGAGCATGGCAAATTTTTGTAATCTTAGGCCTGACAGATGATAGCTATACAATTGCAGACAGCGAAAATATGAGCTATCGTGATTTTGTGAATTCGTTTTTACCTTACAGCCCTACAGACTCTGTAGAATTAAAATTAAGGTATAAGCTAAAGATTGATCAAGATGATATTCTGTGGGAGAAACTAGAAGAATTAGATATTTTTAGCTCCAACAAAAAAGTTGAATTAAAAAATGCCTCCCCTGCACAAATTCTTCAAAAAATACTTTTAGACAGCTGGAGCTTAGACCCTAATGATAAGGACATGATCGTTATGTACCATAAATTCGGCTATGAACTAAACGGAGAAAAACACCAAATTGATGCCACCATGGTGTGTACAGGTGAAGACCAAACTTTTACTGCAATGGCAAAAACAGTAGGATTACCTGTTGGTATTGCAACATTAGCCATACTAAATAAAAAAATTAAAAGCTATGGCGTACAAATACCAATAAATAAAGACATATACGACCCTATACTGAGTGAATTAGAGAGTTTTGGTGTAATATTTAAAGAAAAAGAGGTGAAATACCTTGGATATAACCCCTTAAACGCATAATTTAGTTATAAATTGATATAATTTTAATATTTTTCGCTAACAATAAGATAAAATCTAATTAAAATTGAGTAAAAAAACCGAAATAGACGGTATTGACAAAACAATATTAAGAGCATTAATGAAAGATGCCCGCACCCCTGTCTTAGAAATTGCACGAGCCGTAGGCATTTCCGGTGCTGCTATTCATCAACGACTAAGAAAACTAGAAAACTCAGGGCTGATTGCAGGCTCTAAGTTTGTTATTAACCCAAAAGCGCTTGGATATACAACTATGGCATTTGTGGGGGTTTTTCTTGATAAAGCAAAAAGCAATTCAGACGCTGTAAAACAGCTCAAAAGAATCCCAGAAGTACTGGAGTGCCACTATACTACCGGAAACTGGAGTGTATTAATTAAAATTCTCTGTAAAGACAACGAACATCTAATGTCTGTTTTGAATAAAGAAATTCAAACAATTTCCGGAGTTTCAAGAACAGAAACTTTCATTTCATTAGACCAGCAAATTGATAGGCAAATTAAAATATAAAAAAAACTCAACCTATAGCTAAATTAAAAAACAACCCCTTTACTAACGTTTTCTGTACTTATAGATAAATACTAAAAGGGTGAAAGAGGATACTAAAGTAACTGTGTTTGCTAATATCATAGACAAACTCTGCTTGTATATACCGTAAATCAGCCAAAATACAATACCTATAAAAAACAAAGAAAATGTTGGTAACGAAAATGCTGACACATCTTTAGTTTTCCAAGTTTTATAAACTTGAGGCAAAAAAGCATAGGTTGTTAAGCTAGCTGCGATGAGACCTATAACTTCGATATTATCTATATTATCCAACAATATTTACGATTTTACCTGGTACAACAATCACTTTTTTAGGGACACGCCCTGCTAACTGCGTTTGTGTTTTTTCATTTGACATCACCGCTTCTTCAATGGCTTCTTTACTCAAGTCCAATGACAACTCCATAGTAAAACGCATCTTTCCATTAAATGATATTGGATATGCCTTGGTGCTTTCTACAAGATAACTGTCGTTAAACATAGGAAACGCAACGGTTGAAATGGAATTCTCATGACCTAACTGCTCCCACAACTCTTCAGCAATATGAGGTGCATATGGCGCTACTAAGACCAAAAAAGGCTCAAGAATACTTCTTGAAGTACATTTCTGAGCAGTAAACTCGTTAACTGCGATCATAAAAGTAGAAACCGAAGTATTGAATGAAAAATTCTCAATGTCTTCAGTGACCTTTTTAATAGTTTTGTGAAGGGTTTTTAACTGATCCTTACTTGGATCGGCATCTATTACCGTTAAACCATCCTTACCAATATAAAGTTTCCATAATTTTTTTAGAAACCCATGAACACCCGTAATACCAGCTGTGTTCCAAGGCTTATATTGCTCTAATGGACCTAAAAACATCTCATATAAACGAAGAGAGTCGGCGCCATATTGTTCACAAATTGCATCTGGACTGACAACATTATATTTAGATTTAGACATTTTTTCAACCTCCCTTTTAACTTTGAAAAGATTATTGTCATGAGTAATGAACGTAGCTGCCTTAAATTCCTCTCTCCAAGATCTAAAGGCTTCAACATCTAACTCATCTGAGGAATTCACAAAAGACACATCTGCATGAATCCATTGAACAGTCTCAGAGGTGACTTTATCTGCAGAAATAAAAGTATTAGTCCCTTCAATTCGCCCTACAAACGCACTAGTTCCTAAAATCATTCCTTGATTTATTAGCTTTTTAGCAAATTCATCAACAGGTACAATTCCTAAATCAAATAAGAATTTTTGCCAAAATCGTGCATATAACAAATGCCCCGTTGCATGCTCGCTACCGCCGATATACAAATCGACTTCTTTCCAGTAATTTAAGGCTTCTGAACTTGCAAATTCGTCAGAATTATGAGCATCCATATAGCGGTTAAAATACCATGAACTACCCGCCCACCCAGGCATTGTATTAAGTTCTAATGGAAATATTGATTTATGATCTATCAGGCTATTTTTAACCACTGCATTTTGCAATGTATCCCAAGCCCATACATCAGCACGCCCCAAAGGGGGCTCTCCTTTTTCTGTTGGGAGGTATTTTTCAACTTCGGGTAGAGTAATTGGTAAATGATCTTTTGTAATCATTTGAGGCATACCATCTTTATAATAAACAGGGAAAGGCTCCCCCCAATAACGCTGTCTTGAGAACACCGCATCTCTCAATCGGTAATTGGTTTTACCTAATCCATGTTTTTGAGCCTCTAAAGCTTCAATTGCTTTTTCGGATGCTTCTTTATAAGGTAATCCGTTTAAAAAATCGCTGTTACCAATAATAGCATTTACTTTATCAGTGTACGACTCATTAGCAATATCAACCCCTTCAAAAATATTTGGAATCTTTATGTTAAAATGTTTCGCAAAATCATAATCTCGTTGGTCACCACAAGGCACAGCCATTACGGCTCCGGTTCCATAACCTGCCAATACATAATCTCCAACCCAAACCGGAATTAATTCATTTGTAAATGGATGTTTTGCATACGCCCCTGTAAATACTCCCGATATAGTCTTTACATCAGCCATACGCTCACGCTCACTTCGTTTAGCAGTCGCTAAAACATAAGTTTCAACTTCTGCTTTTTGTTCTTCTGTAGTAATCTGACTGACCAATTCGTGTTCTGGCGCCAAGGTCATAAAAGAAACGCCGTAAATAGTGTCTGGACGGGTTGTAAAAACTTCTATAGTTGAATCATAATTCTCTAGATCAAAGACTACAGAAGCACCTACAGATTTTCCGATCCAGTTTCGCTGACTCTCTTTTAATGCATCTGTCCAGTCTATTTTATTGAGCCCTTGTAAAAGTCGCTCTGCATAAGCTGAAATTCGCATGCTCCATTGAGTCATTGTTTTTCTTACTACCGGAAAACCTCCACGTTCTGAAACTCCGTTAATAATTTCATCATTAGCCAAAACAGTCCCTAGTTCAGGACACCAATTGACCTCGGTTTCGGCCAAATAGGTTAACCTATATTGAAGTAAAATTTGTTGTTGTTTTTGCAGAGAGAATGAATTCCAATCTTGAGCAGTAAAAGCAAACACTGAGTCGTCACGGACTGCCTCAATATTAGCATTACCGTCTTCTGAAAACATCTTAATAAGCGCACTTATAGGAGTCGCTTTATCTGTTGATTTATTATACCATGAATTAAATAATTGAATAAAAATCCATTGGGTCCATTTGTAATATTCAGGAGAAGAGGTGCGAACTTCCCTTGACCAGTCAAAAGAAAACCCCATTTGATCCAGTTGACGCCTGTAGGTTTTAATGTTTGCTTCGGTTGTAACCGCTGGATGTTGACCTGTTTGAATAGCGTATTGTTCTGCGGGAAGGCCAAAACTATCATAACCCTGAGGATGCAGTACATTAAACCCCTTATGTCGCTTGTACCGCGCATAAATATCAGACGCAATATACCCTAATGGATGTCCAACATGAAGTCCAGCACCACTAGGGTAAGGAAACATATCCAAGACATAATATTTGGGTTTATCCGAACTGTTTGTGGCATGAAACGTTTTGTTTGCAGACCAGTATTTTTGCCACTTGGCTTCAATTTCACTGAAATTGTACATCATATCAACATCATTATAATGACAAATTTACACTTTATTTAGCAAGTAAAAAACTATGTTTAATGAAAGAGTAACAGAAAGGAATGTTAATTTGTTTTCAGAGAAATATGAGCCTTTTAAGTAAGTTTTTTTATACTTTTACAAATGTAAGACATTAGCTATGAGTTCATCTTTTGAAAAACATCAAAAACGCCGCTTAATCTCGTCCTATTTCTCGGTCGTTATTAGCATTGCATTAGTCCTTTTTTTACTGGGCACGCTAGGACTGTTGGTTCTGAATGCAAAATCTGTGTCTGACAACTTTAAGGAACAGGTTATACTTACAATATACCTCGAAGATAGCTCTAAAGAAGTTGAAATAAAACAACTTGAAAAAAGCCTTGCTTTTTCTAGCTATGTAAAAAAAACGGAATTTATTTCTAAGGGCGCAGCGGCAGAATTTATGAAGCTTGAGTATGGCGAAGACTTCTTGGATGATATCGGTTATAACCCGTTAAAAAACTCTATTCAAGTCAACCTAAAAGCTGACTATGTAACCGCAAGACGTTTGGATAGTATTTCGGAAAGCACCTTGAAAAAGAACTTTGTCGAAGATATAAATTATGACAAAGATCTCGTGTCTCTCATGAATAGTAATGTGAAACGACTGAGTTTATGGATTTTAATAATTAGTGGGATTTTTGCAGCAATTGCTGTTTTATTAATAAATAGCTCAATTCGCCTTGCTGTTTACTCCAAGCGCTTTTCAATTAAGACAATGCAAATGGTTGGGGCTACCAAAAAATTTATTCAAAGACCTTTTATTTGGAGAAGTATTCGACTCGGAATTATAGGGTCCTTAATGGCAATCGCTGGAATGGCTGTTGTATTGTACTATGTTGACATGTCATTTCCCGAATTTAAACTAATTCAAAATAAAATATCAATAGGCATCCTTTTTGTCTCTATATTTTTGATAGGAATTCTAATTACTTGGTGGAGTACATTTTTTGCAACTCAACGCTTTCTAAATCTTAAAACAGATCAACTTTACTATTAATTATACAGGAAAAACTACTTCAATTATTTTTAATTAATTATGGGAGAACAAAAACGAAAAGAAGATAAAAAGGCAAAATTTATTTTTAACAAACATAACTACCAGTGGATGTTTATAGGGCTTGCTCTCATTGCATTAGGGTTCGTTTTAATGGCTGGTGGAGGCTCCGATGACCCAAATGTGTTTAACCCAGAAATATACAACATAAGAAGAATTCGAGTGGCACCAACTCTTATTTTAATAGGGTTTGCAATTCAAGTGTATGCTATCCTCAAAAAATTCAAGGAATAAATGGATATTTTAGACAGCATACTTCTTGGTATTATTCAAGGATTAACAGAATTTTTGCCGGTCTCTTCAAGTGGGCATTTAGAAATTGGAAAAGCACTTTTAGGAGATGACTCAATTCCTGAAGACAGTCTAATTTTTACTGTAGTTCTTCATTTTGCAACAGCCTTAAGTACCTTAATTGTATTTCGAAAAGATATTGTTCAGATCCTATCACAGCTATTTAAATTTGAGTGGAATGAAGACACACAATTCATTTTTAAAATAATAATATCAATAATTCCAGCTGGAATTATTGGACTACTTTTTGAAAAGCAACTGGAATCCCTTTTTGGAAATAATATCTCTTTGGTTGGGGCAATGCTAATTGTCACTGCCTTGTTATTATTTTTAGCTGATCGCGCAAAACCAACAACAAAAAAAGTTGGTTTTTGGGATGCCTTTATTATTGGAATTTCACAAGCTGTCGCGATGCTTCCAGGTGTTTCAAGATCTGGAGCGACTATCTCCACCTCAGTGCTCCTGGGAAATGACAAATCGAAAGCTGCTCGTTTTTCTTTCTTAATGGTCATTCCATTAATCTTTGGGAAGATTGGAAAGGACCTCATTAGTGGTGACTTAAGTTATGATGCTGCCAATTTTGGAAGTTTATCGGCTGGGTTTTTAGCTGCATTTCTAGCAGGTTTATTTGCTTGTACATTAATGATAAAACTAGTTAAAAATAGCAAATTGAAGTACTTTGCTTACTACTGTTTGGTAGTTGGTGTTTTAGCCCTTATCATAACACTGTAAGAAAATGAAAACAGTACAAGATTTTTTAGATGGAGAAGTACTGTTAGTAGACAAGCCCTTAGAATGGACCTCATTTCAGGTGGTTAATAAAATACGTTGGAACATACGTCAGGCTTTTAATTTAAAGAAAATAAAAGTGGGACACGCTGGAACTTTAGACCCATTAGCCACAGGGCTTCTAGTGATTTGTACCGGGAAAATGACCAAACAAATTGACACCTTCCAAGGGCAAATTAAAACATACACTGGCACACTCGTGCTAGGCAGCACAACGCCCTCGTATGATCTTGAGACTGCGATAGACCAAACGTTTCCAACAACTCACATAACGGCTGATTTAATCCATAACGCTACCAGTAAATTTATTGGAGAAATCGATCAATTTCCGCCAATTTTTTCTGCTTTAAAAAAACAAGGCAAACGCTTATATGAATTTGCACGTGCTGGGGAAGAGGTTAAGATTGACTCAAGAAAAGTGACTATTAACGAATTTAAAATCTTAGCCATTAAAAGCACTGAGGTCGATTTTTCTGTGACATGTAGCAAAGGTACATACATTCGATCCTTAGCTCATGACTTCGGAAAGGCATTAGAATCAGGAGCGCACCTAACAGCTCTTCGGCGTACAAAAATAGGGGACTTTAATGTAGAGGAAGCTGTTTCTATTGATGAATTTATTTCAAGTTTAGAGTAAATTACTAAGTAAAAATTTATAAGAAATCGTTTGAACTATAGCCTTCAAATTATCTGCATGAGTCTATCCGTCCAAAACACATTAGAGGATAATAGGTTTTATATAATTGGCTCGGAAGTCTCAGCCTTAATAGGGATCTAATCAACTAACCACTATAGGGGACAATCTCTAACAGCTTTTCAATAACCTCAACTCTTGCTCTACTTTTTTTATTAGCTCGAATAATAATCCATGGGGCAATTTTGGTATTGGTCTGATCAAACATTTTAGATTTATATGACGTGTAGTCATCCCAGAGTTTAAGCGCAGTTTTATCTACAGCACTGAATTTCCATTTTTTAACAGGGCTTGATTTTATATCTTCGAAACGTGACGACTGCTCATCTTTAGAAATAGAAAAATAAAACTTAACCAATCTAATTCCAGAATCAATTATCATTTTCTCGAAACTATTAACTTGGTTCATGAAAACATCATATTCTTCGGCACTACAAAATCCATTTACAGGCTCAACAACAGCACGGTTGTACCAGCTTCTATCAAAAAAAGTGATTTGACCATTTCTTGGCAAATTCTTTACATAACGCTGAAAATACCACTGACTATTCTCTTCGTCAGTTGGTTTAGGGAGTGCAACTACATTAAACTCTCTAGGGTTTAAATGTTGGGTCATACGACGAATGGCTCCACCCTTCCCAGCAGCATCTCGCCCCTCAAATATTACAATCAACTTCTCACCTTCGGCCTCAACCCATTGCTGGAGCTTAATGAGCTCCTCTTGTAAACGCGCTAATTGGGTTTCATGATTCAAAATCTTTAATGCTTTTTGAACCGTCATGTCATCATGACTTAAAAAGAGCTGCAAGCCACGCTTACTATTTAGTTTTTTTAAATTTTTAGGTGTCAGAGTTTCCATAATCAATCTATTTGAGAAATCATTCGGTGATATCGTTGGACCACATTTGGGTCTGGAAGTACAGTGGTTTTTGAGCTTCCTTTTCGGTCGTATTCAAAACGTGACAAAACGTATCGAATACTTTCTAAACGCGCTTGTTTTTTGCTGTTTGTTTTTATGATTATCCAGGGACTAAATGATGTATGGGTTTGGCTAAACATTTGCTCTTTGTAAGAAGTATATTTATCCCATCTAATCTGACCTTCTTTATCAACTGGACTAAACTTCCATTGTTTAAGAGGATTTTTTAATCTTGAATTAAAGCGCTTTTTTTGTTCTTCTTTGGAAATTGAAAACCAAAACTTTATAATAATCACACCGTCCTCGTAAAGCATATGTTCAAATTCAGGAACTTGAACCATAAACTTATTATATTGTTCATCAGAGCAAAAATCCATGACTGGTTCAACAACTGCACGATTGTACCAGCTTCTATCAAAAAAAACAAGCTCTCCCGGCTCAGGTAATTCTTTTATATACCGTCTAAAATACCACTGACCTTTTTCAATTTCTGTTGGTTTTGTAAGTGCGACAACCCGCATGGAGCGTGGGTTTAAATGCTCTGTAAATCGACGAATCGCACCCCCTTTACCTGCAGCATCTCTTCCTTCAAACAACACACAAACACGCTTTTTGTGCTTGGCTGCCCATTGCTGTAAATCTACCAATTCAGCTTGTAGTTTCAATAATTCACTGTCATAATCAACCAAATCAATTAGTGAGTCGTAACGTTTTTTACTGATCTTAGATTTTAAAATGTCTTTGAATGACTCTTTCTCTGAGTACAACTCGAAATCTTCTTTAGAAAGCATAGGCAATTAGATTGCTGTGAATTAATAGTTTATTTAGTTTACAGAGGGTTTAAATACTGCATGAAATTTGATCTAGAGATATGTTCAGCACCTAAACTTTCAAGATGTTTTGAATGAACCTGGCAATCAATTAACTTAAAATTTGAATTTTGAACAAAGTTAATAAAACCAATCTTACTAGCATTACTTACGTGGCTAAACATACTTTCCCCGCAAAAAACATCATCATTAAACTGGATACCGTAAAATCCGCCTACTAGTTTTTTATCAAGCCAAACCTCAACAGATTTAGCAAACCCCATTTTATGCAACTCACAGTATACGTCAATCATTTGGTCTGTAATCCATGTCCCCGATTGAGATATCCTTTCCACTTTAGAGCAGGCTACTATCACTTCTTTAAAACTTCGGTTTACAGAGACTTCAAATTTTTGAGATCTTAAAAGCTGTTTACTACTTTTTGAGATCTTTAATTTATTTGGATACAACACAAAACGAGGATTTGGAGACCACCAAAGTAATGGCTGGTCGGCTTCATACCATGGAAAAATACCATTTTTGTATGCATATAATACTCGCTTTGGCGACAAATCTCCTCCAATAGCTAACAAACCGTCGCTATTCGCCTCATTTAGTGGAGGGAATTCTATAGAGTCGTTTAGCCGGCGCATAAATATATTAAATGGAAGTATCCATTGTTTTAACTTTGATTAAAACGGCAAATCATTTGGTTCGTCTTGAGTCAAATCTGTTGCTGGCTCAAAGGCATCTGCTGGAGGAACTGGTGCTGAACCAGCGGGTGCTTGTGCTTGTTGTAAGTTTTCAATACGCCATCCTTGTATTGCATTAAAATACTTCGCTTCTCCTTGTGGATTAATCCACTCTCTTCCACGTAAATTAATACCTACCTTAATTGGCTGTCCAACCTGAAAACTATTTAAAAGATCTGTTTTATCTTGAACAAATTCTACTAAAATATGCTGAGGGTATTGCTCTTCTGTAGTTAAAACTAATTCACGTTTTCTAAACCCGTTTGATCCAATAGATTGTGTTTCTCCAATAACTTTGATTTTTCCTTGTAACTCCATTTTATAAATTCAATTTTAGTTTTGTAATATATTAATGTAACGTTTTTTATAAATATATACAAATTTAACAAATTATGACGCCACCAAAAAGGAGAAAGCCATATTATAAAGTAATAAAATTAGTATAAATACATTATATTTAAATTTGAAAAAAATAAACCAATGAAAATCACCTCAAAACAACACTTGTTACGCTGGATAATGATTGTCATTTCATTTCTAACCATCTCTTTGATCTTGTGGAATACTTACCAGTTTCTGCAAAAATTTAAAGAGGAAGAACGAGTGAAAATGGAAAACTTTTCCCAAGCTCAAATTGAGCTGGGAAAAATTATTGACATCAACGGAAACATAAGTGATTTTCCATTAAAAATCATTCAAAGTAATTCTTCGACCCCAATGATTATTGAAGACTCCGAGGGGAATTTTCAATCTAAAAATATTGAACTTAGCTCAGTAGATAATCAAGAGCAACTTAAAAAATTAACTGAAAAGTTCAAAGACCAAAACAAGCCAATCCCTGTGATTTATAACGGGAAAATACTATCTACAATGTATTATGGGGATTCTGACTTACTGAACAAACTTAAGTACTACCCTTTCGCATTACTGTTAATATTTTTACTATTTAGTGCTGTGGTATGGCTTTTTTACAAGAGTACACAAGCGGCCTCGCAAAACAAATTATGGACAGGAATGGCGAAAGAAACAGCGCATCAAATTGGCACCCCCCTATCCTCGTTAATTGGATGGACTGAGCTTTTAAAAACAGAAACGGTTAACCCTGACTATATTTCCGAAATAGAAAAAGACATCAAGCGTCTTGAAATCATAACAGATCGCTTTAGTAAAATAGGGTCAAAACCTTTACTAAAAACAAGTAATATTATATCAGAGACCATAGAGTCTTTTAACTATTTAAAAGCCCGAAACAGCAAGCTAATCTCCTTTGAAATGAAGGCTCCAGAAAAAGAAATTCTTGTAAAATTAAACGTTGAACTTTATAGCTGGGCCATCGAAAATTTAGTTAAAAATGGAATTGACGCCATGAAGGGAGAAGGCCATATTAGTGTATCGTTAGAGACCACGGAATCTATGGTGCTAATAAAGGTAAAAGATAGCGGGAAAGGGATTCCAAAAAACCGATTCAAAAAGGTATTTGAGACTGGGTTCACTTCTAAAAAACGAGGCTGGGGATTGGGATTGTCACTTTCAAAACGTATTATTGAAGAGTATCATAACGGAAAAATTAAAGTACTTCACTCAGAAGTAGATAATGGAACCACAATGCAGATTAGTTTGAAAATACTATAAGAAAGAAGCTATTTTATTTGCAATTTGTATAAAATCTTCAGGGGCTAATTGCTGCTTTTTTACAAACTGAGCATCTTCCATAGTGCTTAATGGAATTAGGTGAATATGAACATGTGGTACTTCAAGTCCAATAACTGTCATACCAATACGTTTACAATCAATCGCTTTTTCTAAGGCTATAGCAACTGTTCTTGAAAAATCCATCAAAGCTAGATAAACTGATGGCTCCAAATCAAATAGTTTATTAATTTCTTGTTTAGGGACACAAAGCGTATGTCCTTTCGCGTTTGGATTAACATCCAAAAAGGCGAGGAACTGGTCTGTTTCAGCAACCTTATAACAAGGGATTTCTTTATTAATTATTTTAGTGAAAATTGAGCCCATCAACTGGAATTAAAAAAGTTAGTTTATCTTGAAATCTTTAATATTTCAAATTTCAAAATGCCATTCGGCACTTGAATTTCAGCAATATCTCCAACGCTTTTACCTAACAGCCCTTTGCCTATAGGAGAGTTCACAGATAATTTGCCTGCAGCTAAATCAGCTTCACCATCGGCCACTAAAAGGTAATCTAATTCCATTCCGTTGGATTGATTTTTTATTTTCACTTTAGACAAAACTAAAGCTTTAGTATTGTCTAGCTGAGATTCATCAATTAGACGAGCTCCAGCAAGAGTGTCCTCAAGTTTAGATATGCGCATTTCAAGCATGCCTTGCGCTTCCTTAGCAGCATCATATTCTGCATTTTCACTTAAATCTCCTTTATCTCTAGCCTCTGCGATAGCCCTTGAAGCTTTAATACGCTCCACGTCTTTGAGCTGCTTCAACTCACCTCTTAATTTCTTCAATCCTTCGGCCGTGTAATAAGATACATTGCTCATAACTAATAATTTTTAAAGTAGTCGTTTATTTAGGTTTTTGAATAGTCTAAAAAGAATTTAGAACTAAACACAAAAATCTCGTATTCACGAGATTGCTATACAAATATACAAAATATTTATCTTCCAATACTTTTTGTCGTAAATTGAATCCCGAATTAATATTTAGTATAATTGCCCACAAATACAATACCAATTAATAAATATGAGTCTTAAAAAATTAAAAACAATTGGAGCCATTGCCTTAATTTGCTTGGGGTGTTCAAGCAGCAGCAACTACGATGAGTCCTGTAACTTTCTAGCTAATATTAATGTAGTCATATCGTTAAACCTTGCCCTTTCACAATACAATCAGTTAACGTTTCCTAGCAATCCTGTCTACGTCCCTAATGTTGGAAATGGTGGGATTATAGTTAACAATACCGGGATTGGTTATGTGGCATTTGATGCCGCAGACCCTAATCATGTCTTTAGTGAATGTTCTATATTATCTATTGACGGTATTGAAGCTGTTTGTAGTTGCGAGAACAATAAATACAACCTTGTTACAGGACAACCTATGGAGAACCCTGAACTACGATGCAGCCTAAAGCCATACTTTGTAGAAAGCAACGGAAATAGCCTTTTTATTTCAAATTAAAAAAGCGTGCCTAGGCACGCTTTTTGTAATATAATATTAAGGTTCTTAGAATTTTAACGTCACACCAACTAAAAAGTTTCGAGTGGCTTGTGGATAATACCCGGCCCCTTCAATAGTCGTTAATTGACCTGGTACCGACCAGTCGTCGTCATACGTATAATAGTAACCATTGGACACATATTCTTTATCAAGAATATTATTTACTAAAGCGGAGACCACCACAGCACTAAAAACTGATTTCGGATTCCATTCGTAAGTGATATTTAAATCATTGACAAAATACTCTTTTAACTTTGAGGTATCAGTATCGGTGTTACCCATGTATTGATCTCCAACATACTTAGTGAGAAAACTTAGACTAAAATTCTTTAAAGGACTGTATATAAACGCATTTGAAGCGACAACTTCTGGAGAAAAAGAAATGTTTGTGGTTCCAAAATCTTTTAAAACGCCGTCAACCTGAGAATAGGTTTGCTTGTTCTTATTTGAACTTAACGTTAGCACAGGCTGTATTATAAACACATCTGACAACGAAAAAGCAGCTTCTATTTCTAGACCTACTCTGTAACTATCTCCACTATTAGTTCGTACTGGAGCACCAACATCATCCAAAGCACCTGTTAAGATTAGCTGTTCATTGTATTGCATGTAATAAGAGTTAACATTTAACATTACCCCTTTTTTATTGTAACGCCATCCCATTTCAAAATCGTTTAGTTGTTCTGGCCTTACATCCGGATTACTTTCAAAATCAGAACGACTTGGTTCTCTATTGGCTCTCGCATAAGAAACATATAGACTTGAGTTAGACGCTAACTGGTAAGACACTCCAACTTTTGGATTAAAAAAGCTGTAAGACTCATCGATCCGCATATTTTCTAAATCAGAAGTAAGGCCAGACGTTTTATAACCAACATTTCTAAGTTGTAAATCCCCATAAACATCAATTTTGGAATTTAACGTATAGGTGGCTTTTGCAAAGGCACTAAAATCTGTTTTCTTTCCATTTCCAAAATAATACTGATCTCTAATTGAGGATTCCGAAGCAAATTGTCTCGCCCATATGACCTCGCCAAAATGGTCCCCGTCATAATTGCTATAAGACCCACCAAATACAAGGTCAATATCTGATTCACTGTAGTTCACAGTTGCATTAATAACATAAAAGTCGTTATCAAGCCAACGTCTTCGAATCAAATCTGTTGTTGAGCTTCCATCCGCAGACTCTACAATTCCTCCATAAGTGCTAATATCGTCGTCTTCTCTATACTGCTCATAATAGCCTCGACCAAATGTGTAGTTCAGCCCTAAATTAGTAGACCAGTTTTGATTTATTTTTTGATTCCAGTGTAATTGATAATGGTCTTGCTTGTAGTTGTCAATTTCATTTTCATAAGTGTAAGGGTTTTGACGACGATCATCTTCTAATTGCTGTTTAGTCAAACCTTCCCAAGACTGATATGTTTTTTCATGACCACCAAAAGCCAATGCCTTGATTAGCGTTCCGTTATTGTTATAAGTCCCTTGTAAAAAATACGATTTAAGATCTGAAAAAGCACGGTCTACGTAACCATCAGAATTAATCTTTGATAGACGACCTGAGACCTCAAAAACATCATTGATCTTCCCTGTACTAAACTTAACGGAGTGTTTTTTAGTGTTGTAGCTTCCAAAGGAATTTGAAATTTCAGCAGTAGATGCATCAGACGAAGCATCTGTTAGGATATTAATACTTGCTCCAAAAGCTCCCGAGCCATTGGTAGACGTACCAACTCCTCTTTGGAGCTGTAAACTTTCAACTGATGAGGAAAAGTCAGGCATATTTACCCAAAAAGCACCTAAGGACTCCGCATCCGTAAATGGGATCCCATTAATTGTAACATTTGTAGAAAGCGGACTCACACCACGAACTCTAATACCAGTGTATCCAATTCCTGCGCCGGCATCACTGGTTGTGACTACTGAAGGTAAATAATTTAACAAAATAGGCAGATCTTGTCCCAAATTACGAGATTCTAACTGTGCCTTAGTAACATTAGAATGCGTAATTGGTGCATTAGGTTTTACCCTAACAGATTTAACCAAAACTTCCTCTAGTGTTTGTGTTCTTGTTGAATCAGTTTCAACTTGATTTTGTTGCGCAAATAAAACTGAGGTTGTCAGCATAAATGCAGATAAAAGAATATGATTTTTCATACGATAAATTTAATATCGAATAAAAAGAGGTGATTATTCTTTGTCAATTAGTTAATAAAAAATTTGAAGCAAAGGCTTCGTTGAACTTCAACTAAAACAATAGTTTTAATTGAAGTTCGATTCCCTAAACAGCATTACCTGTTCTAGGTTCAATGGGTATGATCTCAGCCGATATTGGCACCCCTTTATTGAGAACGCTGCAAATATAGTTTAGAAATATATTTTAAATGTATTTTTTTTCTATTTTTTTTCAATCAATTGAAAAAAAATTAGTTTTTAGTGCTCACTTGATGAGCTGGCTTAAGAAGGTCATTAACTGATTTTACTGGATTAAAAGTTATGAGAGGAACCTCAATAAACACAGAGTTCCAATTGGCCATAGCCCCATTCCACAAACCAGGCCTTTCAAGAGACTTAAGCGGCCTGCCGTTCTTTGTCTTAAGGCCAACAAAAGACAATGAAGGATCAACAAAATCTAATAAATCATATTTCTCTCCTTTGTAATTCTTAAGACTACATACGATATCAACTGGGTTAAAATGGGTTGATTCATTAAAAATAGATCTTTGCTCCTCATTTTTCATATCTATCTGAGACGACTCAATGATTTGAAGAGATATTTCTGACTTAGCTGTTTCTACCCAAAAAGGCCCACCCCCTGGCTCTCCTTCATTTTTAACCATGCCACATACACGTAATGGGCGGTTAAGTCGACTTGAAATATAATCTAAAATATATTTGGTCTTATAATTTGAAAAACTGTCTGGAAAATAGGTGTTCAACTTTTTAGATAGAAAATAAATAATCTCTGCAATCATTTCATCAGACACTGTAACTGCTGTTAATGCTTTTTGATAGTCATAAACTTGTGATCTGAGTTCTAATAATGCGCCAGCTAGTATTTTCTTATGACGTGCAACCTCATTCTTGTATTTATTCGCAACAACATTATCAATGTTTTTTATAAATACAATATCAGCTTCTAAATCATTTAGGTTTTCTATGAGCGCTCCATGTCCAGAAGGCCGAAATAAAAGCCTTTCATTATCTAAAAAAAACGCATTGTCTACATTTAGAGCTATGGTATCGGTAGTCTTTTTTTGGTAGGAAAAAAAGATTTCTAACTTCCTTTTAGTGATGTCTTCAACTTTAGTCTTAATTCGATTAAACTCATCAATGAAGTCCCCTTTAAAATCCTCAGATATTGTGAAGTGAACTTTGGTAGAGTCTTTGCTTGAAGCATATAAAACAGCCTCAAAAAGATGCTCTTCAAAAGCAGAAGAAAGAGTGTTGTTTTTATATTTATGGAAGGGAATTAATCCTTTAGGTTGATTGCCATAATTAAGTCCACTTTCAGAAAGCAATTCCGAAACAAAAAGATATAGCTTCTTGGGACCTTCTAAATATGCAAACTCCTCATGTTTTTTAAGCAACAACTGCAACACTTTTTCGTAAAAAGGAAACTTTTCCAAGCCAACCAAAAACAAGGAAATATCCTTAGACTTGTAACGGTTTGTAAAGGCATTTAAAGTATCATTGTCTGGATTAAAATTAGTTAGAAAATGATATAAAAATCTAAACATTCGTGATGCAGAACCAGAAGCTGGCACGAACTTAAGTATCTCTAATTGGTTCTGTTCACGTTCATAACTACTTATGAGCGCAGCATTTTTTTCTTCAGAAAGTCGAGAAATACCATTTTCAATTGTAGCAGAAGAAACTAAATTTACAACAGTGGTGCCTTTTTGAAGAAGTGAAATTTGATTTTCAACTTCGTCAAGGCTAATGCCTGCCTCTAAAATTTGTTTGGAGATTGAATCTGAAAACTTCATAAATCTACTGTTTTATTAACTTATTAATTTCTCTTATAGCTAATTTAAACCTTTCTGTTTTACTTCCTTTTAACAGCACATAAGGCTTCTTATGTTTTTTTAATTGATCTTCAAAAGCCTGAAACATTTTTTCTCTGGCATTTGGCTTGTCTCTCAAATCATCAGCCTCCCAAGGCACATCAATATAGGTCAATAAATATAAATCGTACTCGTTCTTAATGGCAAATTTCTCCAGAACAGGGTCACAATACCCTAAGTAATAAGCCTCAGAATATACTTTTGTTTCCAATAAATTAGTGTCACATATGAGCAGTGTATTTGTTTTTTGAGATAATTTATTTTCTAAGCGCATTTGACCTATAGCTATAGCTGATAAATCGCTTGGCTCACATGTTTTACGTTCATTATTCCATTTCTCTTGAAGGTATTCACGTGCGTATTCTGGAACCCAAACAGAATTATAATGTCTTGCTAAAGCTTTTGAGAGCGTTGTTTTACCTGTAGACTCTGGCCCAAATAAAACGACTCTTATACAGTCTGAGTGCTGTTGTTCAAGTTTTTTTTCCATGCTAAAAATCCAAATATTGCTAAAATTGTAAAACCAAAATACTGTATACTAGAAAATGTCAACCCTTTGTAAAAGTATAAAGGGACCGAGATAATATCAGCTACAATCCAAAAATACCAATTTTCAATTTTCCGTTTAGCCATAAGCCACATTCCTACAAAAAATAGGGCCGTTGTTAATGTATCTATATAAGCTACCCAATGCGTCCACATGCCAAAAAACTGATACACTTTATAGACTAGCACTAAAGTAATTAAGAAAATAACAACGCCAATGAGTTGTTCTGATTTTGTTGTTCTTGAAATTGGGGTAACATTTATATCATTTACTTTTCGAGTCCATACGTACCAGCCATAGAGGCTCATAATAAAGTAATAAGCATTAATCATAGTGTCTCCTATCAGCTGCCATTTAAATAATAAATAAACAAATATTGAAGTGCTAATAAGTCCGGTTGGAAATACTAAAATATTATTCTGCTTGGAATACCAAACCGAAGCAAACCCAAAACACACCCCAGTGATCTCTAGAATAATGTCGAAAACGGCATAACTACTGTATTGTTCAAATAAAAAATTAAAAATTTGGCTCATAGTCGCTACGGTCACTTTTTACAATTTTCATATTTAAGACGACATGGTCTATCCTTTCGAAAGACTCTTTTATGGCTTGAGAAACAAACAGCATTAATGCATCAAACTCGCCATAAATCTGAGTACTTAAGGGGGTTTCAATCACTTTATACCCTGACTTTCGCAAGGCTTTAATAAAAACTATTATTGGGGTCTCAAAATCAGTCTGTAAAGGGGTCAGTGTAAATTCTATTGATATATTCATATGTATTAGATTAAAAATTTGGCTCTGTAATAACACAACCAAAACCTTCGAACTCCATAAAAGTAGCGATAAATCTCAACTTTTTGTTGTCTTGTACAATCCAGGCAGTTGTGGTATTCGATTCTTTACTAAAAGGGAGCACCATAAAATGTGTTTTAAAAATCATTCCTGGAGTACCAAATAACTTATAAAGGGCTTCTTTAGTACACCAAACCCAAGTTAGCTTTTGGATTTGAGTTGCATCCTTTTCGTTTAAATAAAAACTTTCATAACCAATGAACTTAGAAGCTATTTTTATAATTTTGGGACGTTGTTTTTCAATATCAACACCAACCTCAACAGTGCTTATCACTACTGTTGAAAAGTGATATGAATGTGAAATAGATATGTGCTTTCCATCTTTTAAAAAGGGTTTCCCTAAGGAATCGTAAAACATATCTGAATCTAAATAACCAAATTCCTCTAACAACATTCTAACACTTAAAAAGGCCCTTTGATGTAGTTCACTTTTCATTCCACTAACGCGCTCTAAACTTTCAGTGGTTAAAACTAATTTACTCATCAAGAACGCGATGGATTCAGAAATCTTCCATACTTTAACATTAGTTTGTGAGTTTAAGTCGAGTGATTTGTAAAGAGGCATTTAATTTTTAAAAAGTTAATAGTTATCTTTGCAGCGTATAAAAATTCAAAAACGAAAATACGCTATTTTATAAGTTTAAACCAAAATAGTGCATTTAAAAAATTGCCTTATGAACGTAAAAACCATCCCCTACATCCCTTACAAAGTAAAAGACATGTCTCTTGCAGATTGGGGTCGTAAAGAAATTGACCTTGCTGAATCAGAAATGCCAGGCTTGATGAGTCTTCGAGAAGAATACAAAGATAGCCAACCATTAAAAGGAGCACGAATTGCGGGTTGTTTACATATGACCATACAAACGGCTGTTCTTATTGAAACTTTAGTGGCACTTGGAGCAGATGTAACATGGAGTTCTTGTAATATATTTTCAACCCAAGATCAAGCAGCCGCAGCGATTGCAGCAACTGGAGTTCCTGTATATGCTTGGAAAGGTTTAAGTGAAGAAGAATTTGACTGGTGTATAGAACAAACCTTGTTTTTTGGGGAGGACCGCCAACCGTTAAACATGATTCTTGATGACGGTGGTGACCTAACCAACCTAGTTTTTGATCATTACCCAGAACTAATGGCTGGGATTAATGGACTAAGTGAAGAAACAACTACAGGTGTTCACCGTTTATATGAGCGCATGAAAAACGGAACGTTATCTATGCCCGCAATCAATGTGAATGATTCGGTTACAAAAAGTAAATTTGACAATAAATATGGGTGTAAAGAAAGTGCTGTAGATGCTGTTCGTCGTGCGACTGACATTATGTTAGCTGGAAAACGAGTCGTGGTTTGTGGCTATGGAGATGTTGGCAAAGGAACTGCTGCTTCTTTTCAGGGAGCTGGAAGTATTGTGACAATCACTGAAATTGACCCTATTTGTGCTTTACAAGCTGCCATGGATGGTTTTGAAGTTAAAAAACTAGAAACAGTATTGCCAGTTGCTGATATTGTAGTAACCGCAACCGGAAATAAAGACATCGTCTTAAGCGCTCATTTTGAAGCAATGAAAGACAAAACAATTGTTTGTAATATTGGGCATTTTGACAATGAAATAGATATGACATGGCTAAATGATACACATGGAGACAGCAAAGTTGAAATTAAAGCACAAGTTGATAAATACACAATAAATGGAAATGATATCATTGTTTTAGCGGAAGGCCGTTTAGTAAACTTAGGGTGTGCAACTGGCCACCCAAGTTTTGTAATGAGTAACTCCTTTACAAATCAAGTATTAGCTCAAATTGAATTATGGACTAATAAAAAAGCTTATGAAAATGAAGTGTATATGTTGCCAAAACATTTAGATGAAAAAGTAGCCAAACTTCACCTTGCCAAAATTGGAGTAGAACTTACTGAACTTCGAAATGAGCAAGCAAGCTATATTGGCGTAGAGGTACAAGGGCCATTTAAACCTGAGTATTATCGCTACTAAAAATTTACAACAACAAAAAAAAGCCAAAGTAATTACTTTGGCTTTTTTTTGTTTAAATTTATTCTGTAAAAAATTAATAAATGGAGTTTCTAAAGACAAAAAAAAAAGATCTTGTCCCAATAATGAAAGTTATTGCAGAGGCTCAAGCCTTATTAGCAAGTCATGAAATTGATCAATGGCAAAATGGCTATCCAAATGAAAGCGCTATTCTTGAGGACTTAAAAAATAATGAAAGTTATATAGTTACATCTAAAGACTCAACGCTTATTGGAACAGCCATGTTCACCACCAAAAATGAACCAACTTACAAATCAATTGAGGGGAAATGGATTACCAAAGTCAATGCAAAATATGGGGTCATCCATAGAATGGCCATTACAAACAAATCCAGAAATAAGGGAGTTGCAAAATTTATTTTTGAACAGTGCGAACAACAACTCTTTCATCAAAATATAAACTCAATGCGTATCGACACTCACCAAGACAACTTTGCAATGCAAAGTTTGCTTAAAAAACTAAAATACCTTTATTGTGGAGTTATTTATCTTGATAATGGGGACAAACGTCTCGCATATGAAAAGCTAATAAAAATATAAGTGTACGAACTACTCAAAAAAATAACCCCAAAAGCTTTTATAAAAAAGAACGAAACAGCTATTCGTGTGTTATTATCGCAATTTTATAAAGGAAATATATTCGTGTGTTCTGTTTGCGAATTTAAAATGGCACGGTTTATCACTTCAAAAAAAGGGGACAAACTTTGTCCAAAATGTGGAAGTCTTGCACGAACAAGAAGACTATGGCAGTTTCTAAAACCAAAAGCCAAAGATGTTAAAATACTTCATTTTTCTCCATCAAGGAGTATAAGGAGAACATTAGAATGCTTGAAAAACATCACTTATATTACCACAGATTATACTAATGAATTTAAGGCCATGAAATGCCTGAACATTGAAGCTATAGACGAGCCCGATAATCAATATGATATAATCATTTGTTATCATGTACTTGAGCATATTCAAAATGACATAAAAGCTATGGATGAACTCAAACGAATTACAAAACCTGGAGGCATCTGTATTATCCAAACACCCTTTAAAAAGGGGGAGATATACGAAGACATCACTATAAGAAGTGAAGAAGGAAGACTCCTTCACTTTGGTCAAAAAGATCATGTCAGAATTTATTCTATTGAGGGCCTAACTAACCGTCTATCCTCCGTGGGATTCCAACCCATAAAACAAACCTACAAAGAGTCTATAAATAACAGAAATGGATTCAAAACTGATGAGACCATCATTATCGCTAAAAAACCTATTTAATAATTTATAGCACATAAAAAAAGCCTCGCAATGCGAGGCTTTTTTTTTACTAGTCTATTTGATTAAGCTTCAAAAGGGACAATAGACACATAGGACTTATTGTTTCTCTTTTTAGCAAATTTCACGAGCCCATCAACTTTAGCGTGAAGGGTATGATCTTTTCCAGCATACACATTCTCCCCTGGATTATGTGCAGTACCACGTTGTCTTACGATAATGTTACCAGCAATTGCTGCTTGACCACCAAAAATCTTAACGCCTAAACGTTTTGATTCTGATTCTCTACCATTTTTCGAACTTCCGACTCCTTTTTTATGTGCCATTTTATTTCGATTTTATTGTTATATGATTTAGCTTAAGGCTGAAATTAAATCCGCCTTTTTCATAGCTGAAATTCCAGGAACTCCTTTAGCTTTCGCTAATGCTTTTAATTGTGCAACTGTCATTGCTGACAAGTCTACTGACGCTTCTGCTTTTGGCGCAGCAGCTTTAGCAACTGGCTTAGAAACTTCTTTCTTAGCGACTGGTTTTGCTTCTGCTTTTGGCGCAGCAGCTTTGGCTGGTGACGCTTTTTTAGCTCCTGAAGCAACGATGCTTTCAATTTGGATTTCGGTTAAAGACTGGCGGTGACCATTTTTAACTCTGTATCCCTTTCGTCGTTTCTTTTTGAATACGATCACTTTATCACCTTTAAGGTGATTTAAGACTTTTGCTCCTACTTGAGCTCCGTCTATAGCTGGGGCGCCTACAGTAACATTGCTACCATCTGCTAAAAGAAGTACGTTGTCAAAAGTGACTTTTTTTCCTTCTTCTGTTTGCAAACGGTTAACAAAGACTTTTTGGTCTTTTTCAACTTTGAATTGATGCCCTGCTATCTCTACAATTGCGTACATAGCGTAACGTTTTTTATTAAATTAGTTTATATTGTTTCGCCTCTCAAAGGAGTTAGGCGGGTGCAAATATAATGCTTAATTATTACTACACAAACAAAATGTTTCAAATAAAGGGAAGTCCACAACATCACGCTAATATATTTTACGCTTTCAATAGGGCTATGTCAAGGGATTTGGCAAATCATTTAAAAAAATTGTGGATGTTTAATTTTATTCGTATGTTTAAACTACTCAAATCTAAAATGAAATTATTATGAAAACTCCCTACCTACTTTTCACAATGTTGTCTTGCAGCATTGTATTCTCTCAAGACTATCTTGACAAACAACCTGAAAACCCCGAACCAGGCAAGTGCTATGCTAAATGTGTGACTCCTGATGTATTTAAAGAAGAAACTATTGTAGTTGAAAGCATTCCTAGTTATGATAAGCTAGAAATCATTCCTGCAGTTTATAAAACAGTTCTTGCCGAAGTCATTCTAAAACCAAGTACTAAAAAATTCATTAATGTTCCCGCAGTTTACAAAAAAGTAGTGGACACTGTGTGGACTAAAGAACCTTACCATAAAATCACAATAGACGATGCAGAATTCGAGTTTATTGACAAAGAAGTAGAAGTATTAGCTTCCACAGAATCATGGGTAGCTGGTGAGAAAGACCCAGATTGTCCTTCAATAGATCCAAATGATTGCCGTATTTTTCATTATCGAAAAGACCCTGCTGTCACAAGAAAAATTCCTGTTAGCATAGTTAAAACTGCTACATCTAGTCAAAAAACTAAAATTAAAGGCAACTATAAATTAGTAAAAAGAAACGTTGAAGTTAGCCCCGCAACTACAGCTGTTGAGACTATTCCGGCAATCACAGAGCAAATTAGCAGAAAAGTTGTTGTGACCGACGAAGCCACAAAAGTGATCTCTGTAGCTGCAGAACATATAAATGTTACTAAGCGAGTTTTAGTAAAAAAGGGAGGAATGACCGCATGGAAAATTGTTCCCTGTACAATTCCTACTCGCGTAGGGGTTGTACCAATTTATTACTCATCTGGAAGTGCCCTGTTAACTCAAGAATCAAAGCGATTAATTGATAAACACATATGGACTATTTTACAAAGTAATTCATCTTCTATTGTGGAGATTGGATCACACACTGACTCTCAAGGAAGTACTAACTCAAATTTAAAATTATCTGAACGTAGAGCAAAAGTTGTCGTTGATTATTTAGTAAAAAAAGGAGCTAACTCAGATCGTTTAATTGCAGTTGGTTATGGCGAAAATAAATTATTAAATGATTGTGACAACTCAAAAAAGTGTTCAAATTTAAAGCATAAAGAAAATAGAAGAACTGAGTTTAAAGTTTTCTAAAGCTGTAAAAGTAACTCCCATTAAAAAAACTTAAACTGATAATGTTTAGGTTTTTTTAATTTCTAACAACTAGTTTAGTAATAAATATATATTTTTGATGCAACAAAGTGTAACAAAATAAAATTAAAAGCGTCTTATTTATTAATAATAATTAAAAATTAACTCATGAAAAAATGCCTATTTTCTTTAGCTACTTTGCTTGGGATGACTTTAGCAGTCTCAGCACAAGAAGTTAAATTTGAAGAGTACGATTTAAGTAACGGAATGCATGTTATTTTACATCAAGACAATTCTGCTCCAGTTGTAACCACTGCTGTAATGTACCATGTTGGTGCAAAAGATGAAAATCCAGAACGTACTGGATTTGCACACTTTTTTGAACACCTATTGTTTGAAGGAACCGAAAACATTCCAAAAGGAGAGTGGTTTACTATTGTAACTTCTGCTGGAGGTAGCAACAATGCCAATACAACCGATGACAGAACCTATTATTATGAAGTGTTCCCTTCAAATAATGTCGAGCTTGGACTGTGGATGGAATCTGAACGACTGCTTCACCCTGTAATTAATCAAGACGGAGTTGATACACAAAATGAAGTTGTAAAAGAGGAGAAAAGATTAAGAGTTGACAACAGCCCTTATGGTAAATTTCTTGAGAAGATTAAACTCAATATGTTTAAAAAGCATCCTTACAAAGGAACTACAATTGGTAAAATGGCGCATTTAGATGCCGCAACTCTTGAAGAGTTCCAAGCGTTTAACACTAAATTTTATGTGCCAAACAACGCTGTACTTGTGGTTGCTGGAGACATCGATTCGGCTGAAGTTAAAGTAATGATTGAAAATTATTTTGGACCCATCCCAAGAGGTGAGGACATCGAGAGAAACTTCCCGAAAGAAGATCCTATTACCGCTCCGATGCGAGCTAAAGCATATGACTCTAACATACAAATTCCTGCAATCATGGCGGCTTATAGAACTCCTTCATTTAAAGAGAGAGACTCTTATGTCCTAAGTATGATTTCTACTTACCTAAGTGATGGAAAAACATCTAAGCTTTATAAGAAAATGGTTGATGACAAGAAAATGGCACTTCAAGTGGGAGCGATCAATCTTAGTCAAGAAGACTATGGTACTTACATCCTATATGGCCTGCCACTAGGAGATGTTTCACTCGACGATTTAGTTGCTGAAATGGATGAGGAAATTTTAAAACTTAAAAACAACCTTATTTCTGAAAGAGACTACCAAAAAATTCAAAATAAGTTTGAGAACAACTTTGTAAGCTCCAACTCAAGTTTTGAGGGGATTGCAAATTCACTGGCACGTTACTATATGTTGTATGGCGATGTTAATTTAATTAATAATGAAATTGACATTTACCGTTCTATCACACGTGAAGAAATCCAATCAGTTGCTAATAAATATCTTAATGCAAACCAACGATTGTTATTAGAATACTTACCAGAATCCGAAAAGGAATAATCAATAAAAAACCTTAAAATGAAAACTAAATTATATATATTAATTGCCGTGTTTTTTATGTCTACAGGAGTTAACGCTCAGATTGACCGCTCACAGCAACCTAAACCAGGGCCTGCTCCAAAAATTTCTTTGGAAGAGCCGCAAGAATTTGAACTAAAAAACGGCCTTAAAATAATGGTTGTTGAAAATCACAAACTCCCAAGAGTGTCGTTTAACTTAGCTTTTGACAGAGATCCAGTTGTTGAAGGCAGTAAAGCGGGTGTCACTTCGCTATTAGGTTCGATGTTAGGAAATGGAACAACAAATATTTCTAAAGACGAATTCAATGAAGAAATTGACTTTTTGGGAGCAAGGCTCAACTTTGGCTTTGGAGGCGGCTCAGCCTCTTCAATAACAAAATATAGCAACCGCATGCTAGAGCTATTGGCAGATGCAGCAATGAACCCCTTACTAACTGAAGAAGAATTTCAGAAAGAAAAGGAAAAGTTAATTGAAGGTATCAAATCTAGCGCTAAAAGTGTAGATGCAATTGCTGGACGTGTTGGCGGGGCATTAGCTTACGGCAAACAGCATCCATACGGAGAATTTATATCTGAAGAAACTGCTAACGAGGTAACTCTTGAAGATATAAATGCTTATTATGAAAAATACTTTAACCCAAATAATACATATTTAGTAATTATTGGAGATGTAAAAACAAAAGCTATCATGAAGCTTGTGAAAAAACATTTCAAAAAATGGGACAAAGCAGACTCTATGACTACTGTAATTGTAGAGCCTAACGAAAACCCTAAAACTTTAGAGATTAATTTTATTGACATGCCTAATGCTGTGCAGTCAAATATCTCCTTGTCAAGCAATGTATCTCTAAAAATGAGTGACCCAGATTACCACGCGGTACTAATTGCAAACAAAATACTTGGAGGTGGTTTTAATAGCTATTTAAATATGAACCTTCGTGAGGAGCATGGCTATACTTATGGTGCTCGATCTTCTGTTGGAACAGACAAGTATGTTTCTAGATTTAGCGCTGGAGCAGCAGTTAGAAACGCAGTAACAGATAGTGCTGTGGTTGAAACTGTAAAAGAAATCAAACGCATTAAGGCAGAGCCTGTTGCTGCAGATGCCTTATCAAATGCGAAAGCTAAATATGTAGGTGATTTTGTACTAGCACTAGAAAGCCCAAGTACAATTGCTCAATATGCAATAAGCACCAAAGTAAATGAACTTCCTGAAGATTTTTATACGACCTACCTTCAAAAAATAAATGCGGTTACAATTGAAGATGTTCAACGTGTGGCTAATAAGTATTTCAGCGCTGAAAACGCTCGAATTATTATTGTAGGAAAAGGGAGTGAGGTCATTGAAAACCTTGAAAAAACAGGAATCCCAATCAATTACTTTGACACCTTTGCGAACCCAGTTGAAAAACCTGAGTTTTCAAAACCTATCCCTGCTGGAGTAACAGCAGCAACAGTTGTTGATGGTTACATTACAGCAATTGGCGGATTAGAGGCTGTAAAGGCGGTTACTTCCGTGATGGTATCTGCCGATGTTACTATTGAAGGAATGCCCTTTAAGCCAACCGCAGTAATTAAAACAATGTCACCAAACATGACCTCTATGGAAATGTCTATTGAAGGCATGGGAACAGTCATGAAGCAAAAATACAACGGAAGCGAGGGTTATACAGAACAGCAAGGAATGAAAATGCCGATGTCAGAAACTAAGCTCGCTGAAAAAACAGAAGAAAAAGGGTTGTTTCCTGAAACATACTTAGACGCCACTACACTTACCTTGGTTAGTCTAACAGCTGTTGAGGGAGTTGATGCTTACAAAGTAATGGTGAAAGAGGATTCTTTTCGTTACTATGATGCGGCTAGTGGACTTTTGGTGAGAACTGAAAAAACAGAAGAAGCACAAGGTCAAAAGGTCACTTCAGTTGAGGACCTCTCTGACTATAGAAACGTAAATGGCGTCTTGTTTCCATTTGGTAGAAAAATTACTGCTGGTCCTCAAGTAATTGGAATGTCCGCAAGTAATATTACTACTAATGAAGGAGTTTCTGCCGACGATTTTAATTAATAAAAGGTCTTATACTAAAAAAAAGTCGAAGTTAATGCTTCGACTTTTTTTTATGCTTTTTTATTTACTAAATAAACTCCTAATAATATAAGGAATGATGAAAAGCCTTGGCTTACACCAAAAACCTCTCCATCTAATAGCCCCCATAGTAATGCCACAAGTGGCATTAGATAGGCAACTGAAGATGCAAATACTGGACTGGAAATTTGAATCAGTGTATTGAATATAATTTTAGCCATCACTGTTCCAAATAAAGAAAGAATGGCCACACAGCCAATTGACAGGTATATCGACTCGTTCTCAAAAGTTAGAGTTGTAAAAAAGTTAGAAAAACTTAAAACTAAAATAGCTGGAATCACGATAGCCACAAAGTTACCCGTTGCTATTGCAATCGGCTTAACATCTTGAAGGTAACGCTTAATTATATTAACGCTACTAGCATACATAACGGTCGCTAGAATCACAAAACCTGCATAGAGATAATTTTGATCAGGGTGAAGCTCCATGCTATTAAAAATAAGCATAGAGGCCCCTATAAATCCGAGAATCACTCCAAAAACTTGAGTTTTGGTAGACGTAATCTTGAAAACTGCTAGGCCTATCAAAATTGTATTTAAAGGGACTAAGGAATTTAAAATAGAAACGACCCCACTATCAACTTCCGTTTCTGCGAAAGCAAACAAAAAGGACGGAAAAAATGTACCTAAAAATCCCGTAATAACAATCCACTTCCATTGGTGGTTCTGAATCGTTTTTAGAGACTTATACCCTATTATAAAAATAAACAACGAGGATATAACAGTTCGTAAACTCCCTAACTGTAGAGGAGAAAGACCCAAAAGTCCTTTTTTAATTAAAATAAAAGAACTTCCCCAAGTTAGCGCGAGTAGAAAAAGAAAAATCCATTTTTTTTGCTCTGTATTCATTGTCAATTATTAATTGATTACAAAATTGGACAATAAATTAGATAAACAACTAAATATCTTTACATTTGTTTACATTTAAATAACAGACCTATGAAGTATTTAAAAAACATTCTAAGCGCAGCTTTTATTTTAATCACATTATCTTCTTGCAAGACAGATAGGAAAGCAGAAATTAAAACCATTGAAATAGCCCCAGACAAAACCAGCAATAAGCTAAATCCAAATGCAAACTATTCAAAAGCAGAGTTTAGCATTAAAGGAATGACCTGTGAAATGGGATGTGCTAAGACCATAGAAAAAAAACTAGCTAAAATGGAAGGTATGAAGTCGGCAAGTGTAGATTTTAAAAATGAACGTGCCACAGTAGAGTACGACATTGCTAAAATTAATCCCGAAAGTATTACCAAAACAGTCAGCGCAGTTAGTTCTATTTATTCTGTAGAAAATATGCAAACCACTGCAACAGCATACACAAGTAACTAAGATTTAGAAAGCCACTTTAATTATTGGAACTTTTTCAGAAAAAAACCTTTAAAATATAGTGGACTAGAAATTAAAAAGGGGTTCTGTTGAAAATATGAAACATCTATTTTCGAATAGTTTTAAATTAGAAGGGCAATTAAAGACAGATAATACAACCCCTTTTGATACAATTCAGAACTTTAATTTCTGTATTCTTAAAAAAATAAAGTAAAGCTATTTTACCATAAGTTTTTTAATTGAGATTGAATTGTTTTCTTGAATCTTCACAAAATAAATACCACTACTTAAAATAGAGATATCGATACTAGCTCTGTTGTCCCCTGCCAATACCTTGTTACCAGTAATATCATAAATTTCATATTTTAAATATGCCCTAGAAGATGAAATACTGAAAAAGTTTTTTGCGGGATTAGGGTGAATAAAATTAGCTGAGTTAGAATTATTATTTATTCCTAAACTGTTATTTATTATATGCTCAAAAAATAACCATACTTCTAGAGAAGCATCTATATCCATATTAGCCCCTTGAGAACCAGGCCAGTCATGGCCACCTCCATAAATTTTATATAACCAAACCTCATTATTATTGTCTGCTCCGTAATTTTTTTCACTTACAACGTAACTACCATCCGTAGTGTTAGTGTTAGGTAAATCCTCAGTGAAGAATTCAGTACAATTATTCAAATCAGCCCAATATTCAATAATTGAAGGAATGCTTGGGTAAGCTCCCCAACCGCCAGATGACGTGGGGTCTCCATCATAGTAAGTAACGTTATCGTTAACTCCATGGATTTCAAAAATAGAAATCAAATTTGTAGGGTTACAAGTATCCATTATTTCTTGTAATATCATACCTGCTACAGGTGCAATAGCTTTAAAAGTGTCAGACGCTTGGCAGGCTAACATGTAACACATATCTCCTCCATTTGACATTCCAGTTGCAAATATTTTATCAGTGTTTAAGTTCTGTTCAGACTGTAAGTAGATGGCTAATTCTTTTAAAAAGTCAACATCATCAACAGTTTCATTTGGATGAAAATCATATCCAACATTCCAAAATCTATTGCCTGAATCGTCTACGGTGCCTCTTGGATAACAAACAGCAAAGCCATACTCATCTGCAATATCATTCATGTTAGAATAATTTCTAATAGTCTCTGCATCACTACTATATCCATGCATGACAAAAATTAAAGGAGAGTTTTCTTCTAAGCCTTCTGGCTGATAATAGATATAATCTCTGTCAATACCATGATGTGAAAAGCTAGTATATGTTGATTCAGGAGGAGTGTTAGACTCAGTAAGCTGAAAATCAAAACTTGAATTAGACCAATAATTATCCCATGCAATGTAGTATGTAACTCCAGCAGTGGCCTCAAAAGTAGCAGTAGATAAAAAGGTGTTATAAAGAATTCCTCCGTCGTCATTACCAGCTACACAAACTAAATTATCACAGGGTCCTTCATACACATGAAGCCTTGTATCATCATTTTGATTGGATTCCAAATCAGAAGTTATTGTTACAAATATGTTTTGATCAGATACGTAAGAAAACCATTCTAAGTTAGCATTATCATAACTGTCGAGCTCTGTGCAGTCAAGACTATATGTATCCCCGCTTATATTATCGACATAATAATCTCCAGCAATAATTTCAATTGATTCTTCACAGGAGTTGCCATTTTGAGCAGATAAAAAATAAGTTGAGAATAATAATACACAAAAGACATAAGGTTTCATAAAACTCTAGTTGGTTAAGTTAATTACTTTTTTGTGATTTCTACTATCATATCTCTGGCAGTCATAAATTTTACTTTATGAACTGAATTTTTCACTAAATCATTATCGATTCGGTTTTCCAAATATTCTATAATTTCTTTTGCTGTTGAGTCTTGGTTCATCCTATAAATTTATCAAATAAATAACAATAAATTTCATTATATTTAATTTATAAACTAAATGATTTTAAATCATTGAATTCTTAATTAGAGTTCATTAAGGCTTCAATTTCATCAATTTCAATAGGAATGTTCTGCATTAAATTTACAGGAGACCCTTTGGCTTGAATCACTACGTCATCCTCAAGTCTAATCCCCATATTTTCTTCAGGAATATAAATTCCTGGCTCAACAGTAAAAACCATATTGGCTTGCATAGGCGATTTCAAAGCGCCAAAATCATGGGTGTCTAAGCCCATGTGATGAGAAGTACCATGCATGAAATACTTTTTATAGGCAGGCCATTTTGGATCTTCGTTTTGCACGTCTGCTTTGTCAATCAACCCCAACCCTAAAAGCTCAGAAGTCATTAGTTTCCCGACCTCTACATGATAAGCATCCCACATGGTTCCTGGAACAAGTAATTTAGTCGCTTGATTTTTGACGTTTAGAACTGCTTGATAGACCGCTTTCTGACGTGCAGTAAAACGTCCATTAACTGGAATTGTTCGTGTCATATCACTCGAGTAATTTGCATACTCAGCTGCCACATCCATAAGTAAAAGATCGCCATCCTTACATTCTTGATTGTTTTCTATATAATGCAAAACACAGGCATTGTATCCGGAGCCTATAATAGGCGTATAAGCGAACCCTTTAGAACGATTTCTTAAAAACTCATGCATATATTCTGCTTCAATTTCGTACTCCATAACACCTGGCTTCACAAACCCTAAGACTCTCCTAAATCCTTTTTCAGTGATATTACAAGCCGTTTTAATAAGTGAAATTTCCTCCGATTCTTTAACCCCTCTAAGGGCTTCCATAATTGGAAAATTAGGAAGTAATTCGTGAGTGGGATAGGACAATTTAACCATTTTTAAAAACCGATCTTCGCGAGTTTCCATTTCTACTGCTTGTCGGTAATGCTCGTTATTATTATAATAAAACCTAGTAGAATCATTCATTAATTTTGAAAAAACAGACTCAAATTCTTCTAACCAATACACCGTCTTGATTCCGGATGAGGCGGTTGCTTGTGACTTGCTAAGTTTAGCCCCTTCCCATATAGCAATGTGATCGTTGGTCTCTTTAATAAATAGTATTTCACGATATGCGTCTTTTTTAGCGTCTGGAAAAACAAGTAAAATACTTTCCTCCTGATCTACGCCGCTTAAGTAAAAAATATTTCGGTGTTGTTCAAATGGAACCGTACTATCCGCACCTGTAGAAAAAATATCATTTGAATTAAATATAGCAACGGAATTAGGCGCCATCTGTTGTGACAACTTGACTCTATTCTTTGCAAATAATTCAGGACTAATCGGAAGGTATTTCATAGCGAATCTTGTTTAGCTCAAATTTAAAAATTATATAACACAATAAACGATAAAAAAATTAAATTACTCTGATCTCTTGTGGTTATTTAAAACAATTCTAAATAACAAAATTATGTCTATAGTAATTGTCTAAAACCTTACCGTGAAGTACCTTTGTATAGTTAAAAAATTCAAATAATAATGAGTGAGATTTTAAAGTCATCAATTGGAAGAAAGATAGCCATGGCGCTCTCTGCATTTTTCCTTATGTTTTTCATTTTACAGCATTTTGCCATCAACATTCTATCTGTTTTAAACCCAGACACGTTTAACGAGGTATCTCATTTCATGGGAACAAATCCGTTGGTTCAGTTTGTATTACAACCTATTCTTATTTTTGGTGTTATTTTTCACTTTGCGATGGGATTTGTTTTAGAATTCAAGAACAAATCTTCAAGATCGGTGAGCTATGCTAAAAACAATGCGAATGCTAATTCTACTTGGATGAGTAGAAATATGATTTATAGTGGAGGATTTATTCTAGTATTTCTAGTGATTCATTTTATTGACTTCTGGATTCCTGAATTAAATATAAAATATGTGGTTGGAGATTCCTCCGGTCTTTTGGAAGATGGATCGGGTTACCGATATTTTGAAGAACTTCAACACAAATTCGTACCCGTGTGGCGCGTTATTTTATATTGTGTTGGCTTTGTGTTCTTATCATTACATTTACTACACGGATTCAACTCCGCATTCCAATCAGTTGGAGCGAATAATAAATATACTAAATCATTAAGAGGGTTTGGTAAAGCATATGCGATCCTAATTCCATTAGGATTTATCGTAATTGCCCTTTTCCACTTTTTTAATAATTCACACTAAATCATAGGATTATGGCTTTAGATTCAAAAATACCCGAAGGTCCTTTAGCAGATAAATGGACCAATCACAAAAACACTATTGACCTTGTAAACCCTGCCAACAAACGTCTGTTAGACGTCATTGTTGTGGGTACTGGTCTTGCTGGAGGTTCTGCAGCAGCAACACTCGCAGAGCTTGGCTATAACGTAAAAGCGTTTTGTTTCCAGGATTCTCCCCGACGTGCACACTCAATTGCAGCACAAGGAGGGATCAATGCCTCTAAAAATTATCAAGGAGATGGAGACTCTACTTACCGATTGTTTTACGATACGGTTAAAGGTGGCGACTACCGTTCAAGAGAAGCAAATGTGCATCGTTTGGCCGAAGTATCCACCAATATCATTGACCAATGTGTGGCACAAGGTGTTCCTTTTGCAAGGGATTATGGGGGTCTATTAGACAACCGTTCATTTGGTGGGGTTTTAGTTTCAAGAACCTTTTATGCTAAAGGACAAACAGGCCAACAACTCTTGTTGGGCGCTTACTCCGCTATGAACCGACAAATTGGTCGTGGAAAAATTAAGATGTATAACCGTCATGAAATGTTAGATGTCGTGGTGGTTGATGGAAAAGCGCGTGGAATTATAGCTCGTAATTTAGTTACTGGCGAAATCGAACGACATTCAGCACACGCTGTTGTCTTAGGCTCTGGTGGCTATGGGAATGTATTTTACTTATCAACTAATGCAATGGGGAGTAACGTCACTGCTGCTTGGAAAGCGCACAAACGTGGTGCTTACTTTGCAAACCCTTGCTATACACAAATTCACCCTACATGTATTCCTGTTTCTGGAGATCATCAATCGAAGCTAACTCTGATGTCAGAATCCTTAAGAAATGATGGCCGTATATGGGTTCCGAAAAACCTAGAAGATGCCAAAGCAATACAAAACCGAGAATTAAAGCCAACTGATCTTGCAGAAGATAAGCGTGATTACTTCTTGGAAAGACGGTACCCTGCTTTTGGAAACTTAGTTCCTAGAGATGTTGCTTCAAGAGCCGCTAAGGAACGATGTGATGCCGGTTTTGGAGTGAATAAAACAGGTGAAGCAGTGTTTTTAGACTTTGCCGCTGCCATTATTAGATACGGAAAAGAAAAAGCGCATGTCAAAGGACTAAACGAAGAGGATGAAGCGCTCATTCAAACCCTAGGAAAAGAGGTCGTTAAAAGTAAATACGGCAACTTATTCCAGATGTACGAGAAAATTGTTGATGAAAACCCATATGAAACTCCTATGATGATTTATCCAGCGGTTCACTATACCATGGGGGGTGTTTGGGTTGACTATAACCTGCAGACAACCATCCCTGGTTTGTATGCAATTGGAGAAGCTAATTTTTCTGAGCATGGTGCAAATCGCTTAGGAGCATCTGCTTTGATGCAAGGTTTAGCCGATGGCTATTTTGTATTACCATATACCATTGGAAATTACCTGTCTAAAGATATTAGAACAGGACCTATTTCAACTGATTCTGTAGAATTTGATGAAGCAGAAGCAAAAGTAAAGTCAGAAATTGACCACTTTATCAACAATAAGGGCACCAAGCCTGTGGATTATTTCCACAAACGTCTTGGAAAAATTATGTGGAATAAATGTGGTATGGCTCGTAATGAAAAAGAATTAAAAGAAGCGATTGAAGAAATTTCAGCGCTTCGTGATGAATTTTATAAGGACGTGAGAGTGCCTGGAGCCGCCAATGAATTTAATGAAGAACTTGCAAAAGCAGGCCGTGTGGCTGACTTCCTTGAGTTAGGAGAGCTGTTTGCAAAAGACGCATTGGTTCGAGAAGAATCTGCTGGAGGTCACTTTAGAGAAGAATACCAAACTGCAGAAGGGGAAGCGCAACGTAGAAAAGAGTTTCAATTTGTATCTGCATGGGAATACAAAGGCGCTCCAAAAGATGCTGAACTGCATAAAGAAGAGTTAGTTTACGAAAATATAGAAGTTAAAGAACGATCCTACAAATAAGCACTGCTATGAATTTAACATTACAAATATGGCGACAAAAAAACGCCGAGGCTAAAGGGAAAATTGTAGAATATCCAATTAAAGATATCTCTCCAGACATGTCATTTCTTGAAATGTTGGACATCCTTAACAGACAACTCATAACCAATGGGGATACTCCCGTTGCTTTTGATCATGATTGTAGAGAAGGCATCTGTGGATCATGCTCACTATACATTAATGGAGAAGCTCATGGACCTGACCGTCGAGTAACAACTTGCCAACTGCACATGCGTAAGTTTAAAGATGGTGACACTATTTTTATTGAGCCTTTTAGAGCAGATGCATTTCCTGTTATAAAAGATTTAGTGGTCGATCGCTCAGCTTTTGACAGAATACAACATGCTGGTGGTTTTATATCGGTAAATACGTCTGGAAACACACAAGATGGAAATTCTATTCCCATCTCAAAACACGATGCAGATGAGGCAATGGATGCCGCGACTTGTATTGGATGTGGTGCTTGTGTTGCGAGTTGTAAAAACTCTTCCGCAATGCTATTTGTAGGGGCTAAAGTATCTCAATATGCATTGTTGCCACAGGGTCAAATTGAAGCCACAGATCGTGTTCAAAACATGGTAGCTCAGATGGATTTAGAAGGCTTTGGAAACTGCACCAATACCGGCGCTTGCGAGGTTGAATGTCCTAAAGGAATTTCATTAGAAACTATTGCAAGAATGAATCGGGAATTAATTAAAGCGAGTGTAAAGTCTTAATCTGCTAACACAAACTCTTCTATAGTATCCCAACCCGCACGTACTTCAATAGGTTCTGAAGCGTAACTAACACGCTCAGGCTGTGTTTTACTTAAATAATTTCCAGTATCATAATCTCCGTTTTGATTGGTGTCAAATACAGCTCTTAAGAAATAGATGCCCGGACTCACATCTTGGAAGTCAATTGGTGAAGGGTTTAGTTCCAAAGAAGATTCAATAACCTCTCCTTTATCATTTGTTATTTGAACGATCAAAGGATAAACACCATTGCTTATATTAATCCTTACATTTCCATAATCAGATTGAAGTTTGGTAGAGGCTTTATAGTTTAAAGTATCGTTTGCTACGCCATAAAAATCTGTTAAAGCACCTGGCAATAGTTGGATATCGTAACTATTTTTTTCTGTTTTATCGAAATCTAATACAACGCTGTTAATTATTGAATTTAGGACCATCTTTGGTTTTATAAAAACCGAGTCTTTATCCATAACTCGCACCTTTGATTCGTCTATATTTTTTAGAGGCGTCGAGGCGCTTATGACATAAGAGTCTTTTAACTTTAGGGTCGAAGAAAGAGATTTGAACACTAAAGAGTCCGACTCAAATTCTTTTATTTTCACAACGGCTGTGTCAATAGATTGCTCGCGAATGACTTCAAAAACCAAAGAATCAGCTTTTAATGCAGGGCGATACCAATAGTTCAAAGTATCTTTTTCTATTTCTTTAGTAATGACGGATGAAAAACCATCTGGAACATCGGAAATGATATTTATAAGCATCGATTCACCATCACCCTCGTAACCAAAAGCAATTTTATTTTGAGAGGCTTGTCGTGCGCGTTTAAAACTGTAATCTATAGATTCTTTAAACAGTTTCAATTCATAAGCTGTATCTGATGGAACTGTAATAAATTGCTTTCTGTAGGCAATCTTATCTGTCTTTTGCTGATAAGTATAATTTGGATTCTCTTCCTTAAGTGCCGCTAATAGATAGGACCCTTTTTTTATGTTTTCTAAACTAAAACCAGAAGCACTATCGGTAACTGCAATATATTTTGGCTTTTGTTTATATAAAATAGAATCGTGGAAAGAAGAATCTACTTCGTACAATAAAACAGCAACACGTTCGTCTACATCTTTATTTAAAGCATCAGAAACAATCCCTGAAACAGAAAGTGAGTCAATATAATTCCCGGTGGAAAATACATACTTATAATATGGAAACAAATTACCCTCGTTATTGTCTGCTATACTTTCTCCAAAGTTAAAAGCATACGTGGTGTTAGGTTGAAGTGTGTCAAAAAGTTTAATAGTAATTACTTTACTTGCGGTCCCAACCGGTACGATCTCTGGCTCAATATTCATTGGGGGAGATATAATAAGCTGTTTTTGAAGATTTGACAACTTAACATATTCATCAAATTGAATTTTGATTTCATTGGCATCAAAATTTATAGAAAAATTTTCTGGAGTTGACTTAATGATAACTGGAGGGGTTTCGTCTTTATCACCACCCGTAGTAGTGCCTCTATTAGCACACTGTGTCAATATCATACCCACAACGACTAAAAAACCTAAGTTAGCTATACTTTTACCCATTAGAACTGCATTTAATGCAAAGTAACAACATATTTTAGTACTAACGAAAAATGGAATGCGTAATTGCAATAGTTGCTAAACTTAAACGCAGGTTAGTCGCCTTTTTTAAAACTAAAGCACAAGCTTCAATCGTAGCACCTGTGGTAATAACATCATCAACCAGTAACACATGCAAATGATCAATCTTATGAAGATCGACGGCAACAAAACTATTTGAAACAGACTGAAAGCGTTCTTCTCTAGATTGAAAGACTTGCGTTTGTGTGAAAGTAGATTTTAACAATACAGAATCTTCAAATTTAGCATTCAAACTAATCGCAAGATACTGAGCAAAGAGCGCAACTTGATTATAGCCCCGTTTTTTAAGCTTACGTGGATGAATAGGAACAGGAATAACTACATCTATAGAGTTAAAAAAATTAGATTCAACCAACTCAGCGCCTAGCCATTTACCAAATAACAGCCCGAGTTCTTCTTGGCCTTTATATTTTAATTTATGCAACAACTTTTGCACTTTCCCACCCTTGTAAAAATAAAACAAAGCAGTTGCTCCCTTTAGCTCTACGCGACCATAAAAAATCTTTTTAATAGCTTCAGAGTTATCATAGTGGTAGTTTGTTAAAGGTAATTCGTGCCGGCAGCTGACACAAATCTGCAATTCATTGTCTGATAAAATCATACTACAGGCTTGACATGTTTTAGGAAAAAAAAGATTAACCAAGGATAAGAACATAGTAAAGAGATTTAGGAATTCATAAAAATAAAATTAAATCTCATATTTTTAAGCAAGTTTAACTCTTAATTCACAAGGTTTTTTATTTTTGTAATATGACAAATCAACCAGATACTTTTAAAAAGGTAATATCCCACGCTAAAGAATACGGATTTGTATTTCAAAGCAGTGAAATTTATGATGGCTTAAGTGCTGTTTATGACTATGCACAAAACGGTGTGGAGTTAAAGAAAAATATTCGTGAGTACTGGTGGAAAGCCATGGTTCAAATGAACGATAACATCGTAGGGCTAGATGCTGCTATATTTATGCATCCAACTACCTGGAAGGCTTCTGGGCATGTGGAGGCCTTTAACGACCCTTTAATTGACAATAAAGACTCAAAAAAACGATACAGAGCAGATGTTTTAATTGAAGACTACTGCGCCAAGATTGAAGGAAAGATAGAGAAGGAAATAAAAAAAGCGGAGAAACGCTTTGGCGAGAGTTTTGACAAAAGTGAGTTCATTAGCACCAATGGTCGGGTGGTGGCCTATCAAGATAAAATTAATGCTATTTTGTCACGAATGGGGCAATCATTAGAAAACGAAGACTTAGCAGATGTAAAAGCACTTATTGAAGAGCTTGAAATATCAGACCCTTTAACAGGAAGTAAAAACTGGACCGATATAAAGCAATTCAACTTGATGTTTGGCACCAAATTGGGAGCAAATGCAGAAACTGCTATGGATTTATATTTACGTCCTGAAACGGCACAAGGAATTTTTGTGAACTTTCTGAATGTCCAAAAATCAGGTCGTATGAAAATCCCTTTTGGGATTGCACAGACTGGAAAAGCCTTTAGAAATGAAATTGTAGCGCGTCAGTTTATTTTTAGAATGCGTGAGTTTGAACAAATGGAACTACAGTTTTTTATCAAACCTGGAACACAAGCAAAATGGTATGAGCATTGGAAAGAAGCGCGAATGAAATGGCATTTATCATTGGGAATGGGAGCTGAAAACTACCGTTTTCATGACCATGATAAGCTGGCGCATTACGCAGATGCTGCAGCCGATATAGAATTTAAGTTTCCGTTTGGCTTTAAAGAACTCGAAGGTATTCACTCCAGAACAGATTTTGATTTGAACCAGCACCAAACCCATTCTGGTAAAAAACTTCAATATTTTGATCACGAAGAGAATAAAAATTATACACCATATGTTCTAGAGACCTCTATCGGATTGGACCGTATGTTTTTGGCTGTATTTTCTAATGCCTTGACTGAAGAAACTTTAGAGAATAACACGACGAGAACTGTTTTAAAATTACCTGCAGTCCTAGCCCCAACAAAAGCTGCTATATTGCCGTTAATAAAAAAGGATGGATTGCCTGAGGTTGCGAAAGCAATTTTAAATGATTTAAAATGGGATTTTAATGTGGTTTATGACGAAAAAGATGCTGTTGGAAGACGCTACCGTCGTCAAGATGCCTTAGGGACGCCTTTTTGTATTACTGTTGACCATGACACTCTAGAAGACAAGTGTGTGACCATAAGATACAGAGATACTATGGAGCAGCAACGTGTCAAAATAGAAGACTTAAAAACAATCATAGAAAATGAAGTTGCCATGAAACACTGGCTTAAAGAACTGTAGTTTTTAATTTTATAATTAACCGATAAACCAATCTTGTGAAAGCAAAAAAGCTTTTTTACCTCATAACATGTGTCGCTTTAAGTTCTTTAAAAGGGCACGCTCAATTAAATGCTAGTGTGATCGGAGATGCTCAGGTTCTCGATAACAATTGTTTTCTGATAACCCCAGCTCTTGACTTTCAAACGGGGGGAGTATGGTATGACAACGCCATTGACTTCTCAAATGACTTTACCGTTTATTACCAAAATTACTTTGGAAGTAATGATGCGAATGGTGCGGATGGCATGGCGCTAGTTTTTAAGAGAACCTCAAATCCCGTTATTGGAGTTTCTGGTGGTGGTGTTGGTTATGAAGGAATTACTCAATCCATGATAGTAGAGTTCGATACTTGGCAAAATACTGATCGTAATGACCCTGTTTATGATCACATCGCAATAATGAAAAATGGAATTTCAAACCACACATCTGTGTCCAACTTAGCAGGTCCAATACAAGCGAGCGGAACTAGCGTCAACATAGAAGACGGCACAGATCATGAAGTTAAAATTGAATGGATAGCAAGTACTCAAACGTTTAATGTTTACTTTGATTGTGATTTGCGGCTTAGCATAACAGATGATATAAAAAATACTATTTTTGGCGGGGATCCTACCGTTTATTTTGGATTTGTTGGTTCTACTGGAGGAAGCGTAAATATCCACCGTGTTTGTTTTAACAGTATTTCATTTGTTGATAATTTAACCATAGACGATAAAACTATATGTAACGGAGACGATATCCAAATTGACGCAAGCATCCCTAGTGGCGACACTTATTTATGGTCTCCTGCAGAAGGAGTCAGTGATGTTGACAGTCCCGTACCTACGCTGTCACCAACGGTTACTACAACATATTCTGTGTTAATCACCGATATTTGTGGAGACCCTTCAACACAAAGCGTCACCATTAATGTAATCGATGGCACTACTCCAGTGTTTGATCAAGTCCCTCAAATATGCCAAGGAGATACACTTAATTCTCTTCCAAGCACTTCTATAGAAGGAATTAGTGGAGCATGGGCACCCGCATTAGATAATACATCAACTACAACCTATAATTTTACGCCAGACGCTGGACAGTGTGCCTCTGATACTACAATGACCATTGTAGTTGAGCAGACAACCACGCCAAGCTTTACACAGATAGGCCCAATATGTGAAGGAGATACATTTACATTACCATCATCCTCTAACGAAGGCATTACTGGAACTTGGTCTCCGGCTGTCGACAACGCATTAACTACAGAATATACATTTACACCTACTGCTGGGCAATGTGCTTCAAACGCTACAATGACTGTTGTGGTAGAGCAAGCAACAACAACAAACTTTACACAATTAGAACCTGTGTGTAATGGGAACTCATTTATATTAGTTTCGACTTCAAACGAAGGGATTTCAGGAACTTGGAGCCCGGCAATTAACAACACATTAACCACAGAATATACGTTTACGCCAGACCCTGGACAGTGTGCCCTATCAGCTACTATGACAGTAGTTATAGAGGCTATAACTACGCCTTCATTTGCTGCAATAGACTCTGTGTGTGAAGGAGATACTATCAATGAATTACCTACAAGCTCTAACGAAGGTATTACTGGAAATTGGTCGCCTGCTCTAGACAATACATTAACCACCACCTACACGTTCACACCGGATCCCAATCAGTGCGCTAGTACAGCAAATACAATAATTACAGTAATTGCAAACAGCTCTTCTAATTTTAATCAATTAGATCCAATATGTGAAGGAGATACATTTACATTACCATCAACCTCTAACGAAGGCATTACTGGAAATTGGTCTCCGGCTGTCGACAACGCATTAACCACAGAATATACATTTACACCTACTGCTGGGCAATGTGCTTCAAACGCTACAATGACTGTTGTAGTAGAGCAAGCAACAACAACAAGCTTTACACAATTAGAACCTGTGTGTAATGGGAACTCATTTATATTAGTTTCGACTTCAAACGAAGGGATTTCAGGAACTTGGAGCCCGGCAATTAACAACACATTAACCACAGAATATACGTTTACGCCAGACCCTGGACAGTGTGCCCTATCAGCTACTATGACAGTAGTTATAGAGGCTATAACTACGCCTTCATTTGCTGCAATAGACTCTGTGTGTGAAGGAGATACTATCAATGAATTACCTACAAGCTCTAACGAAGGTATTACTGGAAATTGGTCGCCTGCTCTAGACAATACATTAACCACCACCTACACGTTCACACCGGATCCCAATCAGTGCGCTAGTACAGCAAATACAATAATTACAGTAATTGCAAACAGCTCTTCTAATTTTAATCAATTAGATCCAATATGTGAAGGAGATACATTTACATTACCATCAACCTCTAACGAAGGCATTACTGGAAATTGGTCTCCGGCTGTCGACAACGCATTAACCACAGAATATACATTTACACCTACTGCTGGGCAATGTGCAACTGAAGCTGTAATGACCGTTACAGTAATTCCATTAATCACCCCCTTATTTACACAGGTGGATACCATTTGTATTGGGGATACTCTATTAGATCTCCCAACAACTTCAAACAATAGTATTGCGGGGGCTTGGTCGCCAGCAATTAACAACACAAGTACCACAGAATATACGTTTACTCCAAATCCCGGATTATCTTGTGTTCCTAGCACTACAATGACCATTACTGTACTAGCACAAACAATACCTAATTTCACACAAGTAGCTCCTGTTTGTGTTGGGGATTTTATAAGTCCCTTGCCACAGACCTCTAATAATGGGATCACAGGAACATGGACTCCCTCATTAAATAATTTAGAAACAACAACCTATATATTTACTTCAGACGCAGGGCAATGTGCTGATTCGACCACAATGACAATTGTTGTGAATACTATTAGTGCGTTAACGATTAACGCCACTAATGCTTCAGAAGATTTTGATTCAAATCAAGTGATTTCAGTCTCCGCAACAGGCGGAAGTGAGGATTATGAATACCAATTAGATGGGGGTGTTTGGCAAAGTAACTCAACCTTTGAATATGTAACCGGCTGTGAAGAACACACAGTTGCTGTAAGAGATGCGCTTGGGTGCAGCACAATTCCTGAGAAAACGGTGATGATTATGGAGTATCCAAAATTCTTCACACCAAATGGAGATGGATATAACGACACTTGGAACATCAAATGCCTAAAAAACAACTCCTTAGCTGAAATATTTATTTTTGACCGATTTGGTAAATTACTATTGGAGTTCAGACCCAGCCAAGATCATTGGGATGGCACATTTAATGGGCAATTATTAGCAGGCGGCGACTACTGGTTCTTAGTAAGCTACTTAAATAGCAGCGGTATAAAGACTCAATTTAGATCTCATTTCTCGTTACGCTATTAAATTCTCGTTTGTATAGGGGTCTTTTTAAAAATAGGCTTTCAATTGAATTGTTCCTGTGTGTATCGTACGACTGGTTTCACTCTTTCTTCCAAAATAATTTAAATTCAAATCAAGGTACTTTGTCAGTTTTTTCTGGGCGACCAAAGACCATGTAAAATTAGTTCCAGGCTGTAGTCCCTCCATCATTTGATAAGCAACCGGAGTATTGGCATTTCCAGAAAATTTATTGGAAAAATAATTAAACTCACCTGTAATAGCCGCTTTTTGGTTTTGTGTTAACGCAAATGAAAATCCATATTTTTCTTGAACTAATTGCTCGAGACTCCCAATAGAGTTGTCTTTTTTTTGATACTGATAAAACACATCAAATCGCTTGTTTTGATCTAATAAATAAGAGATTTTAGGACTTAAAAGGGATTGAGTAAGCAGGTAATTTTTTGAGGAAAAACTCTCACTTTCACTACTGATTTTATCCAAGTTACTTTGTAAATTAAGCAGCCATTGATTTTTAATTTTATGAGTCATATTCAATTGGTGACTAATCGATTCAAGCTCAATATATCCGAAAGAAAGCACATTTCTAGCCTTTGAATCCAAATAACTATAGGAGACCGTATAGCGCTGTCTGCCTCTGTTTAAGAATAATTGATTTCTAAAATTAGACTGGAGCCCGAGTTGATCCCCAACTTTTGAATGAAATGGATTTAAGCGAACTGATTGGTTGGTGTTTTTATCTTTTCGGTCAATTAAAAAAGAGGTTTGATTGTAAAAGTGAGACCAAAACTTTTTATTGGACTGGGTGGAATTGGCCCACTGAATAGGGTTAAATGTAAGAGATTGGCTCAACTTATTTTGATGCGTTCGAATATAAACCTGATTAGGCAACAAGACTCGTATATAAATTGCTTGGTCTTGAAATTGAGCAACTTCAAATTCCTCTAATTCCTGAATTCCATTTTCGTTGTAATCAAACCAAACAAAGGTCCCTTGGCCAGGCTCTACTTCAACATATGTGAAATCTTGCTGGGGCAACCGCCCTGCATTAGTTTCATAAAGGGTGTTCCAATGGATCAGGTTGTTTGCGATTTTCTGACTGTACTGTAGTCTGGAGTTAACAGATTTCTGTGACGGCAAAGTGCTGTTTTTTGATGTAAATTCACGATAATTGGCATACAAACTAAGTTGTGTGTTTTGAGTGTGAATCCATTTGGAATCTATATAATAGGTATTTGAAGTGTTTACTTTTGTAAGACGATTATTTTGCAGACTGTCGTTCACACGATAAATAAAACCGATTTTGGCAAATACTTTAGTAGAATCTCCCAAGCCCTTAAAAACTTCGTAGGATCTAAACTTTTGACTTACCGGATCTAAAACATTTGATACAAGTTCTTTTTTTTCGTTGTGCTCAGTTGAGAACTTAACCCCTGTCCATCCTTTGTTATAACTATACTTTAGCTGTGTATTTGATCTGTAAAAAAGAGAATTAGAACCGATAGCGTCTGTCTCTAGTATGCTAGAGCTTGAAAACAAATGGAAACGGTCAAGATGTAGCTTTGCTGAAACCACATGTCGCTGGCCTTCATAGTTTTCATTATAATTTAACCGCTGGAACTTATAGTTAAACTGGCCAATTTCTGGGTGTGCTAGTTGCGCCGTTGATTTAATAAAAACTTGATCTCCAAGATCTGATATGAGCTGATTGCTAATGGGCTGTTCAAGATTCCAGTCCCTATTAAATTCTGGATTATATAACCCTTCAAGGTTTCGAAAGTTTTTTTGAATATAGTCAATATCTGTTGTCAAATTTAACTTCCATAATTGAGAGGGCTTTAGTAATTGATGTGCAATAGACAATTGGGTCGCAACCCCAGTATTGTCCTGATCTTCTAATGATGAATATAAATTTAAATCATTTTTACTAGCAGCTAACTCAAAATCTACTGAAGTATTTTCATTAGGTGAAAAAGAACCGTTGACAACCGCCAACTGTAACTTAACAGGTGCTACAAGCTGAACAATGGGTTCATAATCTCCTTGTTTCACTCCATTCACAGGGGATGTGTATTCATAGATATTAGAAATCGCGTCTGAGCTAGTAATAATATAATTGCCTTGCTGGGAGCCTACTAATGTGAAATTAACAAGGTAAAGTTCTTCGTCAGCATTGGTAGAGAACTCAAATACCTCCAATCCATTCATTTGAATTTTCTTATATAAAATTCGGTTTTCGTTATAAGGTTCAAGAAATGCCGAAGGGGCATTCATGAGTGCTTGATCGTCACCAGCAGTAGATAAAATTTGGACTTGATCGGTACTAAGAGATTGTTGAAGTGGTTGATTTTTTAAATCACTTTCGTTATAAAAAGAAGCGCCAATAGTCCATTTTTCAGTTTTATACTGACTTCCTGCATATCCAATAAAACGCGAATAATTACGGGCGCTTGATTGGTAATCAACAGTGATTCGCATTTCTGATGTAATAGGAAAAGTCGAATTAAAGCTAATTTCACCAGCATTATAATCAATAATATAATCCTCTGTAGCACCACGGGTAAGAGGGACTCCATTAACGTATACCGTTTCACTCCCTGAGACTACCAAAACAAAGAGTTCATTGTTTCTGCCTATAAGTTTGTAAGGTCCTTGATTGCCCTCTTGAGCAACAAATTGACTCGTTGTGAACTGTCCACGAACTAAGGCGCCTGCTGCATAAGCCGTATACTCAGAATTTTCGTTTGTAAAACGAGTTGACAACGAAAGCCCCTGAACACGCTTAGAAAACTCCCCATAGTAAGAATCTGTATTCTCAAGGTCAATATCTCCTGCCCTAATTTTCCATTTATCACTAAAAACTTCTATAAAAACTTGGTCAAACTCATCCAAACGCTGCGAATAACCATTTTCTTGTAAGGGTATATTTGAATCTTGAATGGAAGCTCGTAACGTTACTTTGTTATTTAACTTTCCACTAATTTGAAGATCTAACTCACTGTTAAGAACCGAGTTTTGACTATTCCCTATGGTAATCCCTCTAGAGAGACTTCCCGATGACATTAAACCTTCAAAAGGAGAGACTGAAAGTGTCTCACTGGGCTCCGACAGTTTATAAAGCCTCTGTAAGTTCCCTGTGCGATTGACAATAACCGATTCATCTATTTCTTGGTATGTGTTTGTGATAAAGGCGGGGTAATTTAGATAATGAACTCTAATAGAATCATAAGCAATCGGATTTATGAAGTTTATGGATGCTTTTTGGAAGTCTACGACGTATAAAGATGCTGGGATTCGTTCGTTTTTTAAGTTTGTTATATAAAATGAAGATGGATTAATACTTATAGAATCTACTTGTATAGAGTCACTTACCCTCAATGTTTTGAATTTGTACAGTGAAGACGACTGTTGAGATGAACTCAGAGTGACCGATAAAAGAAATAAAACGACAAAAAAGTACTTCATTATGACTCTTAAACTGAAAAAAAGCAAAAATATTTTGTTGATATTTTTCGTTAAAACAAGGCTAAATATTTAGGGTAAAAGTACTCTATTAATTATTTTAGCTGAAATTATTATACGATTACATGAAAATTATTTCTTACAACGTTAACGGAATTAGAGCGGCTCTTAAAAAAGGGTTTATAGATTGGCTAATAAGTGCCGATCCAGACGTGATCTGTTTACAAGAGATAAAGGCTCAAGAAGACCAACTTGACTTGAGTGTTTTTGAAGACGCTGGATACAAATACAACTATTGGTTTAGTGCTCAAAAAAAAGGCTATAGTGGGGTTGCTATTTTAGCAAAAACAAAACCTACCAATATTGTTTATGGAACTGGAATTAAATCTATGGATTTTGAAGGTCGCAATATTCGTGCTGATTTTAAAGGGGTTTCGGTCATGAGTCTTTATTTACCTTCTGGCACTAACTTAGCAAGGCTGGAACACAAACTTGAATACATGGATTTGTTTCAAGACTACGTTAATACATTAAAAAAAGAAATTCCAAATCTTATCATCTGTGGCGATTACAACATATGTCATGAGGCGATTGATATTCATGATCCTGTGAGAAATAAAAATATCTCTGGGTTTTTGCCTCAAGAGCGAGCTTGGATGAGTTCATTTTTGAAGCAGGGATTTGTAGATGCCTTTCGCGAGTTTAACAATGAACCTCACAATTATAGCTGGTGGAGTTATCGCGCCAATTCTCGAGCAAACAACAAAGGGTGGCGATTAGATTACACCTTAGTTGCACAGCCATTACAAGAAAAGCTAAAAAGGGCCGTTATTTTATCGGAGGCGATCCATAGTGACCACTGTCCCGTTTTAGTTGAATTAAAATAAAATCAATTTTAAAAATTATATACAATGCTAAAGAAACTTTTAATTTTAACAGTCGTCATCTCTGTATCTAGCTCTTGCGTGTCTTCAAAAATATACAAGGAGTTAGACGGCAAATACACAACTCTAAAAAACGATTATGACACTTTGAACTCAGAAAACGAGGCCGTTATAAACGACAAAAATACGCTCCAAAATCAACTTGACCAATTACATCAGCTGTACGATGCTTTACTTTTAGAACAAAATGCACTGCAACAAGAGCTTACCGCACTTCAAAAAAAATACGATGCCTTAAGTGAATCTTACGCAGCACTAGAACAAAACAGCTCAAATGAAATCGCAGAAAATGTTCAAAAAAACAGAGAGCTTTTAGCTCAATTAGAAGCAAAAGAACTTGCCTTAATTGCAGAAAATGATCGACTTTTAAAACTAGAAGCTGATATGCAAGAACGGTCTCAAAGAATTGCAGAACTAGAAGCGCTGATTGCTTCTAAGGACCAAGCAATGCGCGACTTAAAAAACGCTATCTCTAGTGCATTAACCGCTTTTGAAGGAAAAGGGCTAACAGTGGAGCAACGCGACGGGAAAGTATATGTATCGATGGAAAATAAATTACTTTTTAAATCTGGAAGTTGGGCTATTGGATCTGAAGGACGTATAGCGATTGAACAACTAGGGTCTGTACTTGCAGACAACCCAGAAATTGCGGTGCTTATTGAAGGCCATACCGATAACGATCCTTTTTCAAGTGGTGGGCAGATTGCTAGTAACTGGGATTTATCTACTAAGCGCGCCACAGCAATTGTTCAGATTTTAATTGAAAATGAGAGTATAAACCCTGAGAGCTTAACGGCGGCTGGACGCGGTGAATATGCACCTATTGCTTCAAATAAAACAACGGAAGGAAAAGCAAAAAATAGACGTATTGAAGTCGTACTTACTCCAAAATTAGACGAAATATCTAAGCTTTTAAATAACGATTAATGAAATATACCATACTTCCAAGCACCGACATTAAAGTAAGTAAGATTTGCTTAGGCACTATGACCTGGGGCAATCAAAACACCGAAGCTGAAGGCCATGAACAAATGGATTTTGCATTAGACCAAGGAGTTAATTTTATAGATACTGCAGAATTATATCCGGTGCCGGCAACTGCGGAAACACAAGGACTAACGAGTAAATATATAGGAAGTTGGCTCAAGAAAAATAACACAAGAGATAAAGTCGTTATTGCCAGCAAAATTGCGGGACCTGGTGATTATACCGCACATATAAGAATGACTGGGTTTTCCCCAGACTCAATAAAGGAAGCTTTAGATTTAGAGCTAAAACGTCTACAAACAGACTATATTGACCTCTATCAATTACATTGGCCAGAGCGACATACCAATACGTTTGGGGTCCGTGATTTTAAGCCAAGCCCTAACGATACATGGACAGATAATTTCAATGAGGTCTTACACAGTCTACAAACATGTGTAGAGGCTGGTAAAATTCGTGCTATTGGTATTTCTAACGAAAAAGCATGGGGTACCATGCGCTTTGCTGAAGAAGTAAGAAATCATAACATCACTCCTATTAGCACCACACAAAATGCCTATTCAATGTTAAATAGGGTGTTTGAAGGCGATTTAGCAGAGGTGTCTGTGCGAGAAAATATCGGACTTTTAGCGTACTCTCCTTTGGCATTTGGAGTCCTTTCTGGAAAATACATTGAAGGAACCGCTGCAGACAATGCGCGTCTAAAGTTATTTCCACGTTTTGCACGCTACAGCAGCGAACAATCGACAGAAGCAACTAAGCAGTACTTAAATTTGGCAAAAGACTTAGGTATAAGCCTAACTACATTAGCGTTAGCATTTGTTAACCAAAGACCGTTTGTTACTAGTAATATAATTGGTGCCACTAACTTGGATCAGTTAAAAGAAAATATTGGAAGTGTTAACACTAAACTTTCTGAAGAGACATTGGTCCGTATCAATGCCATTCATGCAGAGATCCCTAACCCAGCTCCTTAAAATCAGTGTAAACGTTCGTGTTTATGTAAGGTGTTTACGAGGCTTTATCCTTATTTGCCAATTGCCCGCAAGCGGCATCAATATCTTTACCGCGAGAACGGCGAACTGTAACGGTGATATTTTTGGCTTCTAACATTGAAACATACAAATCGATTGCTGCATTACCAGCTTGCTGAAACACCCCATCATCTATGGGATTATATTCAATAAGGTTCACTTTACTGGGAGCAAATTTGCAAAAACTTATCAGTGCTTCAATATCTGTTTTTGTATCATTAATCCCTTCCCAAACTACATACTCATAAGTAATAATACGACTCGTTGCTGCGTACCAATGCTGGAGAGCTTCACGTAAGTCTTTTAAAGGAAATGTTTCATTGAAGGGCATTATGGAGGTTCGAACAGAATCAATCGCCGAGTGTAAAGAGACCGCCAAATTAAATTTAACCTTATCATCCGCCATTTTTTTAATCATCTTAGGCACTCCAGAAGTAGACACCACAACACGCTTTGGCGACATCCCTAAGCCCTCTTTGGACGTAATCTTGTCAATCGCTTTAAGGACGTTGTTGTAATTCATTAATGGCTCTCCCATACCCATAAAAACAATGTTTGACAAGGGGCGATTATAATATAACTTACTTTGTTTATCAATAGCCACCACTTGGTCGTAAATCTCATCAGGATTAAGATTTCGCATACGTTTTAATCTCGAGGTCGCACAAAACTTACAATCTAGACTACATCCAACTTGAGAAGACACGCAAGCCGTGGAACGCTTGGCTGTTGGAATCAAAACCGATTCAACAATCATTCCGTCATGAAGCCGAATTCCGTTTTTTATGGTTCCGTCAGAGCTTCGCTGCATTGAATCCACCTTGATATGATTGATGCTGAAATTATCGTCCATCATTTGACGAGTTTCTTTAGACAAATTGGTCATATCATCAAAATGATGCGCGCCCTTTTGCCAGAGCCACTCATAAACTTGAGTGCCCCTAAAAGCTTTATCTCCATTAGTAGTAAAGAACGTTCTTAACTCCTCTTTTGATAAGGCACGAATATCTTTTTTGGTGGTGTTCATCTTAATTAAAACTAGTTAACATTAAAAAAAAGCCTCAACATGGAGGCTTTTAAATTTGTTTTAGATGATTAGCATGGCATCACCATAACTATAAAATTTATATTTTTCTTTAACCGCTTCTTCATAAGCCTTTTTTACAAAATCATGCCCACCAAATGCAGCAGTCATCATTAAAAGTGTTGATTTGGGCGTATGAAAGTTAGTAATCATACAGTTTGCTATCGAAAATTCATAAGGGGGGAAAATAAATTTATTTGTCCATCCTGAATAATCATTAAGATTTCCTTTAGAAGACACAGAGCTTTCAATCGCACGCATGGCAGTGGTTCCTACTGCACATATTCTACGCTTTTCTTTAAGCGCAGTGTTAATGGTATCTGCAGTTTGTGTTGGAATAATAATTTCTTCACTATCCATTTTATGTTTAGATAGATCTTCTACTTCTACTGGATTAAAGGTCCCTAATCCAACGTGTAGCGTAATCTCAGCAAAATTAATCCCTTTGATCTCCAAGCGCTTTAACAAATGTTTTGAGAAATGCAGTCCAGCTGTTGGAGCTGCTACAGCCCCTTCTTTTTTAGCATAAATTGTTTGGTAACGCTCCTCATCTTCAGGCTCAACTTCTCTGTTGATATATTTAGGTAACGGAGTTTGACCCAATTGTGTTAGTTTTTTTCTAAATTCTTCATAAGATCCATCATATAAAAAGCGCAGTGTACGCCCTCTTGACGTTGTATTATCAATCACCTCAGCGACCAACATTTCATCATCGCCAAAATAAAGTTTATTACCAATTCTAATTTTACGAGCTGGATCTACAAGCACATCCCATAACCGTTGCTCAGCATTCAATTCTCTAAGAAGAAATACTTCTATACGCGCTCCCGTTTTTTCTTTATTACCAAACAAACGAGCTGGAAAGACTTTGGTGTCGTTAAGAATCATTACATCGTCTTCGTTAAAGTAGTCAATTAAATCCTTAAACTGCTTGTGTTCAATCGTTTGCTTTTCACGATTCAAGACCATAAGCCGTGACTCATCTCTGTTTTCAGAAGGATATTCTGCTAATAATTCATCTGGTAATTCAAAGTTAAAATGCGATAATTTCATGCTTAGTTTTTTTATTTTCAAGTAGCGAATATACAACCTCAAAATAGGCGTTGTCAAGTATTTGAACCTTTATTTTTAAGATTCGGAGATATTGAATCCGAGTTCTGATAAATTTTCCCAAAAATCAGGGAAGGATTTTGAAACAACCTCAGCTTCATTTATAGAAAAAGAGGTTAATAGAGCCAAAGGCGCAAATGCCATAGCCATGCGGTGATCGTTATAGGTTTCTACAGTTGCACCAGACATTAGGGGCTTAGGATCTAAAAGAGATAAACTGTCATTGGTGATATTTAGATCCGTACCAAATTTAAAAATCTCACTTTTTAGTGCCTCTAAACGATCTGTTTCTTTAATTTTTAAAGTGTGTAAACCCGTAATATGACATTGTATTTGGAGTCCTAAACAGCTTACTACAATAGTTTGTGCAATATCTGGGGCATTCGCTAAGTCGATGTCTATCGATGGCGGTAAAGTATTAGTTGTTTTTTTTAATATGATTCTTGACGCCTCAAAGCTAGTTTCGACTCCCATTTGCCTGTAGATGTCCTTCAAGACCGCGTCTCCTTGCAGGCTGTCTTTTTTGTATGTGCTAAGACTCACTTGAGTGCCTAGTGGGCTTAAAGCAATAATACTATAGAAATATGATGCAGACGACCAATCAGATTCTACCGTTAGTGTTTTTGGGGCGGCCTCTAAATAAGGTTGGACCTTAATTGTTTGACCTTCAAAAGACGTCTCAACCCCAATTTGTTCTAGTAATGACAGCGTCATTTTGATGTAAGGTACAGAAGTTATTTTTCCCTCCAGATGTAACTCCAATCCGTTTTTAAGTTTTGTAGCCATCAGTAACAATGCGGAAATATACTGACTACTTACATTCGCTTTCATTCGAACCTCATCTTTTAATAACTGTTTACCCGTAATTTTTAAAGGAGGATACCCCTCTTTGTTAGCATACTCTATATCTGCACCTAATTCTCTAAGAGCTTCAACCAATATTTTAATAGGGCGTTCTTGCATTCGCTGAGACCCCGTCAATAGAGTTGTATTCCCTTCTAAAGTTGCGAAATAAGCAGTCAAGAAACGCATGGCGGTTCCTGCATGGTGAATGTCTACAGTAGTAGATTCCGTGCTTAATGCCTTAAGCATGTACTGGCTATCATCCGAATTAGAAACATTCTGAATCTCTAAATTTTCAAAAAGTGCTTTTAGTAATAAAAGTCGGTTGGATTCACTTTTGGACCCTGTAATGGTAATGTCAGTACGTGGGTTTATTTTTGAATTTTGAAGGAAAAGGTGCAAAATTTATTTTAGTTTTTCGTTGCTATGGTGACGGTTGTGATCCCGCTTAGTTTTTAACTCTAGTTTTTTATCAAAAGCCTCTTGCAAATTTACTCCTGTTTGATTGGCTAAACAAAGAACAACGAATAAAACATCCGCCAATTCTTCACCGAGGTCTTTATCTTTATCACTTTCCTTTTCACTTTGCTCGCCATAGCGTCGAGAAATAATACGAGCGACCTCTCCAACTTCCTCGGTGAGTTGCGCCATATTAGTGAGTTCATTAAAATAGCGAACGCCGTGATCTTTGATCCAATTGTCAACTATTTTTTGTGCATTTTGAAGGTCCATATGGTTAGATTTATAGAAATACTAAATTAGTCAATCTTAAAATTAAATCAAATTAATTTGGACACTAATAGCAATTGAAAAATAATTATTCGCGCGCTTTAGTATCTATAATAATGGTGACGGGGCCATCATTTGTAAGTCCTACGTTCATGTCGGCGCCAAACGCACCTGTTTGTACCGTTTGCTCTAAATCTGTTTCAAATTGCTGAACGAATTGCTCGTAAAGTGGTTTGGCAATTTCTGGCTTTGCAGCTTTGATATAACTTGGGCGGTTGCCTTTTTTAGTTTGTGCATATAATGTGAACTGACTCACCACAATGGCTGATCCGTGGCTGTTTTTAAGAGAGGTGTTCATGACACCCTCGGCATCATTAAAAATACGAAGGTTTGTAAGCTTGTTACTCAACCATTCAATGTCTTCTGAAGTATCACTGTCAACAACCCCCAAAAGGACTAATAACCCAGACTGTATCTCAGCGATTTTGACCCCATTAATAGTGACGCTTGCTTGAGACACACGTTGAATCACTGCTCTCATTTTGGCTCATAATTATCGGTTCTGTAATGTTCTTCATCGCCTTCCAAAATTTGAGTATAACTTTTATAACGCGATGCCGAAATTTGATTGTTTTCAAGGGCCAATTTCACAGCGCATTGGGGTTCATGTAAATGCAAACAGTTGTTAAATTTACAGGACTCCTTTAGTGCAAATAATTCTGGGAAGTAATTATCCACCTCAGCTGGCTCCATATCTACAACCCCAAAGCCTTTGATTCCAGGGGTGTCTATTATTTGAGCCTCAAAGCTAAGGTCAAACATTTCTGCAAAAGTGGTGGTGTGCTGCCCTTGTTTGTGTTGATCAGAAATCTCTTTGGTTTTAATATTTAAGCCGGGTTCAATAGTATTAACTAATGTGGATTTTCCAACCCCTGAATGCCCTGCAAACATGCTGGACTTTCCAGTCATGAGACTTTTAACAGCCTCAATATTTTGGCCTGTTTTTGCAGAAATGCTTAAACACTGATATCCAATTCCTTCATAAAGAGACGTAAGATCATTTACAATTTCTTTGGTAGCAGCATCATTGACATCTACTTTATTAAAAAGCAATACTGCTTTTATTGAGTACGCCTCGGTTGTGGCTAAAAAACGATCAATAAAACTTGTAAAAGTAGGCGGATTGTCTATGGTCACTAACAAAAAAACCTGATCAATATTACTCGCAATAATATGCGTTTGCTTGGAGAGGTTCACCGATTTCCTAACGATGTAATTTTGACGCGGATGAATTGTATTAATCACCCCTGTTTGGGTGTTATTACTAGTCTCTAAATCAAAGTCCACCACATCTCCAACCGCCAAAGGGTTGGTGCTTTTGATGCCCTGAATTCGGAACTTACCCTTTATACGACAATCATAAAACGTTCCGTCTTGAGCCTTAATGGAGTACCAACTTCCGGTAGATTTATATACGATTCCTGTCATTCTTAGTTTTAAATATATGGACAAAGAAACAAATTTCTTTTAAGACCGCATTTCTAAGTAAACAAAAAAGGCTCGCAATGCGAGCCTTTTTTTATTTATTCAAGATTTGTTCTTGATGATTGATTGATTCTTGGTGGACTGCTTTAAATAATTTGAGGATAAACTCTTCGCTCAAATTGTATTGTTCGCCCTCAAGGACCATTTTACCTAATATCTCGTTCCATCGCTTACTTTGTAAAACAGCAACGTTTTTTTGCTTTTTAAGGGCTCCGATTCCTTCAGCTACTTTCATTCTCTTACCTAAAGTTTCAAGTAACTGATTATCCATCACATCTATTTGTGCACGCAAATTTTGTAGCTGGTCGTTATAGTCCGCTTCTGGGGTTGATTCTTTTCTGATTTTTAAATCTTTCATGATCTGAATCAATGAAGCTGGCGTGACTTGTTGTGCGGCATCACTCCAGGCATTATCTGGATCAAAATGAGTTTCAATCATAAGACCGTCAAAATTTAAATCTAGAGCCGTTTGTGAAACGTCAAAAATCATATCGCGATTTCCTGTGATATGAGATGGGTCATTAATCAATGGAAGGTCTGGGAACTTTGTTTGAAGCTCTATTGCCATCTGCCATTCTGGAGTGTTTCTGTATTTAGTTTTTTCATAGGACGAAAACCCTCTATGGATAACTCCTAGATTTTTTATGTCTGCAGTCGCTAATCTTTCAACCGCACCTAACCACAATGCTAAATCAGGGTTTACAGGATTTTTAACTAAAACAATTTTATCAGTGCCTTGTAAAGCATCTGCTATTTCTTGTACAATAAACGGACTCACCGTTGAGCGCGCACCAATCCAAAGTAAATCGATATCATGTTCCAAAGCTAATTCTACATGTGCTCTATTGGCAACTTCAGTTGCTGTTTTCAGACCTGTTTCTGCTTTTACTTTTTGAAGCCATTTGAGCCCTAATGCCCCAACACCCTCAAAATTACCTGGACGTGTACGAGGTTTCCAGATTCCTGCACGATAATAGTTGACATCTGTATCTTTAAGCTCATGAGCTATTTTTAATACTTGTTCTTCAGTCTCTGCACTACACGGGCCAGCGATAACTAAGGGGTGATCTAGATTTAACGCATTCAACCAGTTTCTAAGTTCCTTTTTATTTTCCATTTTTTAATTTTTAAGCAATTCCTTTTAGTATTTTTTTAATATGATTTGTGTTTTTCATTTCGGTGTATACAGCCTCAAAATCATTATTTTCCATGTAGGCTTTAAATTGATTAAGATTTTGAATATACTCCGTAAGTGTTTCTATAACATTCTCTTTGTTTTGCTCAAAAATTGGAGTCCACATTGCTGGTGAACTTTTTGCTAATCGTACAGTAGATTCAAATCCACTCCCTGCCATGTCAAAAATATCTGACTCATTCTTTTCTTTATCTATCACGGTCTTCCCCAACATAAAGGAGCTAATGTGTGATAGGTGTGATACATAAGCTATATGTTTATCGTGATCTACTGCTGTCATATACCTGATATGCATTCCCATTGCTTCAAAAAGTGTTATTACTTGTAAAGAAAGAGCCGTTGATGTTTTGTCTAATTCGCAAATAATATTTGTTTTGTTCTTAAACAATCCTTTTAGAGCAGCCGAAGGGCCCGAGAACTCAGTTCCAGCAATTGGGTGAGTCGCTAAAAAATTAGCACGTTTTGGGTGTCGCGCTACTGCCTCACAGATCGCTTGTTTGGTGGAACCCATATCAATCACAATTGCTTGATCTGATATTAATTCTAAAACTTCTGTCAAAACATTGATTGCGGCATTTACCGGCAGAGCCAACACAACAAGGTCTGCAGAGCGAACACTTTCTACATCGGCTGTTTGATGTATAATTCCAAGTTCTAATGCTTCATTTAAGTGGGTCTCATTTTGGTCAATTCCAGTAATAGAAACACCAGAAATATGCTGTAGTAGATCCAAAGCAAAACTACCACCTATTAACCCAACTCCTATGATGCTTACCTGTTTCATAATACGCGTTGTATAGCCAGTTCAATACTTTCTTTTGGAGCGCATAATGAAAACCTAATATAGCCTTCGCCGTTAGTTCCAAATATGGTTCCAGGTGCGATAAACAAGTGATGATCATTTAGTATTTTATCAATAAACGCTTCGGATTTAAGTCCTGCTGGTAATTTAGCCCATACAAACATGCCAGATGTAGTCGTGTCAAAAGTGCAGTTTAAGGCAGTTGCTAACTCCCATACCAACTCACGGCGTTCAGAATAAATGACGTTCAAGTCACTAAACCATTTTTTAGAACTGTTTAGAGCCTCAATAGCTCCTTTTTGAATCCCATAAAACATCCCTGAATCCATATTGCTTTTAACCTTAATAACATTCTCTAGATGCTCTTTAGCACCCATTAGCATTCCAACGCGCCAGCCAGCCATATTAAATGTTTTACTTAAAGAATTCAGCTCTAAGCAAACTGCCTCAGCCCCTTCTACATTAAAAATACTGCTAGGATTGTCATTTAGTATAAAACTATAGGGGTTATCATTGATAAGCAAAATATCATTCTTTTTGGCAAAATTAACAAGTCCTTTCAAAACCTCATCATCTCCCAAAGTACCCGTAGGCATATGTGGGTAATTGACCCACATTAATTTGACCTTAGACAGGTCCATGGTTTCTAGAGAAACTAAATCTGGCTGCCAATTGGAGGCTGCATTTAAATCATAAAAGACCGGAGTGGCCCCAACTAGTTTCGTTACTGAGGTATAGGTAGGGTAACCAGGGTTTGGTATCAAAGCAATATCTCCTTCGTTAAGGTATGCCATTGAAATATGCATGATCCCTTCTTTACTCCCCATTAGTGGAAGCACTTGGTTTTCCGGATTAAGTACGACCTTATAATGGGAGTTATAAAAATTAGCTATAGCAGATCGAAGTGCTGGCAACCCTTGGTAACTTTGATATTTGTGTGCAGAAGCGTCAGACAAACTATCTGTAATTGCAGAAATCACCGCTTTTGGAGGGCCTATGTCTGGACTACCAATACCTAAATTAATAATAGGAGCACCAGCAGCCTTAAGGGCATTGACCTCTCTTAATTTTTTAGAAAAGTAATATTCTTCAACAGTATGTAACCGATTGGCAGTAATCATTATTTTTTTGCGTTTTTATATTCTCCTAGTATTTTAAATTCTTCTGCCATAATTTCCATGATCGCTTTTCCTTTTTGGTAGTCCGAAAAGGCTTCAAAAGTAATATCTACAAAAAAAGCATATTTCCAAGGAGTATCAATTTTAGGAAGCGATTGAATTTTAGTTAAATTTAAATTACAATCACTCATAACATTAAGCATCGCAGCTAGGCTTCCACGTTTATGATCTAAAAGAAATTTTACAGACGCTTTATTTACAGCATCTTGGTTGTGCAATTTAGGGGCTCTTTCTACAATTACAAAACGTGTTTCGTTATGCTTAATCGTTTGTATGCTTTCCGCTAAAACATCTAAAGTAAATAGGCTAGCTGCCTCTAAACTAGCGATGGCCGCAACTCCCTTAATTTGACCTTCGTGAATTCTCTTAGCAACCTCCGCAGTATCTGTGTCTTCAATTAATTTGATATGCGGGTACTGTTTAAAAAACTCTTTACATTGTAACAAAGCCATTGGATGAGAGAACACTTCGTTGACCTGCTCAATAGACTGTCCTTTAAGCGCCATTAAGTTGTGTTGTATTTCCAAAAAAAACTCTCCTGTAATGTGTAAGTTTTGATCATCAATATGTGCATAGTTAGGAATAATAGAACCTGCAATAGAGTTCTCCAAAGCCATTACAGCGACATCAGTCGTTTTGGAGGTCAAGCTTTCAACCACTTCATTAAATGAAAGATATGGCTGAACTTCAATAGAATCTTCAAAATATATTTGAGAAACTATGTGATGGAAAGACCCTTCTATCCCTTGTATGGCTACACTTTTTTTCATAAAAAAAAATCCCGATGTTTACATCGAGACTAAATATTTAAAATTTATATTGATAAATTATATATACAAGGCCTCGATTTCTTTTCTAAAAAAGAAATAATAAAAGCTATAAAAAATATAATTCACATTTATCATAAGTACTTAACTATTAGGCTAAAGTATCTATTTTTTGTATAACTTAAAATTTAATTTCTTTTTTTTCTTGTTCATTACTTAAAATTATAGATAATTTAATAAAACACAGTTTGAGCTAATTAAATGCTATTTTTTTGTCTTTTTTAGAAGAATCCCTTTAATAAGACACCTAAGGAGCAAGCTCTAAATGTGTTAATTAGTGGTTATAGATTAGTCTAAAAACAGTAACTGTCCAGAATAATACTCTTGGACATCTACCAAGTGAGGTCTATACACACTAATAACATCGCCTACACTTCTAATGTCCACTGTTAAGGATTGTTTTGGATTCACGATAATGTCATGGCTACTTCTTTGAAATATATTCACATGCTGGGCTATTAAATCGGCCCCTTTAAATTCGCACAAACCAGCGTAAAACTCCACAGAAAGACTTTCTGTGGATCCTGAAATTGTGAATACTGACAATCCGTTAGCTATCACTTTAAGCCTTTCTGCGTTGATTTTAATATTAAAATCACCAACATTTAGGTAATTAGAATTATAATTTTCACTGATGAGTGTTAAATTATCGAGGTTTAAAACACCTTCTGAAGAGGTCAAGTATTGAGTACTACTTCTAATTTCTTTCAAAAAAGGAGTCGTTACTATCATTTTGGTAAGCCCAAAATCTCTGACGAAATTACAAGAATTAGTGTCGGACAATTGCAATTGTTTATCGACCACAGTAATTTCAATATTGTTTAGTAAGTTTTGGCCTGTTTGAATCTCCACTTTATAGTCTTGACCTTGCTTAACCACTAATTCAATATCTCGATTCACTAAAATTTTGTCAAAAGTATCTACGCTCAAAATGCGTGTTTCCTGACTACCAGCAGCTTGAATACACCCCCATGCGTCTTCCTTATCACAAGAAAAAAACATCACCATCATTAGTATGTAAAATAATCCCTTCATATTATAGTCTGATTCCAATTCCAAATTCGAGAGCTTCTGCTGTAGCTAAATGAGATTTAACCGTAAAAGCTCCAAACCATTGTTTGCTAAAATAATACTTTAGCCCAATTCTATTATATATACGACCTTCAAAATCGTACGGATAGTATAGATAATACCCTGTTTGCGCTACCATCGACCATTTGTTGACAAATAACTCATAGCCCAAAAAACCTCCAACCCGTCTGTAATCGGCATTGGGATCGGATGGTGCATCAGGAAAAGCAACACTTCGATAGTTGATTTCTTCTTTTAAAGCAAACGAAAAAAATGCGTCAACTCCAAGATGAACTGCGCTAAAAGAATTAAAACGTTTATCAACATATGCGGAAACCGTATAAAATGGGTATTGCTTACTTCCGACCACATCGTTCTGGCTAAGACCAGATCGCAAAACAAAATTATATTTTAAGGCTTTTGAAATTACAGGGATTTCTTTGTATTGCTTAAAGTTGACCCCCTTGGCGTCTAAATCATAATTTATTCCCATGTTAAAAGAAATGGTATTAACACTAGTGTTGGGGGCTCTAAAATTGCCATTGGAAGCGTGAAAAAAGACCAAGCCTGATTGAACACCAATTGGACCTAGTAAATTTGGTTTCTTATAGTTAAGCATCAGGTAAGGACTTCCTAATAATTTAGATCCAAATGCTATGTTTTTGGGGTTTGATGTTTTATTGTAGGGATTTGTGGCAAATACAATTCCTTGTCCGACACGCAACATAAGTTGACGTTTGAAGAAATAGAAATTAAAATGTCCATAAAACCCAAGTGTATTACCAAGAACCTCATTTTGTAAATTTTGATACATAAAAGAAGCTCCAAAATCAGGACAATTATAGCGTTGTTCCCAATCGTTTTCGCCATTAGTACGTTGATTCCAGCCTATTATAACGCCTTCAGGATACCCTTGAATAAGATGGGCTATATCATTATTATGAAGCGGGATTATTCCTTTAAAATAGTTAATATCTAAGTAGGTTTGACTCAACCTTTCTTGTGAAGTTCCCACAAAAAAAGAAATAGTAAAACAACAAAGAAGTAAACGCAGCATTATAAACTAATTTAAGTGCAAAAGTAAACGAAATAAAATATTTCACGTTAAAACCATTAAACATAAAGTTTTTTTATTAGTTGTATATTCTGTAAATTTGCATAATCAATGTAGAGGATAAATTTGATCTGATTGCAACCTCATTAAAAAAAGCTAAAGCAGTATATTACTACTCTATAGCCCTGCAATTTTATTAGTTTGTTCTCATAAAACACAATTTATGAGTTATTTATTCACTTCAGAAAGCGTTTCAGAAGGCCATCCAGACAAGGTAGCTGACCAAATTAGCGATGCCTTAATTGATAATTTTTTAGCATTCGATCCAAGTTCTAAAGTAGCTTGTGAAACCTTAGTGACCACAGGTCAGGTAATCCTTGCAGGTGAGGTGAAATCAAAAACCTATTTAGATGTGCAAAAAATTGCACGTGATACCATAAATAAAATTGGCTATACTAAAGGAGACTATATGTTTGATGGCAATTCCTGTGGTGTGCTTTCAGCGATTCATGAACAATCTGAAGACATTAATAGAGGGGTAGATAGAGGCGATGAAGAGCAAGGGGCAGGAGATCAAGGAATGATGTTTGGTTACGCTACAAATGAAACTGAAAACTACATGCCTTTGGCACTAGATCTTTCCCATAGAATACTAATAGAACTAGCAGAAATGCGAAGAGAGGGAACTGATATTTCATACTTGAGACCCGATTCTAAAAGTCAAGTTACTATAGAATACGACGACGACAATACACCTAAACGAATCGAAGCTATTGTTATTTCTACACAACATGACGACTTTGATGAAGAAACCAAGATGTTGGCTAAAATTCGAGAGGATCTAAAAACAAAACTAATACCAAGGGTTATTGCAAAACTTCCTTTGCATATCCAAAGCTTATTTGATGCACATATTACTTATCATATAAACCCAACAGGAAAGTTTGTAATTGGGGGACCTCACGGGGACACTGGATTAACGGGACGAAAAATTATTGTAGACACCTATGGTGGTAAAGGAGCCCACGGTGGTGGTGCCTTTTCTGGGAAAGATCCAAGTAAAGTGGACAGAAGCGCGGCCTATGCCACGCGACACATTGCAAAAAACATGGTAGCATCAGGACTGTGTTCTGAAGTATTAGTTCAAGTTAGTTATGCTATTGGCGTGGCAGAACCTATGGGAGTGTTTGTTGACACTTATGGCAGCTGCCCATTTAACTTGACCGACGGAGAGATTGCTAATAAAATATCGAAATTATTTGATCTAAAACCTGCAGCTATTGAAAAACGATTAAAACTAAGAAGCCCAATATATAGTGAAACTGCCGCCTATGGTCACATGGGGCGTGAAAACAAGTCTGTTACAAAAGTGTTTCATCAACCAAACGGAGAAAGCATAACACTAAACGTAGAGTTATTTACTTGGGAGAAGCTAGATTATGTGAATGACATAAAAAATGCTTTTGAAATTTAAGGTCTCTAACTTAAAAGCCAAGCTCCATAGAGGACCGTAAGCATAGAAACAATGTAGTACCACTAAAGTCTTCTTTTAGTAAAATAACAGCCAATATGATCGTAAATATTGAACTGGTAAGACTAATGATGCTGGAGATAAAAGGATTAGTAACCTTAAGTCCATACATACCTAAAACAATTGCAAAAGATACAACTAACGCCATTACAGGGATATAATCTAGCTTAGAGACTGCTTCAGAAAGTACAACATAAAACCAGCTACGGTTAAAACGACCAACTCTTGATGAACTGCAAGAAAAACTAAATCATATGTTTTTAAATTATATCATTGCATAATAGCTGTGGCAGAAAAACATAAAGCCATCGCAAACAAATAGCGATGAGTAGAAAAACTAACAATTTTTGTGTTGTGACGTTGTTTCCAAAGAAAAATAAAAAAACCCAAGGCGATACATGAAATTCCTAATGCATAATTTTTTGGAATTATCCCTTCTACTAAATATAAATAAGTAGCTGTAACAGTAGACCCCACGAGACTGTAATGAATGAACGTGTTTAATGAACTTTGTTTGATCCCGTAAATCATAAACACTAATCCAAAGGCTCCAATAAGACAAGTTAAGTTAACAAAAACAGCCTGGCCTATCGTGTTATAAAAATTAAAATTATCATACTTAAAAATCAAAACAATGATTCCGATAAAACATGTGATGATAGAACGCTTGACAATAACCTGCAGTGGCAAATAGTCAGACACTATCCATTTCCATAAGACGTTACTGAATGCAAAAAAAAGCGACGATAAGACTAAATACTCCATAATAATTTAAAAATATCGTTTTAGTAAAGCTAACTTAAAACGCTTAAAACCTGTTAACTTAACTAAGTCCAAATATTCAACTTCAAAATCTGATAGCACTAGGAGATAGGAGGTCGTTTGTTTTTCTAGTTGATAGCTAGCAATAAGGAAAAACAATTTGAGATAAGTAAAGTAAGAATTTGTTTTTGAGTTATCTAAGCTAACAAGCCCTAAGTAATGTTCGGCTTTATCGTAATTTTTATTTTTAATTTCAACAAAAGCAGAAGATATTAAGTACATGTTTTGAGTGGTATAATAAACCCAATCCCCAGTCTCAAATAAATCATCCTTAAATACTGAAAATATATGTTTGATATCATCAATAGATTTTGTAAAAATTAGTGCAGGAAAAATCTCAATGAAAAAAATGGAAATATGTTTTCCTTTGGCGATGTCTACGATTTGATTAACTAAACTTTGTGTAGGCTGATCGTCTTTAAAGTAGCTAGTTATAAGCTGATAACCCAACAAACGCCCCAGTAATGCAGGATATAATTCTAAGTTAGAAATATCGGGGTTATAAGCCTTAAAGGTTGATTTTCCAGAAAGAAATAAATGATAATTTGAAATTAAATTAGTAAATATCTGATGATCTGGCTGATGGTCCAATAAAAGTCTATTTTGAACAAAAAAACCGTAATAGCCATTGAAATTAGAGTAATCGATATAAAAATCTAAAACAGTAGTCTTAAACACATACTCATCACTTAATAACGGAGCTAATTTTTCATATTGTGGTCTCGTAAGCGTTCTTAAAACACCCCCAACGGCATACGCTATTTTCAAAATATCTAAAACTTCTTGAGAATCAATAGCATCCTTTTTAAATAGTAAAGAGTAAGGATGTTTAGCAAAAATAATTTTTAATAAATCTAAGCGCCCTCTTCTAATGAATGACTTAATAAGAACACTTATGTAATAAATATAATCCGAATGAGGTTTTAGCTTGATTAGACGCTCCAACATTTCAGAACTGATAGAGTTCGTGTTTTCAAAATCAGCAATAAAAGTCCATGTGTTCCAGTTCTCATCCTTATTTACAAATTCAGAAAACTTAGCAAAAGACGTAAAACCTATATATTCTGAGAGTGCGTCAAGTGTTTTAAATTGTGGGTCTCCTGATGGTAAAAAGCCAAAAAAACGTCGCAACGTATTAAATCCTACAGGGTGCAAAATACTAACGGTAATATGGTCATGTAAATACTTAACATCCGATTGTTTTTGAATATGAAAGCCAAGTTTTTTATAAATCTCAAGCTTTAACTTTGACACTAAATAATCCATTGACCGAAAATACTAAAAATTAATAACTTAGGGCTAATTATGGGCTAGTTTTTGTGTTAAATAAAATTATTTTTGCATAGTATAAATTTCTGGAATTATGGAAACTTTTTAGTTAGTCAGTTAGTCAAAAAAAAACCCGTTTATAACGGGTTTTTTTTATTTAAGATAAATTGCATTATAGCTCGTAACGCACACGAAATGTTACATAGCGAGGCTGAATGAAGTACTCTGTTGCACTTACCGAGATGTTTGAGGAACTACTTTGGTTTTGAGATCGCGTATCTAAAAGATTAGTCGCTTTAATTTCGTACTCAAATTTTGAGTCATCGTCTTTTCTGTAGGACAAAGACGCATTCCAGAACTCATAGGTGTTAATAGAACGCTCTTCATTACTAAAATCGTTGTAAGAATAATCGGTTCTAAATGTAAAGGTCTTGAAGATCAATGCATCTACTTCAATGGAAGGGCTTTTAGTAAAAAACTTAGTACTGTTGGCCCCTAAGTTATTATCTTGAATCGTATAACGATAGTTTAAATCCACATTAGGAGCCGTTCTGAAATTGGTTCGTAGCTGAGCCCGGTAAGTTTGTGAGAAGTTTTCATTTACAGACTGTCTGTTTTGAATAAACTGGTTAAACTTAGAGTAATTTAAGTTCGCTCTAACAGAAGCTCTTAATTTTCCAAAAGTACGCTGATAACGCCCATTAGCGGTAAGACTTTCATCTGCAAAATTGGAATTAAAAGGGGTAGAAACTCGAATTACACTTCCAGGAGTGAATTCAGATTTGGTTCTAATATTATCAATACTTTTATTATAGTTAACATTCGCAAATATATTTGTGTAATTAAACATATTAAAACTGTAGTACGATAAATTAACATTATGAGATAGCGCACTTTGTAAATCTGGCGACCCAGAAAACAAGGAATTATAGTTGTTGAGTACTAAGCCACTTGCAAACTGAGATACGTCTGTAAACTGAGTACGCATACGGTAAGTTAAATTTAATGTTTCACTCTTTTTAATGTCAAGTCTCATATTAAAATCAGGGAGAAACCTATAGAAATTATCTGTAGTTTTGTCACCGTATTGGGTGTTAGCAATAGAATATGCGTGCGCTGATACTCCAGGAGTAAAAGTAAATTTTCCGTATTTTAAACGATAATGCAACCCAAGATAAACATCAGAGAAATTATAAGCAATATCATTCGTCGCTAAACCATCAGCAATAATAGGGGTTGGGTCAAGTACTGACTGATCATCAAGATTTTGAAAGATCTTAGAATCAAATTGTTGACTACTTAGTATTGTGCCTAGTGTTAGGTTGATGTTACTTTTTTTATTAAGAATATTCCAGTAATCTAGCTTAGCGTCTACCTGATTAGATTGAATTCTCTTCTCTTGACCTAAATTATAACCAATCTGCGAACCATTTAAACCAAGACTGTTAGCGGTACCACTGTAATTAGCTTTATCTTCTAAAATAGCGTTGTAAAACGGGTCTTCATCTTTAATTAAATGCTGTGCCTCAAATGCAAAAATATTAGTTTCGTTAAGCGTGTAATAATAATTTAGGCTTTGATTAAAGCTAAATGGATTAGCATCTTCAAGCTGATTAATAGCGCCATTTACTGAAGAGTTGAAGCGTTGATTTTGGGTGCTTTTAGAAAGATTTCCTAGTGCTTCATATTCTAACTGATTGCTTGCGTTTGGCTGGTACTTTGTTGTTAGTTTTAGCATTCCCAAATCATTGTTTTGAGATGTATTGCTCTCCGTATCTTCGTTAGGAATTCCTAAGTCAGTATCAATATATTGAGTACTTCTATTTTCTTGTAGTTCATTTTTACTGTTTGAGAGAATAACAAACCCTCCAAAATCTAGTGTCTTTTTGGGAGACCAACTAAAGTTAGCAGCCCCAAATTTTGTGTTAATATCCTTAGCTCTATTATTTTGAAGTAACAAAGAGCCGATGTCATTATTTCCTAAACTTAAGCTTGTACCACTGTTTTGGCTTGGCGCTTTAAACCCCCCTGAAAAGTTAAAATAATCTCGGCGAGTAAATGCAACTTCTCCTATATTGTTTAGATCTCCAATAACATTAACGCTGTATTCAGGACTATAAAAAAACATTTTAGGCTGCGCTAAATAGAGATCATTTGGAAGTTGTTTGCTGACTCCCTGGGAATTCCCTGCGCCTACGGTTACATTACCAAACCAAAAGTTTTTCTTTCCTTCCTTTAACTTAATGTTTATGGCAATGTTATCTTGGTTATTAGTAACGCCTCCTAATTGACCAACTTCCGAATAGTTTTTAAGCACTTGAACTTTATCTACCGCGTTTGAAGGAATGTTTTTAGTGGCTAATTTGGTGTCTCCATCAAAGAAGTCTTTCCCCTCAACCATTAACTTAGTCACTACCTTACCCTCAACCTCTACTTGGCCATCATCATTTATTTCTACGCCTGGAAGATTTTTTAAAACATCTTCTAATTTTCGTTCTCTTCCCGTATTAAAAGAGTCTGCATTATAAACCAATGTATCTCCGCTAATAGTTACCGGCATTTCATAAGTAAGCTCGACTTCATCTAAAGAGTTGTCCTGAAATAACACAAATTCCTTAGAAATATTTTCATCTTTGGTCTCTAAGACTTCATCTAAAGACTTCATACCAATATAGCTAGCTTGTATAGTATAAATTGTATTCTTTTTCAAATCTAATCGAAAAATTCCGTCATCATTAGTAATCGCGTAAGAATCCAAAGACTTAGTGGCTTTATTTATAGCGATAACATTTGCTAGTTCTAACGGATTTCCTAAACTATCTTTAATAACACCCTCAAGCTTAACTTGAGCAGTCACTGAGATACCCATCAACAGGAAGATTATTGTAATAAAATATTTCATGTAATTAAGTTTATTTTCTGCGTTGATTTCTACGCCCACCATACATTGAACGCATTTCTTCCATTTTTTTCTTTACAATATCATTATACCCATCGCGAGACACAACGTCTCCTTTTTTAGGAGCTTCAATTTCATCTTTTTCTTGAGGATTCAATATAATCTTGGAACACAGTATTGTTGTCTTATCAGTATTCACTTCTAAAATTAATCCAGGAAGTCCCCAGAACTCTCCAGGCCCTTGGCTTACAGGTATCTGAGGGGTGTACCAAGCGACAACTTCAATTTGTTTGGGGATTTCAATCTCATCTGAGATTGTTGTTGTTTTAGTAGAATCCTTTTTAACTTTTGAATCTTTTGGGGGCGACTTTCTTCGCATGCTACGCCAATCAAACTCGTCTACTGTTTTAATTGCTGTCGCTTTCATACAAAGATACTGACCAATTTGTTTGGTTTCAGTACCTAACTGCCATTCTAGCTTTGGCAACGAATCTGAAATTAAAAATTGTTTACCAAAAAATTCTTGATCTTGTAAAAACTGCTGTAACTTAATGTTTTTATACTGCATACCAGCAGAAAAGCTACTACCCCACTTGCCAAATCCACCTCTACTCCCGGGTGCTTCAAGGACCTCGTCTTCTTTATAGGTTGACGATTCTCTGTCAAAGGTTAGAATGTATGTTTTCTCGAACATACTACGCATGCGGTCTGCCATTTGCTTTTTTTGCTCTTCGGACATTTTACGACCACCCCAACCATCCATATCAACAGATGTTTTAGAAAAATAATAGGCTTTTCCTTGAAAGTTTTGTGCATAAGTTGCTGAAGGAATCAGTAAAATCATAAGCACTATTAGATAGGCTTTATTTAGTAAATTCATGTTTGTTGATGTTAATTTAATATCCTTTTCAATTTGACGAACGAAACTACACATAGTTTAAATAAAATACGTTAAAATTTATCTAAATTAGTCCATGGACTCAATCTCAATGGAGATGCTATTTCCATTCCCATCTTTCTGAAAACTCATTTCTTTCATCTTTTTTTCTACGATTTTATCATATTGTGATTGTGATACTGATTTCCCTTTTGTAGGAAACTTGATTGTGCTTGGGTTTTTTGAGTTCAATACAACTTTACTACATAAAATCATTTTTGAGTCATAACTTAATTCTAAAATAAGCCCTGGAAGTCCTTGAAACTCAGCAGGGCCATGGCTGACAGGTATTTGAGGGGTATACCAAGCTGTAATTGTTCTACTTTCTTCAGTAGGCTCGTCAGCAAACGGATCAGTAACTAATTGCTCTGTCGTAGCTTTAAAGCAGGTATAGGTGCCAATATTTTTAGTGTCGGAATGAAGTTTCCAATCAATTTTCTCAATAACGTCTTGGATCAAGAAAATCTTTCCTAAAAAATCACTTTGTTTAGTGTATCGCTCATCCTTAATGTTTTTATAAAGTATGTCGGAGCCATAAGACGAGACAATGATCATTTCACTTCCTACAGAAGGTGGCGCAAGCGCTTCATCTTCTTTGTAAACAGACTGTTCCTGACCGAAAGTCAAAACGTATGTTTTCTCAAATTGCTTTTGAAGCATGGCCATAATTTCATCTTGCATTCCACCCGTCTGGGTGCTATCTAGTTCAATTTCTATCTTGTCTTTAGTCTTATAGGTGGCTATGCCTTGAAAGTCTTGGGCGCTTAAAATTGAAGAGCCAAAAGAAAGTAAAAATAAAGTTCTAATAATTATGTTCATCGTTAATGGAGGGTAAGGAGTTGATATTTCGCTTTATATTATTGATAAAATATTGAAAAGTGGGGAAATGGCACTATTTATATAGACGTTCATTTATATAAATTGTTACAGATTAAATCAAAAAATTGTATTTTTATTGTCAAGATGAAACAACCCACCTATTTCCTGTTACTGTTTAGTTATTTGCTTTTTAGTCAAACTACCTTATCCGCTAAATTAATAGAATCGACACCATTTGAATGGGATCGTTTTGCTGGGGTGGATCAGTTTGAATCTTTATATTACTTAAAATCAAAGGCGCTTTTTAAAGAAAATAGTCAAGGTTCACAAAGCTATAGCGATTTAAGTAAAGGACCTATTAACGCTGTTTCGACATTCAATGCTTTAAAACTAGCTTTATTGTTTAAGGACTTTAATTCCGTGACACTTTTAGACAATCGACTCGCTGAGCTAGCTACTATTGATTTTAATTCAATAAATCCATTACGGACAGTCACTCATATTTCTTATGGAAATGACACAACCTTTTGGCTCTTTGACTCCAATACGGTTCAGTTAGAATTATTTGACTATAGCACGTCTACATCTCGTGTAAGAACGGTGCCACTTAAAAGTGAAATTCTAGCCTTAGACAGCGACTATAATTATTGCTGGGTACTTCTAAAAGATGAATTGCAATGCTACAACTACATGGGTAGTCTGATTGAAAAATTTCCAAACCAGGGGTTTACTGGGTTAAAATTATGGAATGGATTTCTGTTTTTAAAAAAAGGAAATGCCATTTACTACAAGCCAAAAGAGAGTTCGGTATTTATGAATTTAGACTTATCTAAAATTTTAGTAAAACAGTTTTTTGTAACCAACCAAACCTTGTATATTTATGACGAAGAATATCTTCACCACTACCAACTACTAAACAATTGATATTATGCATGTTGCTATTGCAGGAAATATTGGGGCAGGAAAAACAACTCTCACCCAATTACTAGCGAAACATTACAAATGGGAAGCTCAACTAGAAGATGTTGTTGACAACCCTTATTTAGATGATTTTTACAACCAAATGGAGCGCTGGAGTTTTAACCTTCAGGTCTATTTTTTAAATAGTAGATTCCGCCAGGTATTGAAAATTCGCGAAAGCGGAAAAAACATCATTCAAGACCGGACCATCTACGAAGACGCAAATATATTCGCTCCTAACTTGCACGCTATGGGCTTGATGACCAATCGTGATTTTGAAAACTATTCATCCCTTTTTGGATTAATGGAGTCACTGGTGCAATCACCTGATTTGATTATCTATTTAAGGAGCTCAATCCCTAACCTTGTTTCTCAAATACACAAGCGTGGTCGCGACTATGAGAATTCCATTAGTATTGACTACTTAAGCCGCTTAAACGAACGCTATGAAGCTTGGATTCACGGCTATGCCAAAGGGAAACTATTAATTATTGATGTTGACAATTTGGACTTTGTAGAAAACAAAGAAGACCTTGGTTTTATCATTAACAAAATCGATGCTGAAATAAACGGTTTGTTTTAATCTCAAATAAAAGCAATAAAAAAACCCTCTATAAATTATAGAGGGTTTTTTTTGTAACTAATCGTTAAGAATTAATTTATTTTGATAAGCTCTACTTCAAATACTAAAATTGAATTAGGACCAATCTTAGCGCCTGAACCTCTTGGTCCATATGCTAATTCAGATGGAATGACCAAGCGTAGTTTATCGCCTACAGACATGAGTTGTAATGCTTCTGTCCAACCCGGGATAACTTGTGAAACACCAAATGTAGCCGGTTCTCCACGTTCTACTGAGCTATCAAAAACAGTTCCGTCAATCAAGGTTCCTGTATAATGAACAGTCACGCTATCCTCAGCACTTGGAGAAGCTCCATCGCCAGTAGTAAGTACTTCGTACTGAAGCCCGCTTTCTGTTGTAGTAACACCTTCTTTTTTTGCGTTTTCTGCTAAATAAGCAACTCCTTCTTCTGCTAAAGCTTTTGCTTTTTCTGCATCAGCAAGTTGTTTTTTTCCTTGTAATTCTTTGAAATAAGTTTGTAAAAATTGTAAGCTTTCTGCTTCGGTAACTTCTAAGTTATTACCCTCAAATACGTCTTTAAAGGATTTTGCAATGGCATCAGAATCTATAGACTCTACGCCTTGAGCTTTGACTCCGGTAGCCACATTGACTCCTAGACTATAGCTAAGTTTTTGTGTGTCTTCACTTGAATGACCACTTGAGTGACCCCCTAAGATTGGTGCGATTACCAATCCAATTAAACACGTCAGTTTAATAAGGATATTCATAGAAGGACCTGAAGTATCTTTGAAAGGATCTCCAACAGTATCTCCAGTAACTGCTGCTTTATGAGCTTCTGACCCTTTATAAGTCATTACCCCATTAATTTCAACTCCGGCTTCAAAAGATTTTTTAGCATTATCCCATGCACCACCAGCATTGTTTTGGAAAATAGCCCAAAGCACACCTGACACAGTCACACCAGCCATATATCCACCAAGCATTTCTGCTACTAACATATTGTTATCTTGATATACAAGTTTACCTACTAAGACAACAAGAATAGGGAATCCAATAGTTAAAATTCCAGGCAACATCATTTCTTTGAGAGAAGCCTTTGTTGAAATGTCAACACATTTATCGTATTCTGGTTTTCCGGTTCCTTCCATAATTCCTGGAATTTCCTTAAACTGTCTTACCACTTCATTTACCATTTCCATAGCTGCTTTCCCTACGGCGTTCATTGCCAATGCAGAGAATACCACTGGTACCATTCCACCAACAAATAACATCGCTAGTACTGGCGCTTTAAAGATGTTGATTCCATCAATACCTGTAAATGTTACGTAGGCAGCAAATAAAGCTAAAGAAGTTAATGCGGCAGATGCAATTGCAAATCCTTTTCCAGTTGCAGCAGTTGTATTACCTACAGCATCCAAAATATCTGTTCTTTCTCTAACAATAGGATCTTGCTCACTCATTTCAGCAATACCACCCGCATTATCAGCAATGGGTCCAAAAGCATCGATCGCTAATTGCATCGCAGTTGTTGCCATCATTGCAGAAGCCGCTAAAGCAACTCCATAAAATCCAGCTAGAGCATATGATGCCCATATGGCAGCTGCAAATAATAACACAGAAGAAAATGTAGAGATCATACCCGTAGCCAAACCAGCGATGATGTTTGTCCCTGCTCCTGTGCTTGATTGTTGTACGATTTTTAAGATTGGCTTAGAACCTAATCCTGTATAATACTCTGTAAAAGCTGAAATTCCAGCACCTACAACAAGTCCTACTAAACAGGCATAGAATACTCTCATTGAAGAAATGTCCTGAAGACCTTCTCCGAAAAAGTTCATTTGCATTGTTTCTGGTAACATCCAAGTCACTAATCCAAAACAGGCTCCAGCAACCATAATGATTGACGCCCAGTTTCCAATATTTAACGCTTTTTGTACATCAGCTTCTTTTGCATCATTCGATGATATTTTAACTAATAAGGTTCCTATAAGTGAAATGATAATTCCAACGCCCGCAATAGACATTGGTAATAGGATAGGTCCAATTCCGCCAAAAACATCATCGATAGAACCTCCCATGTCTTTAATTACATAATTCCCTAAAACCATAGCTGCTAACACCGTTGCAACATAAGATCCAAATAAATCGGCTCCCATTCCTGCAACATCTCCAACATTATCTCCAACATTATCCGCAATCGTGGCTGGGTTTCTTGGGTCATCTTCAGGGATATCAGCTTGAACTTTCCCAGCTAAATCAGCACCTACATCGGCCGCTTTAGTATAAATACCTCCACCAACTCTTGCAAATAAGGCAATAGACTCAGCTCCTAATGAGAAGCCAGCTAGGGCTTCCAAAACCACAGTCATCTGATCTGTATCTGTCCATTTACCGCCCATGAAATAGTGATAGAAAACAATAAAAAACAAGGTTAGACCTAATACTGCTAAACCAGCAACTCCTAACCCCATAACTGTACCACCACCAAATGATACTTTTAAAGCATTTGGTAAGCTTGTTTTGGCAGCTTGTGTCGTTCTAACATTTGTTTTGGTTGCTATTTTCATACCCATGTTCCCTGCAAATGCAGAAAATATAGCTCCAATGACGAATGCTGCTACTATTAAGTAAGTTGTTTGCATATAAAACGCAATACCAGCTAAAACAAGACTAGCTCCAATTACAAAATAGGTAAGTAATCTATATTCCGCATTTAGAAATGCCAAAGCACCTTCGTAGATGTGGTCTGAAATTTCTTTCATTTTACCGTCCCCTGCATCTTGTTTCATTACCCAAGATTTTTTGATTAACATGTATGCTAATCCTAATATTGCCATTGCAACTGGCATCCAAATCATCATTGATTCCATAGTATAATTTTGTTTATTTTAACGGGCGTAAATGTAGTAAAATGATAAGAAACTAAAAAACCTAATTTGAGATAATTACGACACAGCGTTATTTGACGTATAAATAAGAAGCTTTACAGAAGTGTATTTTAATATATAATTACTAGAAACCTGGAGACATTCCAACTCTCACCCCAAAGTTTGGAGCATAGTTGTTTGGATTTGTAAAGTTCGATCGCCAGATACAGTCTACACGAAAAATTCTCAGGTTTCCGAAGCCGATATTTTCTACACCAAATCCATATTCGTAATAAAGCTCTGTAGGTGCATTATAAACTATTGTAGATCGATTGATCGCAGAATTAGAATCGGACACATTACCAACAACGCCTCTAAATGTCATCAAACTTCGGAGTTTTAACTTATTTATGAGTGGAACTCTATTTAAAATAAAACCATTGAAGTGATGTTCGAAATGTCCTACAAGAAATTGATCCACCACAAAATCATAATAATTTAAAAGTGAAAATGTATTGGCAACTAGGGAATATGTTTGGTTAGCAGGAACAGGGCTAAGTACTGATAATTGCGCATCACCAAATATTTTTCCGGCTTCAAAAGTAGTGTCTAATATTCCGAATTTCCCGAGTTTTAGTGGCTGATTGTAGGAGAAAAAAAGTTTTGAATAATTAGTATCTCCAGCTCCCAACTCCAGCCCTTTTTGATAACTCAATAAAAATGAAGGATAAATATTGGTTCCGAATTTCCTTTCAACTCCATAACCAAATAAGTTTCTGTTTGGGGTATATAAAAAATATAATTCAGCACTATTATCAACTAGCTCAGATTTTATTCCTTCTTGACTATTGTCAAAGTAGTCTATTGAAAAAATCTCTGGAGCTGCGGACACTATGTGACTGTTTGAGTAGTTGAGTCCTGCCAAAAAATTTGTCTTAAGCTCAACACTTACGTTTGCAGAAACTTTTTTGACACGTGATAAGAAATAGTTCTCTCCCCTACTAAAAAGAGAGGTAGTTCCAAATCCGCTTTGGGTATTGCCAAGGCTTGTAAGTATCCGACTACCGAGCTGCTCAGTATCATTTAAGTAGCCAAGCCCCACGGTAACTCTAGGTGTATAATTTAGTAAGTACTTTGCGTCAAGTAAATACTTAAATTGTTCATCTCTAAACCCGTAAGCTAATTTACCTTTAACCCTAAACCTGTCATTTAAGTTTTTAAACGTCCTAAATCCGGCAGAAACCTTAAACCCTTCAACGTCATTAATAGCAAGAGCACTCCAAACGGACCCAAACTCAATGGAGTTAGACAACCTAATGTATCCACTAGAAAGAGTTCTCAAAAGACCTGTTATACTTCTTATTTTTTTATTCCCATTAAGGTTTTCAAGTACCGATTCTGTATCGCTATTATCAATAGAGCTTGGTATATTTTTTTGCCAGTATTCATTGTTTTTTTCAAATTGATTTGGCTTAAACTTAACAACTTTATCGTTATAAAAATTAGCAGATCTTGTGTTTTTAAAATCGTAGTTCTCAAAGGTCTCTGTACGTTTTACATAAAGCCCTTTTTCTTTTTCATCTTTAGTCAAGAGTGTGAAATCAGCCTCGTAAACGTTTTTTTCAGGCAGAAAGACACTGTCATTTTTAACAGAGAAAGACTTTTCAAAATATAAATTACGAACAAGGTTTAAATTGATCTTTGGGTTAACATGCATACTTATAGCATTAACTGCAAAAATACTGTCAGTGACAATGAAGTTCCCTTCAAACACTAAATCCCCTTCTCTTTTTGGGAAAAAATATATTCTGTATTTAGTTTTAGAATTGGCATCAGAAACAATACTGTCTTGCAGCACATAATCATAAGAGCCAAAGCCTTCAGTAGACAGAGGACTCACGAATGTTTTATTTAACAGCTCTATATTGTTGTCATATATGTTAACCTCTTTAAACACGTTACTAATACGGTCAAAAACAAAGCCGTCTTGCTGGATTCCTGTCTCTTTTTCTGCTTCAGTGACTTCAAGTGTTTTTGATAAGCGATTATCTCCATAAATTGTTTTTATAATCTCACTTAAGAATATTGGAATATAAAATCGTTTATTTCTCTTGTCTTGTTTTATGATAGAAACTACAGAGTCATAGTCTTTTTTTAAAATCCGTTTCAAAAACTTTTGATCTATGTTATTAAGTCCTACCTCTGTGGATGCATATTTCTTGTAAGCATATGCATCTACAAGATTTAGCCCGTTTCTTTTTTTATGGGCCCAAATGCCTTTTAGTATTTTGAAAGCAGGGTTGTCTTTCTTTTTGAGTCTTTTTTTTGGGCGATCCACAATTAAGACCTCTTCCAGCTCGAAGCCTGTTTTTAAAAAAACATCTAGCTTTAAAGTTTTATTATTTTGAAGTTTAATTTCATTCGTTTCAAATCCCACATAAGACACCACTATGAAAGAGTAATTATTTTCTGACTCTAACACAAAATGGCCGTCTATATCAGAAATAACGCCTTCTGAAGAATCCTTAAACAGTACATTAGCAAAGGCAACAGGCTCATTTTGTTGATCGTAAACAACTCCACTAACATAAGTCTGGGCAGATATATATGTTGAAATAAACAACATTAAATAAATCAAGTTATTTCTCATAAGCTTGGTCTTCATCAAAAATTGGTCCAATGAAGAAATTTCGTGTATAAATAAATTATTTATACATTACTTTTTTAACAGCCTTAACGACATCGTCGCTGTTAGGCAACCACTCTTTTAAAAGAACTGGTGAGTAAGGAGCAGGAGTATCTGCAGTATTAATTTTAATAATTGGTGCATCAAGATGATCAAATGCTTTTTCTTGAACTTGATACGTTATCTCTGTGGATACATTCCCAAATGGCCAAGCTTCTTCAAGGATAACCAAACGATTTGTTTTTTTAACTGATTCTAAAATTGTATTAATATCTAATGGGCGTACAGTCCTTAGATCGATAACTTCACATGAAATTCCTTCTTTTTCTAAGGCATCTGCAGCAATATATGCTTCTTTAATAATTTTCCCAAATGACACAACAGTCACATCAGAACCTACTCTTTTAATATCAGCAACTCCAATTGGCAAAACATATTCTCCTTCTGGAACCTCTCCTTTGTCCCCATACATCTGCTCACTTTCCATGAAAATTACAGGATCATCATCTCTAATAGCCGCCTTTAGTAGACCTTTAGCGTCATACGGATTTGAAGGAATAACGACTTTAAGTCCAGGACAATTTGCAAACCAGTTTTCAAAAGCCTGAGAGTGTGTTGCTCCTAACTGACCCGCAGATCCAGTAGGTCCTCTAAAAACAATAGGACACTTAAACTGACCTCCAGACATTTGTCTTATTTTGGCAGCATTATTTATAATTTGATCAATTCCTACCAATGAAAAGTTAAATGTCATAAACTCAACAATAGGACGGTTACCTGTCATGGTTGATCCAACAGCAATTCCCGAGAAACCTAACTCCGCAATTGGTGTGTCGATAACTCTTTTAGCGCCAAATTCGTCTAGCATTCCTTTTGAGGCTTTGTAAGCACCGTTATACTCGGCAACTTCCTCACCCATTAAATAAATGCTCTCATCGCGACGCATTTCTTCACTCATCGCTTCGCATATTGCCTCTCTAAATTGAATTGTTTTCATTAGTTGAATTTTATGAGGTACAAAAATAAGAATAATACTCAATTATAATTAAAACAATTCATTAAAATTTCCTATGCATGCATAGGAAATTTAAAGTTTTTTAATTACTTTTGAACTCAAATCTAATTAGAACAAAAACTTAGAAAATGAAAATATTAGTCTGTATTAGTCATGTTCCTGACACGACTTCTAAAATTAATTTTATTGAAGATGACTCCAAGTTTGACTCAAACGGAGTTCAATTTGTTATAAATCCAAATGATGAATTTGGATTGACTCGTGCAATGTGGTTTAAAGAAAAACAAAATGCTACTATAGATGTTGTTAGTGTTGGAGGTCCAGAAACAGAGCCTACTCTCAGAAAAGCGCTTGCTATAGGGGCAGACGCCGCAATTCGAGTAAATGCAAGTACTCCTGACGGTTATTCTGTTGCCACTCATTTAACTGAAGTGGCTAGAAAAGGAAACTATGATTTAATTATAGCTGGTCGTGAATCTATTGACTATAATGGAGGAATGGTGCCTGGAATGTTAGCAGCCATGTTAGATGCTAATTTTGTAACCAACTGTATTAGTTTAGAAGTAGAGGGAACAACAGCAATAGCTATTCGTGAAATTGACGGAGGAAAGGAAATACTATCCACTGTTTTACCGCTTGTAATTGGCGGACAAAAAGGACTTGTTGAAGAAAGTGATCTTAGAATCCCTAACATGAGAGGAATTATGATGGCGCGAAAAAAACCACTTACGGTTGTTGAGCCTGAATCTGACAACTCAGCAACTAACTCAGTCTCTTTTGAAAAACCAGCAGCACGAGGGGCTGTTAAATTAGTAGAAGCTGACAATATTGATGAGCTCATCAATCTCCTTCACAACGAAGCAAAAGTTATTTAATTAATTTAAAAAAAAAGAAAAATGTCCGTTTTAGTATATACAGAATCTGATCAAGGAAATTTTAAAAAAGCTGCTTTAGAAGCGGCCTCTTACGGAAAAGCCATAGCAGATGCTATGGGTACTACACTAACCGCACTAACATTTAAGGCCAATGACGTGTCAAAGTTAGGCGATTATGGTGTAGATAAAGTATTAAATATAGACTCCGTCAACGACTTTAACGCTAAAATATATGCAGATGCTATAAAGAAAGCAGCAGAAAACGAAAGCGCAACGGTAGTTGTATTAAGTGCAAGTGCTGACAGCAAGTACATAGCACCGCTACTAGCTGTAGGTCTTAACGCAGGATATGTGCCAAATGTAGTAGCGACCCCGTCAAATCTAAATCCATTTACAGTAAAGCGAACCGCATTTACTAACAAAGCATTTTGTAATACTGAAATATCTACCCCAATTAAAATAGTAGGGGTGTCTAACAATTCATTTGGTATAGTAGAAAAAGATACTGCTGCACAAATAGAAGCATTTGCTCCTGACTTGACAACATCATCAACAAGCGTAACTTCCATAGATAAAGCAAATGACAAAGTGACTATTGCGGATGCTGAAGTGGTCGTATCAGCAGGTCGTGGATTAAAAGGTCCAGAAAACTGGGCAATGATAGAAGAACTAGCGGATATTCTTGGAGCTGCAACTGCTTGCTCAAAACCTGTTTCTGATTTGGGCTGGAGACCTCATAGCGAACATGTAGGTCAAACAGGAAAGCCTGTGGCTACAAACTTATATATAGCAATTGGAATTTCTGGAGCTATTCAGCATTTAGCTGGAATCAATGCCTCAAAAGTAAAGGTGGTCATTAATACCGATCCAGATGCACCGTTTTTTAAAGCTGCTGATTACGGCATCGTCGGTGACGCCTTTGAAGTCGTTCCCAAATTGATAGAAAAATTAAAAGTTTTCAAAGCTCAAAACGCATAAATTCTTAAGAATATAGCACTTTTATAAGCTTCGTTTATTTATTACAATAATCAAAAACTTATTTGTCAAGGGTTTGGTACTTTACTAATTTAAACTGTTCTTTGTGTTATAACTTATGAGTTTAGTTCGTCTTAACATAAAAGGTATTTCATACAGCCAGACTCAAAGCGGTGCTTACGCTTTGATTTTGAGTGAGGTTGATGGACAACGAAAGCTACCAATTGTTATTGGAGCTTTTGAAGCTCAATCAATTGCAATCGCTTTAGAAAAAGAGATTGAACCACCAAGACCTCTTACACACGACTTATTTAAAAACTTTTCAGATCGTTTTGACATTGTAGTAAAACAAGTTATTATTCACAAGCTTGTTGATGGCGTATTCTATGCATCTCTCATTTGCGAACGTGACAAGACTGAAGAAGTTATTGATGCGAGAACTAGCGACGCAATTGCATTGGCGCTGCGTTTTTCTGCTCCCATATTTACCTATCAAAACATTTTAGAAAAAGCAGGGATTATTTTAAAAAATGACCCTAAAAAAGAACACACTGAAGACACATCAGAAGAAGTGATACTTTTTGAAAATTTAGACTTTGAAACGGAGGAAACAGACACAAATAAAAGCAGTTACCATAACAAATCTATTGACCAATTACACGAAATACTAACTAAAGCAGTTGCTGATGAAGATTATGAAACAGCTGCTAAGGTACGAGACGAGATCTCAAAAAGATAATCTATTACAATATGAAAAAACTAATTTTTATTTTATTTGTATTGTTTACAAATACTCAACAACTTTTAGCTCAAAATACTGGTTCTGAAATCATAGCAAGTCAAGGCTTTACTCTAAACAGTTTGCTTAGGGGGCTTTTAGGGATGTTTGTATTGATCTTAATTTCTTATCTATTGAGTGCCAATAAAAAAGCCATTAACTGGAGAACTGTTGTCTTTGGGCTTGGTGCGCAGATTATTTTAGCTGTTGGTGTATTAAAAGTTACTTTTATTCAAGATTTTTTTGAATGGGTAGGAAGTTTATTTATTGCTGTATTAGACTTCACACTTCAAGGTACTAAGTTTTTATTCGCTTCATTTTCAACTGGAGAGATTGAGGCTCCATTGGTAACATTCGCCATTTCAATACTACCAACAGTTATATTCTTTTCTGCGCTAACTTCTGTTTTGTTTTATTTAGGTATCATACAACGCGTGGTTAAAGGACTGGCCTGGTTATTAAGCAAGCTGCTACAAGTTTCTGGAGCAGAAAGCCTAAGTGTTGCGGGAAATATATTTTTGGGACAAACGGAATCGCCCTTAATGATCAAGGCTTATTTAGAAAAAATGAACCGTTCGGAGATCTTACTAGTCATGATTGGAGGAATGGCCACCGTTGCAGGAGGCGTTTTGGCAGCTTACATAGGATTCCTTGGAGGTGACGATGAAGTCTTGCGCTTATTTTATGCAAAACACTTATTAACGGCCTCAGTAATGGCTGCACCCGGCGCTATAGTAATTTCAAAAATGCTATACCCACAGGTAGAAGCTATAGATAATGAAATTGTTGTTTCACAAGAAAAAATTGGATCCAACATTCTTGAATCTATTGCAAACGGAACAACCGAAGGGTTAAAATTAGCACTAAATATTGGCGCTATGCTTCTAGTCTTTTTAGCCTTTATTGCTATGATAAATGGCATCCTGGCGTGGGTGGGTGATTGGACTACACTAAACGACTGGGTCGCTTCTAATACTTCTTACAAAAACTTTTCACTTGAGTTTATTTTAGGGTATGCTTTTGCACCCTTAATGTGGCTCATTGGAATTGCTAAAGAGGACGTTGCACTAATGGGGCAACTGTTAGGGATTAAACTAGCAGCCAGTGAATTTGTTGGGTACATACAGTTAGCAGAATTAAAAAACCCACTAAACCTACTACATTTAAAATACGAAAAATCCATAATAATGGCGACTTATATGCTTTGTGGATTTGCTAATTTTGCTTCTATCGGAATTCAAATAGGTGGTATTGGATCATTGGCCCCGGGTCAACGAAAAACACTTTCCGAATTTGGAATTAAGGCTCTTATTGGAGGTACTATCGCCTCTCTTTTATCTGCCACAATTGCTGGAGCAATTATTGGGTAAATAGTTAATAACTTTTCAAATTATTACAAGCTTCAATTTCTTTAATATTGAAGCTTTTTTTATTTTTAACTTTATAAAATTAATTGGAATGAAGCAGTATTTAGACCTAGTGTCACATGTGTTAGAAAATGGAAATGAAAAAGGAGACCGTACCGGTACAGGGACTAAAAGTGTGTTTGGATACCAAATGCGATTTGACCTTAGTCAAGGCTTTCCAATGGTAACCACCAAAAAACTTCATCTTAAATCTATTATTTACGAATTACTTTGGTTCCTAAAAGGCGATACAAACATTGACTACCTAACTGAAAATGGAGTGAAAATATGGAACGCTTGGGCAGATGAAAATGGGGACTTAGGCCCTGTTTATGGGCATCAGTGGCGTAATTGGAACAGTGATGAAATTGATCAAATCGCAGAAGTTATTGAAACCTTAAAAACAAACCCTAATAGCCGCCGCATGTTGGTTTCTGCATGGAACCCATCAGTACTTCCGGATACTTCAAAGTCATTTAGCGATAATGTAGCCAACAACAAAGCTGCGCTGCCCCCTTGCCATGCTTTTTTTCAGTTTTATGTAAATGACGGGAAATTATCTTGTCAACTTTACCAACGAAGCGCAGATATATTTTTAGGAGTGCCCTTTAATATTGCCTCTTATGCCTTATTTACTATGATGGTCGCTCAAGTTTGTGGGTATGAAGCTGGTGAATTTATACATACTTTTGGTGATGCACATATTTATAGCAACCATATAGAGCAAGTAAAAACACAGCTATCAAGGGATCTTCGTCCGCTTCCCAAAATGACGCTAAACCCTCAAATAAAAGATATATTTGACTTTACATTTGATGACTTTACGTTAGAAGGTTACGACCCACACCCGCATATCAAAGGAGCAGTGGCTGTATAATTTAATAGAAACACTTACTTTTGCCTTTGCTTAACACACTATCTATTGAAAACAACAAATCAAATATCTAAATTAACACTTATTGTAGCCGTCTCAGAAAACAATGTGATTGGTAAAGACAATGATTTAATTTGGCGCTTACGAAACGACCTCCAACGATTTAAGGCCCTTACGTCTGGGCATTGTATAATTATGGGGCGTAAAACATTTGAAAGCTTTCCAAAGCCTTTGCCAAACAGGACCCACATTGTGATCACTAGACAACAAAACTACACAGTAACTGAGGGAGTTAAGGTTGTAAATTCGTTAGAATCAGCTATTGAAGCAGCGAAACTTGACTCTAGCCCCTACATTATTGGAGGGGGAGAAATCTATAAACAAGCCTTGGGTTTTGTTGATCTTATAGAACTCACAAAAGTACATCACTCATTTGAAGGAGATACATTTTTTCCTGAAATAGATATCAAAAAATGGGAGGAAATTAATTGTGTTTACAACGAGAAAGATGACCAACACAACTATCCTTTTTCTTTCTTAACTTATAAAAGACGCTAGCTAGCTCTGTTTAGACACTACTAAAACCAATACACATGAAAGCATATATTTTTCCAGGTCAAGGTGCACAATTTTCGGGGATGGGCCTGCCTCTTTATGAGGGTACATCGATTGCAAAATCTCTTTTTGAACAAGCTAATGACATTTTAGGATTTAACATTACAAAAATAATGTTTGAAGGAAGTGTTGACGATTTGAAAGAGACTAAAGTGACTCAACCTGCAATCTTTTTACATTCTGTAATTTTAGCAAAGAGTCTGGGAAAACACTTTCAGCCAGACATGGTTGCAGGACATTCCCTTGGTGAATTTTCAGCCTTAGTTGCCAATGGCACACTCCGTTTTGAAGACGGTCTAAAACTAGTCTCACAACGAGCGCAGGCAATGCAAAAAGCATGTGATTCTACTAAAGGGACTATGGCGGCTGTGTTGGGTTTAGAAAATGAAATAGTAGAGGAAACATGTAAATCTATCGAGGGCATCGTAGTCGCTGCCAACTATAATTGCCCAGGTCAATTGGTGATCTCAGGAGCAGTAGACGCTATTCATAAAGCCTGTGATCAACTAAAAGAAAAAGGAGCACGTAGGGCCCTTGTACTCCCTGTGGGTGGGGCTTTTCATTCTCCGTTAATGGCACCGGCAAAAGAACAACTAGCAGCAGCCATAGAAAACACGCAATTCTGCACCCCTAGTTGCCCTATATATCAGAACGTAACTGCAATGCCTGTCCTGAAGGAATCAGAGATTAAAATGAATTTAATTTCTCAACTAACTGCACCTGTAAAATGGACGCAATCGGTTCAGCAAATGATTAAGGACGGCGGTAACGAATTTATTGAAGTAGGTCCTGGCAATGTTCTTCAGGGACTTGTTAGGAAAATAAATAGAGAGATGGATACTAAAGCCGCAACAATTGAAAATTAAAATCAATGAATAAAAGAACCTTATTAATACTTATCCTTGTTATTTTCAATATTAGTTTAGATCAGTTTTCTAAAATTAAGGTACGCGAAAAAATAGTTCCTGGATCGAGAACAGAACTTATTGGAAAGCAACTTCAATTAATGAATGTTGAAAACTCCGGCGCTTTCTTAAGCATGGGGAGTGATTCAAACCCGACTGTTAAACTTGTTTTTCTACTTATTATTCCGGTGATTGTTTTAGGTGTTGTGATGTATCATGTGATCACAAATAAGACGCTTGACAAGAAATCAATTATAGGATTTAGTTGTATTGCTGGTGGAGGAATCGCTAACGTTTATGACCGTTTTATGTACGGATCTGTAACTGACTTCCTTTTCATGGATTTTGGTGGCGTATTCAAAACGGGCGTTTTTAATAGCGCGGACTTATCTGTGACAACAGGGATGGTTTTGTTACTGATGTCAACATTCATGAATCGTTCTTCAAAAAATACTGAAACGAGTTAAACAAGCTTTATTTGCTTAAAAAAGCAATCACTGTGGAAGTAATAAAATCAATCTGATCGTCTTCTAACTCCGTATGCATTGGCATTGAAATTACTTCATTAATTAGAGTGTTTGTCACCTTAAAATCTGCATCATTATAACGATCATCTACATATGCTTTTTGTTTGTGTAATGGGATGGGGTAGTAAACGCCACATGGAATGTCTTTTTCTTGTAAATGTGCTACTAAGGCATCTCTATCCGCGCCCTGAATCTTTAATGTGTATTGATGAAACACATGACAGTCGCAGTTATCACACAGCGTTTCACAACCATTGCCAGCTTTTGGAGTGACAATATTCGCGTGATCTTTAAACGCAGCATTATATTTTCGAGCCGCTGATTGACGTGCTTTGTTGTACCCGTCAAGCTTAGGAAGCTTCGCGTCTAGTACGGCTGCTTGAATAGAATCTAACCTGGAATTAACACCAACAACATCGTGGTGATAGCGCTTATACATTCCATGATTTACAACCCCTCTTATCGTGTGTGCTAAGTCGTCGTCATTGGTAAAAATAGCCCCTCCATCTCCATAGCACCCTAAGTTTTTGGAAGGAAAAAAAGAGGTCGATGCCACATGGCCAATGGTTCCAGCTTTAGACTTTGTACCATCTTGGGACGTATAGTTAGCCCCTATCGCTTGAGCATTATCTTCAATTACAAATAAATCATGAGTCGCTGCGAGCTCCATAATAGCATCCATATTTGCACACTGCCCAAACAAATGTACGGGAACAATAGCCTTTGTTTTTGGAGTAATCGCTTTTTTAATAGCCTCAATATCTATATTGAATTTATCGGGATCAACATCAACTAGGACTGGAGTAAGTCCCAACAAAGCAATGACTTCAACGGTAGCTGCAAAAGTAAAATCTGCAGTAATAACTTCATCGCCTGGTTTTAATCCTAAACCCATCATCGCAATTTGTAACGCATCTGTACCGTTAGCACAAGGGATAACGTGTTTAACACCAAGATAGGCTTCCAAATTTGCTTGAAACTCCTTTACTTTAGGCCCGTTAATAAACGACGCATTATCAATAACTTCCTGAATAGAAGAATTGACAACTTCTTTTATAGATGCATATTGACCCTTGAGGTCAACCATTTGAATTTTTTTCATTTCTTTAAATTTCAATTTGAAGCAATAACAATTACGATGAACAAAAATACAAAATTACCAATGCTTAGTCATAAAATTAATATAAAGAATGTATTTTTGCTTTAAATAAAACCTTTTGAGCCTTTTTTACAATATCATAATTGAACTCGTAACATTTTTTGTTTTCCTTTTCGGAGGTTTTCACAAAAAGGTACAGCTAGGTCAAAAAGGACGCAAAGAAAGTTTGCAAATATTACAACAAAACCTTAGCCCTAGTGATAAGGTTATTTGGCTACATTGTGCGTCTTTAGGGGAATACGAGCAGGGACTACCAGTATTTGAGGCCCTGAAAACACACTACCAAGACCACAAGTTTGTACTCAGCTTTTTCTCTCCATCGGGGTATGAGGTTAGAAAAATAAATCCCATTACAGACCTTGTTGTTTACCTGCCTTTGGATAAGAAAAGTACAGTTAACTCATTTCTAAACATTACAAATCCTAAATTAGTGGTGTTTGTTAAATATGATCTTTGGCCAAATTACTTGCAAGAGCTGAAACGACGACATATAACAACGGTATTAATCTCAGCGTTATTTAGACCGTCACAGCCTTACTTTAAGAGCTATGGGAATTGGTTTAAAAAACTACTTTTTACATTTGACCACATCTTTACGCAAGATTTAGAGTCTAAAAAACTACTAAACTCAATTGGATACTCATCCACTAGCGTGTCGGGAGATACTAGATTTGATCGTGTTGGAAATCAATTGAAAACAGACAATAAGCTAGATTTCATTGCCAAATTTAAAGACACTAAAACCTGTATTGTGGCGGGAAGTACCTGGCCAGAAGATGACAGCTTACTTATAGACTATATTAATACTGGCAAAGAGAATACTAAATTTATTATTGCTCCCCACAACATTGATTCAAGTCAAATTAATTCAATGCTTAAAAAACTTCAGAAACCTACAGTTCTTTACTCTAACTATAAAAATGAAGCTCTAGAAAATAAGTCTGTGTTTATTATTGATACTATTGGCTTACTAACTAAGATATACAAGTATGCAGACATTGCATATATTGGAGGTGGCATGGGGTCGTCGGGGCTTCACAACACACTAGAGGCTGCTACTTTTGGAGTTCCCATTGTGATTGGTAAAAACTATCAAAAATTTCCTGAAGCTAAAGCGATGCTAACTAAAGGTGGATTATTTAGTATTGACAGTGGCGCAAGCCTTCAAGAAACACTAGATGCACTTGTTAAAAACCCAGAAAAAAGGAAGGCTTTAGGTCAAACAAACAAGGAGTATATTAAAAATAATAAAGGCGCTTCAGAACTTGTAATGGCAGAAATAACAAAGCTTTATTCGTAGTCGTTTATTGATATACTTTCACATAATCAATAACAAAATCTTCAGGAAAAATAGAGTCATCTACATATGACCCACCAAAATGCCCGCCAATAGCTAAATTAAGAATGATATAAAACGGCTTATTGAAGGGCCATGTTTTATCATTTTTAATTTCTGGAGAAAATGTATAAACCAAAACATCATCGATGTAGAACTGTATTTGATTCGCATCCCACTTAGTTTTATAAACATGAAACCCCTCTTCAATAGAGTCTATGTTCGTAATTTTAGTGTTGAATGACTGACCATAACTTTCGGGGGTGTGTAATGTCGTGTGAATTTGTCCGGGGGATTTTCCAACATACTCCATAATATCGATTTCACCACAAGCTGGCCATGTGTTGGTGTCTATATCGTGACCCAGCATCCATATAGCTGGCCATAAGCCCTTTCCTATTGGAAGTTGCGCTTTGACTTCAATCGTTCCATATGTAAATTCAAACTTGTCTTTAGATGTAATCCTGCCAGAGTAGTAGGCATCCCCTTGTTTGGTTGCAGAAATTACGAGATGATTATTTACTGTTGTTACATTTTTTTTGGTGTATGATTGCCATTCATTATTACCCCAACCACATAGATTAGGACACCCATCACCAAGGTCGTAGGACCAGCTATTTAAGTCCAAGGAATCTTCATTAAATTCATCCGAAAATAGAAGTCTGGGGGCTGATGAAACAGTAGGCACCAAAAAGGGGGTCAATAGTAATAGTAGAAAAACTCGAACAATCATTTATAAGGTAATAGTGGATTGAAGGTTAGCATTAGAATCGCCTCCAACAAAAATTGAAAAATCTCCTGACTCTAGTATAAAATTTCCATTATTATCATAAAAGCCAAGTTCTTTTTCCGTAAGTGTGAATGAAATTTCCTGGCTTTCGTTTGGCACTAGGCTAACAAGCTCAAAACCTTTAAGCTCTCTAACTGGGCGTGTAACGCTTGCGAAATGATCTCTTATATAAAGTTGTACCACTTCTTTACCTGTTTGTTTTCCAGAATTTTTTAGTGTGACAGACACCTGTACTTCCTTTTCAGAAACGACCGATGTTTTTAGATTACTATATTCAAATGAGGTATAACTCAGCCCATATCCAAAAGGGTATAATGGTGAGTTTTCTTCGTCTTCGTAATGTGACCAAAACACACCAGGAGCACCTGTTGGACGGCCTGTGTTTTTATAGTTGTAATAAATAGGAACTTGGCCCACAGCTCTTGGAAAACTCATTGGTAGCTTTCCGCTTGGATTATAGTCTCCATAGAGAACTTGTGCAATAGCATTTCCACTTTGAGTTCCTAACTGCCAAGCCTCAACAATTGCCGGTAAATTTTCGTGATGCCAATTTAAGACCAGAGGCCTTCCGTTATTAAGAACTAGCACAATATTCTTGTTAACCTTATATACTGCTTCTAGCAGTTCTTGTTGGACGCCTGGCAATCCTAATTTAGTTCGACTTCGACCTTCACCGCTTTGATAACCAATTTCTCCCAATACCATGACAACAACATCAGCAGATTTTGCGGCCTCGATTGCTTGAGGGAATTCACTTTTATCGGAAGTATTGATTTGAACCTGAGCCGTAAACGCCGTGTAACCAATACTAACATCGGCTCCTTTGGCATAGGTTATTTTATTTTCTTTATAGGCTTGCATTCCCTCTAAAACAGAAACAGCAGAATGGTCTTTGGCTGCAATCCTCCAATTCCCCAAAGGGCTGTTTTTATCTGCTGCTAAAGCACCAATTAAAGCGATTTTTTGGCCTTGCTTTTTCAAGGGTAATAACTGATTGTCATTTTTCAAAAGTACAATTGATTTTTTTGCTAGATCTAAAGCAGCCTCATGAAAGGCTTGTTGGCCGATAACTTCTTTTTCACGTACCTCATCACAGTACTTGTAGGGATCTTCAAAAAGCCCTAACTCGAACTTAACTTTTAAAATTCGTTTGACAGCGTCGTCAATGAAAGACTCCTTCACTTTGCCTTCTCTAACTAAACCTGCTAATTCTTTCACGTATAAGTGTGATTCCATGTCCATGTCAGAACCAGCATTGGCCGCTATCATAGCCGCTTCCTTACCATCTTTAGCAAGACCATGAGACGTCATCTCATCAATAGAGCCCCAATCGGTAACTACAAAACCGTCAAAAGCCCATTTGCCTTTTAAAACGTCTCTTTGTAAATATTTATTTCCTGTAGCCGGAATTCCGTTCAGCACATTAAAGGCATTCATAAAGGTTCTCACCCCCGCATCAACAGTGGCCTGGAATGGGGGAAAGATCATGTTATTTAAAGTGGAAGTTCCAACATCGACCGTATTGTATTCTCGTCCGGATTCAGAGAATCCATAACCAGCAAAGTGCTTAGCACATGCAGCAATAGTAGTATGTTGTGATAAATCTGTACCTTGAAATCCAAGAACACGTGCTTTAGCAATTTTAGATCCTAAATAAGGGTCTTCACCAGCACCTTCCATCACGCGACCCCATCTTGCATCACGAGTGATGTCAACCATAGGAGCGAATGTCCAGTTAATTCCAGCAGCAGCAGCTTCTTCTGCCGCCACTTCAGATGATTTTCTAATGGCCTCTAAATCCCAGCTTGCAGACTCAGCTAAAGGAATTGGGCTTATGGTTTCATAGCCGTGAATCACATCAAACCCTATAATTAAGGGAATTCCTAAGCGCGATTCTTCAACTGCAATTTTTTGAACGCCTCTCACGTTCTCAACACCCCTTACATTTAGCATTGAGCCAACATACCCATTTCTAAGATGCTCATACTTTTCGGCTGCATCTCCTGAATCTGGAGCCGGGCCCGTAAGATCCCAGAAGCCTACATATTGGTTCATTTGACCAACTTTTTCTTCTAGAGTCATCCGACCTAATAACTCATTTACTTTTTTCTCAATCCCCTGAACCGACGTTAAAGAAGAACTAAGAGAAGGAGTTGAGTCAGATTTAATACAAGAAACTGCAGTAAATAAAACACTAAATAAAATAACTATTAGAAAGGGTTTTTTCATCTTATTGGTATACTCTTATATAATCTACCTCCATAGCATCGGAGGTGAAATTGGGGTCTATCGTACCGCCATTGGTCCCGCCCATTGCTACATTAAATATTAAAAAGAAATTTTGATTGAATGGTAAAGACCCTGAATTTCCTGTTGTAAAAAACTCAACTCCATCTAAAGAAAAACTAAGGGTTGAGGACGTCCAATTTAAGGAATAGACGTGAAATTCATCAAAAGTAGAATCTGCAATATCGCCGCCATAACTAGCTTGTCCTAGAGGGTTATCTGAATTAACATTGTCTGGATTAAACCAATGAAGCGTTGAAGACACACTGTTTTTATTTACGAACTGTTCCATGATATCGATTTCTCCACATTCTGGCCAACTTACAGAGTTTATATTTTGCCCTAACATCCATAAGGCGGGCCATGTTCCTGCAGTAGTTGGTAATTTTGCACGAATGTCTACACGACCATACTTAAAATCAAATTTATTTTTAGTTATGATTCGACCTGAAGTATACGAGTTATTAGATTCTTTAATGACTTTTATTTTTAGTATCCCGTTCTCTTTATACACATTATTAAGACTGTTTGTATAAGATTGAACTTCTTGGTTACCCCAGCCACCACCGCCAATTTCATAAGTCCATTTGTTGGTGTTAATTGTCCCATTGCCGTCAAATTCATCTGACCACACTAAGGTGTCGTTATTCCCAGTACCTCCGTTGTTATCTTCATCTACAAAAATTGTAATATTTTGAATTTTTGAGATGCTATTTTCTGAGGTTGAATACGCATAAATAGTAATGGGAAACTGATTAAGTCCTTGGGAATTTACGGAGTATGTAAAGTTACCACTTGGACTATCAACCTCATCCGCAGTCCCAACCTTAAAACCGTATCTAACGGCATTAGTAGCAGTAGCTGAAAGGTTTAAAACCCCCGAGCCGTCTCCGTTAGGGTTGTTTGCGTCTTGGCCTTGTATGTCAAGGGATACGACAAGATTAGTTGGTATTACGGTATTATTATTATTATTAGGGTTATTTATATCCTCACTATCACTTGAAGAGCAGCCATAGGCCGTCAAGAGCACCAATACAGAAAGATTAAAAATAAATGTTATTTTTTTCATTATCACAAATTTAAAATTAATTAAAAAAAGAGGCAAAAAATTTGCCTCTTTTTT